>Ga0116135_1000140_pt1 | contig 36407 bp, 29 predicted proteins | sample June2015DPH_20_1_FD_89738 | JGI IMG/M metagenome (GOLD analysis project Ga0116135, IMG submission 89738) | Peatland microbial communities from SPRUCE experiment site at the Marcell Experimental Forest, Minnesota, USA - June2015DPH_20_10 | ecosystem: Environmental > Terrestrial > Soil > Wetlands... | reverse complement strand
GTTCCTGAATAAACGGAACTGCAGGCTGTTGTGAGGGCAGGAGCCCACGCAGTTCATGCACATGAGGCACTCGGCCTTGCGCCAGGGCACGCCGCCGATGGGGTCGTCGCCCCCCTGGCAATTGAGCAGGCAGCGATTGCATTTGTCGCACGCAGCGGGATCCTTGTGCAGGCCCAGAACGGACCAGCGGGACACTGCGCCGAGGAGCGCGCCGAGGGGACAGATGCTGCGGCACCAGAGGCGGGTAATGCGGAAGCTGGCCATCAGAATGGCGAGGAAGAGTAGTCCAATAACGAGGGCTTGAGCAAAGTGGGGCTGGCGCAGATCGAGGACCGTGTATTGGAGGACAGTGTGCAGGGTTTCGCCGGTGAATTTAATGGCCGCAATGTGGCTGTGCTCGAGCGGTGAAAGAACAGCGCGGACAGCGAAGTTGAATGCCGGAAGAAGCGACAGGCCAAAGGAACGGACGAGCAGGCTGAAGGGATCGAGGCCTCCGATGGCCGCGGAGCCAAAGCATGCGGCGACGAGACCCGCAATGAGAACGACATATTTAACTGTTTGCCATCTCTTATAGCGGTTGGAATCGATGCGCTGTTTGCCTCGTTTGGCCTCGGACGGCAAGCTGCCGATGAAGTGTTGCAGCGTGCCCATGGGGCAGATCCATCCACAGAAAAAGCGGCCGAGCAAGAGCGTCGGGACGAGGATGACCAGGCTCAGAAGCAGGCCGCGATATAGCGCGTGACCGGCGAAGGAGTTGGTGAGCGCGACGAGCGGATCGAGTTCGAAAAACAACCGTACTGGGGCGCGGAGATGTATGTCTCCGGTTGCACCGGGGGAAGGGCGCAACGAAGTGAAGATCAGCAGCGAGAGGAACAGAAGCAGAAAGGAGATCTGCGAGATCCTGCGCAAAAGCGGTAGCTTGGAACGCACCAGGAGACTCCTCCACGCTCTGCGCGAGAGCGTTAGCCAGTCCTATTGAATGATTGGCTTTCAGGTGAGAGGACGGCGGTGACCTGCATCACGGATTGGGCGGAAGTGCCTGGTGCTGGGCGAAATCGTCTTATCTATGACGAGCGGGCAGCAATTTCTGGATTCATCGAGGAGCGATCGCGCCGGAACAGGTTGCGCCATCTGGCACCGGTGCGAAAGACCCACCATATACCCTCCAGACAGGATCGATTCGCGAGCCACGGAGCGCCGCTCCTCAAAGTCTCGATGCCTGCCGCGCCTGTCCCTATCCCGCCGCCGCATTGAGGTTGGAGTTTTTGCCGTCGAGAGGCCGGCGAGCATGTATCTTCATCGGATGAATGATCAGTGTATTGTTGTTTTCTGCCTTAATAGGGGGATTGATATACATAGAAGAGATTCTCTGTTGACCCTTGGTGTTCTTCGCCACCGCCGGTTTCTGGCGGTTGATTCTTCGTTGGGATCAACGTTGATACTTTCCCAAGGGTCCCTTTCAGGTCGCCGTGGGGTTTGTGGAGTTTATCGTAACGCCATTTCGACTATAAGTATTTTAGAATCTGGAGCGGGAGACCGGGATCGAACCGGCGACATTCAGCTTGGGAAGCTGACGTTCTACCACTGAACTACTCCCGCAACCTATTTAAGACAACCACCTGAAATTATATTCGACCAAGTGCCAACACCATAGATCACAGTTGAAGTTGAGAGCTGCCCATCTGCACCAACAAGATGGCTATGTGACGATGATCGATCTCCAGCGAAATCGCATCGGTAGTGTTCGGGAAACTGGCACCCACGGGCTTGCGTGGGCCCTCCGCATCTATTATAGGGACCCGGATGGGCGAAGCAAACTGAAAGTCCAGACTTTCAATTCGGACCTCTGCGGGGTTGAACGAGGTATTTGCAAAGCCGTTTAAGATTGTCATCCTCGGGCGCGGGAACCCGGGAGAGATGAGGCGGTGCAAGCCGGATTACCGTGTCTGCGGCAAAAAAGTGCCGGGGCAAATTCTGCCCCGGCGAAGCGCGTGCAACACCATGAACATTCTCTAAAGAACCCTAGGCAGCCGTATCTCCGTGAGCGGCGAGCGGGGCATTTAACTGCTGGCGCAGGTTGCCTGCCAGATCGGCTACCATGCGCAATTTTTCCGCGAGGGGCGAGGCTGTTTCGCTCTCAGAGAGCGCGAGTTGGGAGTGCAGCAGAAGCCCGGCCACAGTGGTCTTCAACTCGGTTTCGATAGCGGCCGCCGCTGCCCGGCGCGCCAGGGTCTGTTCGCGCTCGCGGCGGTGCAGCGCAGCGCGAATCTCCCTGGTAAGGCGGGCGGCGCCGGAGAGGGCGAAGTTGATCTGCAGCGGGATGGCCAGGCCGGAGTGTTCCCATATTGCTTCTGCGGCTGCCGGATCGCACTCGGCGATTGTTTCATCCACCACGACCGCGGCGAACTCGCGCCGGCGCAGCGCTGCCAGAGCGGCTTTGCGTCCCTCGGCCACCTCCACTTCCATCTGGAGTTGTGCCGCCACCAGTGCCGCGCAGTTTCGCGCGCCCTCAATTCCGCTCACAATCAGAATGCTCATTCCCGACTCCTCGTTTGCAGGCGGCCAGCATGTGGTCGGCTGCTCTTTGAACTGAATTGTTGTGTGGGTCGATTCTGGCCCGCTTGACGTCTGGCCTCTGGTTTGCCAGGCGCTTATTCGTCCTGAAGCGGATCGGCGATGCCGTATTCCTTCAGCTTGCGGTAGAGCGTGGTCTTGCCGATACCCAGCATCCGCGCGGCCTGCAGCTTGTCGCCCTTCAGGACGCGAATGGCTCCCAGAATGGCGTCACGCTCCAACTCGGCGAGAGTCTTCAATTCGGGGTTGGCTCTGGCTCCCTCGCTTTCGTTCACGATCGTGGCTATTCGTCGCGCTTCCAGACCTTGTTGCTGCAATTGTGTCGGCAGGTCGCCGAGATGCAGTACCGGACCTGAAGACAGCGCACAGGCCCTCTCGACGGAGTGCTCGAGTTCGCGGACATTGCCGGGCCAGTCGTGGCGCATCATGGTGCGCAACGCCTCGTCGCTGAGAGTGAACTTGGTGCCGTGCTCGCGGCTCATGCGATCAAGAAAGTGCGCTGCCAGCAAAGGGATATCTTCGCGCCGGTCGCGCAGCGAAGGCAGGCGCAGGTTCACAACGTTCAGCCGGTAGAAAAGATCCTTGCGGAAGGTGCCGTTTTCGACCATCGCAGCGAGGTCGCGGTTGGTGGCGGCCACGATGCGCGCCTTGATCGGCACGCGGTGCGTCGCGCCCACCGGCCGGACTTCCTTCTCCTGCAGAGCGCGCAGCAGCTTGGCTTGAAGGTCGAGCGAGAGCTCGCCGATCTCGTCGAGAAACACGGTGCCGCCTTCGGCTGAGACCAGCAGACCGTCTTTGGCGTGATTGGCCCCGGTGAAGGCACCCTTCACATAGCCGAACAGCTCGCTCTCAATCAGCGTGGGCACCAGCGATCCGCAGTCTACCGGCAGAAAGGGTTTTTGCGAATTGGGACCGTAGGCGTGAATGGTACGCGCCACCAGCTCCTTGCCTGTGCCGCTCTCGCCGAGCACCAGGACTGGGTGTGTGCTCTGAGCTACTTTGGAGAGGATCCGATAAAGCTTTTCCATCTCCACAGAGCGGCCGATCATTGCACCCAGTCCCTGGGAGAGCCGCAGCCGCTCGCGCAGCTGGCGCGACGCGGTATCGGTGGTCAGGTTGGCCGCGGCGCGGTCGAGCACGGTGGAAAGCTCATCCATCGCGAACGGCTTGGTGAGATAGTCCTGGGCGCCGCAGCGCATGGCCTCCACGGCCGCGTTGACCGAGCCTGAGGCGGTCATGGCGATCACCGAGGTCTGCGGATAAAGCAGCTTCACCTCGGCCACCAGTTCCAGCCCCTGGCTGTTGCCGGACGGCAGGTTAACCAGCAGGATGTCGGCGGCGCGGCCGCGCAGCAGGTTGCGCGCCTGAGCGAGATCGCCGGTGCTCTCCACCGCATAGCCAAGACTGGCAGCGATCTCGGCGCAGGCCGATCGCCCGGCCGCATCCGCGTCTACCACCAGCAGGTGCAGCCGCGCAGTGGTCTCCGCAGCTTGCGGAATATACTCCATGGCCCTCGTCAATTGAACTGTTGCGAGCATTGTATTCGCCTCACCTCATGTCGGGTGGAATGGTTCCTGGTTTTGTGCCTGGGTTGTTTGCCTGGCATCGCAGCGATCGAGTCCTTTCTTGCCGGCTTTTCAGCGGCTTCGGACTGGAAGCTCAATCTCAAAACGGGCTCCCGAAGGTACACGATTCACCGCATGAATCCGGCCTCGGGCGGCCTCCACAATTGAACGGCTGATGGAGAGCCCCAATCCGCGGTGCGCCGAGGCCCAACCGGGATGGACGGAATTCTGTTTTGCTCGTGTGCTGTATCCGGGTTCGAAGATCGTTTCGAGCGCCTTTGCCGGAATGCCCGGCCCGCTGTCCTCGACTGTTAATACCACCCAGGGGCCGGCCTGCACGTTGGCATGAAACTCATGCAATCCCAGGGCGATCTGTCCTCCGCCCGGCATGGACTCGGCGGCGTTTTTCACCAGGTTCACCAGCACCCTGGTCAGGTCTTCTCCCGTCATGAGCACCGGGAGCGCTCCGCCCTCGCTGTGCAGGGTGACCGAAATCGACGGCCCGGCCAGCGCGGCGAGCAGGTTCCGGTTGGCCTCCAACTCTGCCGCCATGTTTTCAATCGGCACTGCCGGCAGCAGTTCCCAAACTCGTGAGCTTCCGGAAGCGGCGCGTTCCTTCCCGCTGTGCTCGATGGCCTTATCGGGCGCTTTGCCTAGTAGTCCACCGGGCTCGACCAGCGGAGTGCGGTGCGAATCCAGCGCGACCAACTTTTCCACCAGCCTGCGGCTGGCCGTGGCCACCAGGCGCAACTCGTCTCCATAATGATGAAATCGGGGCGCCAGCACCCCCGGTTCCTCCAGCAGGTCGCAATAGAGCCCCAGCGCAGTCACCATGTTTCTGGCGTCGTGCGCAACTTCCGCAATGCTTTCGCCGCGCCCATGGAGCGCCGCCAGCGTCTCGACCACCGCTTCCACGCGGCTCCGATCAGTCCCGCCCCGCTCAGCCCCGCCCCGCTCCGTCGTCTGCTCCGTTTGTTGCATCACACACTCCCTTTCCCGGTTCAGTTTTGGCTCCGTTCACTGATCCCGGTTGCAGGTTCTATTACACGTGGAGTGCCAAACCAGAACGCTTCGTCTAAGTTCCTGATAAGGGAACAGCTTAGTGTCCGATTTCCAGACACTCCGCCTTGACCCATTTGGGCTGATTCGTTCCAAATCGGGACTGGCGATTCTGGAATTCGCTTCTAAATACCTTGTTGTCTGTGGTTTATCGAGCCTTTCCCGTTTTGGGCCGCAGAATTGCTGGATTCCCATCTTGAAACCTCCCAAACCGTATTTCGCGGCTCCCCCGACGAAGCGCCTGCTCCCGTACAATCGCCCTATGCACGCCCTTGTCTTTCGCCCCGGTGGCAGGACTCCTGCCCAGCTTCGCCCGCTCACCCTCACCCCCGGCTTCGTCCAGACTGCCGAGGGCTCGGTGCTGGTTTCTTTTGGGAACACCCGCGTGCTCACCAACGCCACCATCGAGCAGGGTGTTCCGGGCTGGCTGCGCAACTCCGGGCGCGGCTGGGTCACGGCCGAGTACGCCATGCTGCCGCGCTCGACTGTCACGCGCACCCCGCGCGAGAGCGAGAAGGGCAAGATCGGCGGGCGCACTCACGAGATCCAACGTCTCATCGGACGCAGCCTGCGCTCGGTGGTGGACATGCAGGCCCTGGGCGAGCGAACGGTGATTCTCGACTGCGACGTGCTGCAGGCCGATGGGGGTACGCGCACGGCGGCAATCACCGGCGCGGCGGTCGCGCTGGCGCTGGCGCTGAATGCGCTGGTGGCTGCTGGAACGCTCAAGAAGTCGCCGCTCAAACAGCTTGTGGCTGCCACTTCAGTTGGTATCGTCGGCGGCAACGAACTGCTCGATCTCTGTTACGAAGAGGATTCGGCCGCTGCAGTCGATATGAACGTGGTGATGACCGAGGACGGCGGGTTGATCGAGACCCAGGCGACGGCGGAGAAGGGGAGCTTCTCGCGCGCACAGCTGAACAGCCTGATCGATCTGGCTGAGTCGGGCCTCAAGGAGATCTTCGCCGCGCAGCGCGCCGTGCTGGGCCAATAGCGCAGGCCCGTCATCGAAGCTATTTCTCCACCACCGGCAATTCAATCGAACTCGCAGCGCTTTTCGAGTGATAAATCCGCTGCGTTGCCTTCCGATAGTCTCCCGGCGTGGCCCAGAAGATGTTCGGCACAAACGTCTGCGGGTTCCGGTCGTAGAGCGGGAACCAGCTCGACTGCACCTGGACCATGATTTTGTGGCCGGGCAGAAAGACATGGTCCGCGGGCGGCAGGGCAAAGCGGTAGGTGAGGGGCTTGCCGGGCTCAATCGCTTTGGGGTTGGCAAAGCTCTCGCGATAGCGGCCGCGGAAGATGTCCATGGCGACGGCCAGTTCATAGCCGCCCAACTCCGGGTGGTCGGCCACTTCGTCGGGATAGACGTCGATCAGTTTCACCACCCAGTCGGAATCGGTGCCGCTGGTGGAGGCAACGAGGTTTGCGATGGGCTGGCCGCCGATGTGGACGGGGGCTGTGAGCACGTCGCTGGTGTAGGTAAGGACATCGGTGCGTCCAGAGGCCTCGCGCTGATCGTCGACAAGCCACTGCGGCCAGGTGAGCGGCAGGTCATAGCCGACGGGCTGGCTGGGGCGCGCGCGATAGGGCACGGGCTTGGCGGGATCGGAGACGTACTCGTCATATTCTGATCCCGGCCCATCTGCCGTGTCAGACCATTGCGACGGGGGAGCAAAACCCAGCTTCATTCCCGGCTCCAGATAAAGCGGCTTGGTGGATGCTGCTTCCGGCCAGGCCTTCAGCTTCTGCCAGCGGTTCGCGCCGGTTTCGTAGGCGGTCACCGTGGCAACGTCGGCTTGCGGAGCATCGTCTTTCAGATAGCGATCTAGAAATGGCCGCAGCACATTTTGCCGGAACCAGGTTCCGGTATCGCTGCCGAAACGAATTGAACCGAGCGAAGCTGCATCTTCGATTTCCTGCCCGTGGTGCCAGGGGCCAAGCACGAGGAAGACCTTGTCGTTCTTGGTGTCGAGCGGCTTGATCGCCTTGTAGACGGCGTTTGCGCCATAGATGTCTTCCTGGTCCCAGAGGCTGTGAACGAGCAGAATTGGCACCTTGATGCCTTCCGCCTTGAAGTCTTCTGCCAGCACCTTATCGACGGCCTGCTCGCTCCAGAAGGCGTCATAGCTGGGGTGTTCGAGGATCTTGTTCCAGAAGCCTACCTGCTCCAGTCCATGCTGCTTGCCCAGGTCACCTGCCGAGCCGGCGGAGATGTATTCGTCATAGTCGTCGAAGTGCGAGACGGTCCACTTGGAGTCGTTGGAGCGCGTTGCCTCCTGCTCCCAGATGTAGGGCATGTTCTGCTCGCGGAAGGCGCCGTTGTGGAACCAGTCATCGCCCATCCAGCCATCGACCATGGGGTTCATGGGCACGGACACTTTCAGCGCGGGGTGAGGGTTGACTACTGCCATCAGGGGCAGAAATCCGTCATAGCTGATGCCCAGGATGCCGACTTTGCCGTTGGTTTCGGGAATGTTCTTGATGAGCCAGTCGATGCTGTCGTAGGTGTCGGTCGATTCATCCACCGGCGTGGGATTTTGCGGCCCATGGATGGGGCGGTTCATCACGTAGTCGCCCTCTGAGCCGTACTTGCCGCGGATGTCCTGAATGACGCGGATGTAGCCGCCTTCAATAATCACGTCGGTCGCGTTGTCATAGCCATAGAGAATGCGGCCAAGGTGGGCGCTGGCCGCGTGGCTGGTGAGCGCGTCGGCGCTGTAGGGCGTGCGCGTGAGCAGGATAGGCGCACGCTTTGCGCCCTTTGGGACCAAGATCACGGTATGCAGCTTCACGCCGTCGCGCATGGGAATCATGGCCTCGCGCCGTTCGTAGTCGAAGTTGGGCGTGGCTCGTTGGAGTTTGGCGGGGGTCTCGCTGGGGTAGTTGGGATATTGAGGCTTTTGACTGCTCTGGGCGATAGCGCAGGCGGACAGGGCGAGGGACGCAATTGCGACGGTCGTAGAACGAACAGGGAGCATCAAATAGACCTCTTTTTGGGGAAGCTTCGATTGCACACGATTGTAAGCGAACGGGCCCGGTGGGGACGCTGCATGCAGGAGAGCGAAACGACTCTCTTAGAGCATTTTTGGAATACATATAGACTTTTTCAGCACCGTGAAAGGTGGTTTTTTTCTTGAGGAAAAAGTCACTTGAGTGTGTTCTTTCGGTCTACACCATTCCGAAAATGCTATAGCCCAAAGGTCCGCGTTTTGCACATAAGGAGCCTTCGTCCGACAGGCCAGCTTGTCACACCGCCTGGCTCAAACGAATTGCACCACAGAAGACACTACTCGTCATCATCTCCGCCGTCGGGCGAAGCGTCAGCCCCTTTGGGCAGTTCGCGCGGGTCGGGCTTGATGACGACGGGCTGTGTGAATACCTGTCCATCGACGGTCAGCTTGACGGTGTACTTGCCGGGTTGCAAGCCTGTTGGGCCGCGGCCCGGACGTGAAGGAGCGGCATCGGCGGCGGGGGGCGGAGTCCCGGCTGGATGGCACGCATCGACCGGTGGTGGAGGCGGCCGGCGTGCGGGCCCGCCGAAGCCTCTGGGCGCGACAACATTCAGGGCGAAGCGGTGCATGCCCGGCCCGGCTGAGGGGGGTGGCGGGGGCTGCATCCAGTAGGCCTGGACGTTGATGGCTTCAGTGTCGACCGGCTTGACTGGGGTGTCGCTGGCGACGCAGGCCTTGACTTCGCCTTCGGCATCGACGAGTTCTAACTTGACGGGAGTGGCGGGCGCGGTTTTCAACCAATAGTAGGCGAGCACGCCAGCCGGTGGATTCAATTCCTGCGGCTCTTCATGCGGAAGCGGCGTGCCATTCTGATTGCCCTGATGAATGGCGTAGGTCTCGCCGGGCGCGAACAGGTACGCCTTGGCAGACTCGATCTCCTGGCCGCGCGCGGCTATTTGACGAAGCACGGCCATCTGGTCGAGGACCCAGAAGCCGCGGCCGTAGGTTGCGACCGCAAGATCGTCACCGTGCACGATGATGTCGCGGACAGACGTGACCGGCATGTTGAACTGAAGTGGCTGCCAATGGTCGCCATCGTCGAAGGAAACATAGACGCGCAACTCGGTCGCGGCATAGAGCAACCCTTTTTGCCGCGGGTCTTCCTTGACCGAGTTGACGAAAGCGCCGACTGGAATGCCGTCGGCTACATTCTTCCAGGTCTTGCCGCCGTCGTGGGTGCGATAGATGTAGGGGCGATCGTCGGCCAGGCGGTGGCGGTCGATGGAGGCGTAGGCGGTTTGGACATCGAAATGGCCGGCCTCAACCTGCGAGACCTTGCTCCACGCGGTCATAGCGGACGGGGTGACGTCCTGCCAGGTTGCGCCATCGTCGCGCGAGACGTGGATAAGCCCGTCGTCGGTGCCAACCCAGGTGGTCTTTGCATCCAACGGCGATGGGCTGATGGTGTAGACAACGCCGAAGCGATCAGTCATGGGCTGGTCAATGTCTTTGGCGGTGACGGGGTCGAGCGTCGCGGGGACTTCGGGGTGCAGGCGGGCGAGATCGGGACTGATCTTAGCCCAAGTCTTGCCGCGGTCGCGGGAGCGGAAGACAAACTGATTGGAGTAGTAGAGCGCCTGGTCGGCGAGAGAGAAGACTTGTGGGAGAGTCCAGGTTTTGCGGTTGGGATCGGACGGATCGGGCGGAGGCAGTTCACCACCGGCTGGCGCGGGCAGATTGAGCGCCTGGTTGCAACGTTGATCGCCGCTGCCGTAGAGGAGATTGCCGTCTTTGGGATCGGGAACGACGGTGTTGCTTTCGCCGGCCTGACAGGTGGGTTCCCAGTTGCGGAAGTCGAGCGTGCCCATGCGCGACCAGGTGCTGACGCCTACGCCGCCTGAGTCCTGCTGAGCGCCGTAGAGCCAGTAGGGGAAGCGGTTATCGGCAGCGACGTGATAGATCTGCGCGGTGGGCTGGTTGTACCAGGTGCTCCAGGTCTTGGCGCCATCGACGGATACCACGGTGCCCTGATCGCTGGACAGCACCATGCGATTGCCATCGCGGGGGTTGATCCAGAGCTGGTGATAATCGTCGCCGCCGGGCGCGCCTTTCACGGGAACCCAGGTCTTGCCCGCGTCCAGCGTCATGTAGGTGGCGGTGTTGATGTCGTAGGCGCGATCGGGATTATTGGGATCGACTGTGATCTGGCCGAAATACCATCCGCGGCCCCAGAGGCGCTGCTCGTTGTTGACAAGCTTCCATGTGGCGCCCGCATCGTCGGAGAGATAAATGCCGCCGGTGGGCTTGGGGGCGTTGGCGGGTTCGGGTGCGGTGGGGCCAAAGCGCAGGGGGCGGGCGATGGGGCTGCCCAGATCATCGACCACGGCGTAAAGGCGGTTGGGATTGCTGGGAGCGATGGCAATGCCGATCTTGCCGAGGAAGCCGTCTGCCGGAAGGCCATCGCTGAGCCGATGCCACGTGTCGCCGCCGTCGGTGGATTTATAGAGCGCGCCGCCGGGCATGTTGGAGGGCGCGTAGACGGACCAGGGCGGACGCCGGGTGGCCCAAAGAGATGCGTAGAGCGTGTGAGGGTCATGCGCATCAAGAGCGAGATCGACAGCTCCCACATCGTCGGGGTCCTTTGCGTCGGCGAGGACCTTCTTCCAGTGTGCGCCGCCGTCGGTGGTGCGATAGACTCCGCGTTCGGGATTGGCCTTGTAGACATGGCCCAGGGCTGCGACGTAAACGCGATTCGGGTCTGAGGGATCGATGACGATTTTGCCAATCTGGCGCGTTTCGGCGAGGCCGATCGAATGCCAGGTCTTGCCTGCATCTTCCGACTTGAAGAGGCCAATGCCGTAAGAGTGCTGGCTGCGAATGTCAGGCTCGCCGGTGCCGACGTAGACGATGTTGGGATCAGACGGCGCGACCGCGATGGCGCCTATAGAGCCAATGGGGATGCCCGTCGCGGGATCATCCGCAATGGGGAACCAGGTGCGGCCGGCATTCTCGGTCTTCCACACTCCACCGCCGACCGAGCCCATGTAAAAGGTGTCGGGCTGTGCGGCGTTTCCAGCAACGGCGTAGGTGCGCCCGCCGCGCATGGGGCCAACGTCGCGCCACTCGAGGCCGGAAAGCAATTCGGAGGGATATTGCTGTGCGGCCAGTGGAATTGCGAGGAGAAAAAAAGAGGCGGCAAAACGAGATGCGGCGGCCATGCGAAGGCTCCGATTCATTCCTGGATTTGGACTGTCTTGGGAAAGTCGAGCTTGAATGAATCGGATTGTAAAGGAAGATGCCGCCGACACGCACTCCTGCGTCGGCCAGATGCACCGTGGCAACCCCAAAAGAGTTCGCTAAAATTCTCTTGTTCAGCGCTGTGGCTGGCCGCCTGGATTCCACTGGGGGCGGAAGTCGCTGCCGGCTAACCAGCGCACCGGCTCAATGAGCGACTGAATGGCGCGGGTCATGAACGCGATGTCGAGATGATCCAGGTCGTCATTGGGCTGGTGATAGGTGGGCGGTGTTCCCCATCCGGCCGCGGTGTGGGCCACTACTCCCTGCAGCGCGAGGGCGTAGTTGTCGCTGCGTTCAAAGAAGTGCTGCTCGGGATATGGGTCGGGGCCCACGAGAGCGCCGTGCTCTTTGAGCGCCGGGCCCAGGTTGGAGCGTTCCCAACCGGTAAGCAAAAGCACGCCGGGGGGCATCTTGGGATCCTGTGTGCCGATCATTTCGAACTCGAGGTTGGCGACCAGGTCTTTGAGCGGAACCGGGGGATGGTGTCCGAAGTAAGTGGACCCGAGGGTGCCGATCTCTTCCGATCCATAGCAGACGAAGAGCACGCTGCGGCGCAGGGGCGGACCAGCGGCCAGGGCGTGGGCCAGTTCCATTACGGCCGTGGTTCCGGCTGCATCGTCGTTGGCGCCGTTGTAGATGGAGTCGCCGTTGACGGGGCGGCCGATGCCGAGGTGATCGAGATGCGCGCTCAGCAGCAGGGTGCCGGCGTTGGGGTCGGTACCGGGCAGATAGCCGATGGCGTTGAAGGTCTGGCGTGGAGTTGCCGGTGGAAGCTCGTGCACCGTCACGTTGATCTCGGTTCCATTGGCGGCGGACAGTTTGGCGACCGCATCGGCGTGGACCAGGAGGATGGTGGCGCTGTTGCGCGGAGGATCTTCGGCGAGGCGTATGCTGACACGCGTTTTGCCGCCGAACATCTGCGGGAGCGTGCTAAGTTCCGGCGTCTCCGGTACCAGGATCACGGCTGCGCGCAGTCGCCGGATTTGCGACATGGCAGGCATCAGCGCTTTCATGTCGGCTACGCCCGTGAGAAGGACGGCTGATCCCGCGGCAATGTGCGCCGATTGAATTTCGCTGCTCGCCACGCGCACCAGGGGGCCTGTGGCGGAAGCGCCTGAGGACGTGAGTAGTACAAAGTCCGCGTCTTCCTTCAGGATTGTCCGGCTGCTTCCCCGGCCTGCCTCAAGCGTGGCCTTGCCGTCGAGCTCAGGCATGACCACCGGGGCGGCCTGGATGTAGCTAGCCATCCCGGGCGCGTGCTTGAGCCCGTAGCTCTCAAACTCGCTGGCCACGTAGGTTGCGGTGAGCTCTTCGTCGCGGGTAGCGGAGCCGCGGCCGGCGAGCACATCGCTGGCGAGGAAGGATTCGTGGGCGCGCACCCATTCGGGCTTTACTGTCCAGTTCTGTTGGGCAGACAGCACTGCCGAAGCGCCAAACAGGACAAGAACCGCAGACCGTTGATGGAACAGTTTCACTTGAGGGGACTCCGGTTGATCTGATTGAGATACGGCCAATGATACATGCTGCCTTCAGCTTTCAGCTGGGAACTGCACTCAGTGCAGCACTGCGGCCAGCAGGAGAGTGGTTCCAAGCCCAGCAATCGACAGAACGGTTTCCATGACTGTCCAGGAGCTCAGTGTGTCTTTCACTTCCATCTTGAAGAAGGACTGCACCATCCAGAAACCGGCGTCGTTTACATGCGAAAGGATCAGCGAGCCCGTGCCGGTGGCGAGCACCAGAAGCTCCGGCCGTATGCCGATGTGGCTGGCCATCGGCGCGAGGACCGCGGAAGCCACGGCCATGGCTACGGTCGCCGAGCCCATGGCTACCCGCACTACGGCCGCCAGCAGCCAGGCCAGGACGAGCGGAGGCATGTGCGCACCGAGGGCCAGTCGAACGGTTGCTTCTGCCGCGCCGGAATCGCGCAGGACGCCGCTCAAGCCGCCGGCCGCCGCAAGAATCACGAGCACGCTGGCAATGGGCTCGAAGGACTCGTTGGTCAGCTTGCGCAACAGCTCACGGCCATGATGCTGGCCGGTTTGGATTCTCGACCCCAGCGTGACAAGAGCGACCAGCACGGCTATCAACAGAGCGATATCCGGGCTGCCGATGAAGTGGAGAACTTGATTGACGAAGCTTGCCGGCGCGGCAATCGAGTCGGCCCAACTGCCGAGGAAGATGAGCAGGATGGGCAGCAGGATGGCCGCCGCTGCCCGCAGCGGACTTGCTGGGGCTGGAATCGGTTCTGTTCTTGGCGCGGAATCTTCGGCCTGGTCCACTGCTTCGGTGGTATGTGCCTCGATGTGCAAATCCTCGGCGAGGGTGGGCGCAAACAGCGTCAATCCCTCATCGGCGGCTGGAGGCGGCAACTTGGCGGCGCGCTTGCTCCAGCGGCGCAGCAGAAACCATTGCAGGCCTGGACCGGCAATTGCGGCCGCGGGCAGGCCAACCGCCAGGCCAAGGAGAATTGTGCGGCCTACGTCGGCGTGATAGAGAGAGACGGCCAGCATGGCGGCAGGATGAGGGGGCAGCGTTCCGTGGGCGATGGAGAGCCCGGCAAGCAGAGGCATTCCGGCCAGAACTGGAGGCTTTCCGGTGCGCCGTGCTGCTTCCGCGACAATGGGCATGAGCAGCACCAGGCCAACCTCAAAAAATACCGGCATACCGACCAGGATGCCCAGCCCGAGCATGGCCCAGGGCAGGCCCTGCGGGCCGCAGCGATTTACGAGGGCGCTCCCGAGCGCCGCGGCTCCGCCGGAGCTGGCCAACAGGCGGCCCAGAATGGCTCCTAAACCGAGCAGAACCGCGATATGCCCCATCAGGTTGCCGACACCGGCGGTAAACGACAGCGGAACCTGCTTGAGCGCCATCCCGGAGGCCACGCCAAGCGCCAGCGCGGCAATCGATAGAGCCAGTGCGGCATGGAGCCTGAGCCGCGCAATCAGGATCAAGAGCAGCAGGACGGTTCCGGCGGCGCAGGCCACCAGGTACCAGCTGCTGTGAAGGTTCGCGGCGTAGGTCACCCGCAGATTATTCCACACCGGACGACACGTAAATCGGCGGTTCTGTGTCCCGCGGCACACTTTCCCCTTGCGCGCCTCTGCTACCATAAGGACGATTGCAGTTCCTGCCGCTCGCGAGGCTGTATTCCCGCCTTTCTAAGGGCTCGAGCGCCACGGCGGCCAGGCCATCCCAAGTAAGGAGAGTTCACTATGCCTCTAGTCTCCATGCGGCAACTCCTCGACGAGGCCGCCAAGGGCGGTTACGGCGTCGGCGCATTCAACGTTAACGATATGGAACAGATCCAGGCCATCATGATGGCGGCCAAGGAAACCAAGTCGCCGGTCATCGTTCAGGCCAGCCGCGGCGCGCGCCAGTTTGCCGAGGACCTTTACCTCTTCCGGCTCATCCAGGCGGCCGCAGAACTCAATCCCGATATACCGATCGCGATGCACCAGGATCACGGCAACAGCTTTGAGACCTGCAAGAGCGCCATCACGCTGGGCTACACCAGCGTCATGATGGACGGATCGCTCAAGGAAGACGGCAAAACGCCTTCTTCATTTGAAGAGAACGTCGAAGTCACCCGCCGGGTGGTTGATTACGCGCACGAGCGCGGCGTGACTGTCGAAGGCGAGATCGGCGTGCTGGGCGGCGTGGAAGACGGCCATGGCGCGGGCGGTTCGGGCCTTGACCACATCACCGATCCCGACCAGGCGGTCGAGTTTGCCGAGCGCACCGGGGTTGACGCGCTGGCGATTGCCATTGGAACGAGCCACGGCGCGTACAAGTTCACCAAGAAGCCTGACGGTTCGGTGCTCAAGATGGATGTGCTGATCGCCATTCACAAGCGTTTGCCCAAGACCCACCTAGTGATGCACGGCAGCTCGTCAGTGCCCAAGGATCTGCAGGACATCGTGAACAAGTACGGCGGAAATCTGAAGGAAACCTGGGGCGTGCCCGTGGAGGAGATTCAGCTCGGCATCCGCAACGGCGTGCGCAAGGTGAACGTGGACACGGACAACCGGTTGGCCATCACCGGGGCGATCCGCAAGGTCTTTGCGGAGACGCCGGAGAAGTTTGATCCGCGCGACTACATGAAGCCCGCGCGCGAGGCAATGAAGAAGGTTGTGGCGCAGCGCATGGTGGAGTTCGGCCAGGCCGGCCACGCCGGAGATTATTCGCCGATCGCGATCGCCGAGATCGCCAAAGGCTACAAAGATGGGTCGCTCAGCACGCAGCCGCTGGTGGCTGCCAAGTAACGACGGCATCAGGGAAATCCATCAAGAAGGGCCACTTCGCGATGATGCGGATTGGCCCTTTCTGTTGCTGGGTGGTGCCGTGTTGCGAGCTTCTAATTGCTTGCGGGTTTCGGTGTTTGACCGGGAGCGCTTGCTGACGACCCCGCACCCGTAACAGTCGTTGGCTCGGCATAGTAGAGCGTGCGCGTCCGAGCCTCCGCCTTCAATCCAGGTTTATCGACCAGCACCTCGAGCTTGTGCAACTCGTTGGGGTGACCGGGCGGGGGGGGAGTGAAGGTCAATTCGTAATAGTCCTTCGCGTCCGCAATGCAGCGGTCCATGAGTTTGGCCAGGTCGTTGTAGCCGGCCATGACCTGGCCGCCTGTTTCCTCTGCCAGCACCGGCAGCAGCAGGTTGCCGAAGTCGGAATGTTCCGGCACGTCGACGGGTTTGAGGTAGCTCTCAAATTGATACTGTCCCGGGCCCGCTTCCTGGGGATTGATGTTGTAGAGCGTGATGCGTGCCGCGCGCAGTTCGGTGGAAATCGAGACGATGTAATCGAATAGCAGGTTGTTGCTCTTTTGGCTGCGGCTCGACATCGACTGGCTGATCATCTGCCAGCCGGGGCTCAGCCAGAGGAGCAGCTTCCTGCCTGGCACTCGTGCCTCGCCGGTAGCCAGCAGGTTGAGAAGTTTCAACGAGGCCTGCTCGCGCGCCATTGCACCTTCCCAGCCCTGGTCCTTTTTCATGGTGCGGAGGCCAGGATTGTTGGCGTCGAGAAACTGTTCCAGAATCTTTCCATCACGGCTGGGGTGATCCTGCGCTTTGGCACCGTGGTCGGTGAGCACCAGCAGAGACGTGGGCAGGGCAAGCTGGCCGCCGTTTTCATCGAGAAAATCGCGAATCCACTTTCGAGCGTTGGTCTCGGTAAGAAAGCTTGAGTTGATCGCGTCGAGGACTACGATCACTTCGACCGGCGGATCGGGCTTTGCCGCGAAGCCTTCGGTGGCCCTCACCGAGAGGATGTTTTGCGGGGTCTTGTTATCCAGGAGCTTGAAGTCCGCCGCGCTGAGACCCTCAAGTGGTGCACCGGACTTGTCTGTCACCACTACGTCAAGCGTCATAGCGCCGGTCGCGCTGGAGGGAACATCCCGGTAAGCGACCGTGACAGGCTGATTTGTCGCGGTTGACGCCGTCGCGCCTGATGGGGTTTGCGATGACACAGTACTGGGCGCAATGATGGCCAGTCCAAGGGCAAGGATGGGAAGCAGGGATTGGTGCCTCATAGGGTCCTCTTCAGAAAATGTTCTACGCGATGTGGACTTTCCAGCTTAGCGAAAAAAGCTTGAGTTCATTCAAAATGTTGCGAAAACTCACCTCAGGGGCTAAAGCCCACTCTCATTCTGTTGACACTTTTGCCGGGGATGAATCCCCGGCGTACCACCCGAACGAGTATTTCACCAACCTATTTAGTGATGGCTGCCGCCCGAGCTCGCCGCGCTTGAGCTCGCGGCGCTGGAACTGCTGGCAGTTGATGTTCCACCGCCGCTATGCGAGGCGCCGCCGCTGCTGCCACCCCCGCTGGCATGCGCACCACCCGCGCTTGATCCGCCGCCATGATAGCTGCCGCCTCCGCTGAAGGTGCCGCCCCGCGCCTGCAGGTTGCCGCTGCGATTGTTCATGGGCGCCATCACGGTTATGCTCTTGCCTCCCTGCGTTACCTGCTTTGCCATGAGGAAGCTCTGCGACTTGTGGTCGAAGCTGAGCTGGATGCCGGGAGCCTTGACGGAGCCCTTGCTTGCGAGCCCGTCCTTCATCGTATACGTGAACATGCGTGGCTCATCCGCGTGCGCAAGAGGAGGGAAGGCTGCACTGCGAAATTCTTTTGGCGGCAGCTTGAGGGCTTCGATGCGGTGATTGGGATCGAGCTTGACCAATTCATCCGAAAGCGCGTTTTTGCTGTTGAGCGCGAAAACCTCTTCCTTCTGGTTGATCGCGGGACGCCCCTTGACGTCGTAGGGATGCAACGGGACGAAGGCTACGGTCTTGCCGCTCTTAACCCAGCGTCCCGGCGGAAGATGATGGCGTTTGCGGGTTGGAACCCACGCATAGTGACGGCCGCGATGAATCCAGCTGCCGGCGTGGCACACCGCCCACTCATAGGGATATTCATTTGGATCGAGGGTGGGGTTCATGAACCGCAGCCGGTAAGTGACCGGGTCACGCATCAATCCGAAACGAAGGTCCGTGGGCAGGCAAGGGAAGAATGCCTCGTCCTCAATGGGGGTCCGTCTGCTCGCGGCAAAGATTCTTGCCGGCGTTGTCTGGGCCGAAGGTATGTCGAGACTTGCCGGCGCATCAGCAGCCTTCGCGTCCGCCTTCATTGCATCATTGTCGTAGTTCGGCTCCCAGCATGTGCCATAGGGCGCGCAGTCAGAGAATTGGCCCTGACCCTTCATCTCCGCGAGGCCGGGAATCGGCGCGGTCAATCCGGATGCCGCCATCATCTCCGTCATTGCCTGCTTGCGTTCGGCAACCCGGCCGGCGACCCACTTGTCCCATTCGCCGTAGCTGGCCAAATCGCTCGTCGATACAGTTTCGATGCGACGGCCCTCACGATAAAACGATGTTTGTCCATCCGCGACGGTGTTCTCGATCAGGCCCGCCTCGTGCAGGTTCCCGCCATCCATGGCTGCAATTGCAGTTGCATCGGCGAAACTTGAAACCCGGATGTAGGACTTGTGAGGGAAGGTTGTGCTCAGCCTGTCAGTCGACGTTTTCAGTACCACCATTTCGCCCTTCACGTACGGCTTCACGTGCAGCGTCGCTGTACCGGTCAGGAGCGCAAGGTCAGTGTAAGGAACGCCGGCGGTGGTGCTGAGATCGTTGAAGGTGAGCACTGAGTTTTCGCCAAGATAGATGGTCGAGGCGTCTTCCAGCTCAATCTCCGCGCGGCCCGCGCCCGTCACCAGGCTGAATCCCGTTTCAAGCGGCAGATCGGCGACTGCTTTCTCCCATTCCGCGCCGCCCGCTTTCTCATTTTCCTTGCCGCGCGAAACGCGCACGTCGCCCTCAACGTAGCTCACCCTCACAACCTGTCCGTAGGTTGCATTGGAGTAGTGATCGCCGAGGATGAAAAGCGCTTCCTTTTTCAGCTTCTCGCTTGAGTCTCCGTTGAGAATCTCCTGAATTTCCGCAAGCGCCTGGGCTTCGTCCTTCTTCATCAAAGCATTCAAGGCCAGCAGCTTCAGATCGTCGTCATCGCCGGCCTTGGGCTCAACCGGCTTACCGCTCCTGGCGTTGATCTCGATTTCGAGAGCTCCGCACTCATGAATCCAACTGCTTGACGGAAATGCATGGCCCAGCTCCGCGCATGTGTCCAAAGCCGGCTTTGCGTGGCCCAGCTTGTTTTCCGCATAGGCCTTCCAATAGAGCGCTCCATCGGCGTGTGCGCCGTGTTCGGCGGCAACGTTGGTGAAGATTTTCTCCGCATCCGCCCAGCGGCCCTCGTTGATGGCCCGGGTTCCATCCGCATAGGGACTGCTGTCCGGCGCATTTGCAGCGGCACCCGCAGCCGCAATTGATCCTGAAACGCCGGGCCCGGCAAAGGACTGTCCCAGGCCCATCATGGGCAGACACATGATTCCTGCCAGAATCCAAGCAAACCTCACCGGCCTGGTCTTCATATGGTCCCTCCATTCGGCCGATTGGCTCCGGCCCCCTGCTCATCCGGTAGTCTCGACCGCAGCACCCTCACTTCAAACAGAAGTCCGTCCGCGTTCATCTCTTCCTGCAGGCGCTCAATGGCCGCGCTGTTCAATCCGCCGGGCTGGTTGGCAAGCCCATTCAGGAGGTGATCGAGCCTGTCGAGCGCCGTCGTCAGCGCCGGATCGTCCTCCTGGCTGGCTTTCTGGCGGCAGATCTTATTGGCGGCAAGCAGGCTTCTGGCCTCGTCGCGCAGCGGAGACACCATCTCCGTGCTGCCGGCATCCACATGCTTGAGCTCGACAAGCAAACGCTCCGAACGGTCCAGATGATCGCTCAGCACCACGACAACCACACGCGGCTTGGCTTTGGTTGGAGGAGCTTTTTCGGCTGCTACATTTGGCTGCTTCTTCTGCCACTGCTCACCCGCATAGAACGCGCCCACAGCCACCAAACCGCATACCGCCGCGTAACCCAGGCCTCTGAGAACGATCCCGCCGCGCAGCCAGCTCCATCGCTCCGTCTTATGGGGTACGAGCTTCGGTTCAAGTGCCGCCCACACTCGTTCACCATAGGCCGGATCGCGCTCCGGTGTTTCCGGCGCCTTTATCTCACTCAGATCCCACGACAGGGCCGCATACGACTCGATGCACGCCGCGCAGCCGGCAAAGTGCTGCTCAACCGCGGCAGAGTCCTCCCCATCGCCTCCGCGCTCGTTGTAGTATCGGCCGATCAGTTCCTCTTGTGTCAGATGCTTCATATCCTCACCCTTAGGGTGGACAGGCGGCTCCGCATTTTATGAACTGCACGAAAAACCGCCTGTTTGGCGGCATTTGGCGCAATTCCCAGCGCCGCTCCAATCTCCTCAGTAGAGCAATCTTCCATATGCCGCAACACAAACGCGGTCTGTTCCGTAGCCGTCAGGCTCTGCATCGCGGCCTTCTGGAGCGCGCTGATTTCGGCGCTCAGCAGCAGCCGGTCAGGACCGGCTGACTTGTCCGCGACTTGCACGGCGTCCTGCTCAGGATCGTTTTCCTCGCCCACCTGGCTGCTGTGCGCATCCGCTTTTCGTCCGCTCACCTTGTCCAGAGCGCAGCGCACTGCAATCCTGTAAATCCATGTGCTGAAATTCGAGCGCGACTCAAACCCTTCCAGCTTCTGATACCCGCGCAAGAACGCCTCCTGCACCACGTCTTCCGCATCCGCCTCATTGCCGGTAATGCGAAACGCGACCCGGAAGAGGCTATGGCTATGGCGCACCACCAGTGCACCATAGGCCTCCTTATCGCCCGAAAGAACCGCCCGGATCGTCTCGTGGTCGTTCCTGCCCATGCGCAACATTAGACACCAGCCGGGTCATGCCGGTTAGGGAAGATCGCCGCGGAGCCTAATCAATTCATCTCCGGTTCCTTAAGCTCCTGGTCGCTTCAGCCGTCCCCGTTCGTCTCCCTAATCGTGCGTTTCATCCGCCATTCCGACCCCTCGTCCAAGACCGCGCGCAGGTTCGCAGGATCTCCTCTACCTTTCGGGTGGAACAAGAAATCAAGAAAGGGGCCGCCTATGCCTGAACTTGTCAGCGTCGAAGCAGTTACTCGAAAGTTCCCACTTGATCACAGCTTTGTGAGCGCCCTTAGCAACGTTAGCCTCCACGTCGCTCCTGGCGAGTTTCTGGCCATCGCGGGGCCAAGCGGAAGCGGTAAGTCCACGCTGCTCAACCTGATCGGCTGCATTGACCAGCCTACCTCAGGCCGTATCCTCGTTGACGGCGTCGATACCTCCAAGCTCAGCCCGTCGCGACTGACTGCGCTGCGCCGAATCAAGATCGGCTTCGTGTTTCAGACGTTCAACCTCATTCCCGTTTTTACGGCGGCTGAAAACGTCGAGTTCCCGCTGCTGGTTCAGGGCGTTTCGGCCGGCGAACGCCGCACCCGTGTTGCCGCGGCTCTTGAGAGCGTTGGTCTCTCCGCCCGCGCCAATCACCGGCCTGACCTGCTTTCGGGGGGCGAACGTCAGCGCGTGGCTGTCGCTCGGGCGATCGTGCATCGACCGGCCCTGGTGCTGGCCGACGAGCCGACTGCGAACCTGGACACCAAGAACGCTACCCAGCTCATCGACCTTATGCACGACCTCAACCGCCGCCTGGGGCTCACTTTCATCTTCTCCACGCACGATGCGCGACTGCTCGAGCACACCGACCGCATTGTTCGCCTCACGGATGGGCGGGTGGTTTCCGACTCGTTGACCTCAGATCTGGTTGCGGCCGGAATTTCTCAAGAAGGAGTTAGCCATGGGCAAGTTCCTGCTTTTAGCCTTTAGAAACGTCTTTCGCAATCGCCGCCGCACCATCATGACTCTGATCATGGTTGGCGGTGGTGTTACCGGCCTGCTGCTTGTCGGCGGCTTCTTCGCACGCATGTTCTGGGGGCTGCGCGAAAGCACCATCAACGACGGCCTTGGCCACATACAGATCTTCACCGCCGAGCACTTCAACCGTGAAGAAAAGCACGTTCTCGATACCGGCATCGACAACTGGCGCCAGGTGGCGGCTTCCGTTTCGACAGGCGGCCACGTGCGCGGCATTGCGCCACGCATCGAGTTCAACGGGATGCTTTCAAACGGAGTGAAGTCGTCAGTCTTTATGGGAAGCGCAGTCGATCCAGTTGCCGAGCAGAGCCTTGGCTTCACACCGCGGCTGGATGCGGGACGCGATTTGGATACGAAGTCGGGCGGCGAGATTGAGGCGCTCATCGGCGCGGGTGTGGCGCGTTCCATGAGCGTGAAGCCTGGCGATGGTCTCACGCTGCTTGCTGTTACTTCTGACGGGGCGCTCAACGGCATCGATGTGCAGGTTGTAGGCATTGTCAACACCGGGTTCAAGGAGATGGATGACCGCTATCTGCGCATCACGCTTCCCTCTGCGCAGCGCCTGCTGCAGAGCGATCGAGTTACGAACCTCGTGGTGGGTCTCGATAACACCGATAACACGGACCTTGTGGCCGCGCAGATGGTTCCGCAGCTTAACGGCCAGCATCAGCAGTTGATCTTGAAGAAGTGGATCGAGCTCGCCACGTATTACAAGCAGGTCCGCTCGCTATTCAGCACTATCTTCGTATTTCTCGGCATCATCGTCTTCTTCATGGTGCTCATGTCCAGCGTGAACACGCTGCTGATGGCAATGTTTGAGCGCACTCGCGAGATTGGCACCATGCTGGCCATGGGCACGCCGCGCGCATGGATCATGGCACTTTTCGTGATTGAGGCCACGCTGCTGGGCCTGCTTGGCGCAGTTGTCGGCGTGGTTGGGGGCAACCTGCTCGGCGTGATTATCAACCATGCCGGCATTCACCTGCCGCCACCGCCGGGGACCACCGTTCCCATGACCTTCCGCGTCATGCATGTTCCCAGCCTGATGGTGGGCTCATCGATCCTGGTCATCGTTTCACTCGCGCTCGCGTCCATCCTGCCCGCGATCCGCGCATCCCGGCTGCAAATTGCGGAGGCACTTGCACATGTCTAATATCAACTGCATTCTCAGAACATTTCTCATCGTGTTCGTCGTTGGTTTTCTCATCACGCTCGCGGTGGTTTCGCGCGCCGAGACTCCGACTACCACGGCCACGCCCGATGCCGAGGCAATCCTGAAGCACGCAGACACATTTCGCAACGGATGGCCTTCGTACGTGCTGCATGTCAAGATCACCAACTTCGAGGCCGATAAAGCCGACGAGGAGAAGCTCTACGAGGTCTCGCAGAAGGGAACGGAGAAGACTTATGTCGAGTTCCTGAGCCCTCGCGAAAAGGGGCAGCACCTGCTGATGCTCGGCGACGACATGTGGGTCTACCTGCCTGATACCAGCCGCCCGATTCGCATTACGCCGCTTGAGCGGCTCTCCGGCGACGCGTCGAATGGCGACGTGGCGCGCACCAACTATGCCGCCGACTACACGCCCACGTTTGTGCGTGAGGAGAAGGTTGGCGCGAACTCATGCTACGTCCTCGACCTCACGGCCAAGCGCAAAGGAGCAACCTACCAGCGCATTCTCTTCTGGGTGCGCGTAGAAGATGCACGTCCCGTCAAGGCAGAGTTCTATCTCACATCGGGCAAGCACATCAAGTCCGCGACCTTTGATCAATACGCCTCAGTCGGGGGACAAATGCAGTTACGCCGCATGACGCTCTACGACGAGATTCGCCATAACTCGCACAGCGTACTCGAGTACTCAGGCATCGCTCCGCGCGAGTTACCCGACAAGCTTTTCTACCAGGGAAGAACGGACCGCTTTTAGTCGCAATAAAAATGGATGTCCCGCCTTCGCCGAGCCTTAGTTTTTTCGGTCAGGGTGGACTGGCGAAACACTTCGATTCCATCGCTCCACAAATTCAAACAAACCATGAAGCTTCGTCTCTTCATCCCGTTCATTCTTGCCACCGCATGCATGCAGTTGGTGGCCCAGGAAACTCCGGTTCAGGAGACCGCGGTGGAGCAGACCCCTGCCAAGGACGTGCCCGCGCAGGATGCACCGCCATCTGAGCCGAAGCGCGACTTCCGCTATTCTCTCGGGCTTATCGATGATGCCACGCTCTATAGCAATCTCCAGGTGCAGATCCCCAAAGTCCTCAACCAGATTCTGGTTGAACCCACGTTTACTCTGCGTTATGACCAACGCTGGACCTTCGCATCCAGCGTGGCCGGGCTCGCCGACACTTACACCGATACGTACACGCAGTTGCGTGTGAAAGAAGCTTATGCGGGCCTCTCCGCAGGAGATTTCGATTTCATGGCGGGGCGCCGCATCGTGCGCTGGGGAACCGGCTACGCCTTTACTGCCATCGGCGTTCTGGACCCGCCGCGCATCCCCACCAACCCAACCGACCGGCTCAACCTCAACGAAGGCCGGGACATGGTGAAGGCAGACTGCGTACACGGGCCCAACGCCTTCACGCTTGCATGGTCGACTGCCGCGCTCGCGCCCGCGTCGGCAAATCTGCATGACACCACCGCGTTCCGGTATAACGTTCTGGTGCATGGATTCGACACTTCGCTCATTGCAGGTGACGATCGCGGCGGAGACGCTTTCGGTGGCCTCACGTTTACGCGGGTGCTCGGCGAGGCATGGGAGATCCACGGCGAAGCAGCCTGGCGCGAGCATGAAGCGGTGCTGATCGGAACGAAATACACGACGACTTCGGGCATCACATTTCTGGGCGAGTTCTACACGCCGCCTAACATCCCCTACTATCGAGATGTGACCCTCTATCCACTCATCGGCCGCCAACATTACGCGTTCTTGACCGCGTACAAGAATCGCCTGCGCGAGCTGCCGGGTTGGAAGCAGTGGGACCTTTCCGCTGCAGCAGTCGCCAACCTCAACGACCGCAGCTTTACCGCGATCTTCGACGCCAATCGGCGCTTCGGCAACCACTTTTCGTCGTATCTCCACATGGAGATTCCCGTTGGCAGTCCAAAATCGGAGTATGGCGCAACGCCCTATTCCGCGGCTACATCCGTGGGAGTGCGCTTCCAGCTATGAACCCTGAAACCCAGCCTCGCATCTCTGCCGACGACACACAAACGTCTCACGGGCCGGCGGCGATGCTCCTGCGGGCAATTTGGACGGTATGCAGCGCCACCGGGATCATCGTCCTGATCTTCCTTTCGCTCGGTCGCATCCACCTTTCGCACGGCGGCACACAGATTGTTGGTGCGTTTGTCTATTCCGTCACGATCGCCGTCCCTTCCATGATTGTTCTTAACTGGGCCGCCCCTCGATTCGGCGAAAAACTGCAGCGTTTCTCCGTTGTTATTTATGCCATGGTGCTCATTTCCACAGCCATGGCTGGCACCTTTGCCGCCGGCCTGGTCTTGCAGTTGGTAGGCATCATTCCGCAAAGCGAGTATTGGGCTGAAATCCACGCCTCGCTGCCCTTCGCCATTATCATCACGCTGATGATCGGGCTCACCACCACGACGTACGAAACCATGCGCTTCAGGCTCCAGGCCACCACGCTTGAATTGCGCACGCGACAGGTTGAGCAGGAGCGCGCCTACAAGCTTCTGGCCGAAGCCCAGCTCTCTTCGCTCGAATCGCGCATCCATCCACACTTTCTCTTCAACACACTCAATTCGATTGCTGCGTTGATTCCATCCGATCCGGTTCGTGCCGAGGACACGGTGGGAAAGCTAGCCTCACTGCTGCGGTTCTCGTTGAATGCGCATCAGAGCGGCCTGGTTCCGCTGAGCCAGGAATTGAAGATCGTCCGCGACTATCTTGAGATTGAGAAGACGAGGTTCGGCGCACGGATCCGCTATGAGATTGCCGTGCCGGCGGCACTCGACGACGTCAAAGTGCCACCGCTGGCGGTGCAATCGCTGGTGGAAAATGCGGTGAAGCACGTTGTCTCAAAGCGTCCCGAGGGAGCAGCGATTCGGATCACTGGCGGCAATGATTCCGGACGCATTCATCTTGAGGTCGCCGACGACGGCCCCGGATTTTCGCTTGATGCCATCACGCCTGAACACGGTCTCGGGAATCTCATCGCGCGTCTTGAATTGCTCTTTGGGCAGGCCGGCCAGCTTGCAGTCACGCGCGAGAACGAGAAGACTGTGGTCCGCATCTCGTTTCCTGCATAACGTACGCGCATAATGGAATTGTCTATGGAAGCTGCTCCGCTCCGCGCTTATCTCGTCGACGATGAACCGCTCGCCATTGAGCGGCTCAAGCGCCTGCTGGCCAGCTTCGACAATCTTGAGATTGCCGCAACTGCTACGGATCCCGCGCAGGCGCTTGCGGATCTTAATGCGCCGGCTGCCGCGCCAATCGACGTGCTCTTTCTCGATATTCAAATGCCGGGGATCAACGGCTTTGATCTGCTTGCGCGGCTCAACGTGCAGCCGTTTGTGATTTTCACTACGGCTTACGACGAGTATGCCTTGCGCGCCTTTGAGGTTAACTCGATCGACTACCTGGTGAAGCCAATCGAGACCGCGCAACTGGCTCGCGCGCTCAAGAAACTCGGCCGGCTGCGCCCGTTGCCAAAGCCCGACTGGCAGCACAACCCGAGCCAGCTGCTTGAGCAACTCGCCGCGTCGCTGCGCAGCCAACAGCCCGACTATCCGCGCCGCATTGCCTCGCGCGTGGGCGAGCGCATCTCGTTCCTGGACCTCGACGCCGTTACGCATTTCATCGCGCACGACAAGCTCACTTACGCTGTTGTTGAAGGCCGCCGCCACTCTGTCGATCAGACCATCATTGAACTTGAGCGACGACTCGATCCAGCGCGGTTCCTGCGCATTCATCGCTCCGCACTGGTCAACGTCGATTGGATTCACGAGGTCAATTCATGGTTCGCAGGGAAGGTTATCCTCTCGCTCAAGGATGCACAGCACACGCAGATTCCCGTAGCCCGCGATCGCGTGCGAGTACTTAAATCCCACCTCGGCATCTGACGCAATCAGAGAAACCTCGGTCCCCACAAAACGCAGCGAATGCGATATCCTCGTACCCGGCGTACACAGTGATCGTTTTGCGTCGCGAGAAGGTGTTTTTATGTTTTCCGAACCCCGCCGTCATCTTGCCTGCTTCGCGGCTCTTGCGATGTTTACTGTTGCCGCGGCTGCACCTGGCGCTGCCTGCCAGCAGCTCGGCATCTTCGAAAATCATCAGGATGTTGGCACCGTGCTCCACCCCGGCTCCGCGCAATTCGACAGCGTTGCCAACAGCTACACGCTCACCGGCAGCGGAGAGAATATGTGGTTCGGCATCGACGACTTTCATTTCGCCTGGAAAAAAGTCTCCGGCGATGTCGCCCTCACCGCCCGCATCGCCTTCAGCGGTACGGGCGGCAATCCGCATCGCAAGGCGGTGCTGATGATCCGCCAGTCTCTCGATGGAAACTCGCGCGCCGTGGACGTTGCGGTGCACGGAAGCGGCTTGACCTCGCTGCAGTTCCGCGACCCCGCTGGTGCAGACACGCATGAGGTCGAGTCAAACATATCCGCGCCTGAAACCGTCCGAATCGAAAAACGCGGCGACTTTGCTTACGCTTTTGTCGCTGGAAAAGCCGGAAAACTTGAACCCGCCGGCGCATCGATCAAGTTTCCTCTAACGGGTGATTTTTATATCGGCATTGGTGTTTGCGCGCACGATAAGGACGCCGTTGAAAAGGCTGTGTTTTCCAACGTCAGGTTAGAGCAGCTTCCGGCCGCAACTGGCAAGACAGTGCTGGTCAGCACGCTGGAGACGGTCTCCATTGCTTCAACCGATCGTCACGTTGAATATGTGGCCGCTGCGCATTTTGAAGCTCCCAACTGGTCGCATGATGGAAAGTTCCTCGTCTTCAACCAGGACGGAACTCTCCGCCGTCTGGCGCTCGGTGAAAGCGAACCCATGCTCATTGCTACCATTCCGCAGATCCATTGCAACAATGACCACGGCATCTCGCCCGACAACCAGTTGCTCGCCATCAGCGACTCGTCCAGCGAAGACAAGAAGTCGCGTGTCTACATTGTTCCAATCGGAGGCGGCACGCCGCGGCAGATCACGCCGAATGCACCGTCGTACTGGCACGGCTGGTCGCCTGACGGCAAGACGCTCGCATTTACCGGCGAACGCAACGGCAATTTCGATATTTACGCCATTGCTGCCGCCGGCGGCGAGGAAACCCGTCTCACCACCGCAGACGGGCTGGACGACGGCCCCGAATATTCACCCGACGGCGCCTGGATTTATTTCAACTCCGAGCGCACGGGACATATGCAGATCTGGCGCATGAAGCCCGACGGCACGCAGCAGGAGCAAGTGATCTCCGAGGAGAGCAACGACTGGTTCCCACACATCGCGCCGGACGGGCAGTGGATGGTGTTTCTAGCGTATGCGCCGGGTGTGACAGGTCATCCAGGCGGTAAGGACGTGGAGCTTCGTTTGATGTCGATGAAAGATAAATCGACGCGGGTCCTGGCCAGGCTCTTCGGCGGGCAGGGAACCATCAACGTTCCATCCTGGTCGCCTGACAGCACCAAGCTCGCTTTTGTGAGTTATGAGGAGTTGCCCGAGGAAAGCCTGAACCTGAAATAGGCACCAGTCCGAAGCGCTAAGTGGTCGACCCCATGTTCAACCCACAAAGCGCACAGCTGTCTCCGACCACGCCACGGCATCGACGTAGCGGCGCATCAAGTCTTCCCGGTTGAGCCCGTAAGACTGCGCAATCGCGTCGCACCGATCCCACTCGCCGCGCTCATGGCACTCCGTCCAGCGCAACAGGCTGCTCTCCAGGCTGATTGCGCCTAACAGCGCTTCGCGTATTTTTGCTCGCAGCGCCAATGACGGAACCAGGTCGGTCATGGGCACGCGCAACATTGCCGGGAGCATGCTGAACATGCCCAGCAGGTACTGCTCGTTTCGCTCCAGTGCGCAAAGCCCCGCTGCCGCTTCGCAGAAGCAGGCCCTTGCAAATGCCATGAGCAGAATCTCCTGCGGCTGGTCGGCAGTCAGCTCGCTGGTGATGGCCAGCATCGCGATGCGCCGAAATGTTTCTTCGCCCACAATCACCAGCGCCGCCTCGATTGAGCGGACCTCCTGTCGAATGGCCGAGACAGGCGAATTGACAAGCCGCAGCAGCCTGTAGGTCAAGGAAGCATCTCGTTTGAGCAACTCTGCGAGCTTCTGCACGTCAATCGTCTCGTTTTGCAACATTTGCAGGAGTTCAATGTGCGAGAGCCGGTTGGCAGGGATCTTGCGGTTCTTCAGCAATATTGGACGACAGAAGTAGTAGCCCTGAAAAAGCGTGAATCCTTCTGCGCACGCTTCCTGGTACTCCTCCTGCGTCTCCACTTTTTCCGCGAGCATGGCGACGCTCACACCGTTCAGCCTCTCGCGCATCTCCGCGCGGGCTGCTTGCCTGGTGAGCATGAAGTCCACTTTGATGTAATCGGCCAAGTCAATCAGGGGCTCCATCTCCGGACTCCAGACGAAATCATCCAGAGCCAACCTGAATCCTTCCGATTTCAACTTGCGGCACGCGGCAATGAGTTCCGGCGTGGGTTCAAGAGTCTCAAGAATTTCCAACACCGTCATGCTGGGCGGAAGCACTTTCACCAGCTCGCCGGTGAGAGCCTCTTTGGTGCAATTCACAAACGCCGGCAGCCCGGCAGTAAGCTTCTCCAGGCCGAAGATCACTGTATTGTCGAGCATGGTGCGGGTGGCGAGATTGCCATCCCCGTAAAACGCCACATCGGGACCTGCGCGGAAGAGCAATTCGTAGCCGTGCACGCGGCCGCGGCGATCCAGAATGGGTTGGCGCGCAACGTAGCGCAGAGTACCGGTTTCGGTTGATTCTGCATGGGAGGCCGCGTCAGGCCTTGCGGCCGTTATCACCTGGGATGTCATGCGAACCTTCCTGAGTGTCTTATCGGAGGTCTGCTGTCATCTGATCAGGACTGCTCTGCCGCGCGACAGTCTGTCAGCCCATGAACATTCCGCCGTTCACATCCAGAACATGACCGGTGATATATGCCGCCGCATCGGAAGCGAGAAACGCCACCGACTGCGCGATCTCCACGTCCGTCCCGGCGCGACCGAGCGGAATCTCGGCCATCATCGCCGCGCGCACCTGCTCATCGAGCACCGCGGTCATGGCCGTTTCAATGTATCCAGGAGCAACGGCGTTGACTGTAATGCCGCGCGAGGCCACTTCGCGCGCGAGAGACCGGGTCAGGCCGATCAGTCCTGCTTTCGACGCCGCGTAGTTCACCTGGCCGGCCTGTCCGGTCCGACCGACCACGCTTGAGATATTGATGATCCTTCCCCAGCGATTCTTGAGCATCGGCCGCAGCAGCGCCTGGGTCAGCAGAAATGCGCCGGTCAGGTTGGTTCCCAGCACGTCGTCCCAGTCGGCGCGCTTCATCGCCATTGCCAGGCCATCGCGCGTGATTCCTGCGTTGTTCACCAGGATCTCGATCTTGCCGAAGCGCTCCAGCACCGCCTTGGCGCCGGATTTGATGGATTCCTCGCTGGCCACATCGAGCGGAATTGCCGCTGCCTGGCCGCCGCCTGCTTCAATTTCGGCCACAGCCTCGGCCAGCTTTGTTTCGTTGCGCGCAGCCAGTACTACCGTTGCGCCGGCCCGCGCCAGTTCTACTGCACAGGCGCGTCCAATCCCCTGGCTGGCGCCTGTCACCAGCGCAATGCGTCCCTGCAAACTCGCCATCTCTCTTTAGTCAACCTTGCGCGCATACGAAACCTTGCGCCCTTCCGTCCCCCATTATAAGTGCGGAACATTCAACATCCATCTGCGAAAGGCATTCTCGCGCCCGCCTAAGATTTTCTGCGCGAAATTCGAAACTGGGACATGCAACCTGTCATTTGAAATCTTTCACCTGCAATCTATCTTCCTAACACAAAATTGCGCCGGAGCTGTTCCATTGCTCCGGCGCAAAAGCCGTTCAAGGTAGCGTGTCGCCTAGTCGAGCGCGTCCACGTAGTGCGCCAGCAGCACGGTATTGGCAGAGAGGGGGTCTTTCAACAGCAGACCCACCACGCGCACGTTGCCGGTTACGTCGCTCAAGCCGGTCAGACCATCACGGAAATCTGTTTTCGGCGCCGTATAGACGGTGACCGTTTGCGGCACCAGCAGGCCGGCAAATCCATTGATCTGCATCTGGAAGGTCCCGTTGGCGGTATCCACACTATTGGGCACCACTGTTCCGTTGAAGCCCCAGTGGCGCAGCACGACGCGCTTCACCGTAACATCGCCGGCGTTGGCAGCACCTGTTGCCGGGCCGCCCACCGATACATGCTGACCCGGAATCAGAGTATTCGGATTGAAGAGGAACTGGGTGAGCGGGTTATGCCACCAGTAGATGAAAAATTTCTCGTTGCCAGTGAGATCGACCGTTGCAATTTGACCAAGCTTGAGCCCGGTGGTCTCCGGCAGCAGGCCGCGGACATACAGATCGAAGCCCACAGGTGATCCGGCCGGCACGACATTTGAAGGCGAGGGATAGACATACGTGATCTGGCCGCCTGCGTAGAAGCCGTTCTGCGAAAGGATCCCCACATCGTCCGCGTCAAGCGTCGCGTCTGCCTTGTCCAATACGCCAGAGAGGGTCACGATGCTGCTGGTGGAAAGGTCGCTTATGCTCTCGCCGTTTTCCCACTCGGTTTGCCCGTTCACGCTGATGGTGAACTGCTCGCCGTGGGGCCCTTGCACCACGAACGACTGCCCGTTCGCGTTGACGCTCATGACTGCCGCGTCGAAGCAGTCAACGTATGCGCCTGCATCGCCAATGCCCACAACTTTCACGTCGAAGGTCGGTGTCACTCCTCCGGTTATGGCCCCGGACGCATCCACGGTGATCGACTTGCGCAGGTCGAAATCCACGCGCAGCCCGACTGGCTCACCCTGCGCGACCACCAGCGGCGAAGGGAGCGTTGCCGTGTAGGTATAGGTTGCGGCGGAGGAGGGAAAGACGGCCGCTTCAGTCGCGATGGACGGAGGGCCGCTCGCCGGCATGTTGAGATAGCCGATGGTGGCGCTGCCCAGGGTGATTGAAATGCTGGTGTAGGTGCCGACCGGCACGTCGTTCATATCGAGCAGCGTCTGCAGGCCGTTATAGCGGGCGAAATCTACAGTTGGCGTGCCGCTGATCAGGGATGTGGTGTTTCCGTTTGCGTCGGTGGCGGTCACGCTTTGGACCTGCACCGCAAATGAAACAACGCTGGCCATGGGCGCGTCTGTGCCCACCACGAAAGCCGGCGCGGTCTCGGTTTGGGTTGTCGTTGTGGTTGTCTGGTTTGATCCGTTGCTGCACGCTGTTGTCGCTAGGCCGGCAGCCATCAGCAAAACAAATGTGCTCATTGAGAATTTGTGCTGCATCCTGGAATCCATCATCATTCAGACCTTTCTCTTATCGTGTCTCATTTCATGGGTTGTGAAACTCACGCAATGCAAATGCTGCGTGAGTCGATCAATGCGTTTCATCCAGAGGATTCTCTAGAACCCGCAGAACCGCACATGCAGGCGCAAACCCGCATTGCTTCTCGCGATTTCAAGAAGAAAATGACTTGCAGAAGTGTCTCGATTCGTGCTCGCACGAACTCATTGCCGAATTGCATCAGCTGCGGTTAGTCAATGCGCCTGAGTCAGCACGAAGAGATTTTCTAGGCTCAGCAAACCGTCTATCGGGGTAACCCGGCGGGATGCACAAAGTTGTGAAGAAGATTCTCCTAATCTTCAACGGAGCACATTTATCCCTAAATCCTGCTTCTTCACCCCAGCGGAGTCGCCTCGGCTGTCACCTGGCGCCCGGCCATTGCCGGCCTTACCAGCTCTGCCGGCCATAAATACACCGCCAGCCGCCGCGAGTAGTGCAGAACCGGCGGAATATTCGGCAGGTCGATCCCGAACCCATCGGCGAGGTCGTTGCGCTCAATCTCCGCCTCCGCCTCTTCGAGCGGCCACGGGATATGGTGCACGTTGGCGCGAACCACTTGTCCCGCGCCGTTCTTTGAAAACAGGCAATAGCGCTCGGTAAGAAAGTACTCGAGCGACCCGCTTTGGCTTTCCGCGAGCTTGCGCGTCGGCCCCAATCCCCGGTATCGCGCTCTGAAGATCACCGGCTTCCTGCTCCAATAGCGCCTGCTGTAGAAATTGAACTCCCGCTCCGACCGCTGATCCATCTGCATGTCGGCCCAGTAGTAGGGCAGGTGGTAGAACGTCCGTGCAATGCCCACCGCGAGCAGGTTCCGCGCGTCGAGCGAGAGGAAGTACACCCCCCGTGCTCCCGAATACGGCTCGCGTACATAGGTTCGCAGATTCAGCTCCGGAAAGCTTCGTCCGCCCGGCATGGAGGGCAATCCGCGCACCTTGATCCGGTCCATCCAGAACGGGACGACCCCCAGCCAGGCCGATCCCTGGAAGGTATCCACCTGCAACCCATCAGGCAACAGCGCGGCTACCTGAGCGGGCGCCACCGGCCAATGCGCAAATAGCAAATCGTTCCATCGTTGCGTCATGGCCCAGCGCCCGGAGGGCAATGGCCGCGGCTTCTGCGACATCCTTACCTGGAATTCCCGCATGACCCAACCTTACGCGATCAGTCTTGAATTTCCGTCAAAGTTTACGACGAGGGAACTGCTCTCTGGGATGCAAAACCACGCAACTGGTCCAATGCCGTATTCTGTTCGCGAGCCCTCATCCATGTCCAGCGAATCTTTACTCCCTCCCGGCGCCCACAACGATACAGACGTTTTTGCCGTTCACGGCGCTGACCCCGAGGTCCTGGCCTACGCCATGGCCAAATACTCGCGCTCCGCGCTTTCCATGCGCGAGTCGCTCACGGAGATCAGCGCCCAGCGCGCCGAGCAGTTCCTGAACACCTTTTACTTTCAGTACGGCCATCGCTCCATCGCCGACCTGGCCCACATCGCTCTTGCGGTCGAGCGGCTTTCGCTCCTCGCCGCCATCGTGCTGGTCGACGAGCAGCGCTGGGACGGACAGGAGCGTTCCACGCGGTACCAGAATTTCCTCAAATCCGGCTGGTTTTTTCCTGATTTCGGACAGGATACAACTTCAGCCGAGCTTTATTCCAAGACTATCGTCAACCTGTTTGACACCTACCAGCGCACCACTGCCGCGGTCCATGAGGCCCTGCGCCGCCGCGTCGCGTGTCCTGAAAGCCTCAAGCCAGACGCTTACGAACGCACCCTCAAGGCCCGCGCCTTCGACGTAGCGCGCTACCTGCTGCCGCTGGCAACCAACACTTCGCTCGGCCAGATCGTTAACGCGCGCACTTTGGAGACGCAGGTTTCCCGCCTGCTCTCCAGCCCCATCGCTGAAGTCCGCGACCTTGGCCTGAAGCTGCGCGAGGCGGCTACGGGACCCGCCTGGCAGATCAACGCCCAATCTGCCGCAGCCTTCGTGCAGAAACTCGACCCCACACTTGCCGCAGAAGCCACACAGCTCTTCATCCGCGAAGTCCGTACGGCGCCCACGCTGGTGAAATACGCTGAGCCAAATCAGTACTTGATTCAGAGCAGGGACGAGCTGGCACAGGCCGCTGCTGAGCTGCTTGCCGCGCACCCCATCGATCCTGCGCCAGTGGTCGATCTGGTTGAACGGACGGAGACGCTGGAAGTTGAGCTGGCCGCCACGCTGCTTTACTCGGCGGCCCATCATCCTTATCGGCAGATTCGCGACCTGGTGGCTACACTTCCCGAGGCTCGCATCAACGAGATTATTGAGCTGGGTCTGCGCCACCGCGGCCGCCATGACGAGGCGCTGCGGGCTTTTCACGCCGGAGCGGCATTGCGATTTGACATATTGATGGACATTGGCGGCTTCCGCGACATGCACCGACATCGCCGAGTCACGCAGATTATTCAGGGATTCACCGCAATGCACGGCTACGAAACGCCCACCAATGGGGATCTTGCTCCGGGCGTCGACCTGCTCGCCGAGGCCGGCATCCTGGGCGACTACCGGGCTGCCATCGAATCCGCAAATGCCGCCAGCGCAAAGATCGCGTCGAGCGGCGCTCCCGAGGCCACGCATTCCGCACTGTATCTTCTTCCGCTGGCCACGCGTATTCGCAGTCTCTTCAAGATGGACTTCGCCGAGGCTCAGTACATCTCAGAGCTCCGCTCCGGACCTGCCGGGCATTTCAGCTATCGCCGCATTGCCTGGGAGATGTTCCTGGCGGTCGAGAGACAGCACCCCTCGCTTGCCAAACACATCCGCGTGACCGACTTTACCGAGCCGATTGATTTGCTCAAGCGCTAGCATATAAGACGTCTGAAGTTAGTGGCTTCCGACGCCTGCGTTACCATAGACACTACCATCGGAGCTCCGCATGTTCGTCGTCGTCTGGCAGTTCGAGATTGCCGAAGAGAAGATCGCCACCTTTGAGGCAGCCTACGGGCCCGAGGGCGCGTGGGCCCAGCTCTTCCGCTCCTCGCCCGATTATCAGGGAACCGAGTTGCTGCGCGACGCCTACATCCCCGGGGCCTACCTCACTATCGACCGCTGGGCGAGCGAAGAGGCTTTTCGTGCCTTCCGGAAAGACCACGACGCGGAGTATGAGTCGCTCGACCGTTCCTGCGACTCGCTCACGAGCCGCGAAACGCGGATCGGCGCCTACTTTGTCTAGAAGGCGCAATTTTCCCTTACTCTCTCGGTTAGGTCAGGACTAGAACGTTCTGGCTGAACTTCGCGCCCGCCATAAATCGGATGGCCTTGTCAAAGGTGACCAGCACGCCGTTCTGCTTGATCGCAAGCCCTAAGAGACAGGCATCCGTCACCTGTTGATGGCCAAAAATGCGCGGGGCAAACGGAGCGGTAAGTGTTACCCAGCTTTCACTGATCTCCCAATAGCCGAAGAGCGGATGCGCAAAGCGAGGATGGGCTTTCAGCGCCTGCAGGATAGCGATTGCCTGTTCCATTGTGTGCGGATTTGGACGATAGCTGGGATTGGTGGTGACACGTAGAAATCCCGCTTCCGTTAAAGGGCAGAGGCCAAGGTGATCATCGCCGGAAGAGATAAACCAGTCTTGAGCCTTTTGATAGCTCTGGTGGCCGGAATCAAGCAGCGCAATCAGGACGTTCAGATCAAGCAAAAGCTTGCGGGTCATACTCTTCTGCCTCAATCTGCTTGATCAACTCTGCAGTGACGGTTCCGCCGCCCGGAGGGAACATAGGCAAGCCGCTCGGCGAAAACTGTATCTCCTCCGGGACAGACTGCGCCTTGCGGATCAGTTCATCGATTGCGGCACTGAGCGTGAGTCCGCGGGCATGCGCGTAATAGCTGGCAAGCATATGCGTGTCGTCGTTCAATGTTATGGTGGTTCTCATTCACCCATTTTACATCAATTTGAAAAAATGATGCATCTAATACGCCAATGATGCAGATTTGTTATATTTGATGCAGAAGACGCAAAACTTGGCCGGTCTATCCCACACCTGTAATGCCCATCACTCAACTTTCTCCATTTCTTCGCTATTTTCCTGTGTCAATGTCT
>Ga0116135_1000138_pt1 | contig 36682 bp, 32 predicted proteins | sample June2015DPH_20_1_FD_89738 | JGI IMG/M metagenome (GOLD analysis project Ga0116135, IMG submission 89738) | Peatland microbial communities from SPRUCE experiment site at the Marcell Experimental Forest, Minnesota, USA - June2015DPH_20_10 | ecosystem: Environmental > Terrestrial > Soil > Wetlands... | reverse complement strand
TCGGTGGCGTGGGCACTTCCGGGAGCGAAGGCGAGGCCGGCCCCGACAATCAAGACGATCAGTACGGGGCCAGTCATGCGATCCTCTCGAGGTGTCGGATCGCCTGTTGGGCCCTGTCCCAACGTTCGCGCGCCTGGGCCACGTCGACCGCCTCCGGCGCAAACCGGGCCGCTTCGCACTCTCGCAGTAGCTCGGCGACGCGCGACGCGGAGCCGCTGTCGACTCCGGCACTCTCGAGCCGACGGACGACCTGGTCGCCTATGGCGCCGCGGATGCTCACTCCTGCGCTGGCGACGGTCGCTGCCTCGAGTGCTCGCGCGATGGCCGCATCGGCGCCGCGCGCGTCCTCGCCGCGGCAGGCTTGGCGCGCCGCCGCGATGCGCTCGCGCAGCTCCGCCGCGGGTGAGGTCGCACGTCCGCGCAGTGCGAGCGTCAATCGCTTCCCTGCCGCGGTCGCCCCCATCGTGGCTCCGAGGAGCAAAGGCCAGCCGAGAACGGCGGCCAACCAGAAGAGGGGCGAGTCGTCCCAGTGCCTGCGCGCAGCGGGCGTTCCTTCGAGGACGTCGTGCGGCGAGGGCAACCCGGGCAAGAGGTCGGGCGCGGACGCCACCGGCTGATCCTTGGCCGACGCCGACGGGGAAACGTGCACGACGCCGAGGGCCGCGCGGGCCAGTTCGTACTTTTTCTGCTCCGGATCCCAATACGGCCATGTGAGTTGCCCGAGCTGGATGTCCCCGGCCCGCTTGAGGCGCACGACGAAGTCGAAGGATCGCTTCCCCCCATAGGAATCATGCCCGACGGTTCCCAGTTCGTCGTGGATCTCCGGAGGAAGCCACTCGGCGCCGTCGGTCGCCGGCGGAGTCAACGCGCTCGGCGGGCTGCCTGTACCGGCCAGTTCGACGTGGACTCCAATCGCGCCACCCTGCGGAACGTCTCGGGGATCGACTTGGGCCCGCAGCGAAAATCGGCCCACGTCGCCCAGCGCATAGCCCGGCGGCCGTCGTGCCATCGGGGGCTCGCTCACGCGCACGTGCAAGGCCTCGCTCGTCCGCTTGAAGGCTCCGTTGCCGCGTTGGTGAGCCGGGCTGATGGTCACGCTCATCGGACCGATGACGAGATCCCCCACCTGCAATGGGAACAACGCCCAGCGCCGGGCGAGATTGACGCGCCACGTTCGCCCGCCGATCGACGCATAGCCGACGAGCGGCGCATCCTGATCGTCGCGAATGAGCGAGTGCTTCACGAAATCAGCGACCTGCGGGTCGTGGTCCTCTTCCCGCTCGAAGCTACCGCTGGAGATGTCAAGGTATTCGTAGACGTTGAGCGTGACCTGCTCGCCCACGACCGCCGCCGCCTTGTCGGTGGTGGCGCGCAGAAAGTAGACGGGGTCGCGTGGAGCGTCGAGCGCGAGCTTCGGGTCAACGGCGACGGGCGGTGCCGCAGGCTCGGGGGCATTGCCGAAGTCGGGAAACAGCCCGCGCCAAGGATCGAAGGGCGACAAGCCGAACGGCGACTGTTGCGGAGCGGGCTGCGTTTTGCGCGCCGGGGCCCGGCCCGCAGCTACCACACGCAGCGCGATGGAACGCGAGGCGTAGCGCGCTCCGTGAATGGCAACGGTCGGGGGCCCGATTGAAAACAACCCGATTCGATCGGCCTGGATCAGCCAATCGACGATGAGCGTGTAGCGTTCGGTCGCCGTGCCGCCGATGTTGATTTGCGTTTGCGACGACTGGTTTTGGCCTCGAACGACGAACCCGGGAGTCGCTCCCAGCCGCGGATCGCCCGGCATCGCATCGGAGCTCGTCGCGCTGAGCTGGACGTGGATCGTGTCGCCCACACCCACGACGGATTGGTCGACTTGCACCTGCACCAGCGGCGCGCTGTCGGCCGAGGCGGAGTGCGTCAAGCCGGTGCCGAGGCCGAACGCCAGGAGCACGGGCCACCACTTCATTTGTCGACCATACCTCGCACTCGCTTCTTGCCGGCACGCTTCGCCTCCTCTTGTTGAAGCGTCGGCGCGTTTTCCAGCTGGTCGAGCATTCGCTCGTCCTGGTCGGTGGCGGGCGGAGCCGCGCCCGCTTCGGGGGGGTGGTCTCCTCCGTCGGGACGTGGCGGGGGTGGCTCGGCGGCGTCGCTGCCCCCGTCCGGACCCCCGCCGTCATGGTCGTCCGATCCGCCTTCGTGACCGGCGTCGTTGGGACGATCCTCGCCTCCATCGCGACCGGCGTCGCCCCTTGGCGATGCGTCGCCGGACGCGTCCGGAGTGCCGGAGTCCAGCCGGTCTTCGATGCGGCGCAGGGCGATCGCGCGGTTCCAGGCGGCGTCTCGTCCGACCTGCTCGCCTCCGTCCACCTGACCCGGTGCGACGACGAGGGCTCGGTCGTAGGCCCGGACGGCTTCCTCGTATTCGCCATCGAGGAACGCGAGATTGCCTTCCAGGTAGCGGGCGCGCGCACGCAGTTCCGACCCGTACTCGTCGGCGATCGCTTCGACGAGTCGTCGTGCGCACGTGATCTGGGCATGTCGCTGGGCTCGGGCCGCCTCGCTGACCCCCGCGTCGACCTCCTCGTCGCCGAAGCGACGCCCAAATTGCTCGCCGATCCGGAAGAGCGCGATCCCGAGGTCGAACGTGCCGTCGGGGCGCCGCGCGAGACCGCCCGGCGTGCCGATGCTCCCATCCTTGCACGCTCCGGTCGACAAATACTCCTCGAGCTTCGCGGCCGCCGAAGCGGCGTCGCCCGCGTCGAGGGCGGCGATCGCCTCGACCACGGCCGGCGCCTCGCGTTCGAACGGTCGAACGGGATTGAGCGTGCACGCGCCCGTCATGAACGCCGATGCGGCGAGCGTGGCCCGCGCCAGGCGCCTCATGCGGGTCGCCTCCGCCGAGGGGCCTCCGCGACCAGCGCCTCACACAGGAGAAGCGCGACGGCGAAACCGAGCGGCCACACGTACTCCTCCGCATACACGGTCTGCACTTTTTCGCTCAGCTCTTCGCGCATCATCCTCTGAAGCTCTCGCGCGACTTGGTCAATGCCCGTCTCGCCGTGCTCGGCACGCACGATCGTTCCGCCCGTCACCTGGGCGACGCGCGTCAGCTGAGCTTCGCCGTCCGCGGAGAGCTCAGTCGTCAGCGGTTTGCCGTCGTCGCCGCGGCGAATGCCGCTGACCTTGCCGTCCGCCCCCACGTCGGGAATCACCTCCGGGGTGCGGCCGCCAATCTGAACGACGTCGATCCGGGTCCCTTCCTTGGCGCAGCTCTCGGCAACCGCCGCCGGATCGCCCTCGAGATCCTCGCCGTCGGTGACGAGCACGATCACGCGTACGTGGTCCCGCGACTTCGGATCGCGAGCGAAGACCTCACGCGCCGCTTCGAGCGCCCGGGCGGTCGCGGTTCCTCCGACCGGCATGTCGTTCGGTTCGAGCTGCCGAAAGAACTGAGCGATGGCCGCACCGTCGCTCGTCAACGGGAAACTCATCGGTTCGCCGGCAAACGCCACCGCCCCGAAACGCGCCCCCGGCAAGTCGCGGATCAGCCGGGCCACCTCGGCCTTCGCTCGCGCAATCCGACTCGGCACGATATCGCGCGCATACATGCTCTTCGAGTAATCCAACACCACGATGACATCGAGATTGGTGGCCGGAACGATCTTGGTGCCGCTGCCGAACTTGGGGCGCGACAGCGCGACGAATGCGCACAGCATCGCGAGCACGAGGAGCACCGCCTTGACGGCGCGCCGGCCCGTGGCGTCGTACGTCATCAGTGGAGCGACCACCTTGGGCTCGCCGAACGCCCGCACTGCGCGCCCATGCTGCAGGCTCGCCCACCCGACGGCGCCTGCGTAGGCGACGAACGCAAGCGCGCAAAAGACGGCCACGGCAATGCCCGCCGCGGATCCGAAGTCGTGACCCCACCTCACGGAAACCTCCGCACGAGCGCGAGCCGCACGAGGGCTTCGAAGGCGACCAGGATGACGGCGGGCAGTAACAAGAAGGGAAAGAGGTCTTCCATGGCCGCGGCTTGGGATTCGAACTTCGTCTTTTCGAGGTGGTCCAGGATGGAATGCATGCTGCTTTCCAGCCCGGACTTGTCGGTGGCGATAAACGCCTCGCCGCCGGTCTCGTGCGCCATCGACCGGAGCAGATCGGGATTCACGGGGAAGCGGACCCGCGAGAAGGCAGGTTGTCCGAAGAGATCCGTACCTGTCTCGAGCTCGGCGATGTCCCCGTTGCCGATCTGAACGGTGTAGATGCGCACGCCTTCCTTTTTCGCAAGGTGGGCGGAGTACTCTGGCGAAATGATTCCTTCGTTCGAGTCGCCATCGGTCAAGAGCACGATCGCTTTGCTTCGCGCATCGCTCCGGCGCACACGCGCCACCGCCGTGCCGACGGCGTCGCCGATGGCGGTCTTGCTGCCGTCGATGGCGCCCATCTCGATGCGAGACACGAGCGACGCGATGAGACCGTAGTCCAAAGTCGGCGGGGACAAGACGAACGCTTGCGTCGCGAAGACCACCACCCCGATGCGATCGGTTTTTCTACGCCGGACGAAATCGATGAGCACGTCCTTGGCCACGTCGAGGCGCGTGGGGCGTTTGCGCGCGCCGCCGCCGCCACCACCACCAGGTGGCAGATCCGCCCGAGAGGCGTCCATGATGGCCCTCATCGAACCGGACAAGTCGAGCACCAGAACGATGTCGATGCCCTTCTCCTCTTCGGTCTCGCTGCGAAGCACACTTTGGGGACGCGCCAGCGCCATGACCGCGAGAACCAAGGCCGCGCCCCGCAGCACACCGGGGGCGTCGCGCAAGGGAGTACGGATCCCCCGCGGTCCGAGCGCCATGGGAGCGATCATCGGCATGCTGAGACGGGGCACGCGTGCGTCCGCGCCGAGAGTCATGCGCCAGACGACGTAGGGAACGGCAAGCAACGCCGCACCGAGGACGGCGCACCAGCCGACTCGCGCGAGCCAAGCGAGCGCATCCGCCGTCGAAGGGTGCGGGCCCAAGCCCCCGGGCCACGCGGTCCAGCGCGACGATTGCCACGCTTCGCCGCGCGCGATAGCCGGCCAAGCCAACGCGAGCAGGAGCGTCGCAACCGTCGCGAGCGCGACGACGCCCCCACGCGCCCAGCGCGCAGGCACCCTCATGCGCGAGCCTCCATCGGAACCGTGGACAGGTCGCGCGCCGGCGGCATGGTCGTGCGCACGATGCGCTCGGCTTGGAGCAGCGTTCGCTGACACTCCTCGAGCGCCGGCGTCCAATCGGCGAACTTGACGAGGTCGCACTGTTGCAAGAAGGCCGCAAGCTCCGGAAGCGGTAGCGAGAAATGCGGGATGCGGCGCAGAGCCACGAGGATCTCGTCGGTCGTCGACTCGAGCCCATCAAATCCGAACCGCGCCCCAAGGTACTCGCGCACGGCGTCGTTGACCCGGTCGAAGAAGTCCGAGAACCGATGCGTCTCGAGCAATCCGGCGTGGCGTACCTCGTCCAGCCTCTCGAGCGCGAGCTCCCAGGGAACCCGCGGCGGCGGAGGCGGGGGCACGGGCCGGGGTCGTTTGACCCATCGAACGACGAGCCAAGCCAAGAGCGAGCCGACGGCCACGCCCACGATCCCCCAAAAGAGCGCGCGCTCGAGGACGACCCATTCCTCCCGCTGAGCCCGCGGCGGCGGATTGGGCCTCGGCTGCGCGTTCGGCGTCGATGCGGTCGGATCGTCGACGACGAGAGTATGGGGAGCCGTGCAGAGAGTGACGACGTCTCCGTTGGCGCGGGCAATCGCGACCGGAAGCGGAGGCAGCGTGAGCGTTCGGCGCCCCGGCTCGCTCGGCAGCGCGAGCAGTGGCAGATCGATCGTGGTCCGCCGGCGACCGGTCTTGCCGCCACTGCCTTCGGCGTCGCCGCTCGACAAGCGTGCCCCGGCGCCGGCTTCTTGATCGGGCAAGGCGAAACCCGCGACCCTCAGTGTTCGCGCGGCGTCGCTCTCGCTCTGCAGCTCGAGCCCTCGCGGCAGGACCGTCTCGCCGCGGCCATGCGACACGACGACATGCAACGTGGCCGAGTAGCCGCTCGTACCGCGACTGGGAAACGTATCGGTGAGCTGCGGCCGATCCGACCCGGAAGGCGCCGTTTCGACGCATTCCGCACGAGCGACCTCGGCGGCCCCGAGCAGTGCCGCGCAGGACAGAGCCGCGGCGATGCGCGCACGCCGGTTCATCGTCGGATCCTCCGGGCACGTCGCGCAAAGAGATCGCGAAGCGGGCGCACGAACGAACCACTCGTTTCGATCTGAACCGAATCGAGGCCGAGCTTGTGGAATATCGCTCGCTGCGATTCGGCAATTTTCTTCATGGCCGCCGAGTACCAAGCCCGGACGGCTGGGTCGGCCGTGTCGACGACGACGCTCTCCCCGCTCTCGAGGTCTTCGAAGCTGGCGAGCCCGACGTTCGGAAGCGTCGAGTCGCGGGGGTCGATCAAGACGACCGGAATAACGTCGTGCTTCGCGGAGGCGAGCGCGAGAGCGCGCTCGTACCCCGTGTCGTAGAAATCGCTCACGACGAAGGCGATGCTGCGGCGTCGCGAAACGTGGGCAAGCGACTCGAGCGCGGCTTTGAGGTTGGTACGGGCGCCGATCCGAGGGCGATTCGGAGGGCCGTCGTCGAGCCCCAGGCCGGGATCACCAGCCGGACGCGCGGTGGGCTCGAAGCCCAGAATCTCCCGAACCACGCGCATCACGTGCTTCTCGCCCTTTTTTGGCGCGACGATCCGCTCGACCTTGTCGGTGGACACGATGAGCCCCACGCGGTCGTTGTTTCGGATCGCGCTGAAAGCCAGAAGAGCGGCGACCTCGCTGGCGACTCGAGTCTTGGGCGCGCGCCGCGTGCCGAACCGCTCGCTCGCCGACAAGTCGACGACGAGCATGACGGTCATTTCTCGCTCCTCGACGAACACTTTCACGAATGTGTCGTTCATCCGCGCCGAAACGTTCCAGTCGATCACCCGGACGTCGTCGCCGGGCTGATAGGGGCGCACCTCGCGAAAAGCGAGCCCCTGGCCCTTGAAACTGGAGCTGTAGGTGCCCGACAGCTGCTCGTTGGCGAGGCGCGCGGTGTGGATCTCGATGACGCGGAGAGCCGCGAGGAGCTCCTTCGGAATCACGGTTCCTCTAAGCGCGTGGCCGGGATAGGCAATTCGAGAGCCGAACTCAATGTTTCGAACCACTCGACCCGAGATCGGCGCCGAGAGGCGGCCTCTTCTAGCACGGCGGTCCGACAATCGGGCGAGTCTCGGTATTCCTGGCGCCGGTCGCTTTCGGTGCCCGCGATCGGCTGCTTAATCGACCGCGCGACCGCGCCGTACCTGTGCCCAGGGGTATAGGACCCCATTGACGCCGGATGACCAACGCCTTTCGCTCCCTACCGAGACGCGTGGCGCCAGCGTCCGGCCGCCACGGCGATGAACGCAACTCGCTGATCGGCCCGGCCCCGTTGCCGAGCAAACGGATCGCGCTCGCGACGGACGACGACGCTTGGGCGCGCGAGCTCATCGAAAAATTGCAGTCCTTCAACCTCGTCGTCACCGGCTTCGAAAACCTCGATGACGCCGCGGTCGTCGTTATCGACGCCCGTCAACAGCCCCACAAGCGCATGGCGGAAGTTCGGCGGATGACCCGCGCGGACGCCGCCGTAATCGGCATCGTCGCGTCAGCGGAGGGAGCCGCAGAGGCGCGCCAAGCGGGCGCGTCCGGGTGCGTGCAACAGCCTTTGGACGTCACCGAGCTCGCCGACCTGCTCTCGGCCGCGCTCGAGACGCGCGATACCGACCTTCCTGCGGCCGAGCTCGCGCACGTCCTCGACTCGGACGTGCACATCTCGTCGGTGGGACGCATCAGCGCGGGCCTCGCCCATCAGCTCGGAAACCCTCTCGGCATCGCGGCCATGAACCTCGACCTCATCCGCGATGACGTGGCACGTCTTTCGCGCGAGGGCCGGCTCGACGGGTCGGTCATCCGGGCGGCGCTTCAGGACCTCGACTCGAGCGTCACACGGATGCAGAAGCTTCTGGCAAGCCTCGGACCGTTCGTCAACGGGTCGACTCCCGAGCTCGACACCGTTCGCGTGGCCGACGTTGTGGCCGGGGTCATCCACCGGGCCTCCGAAGCGCTCCGTGGCGTCGAGGTCGAGAGCTGCATCGAGCCGCTCACCGCGCGTGCAGATGCCGCGATGCTGGAGCAAGTGGTCTTCCAGTTGACGACCAACGCCGCGCAGGCAGCAAGGTCTCTGCCCGCCGCGCGCGTCCGCTACCATGTCTACCGCGCGGGCGACCGCGTCATCGTGTCCGTCCGGGACAACGGCCCCGGGATCGCGGCCAGTGCCCGCCACAAGATTTTCGAACCATTTTTCACGACTCGCCGCAGCGAAGGGGCAACCGGCATGGGGCTGGCCTTGTGCCGCGAGTACGCCCGCCGCATGGACGCCACGTTCTCGGTTTGGAGCGCGCCGGGCCGGGGCGCCTGCTTTCGAGTCGGCCTGAGCGCGTAGGGCGCGTCGGGGGGCGAACAGCCCCTCGCTGCGCAGTCCCGCCGGTCGGCCCACTCGCTACGCGTGCGCGTCGACGCGACCGCGCGGCCTTGCCCACCCGAATCGCTCGCGACCTCCATCGAGCATGCGCTTAGGGAACTTCGACCACCTCGAAGACGCGCTTGACGATCTGCTCGCTCGTGACCTCCTCCGCATCCGCCTCGTAAGTGAGAACGAGGCGGTGACGCAGGACGTCGGGCCCGATGGCCTTCACGTCCTCGGGCGTGACGTAACCGCGATGACGCAAGAAGGCGTGGGCTCGGGCCGCCAGATTGAGCGCAATGCTTGCGCGGGGACTTGCGCCGAACTCGATGAGCGGCGCGAGATCCTTCATGCCGTGCTTGCCGGGTTCTCGCGTCGCGAAGACGACGTCGACGATGTACTCCTTGACCTTGTCGTCGACGTAAACCTGCTTGACGATCTTGCGGCCGTCGAGAAGCTCGTTGGGCGTGACGATGGGCTCGGCGCGCACCGTCTCGGGCTGGGTCATTCGGTCCATGATTTTGCGCTCTTCTTCGCGCGTCGGGTAGCCCACTTTCACCATCAGCATGAACCGGTCGATCTGCGCTTCGGGCAGGGCGTATGTTCCCTCCTGTTCGATGGGATTTTGCGTGGCCATGACGACGAACGGCTCCGGCAGCGGATACGTCTTCTCGCCGATGGTCACCTGCCGCTCCTGCATCGCTTCGAGCAGCGCACTTTGCACTTTGGCCGGGGCACGGTTGATCTCGTCGGCCAGGACGAGGTTCGCAAAGATAGGCCCGAGCTTTGACGTGAACTCGCCGCGTTGCTGGTTGTAGACGACCGTCCCCACGAGGTCTGCGGGCAGCAGATCGGGGGTGAACTGAATGCGCGCAAACTTCGCGTGGATCGCCTCGCAGAGGGTTCGCACCGTCAGTGTCTTGGCGAGCCCGGGAACGCCCTCGAGCAGCACGTGCCCGCCCGTCAAGAGGCCTACGAGGATCCGTTCGACCATGTACTGTTGGCCGACGATGACTTTGCCCACCTCGTTGAGCAGGCGGTCTACGAATGCACTCTCTTTGGCAACGAGATCGTTGAGGGCTCGGACGTCGTACATGGCCATTCCTCAGGGGCACGTCGGGGTGGCACGCGAGCAATTTGCGTGAGCGGAGGGACGCTGTGTAACACAGCCGCCCGGCCGTGCGCGCGGCAGAGCCGCGTTCGGACGCAGCGCATCACGCCGCCCACGGCCCATGCATCGGAGCGACGTCTTGACGTCCGACGCGGCCGCTTCATTCCCGGGTCGTGCGGCCCTTGACGCGGGTGGGCGCGGTCCCCGATCCTGCTCGGCGTGATCCCAGGCTCGAGCGATCCGAAAGCCGCCTTCCAGGCACGCGTCGGTCGCGTCTTGAACGGCAAGTGGCGACTCGATCGACTGATCGACGTCGGGGGAATGGGCGCAGTCTACGAGGCGGCTCACCGCAACGGCCGACGCGCAGCCATCAAGATTCTTCACCCGCATTACGCATCGAACGCCCTGGTCCGGGAACGTTTCTTGATGGAGGGGTACGTCGCCAACAAGATCGATCACCCGGGTGCAGTCGCCATTCTCGACGACGATGTAGCTGAGGACGGCTCTCCATTTCTCGTGATGGAGCTGCTCGATGGCGACTCCCTGTCGACCCTGCTGTCGAGAGCGGGCGGAAAGCTGCCGGTGGCCGACGCGCTGGCGATCGGCGGTCAGGTCCTCGAAGTGTTGACGTTTGCCCATGCGAATGGAGTCATTCACAGAGACATCAAGCCAGCGAACGTCTTCGTGACGCGGACAGGCCACGCGAAGCTCCTGGACTTTGGACTCGCGCGCGTGCGCGACGGCGCCCCTGCGCACGTCCCGACGGCCGCCGGCATCGTCATGGGTACGGCGGGGTACATGGCGCCCGAGCAGGCACGAGGACAACCGGACCGGGTCGACTCGAGGACGGACGTCTTCGCGATCGGCGCGGTGCTTTTCCGATCGCTGACGGGTCGGCGTATCCACGAGGCGGAGAGAGAGTTCGATCTGACCATCGCCGCGATGGTGGAGCCGGCCCCCTCGCTTGCCACGGTGTTCCCACACGCGGGATCGGCGCTCGTTCGAGCGGTCGATCGAGCGCTTGCCTTCGAGCGCGAAGCGCGCTGGCAGACCGCACGCGAGATGTTCGAGTCGCTGCGCGCGGCCTATCTCGAGCTCGGAGCTCGCGCGACGCTGCCGACGATGCCGGAGGCGCAGTTCGATTCGGCGAATCTGCCCGAAGCCGATACCCGAAGCAGCCTGGTCGTGGAAATCGCGTTCGGCGACGAACACGACCCGGCCATCCTGGTCGAGCGGCACCGAGCACGCGAAGTCGGCGAAGCGCTCTCGGGCATTTCCAAGGGCCTCAACGGAGGACGCAAGCCCCCCTGACCCAGGGTTCGTGGCTTGTCGAAAGCCCGGTCCAGCTCCGGCGGCGGAGGCCCAGGCGCACCCGAGTCTTCATCCCAGCCTGAACGCCACTGTGTTGCTTTCCGACACCAGCGCGGGCACCCCACTGCCCGCACGGATCGAGCGTCGATCGAAAATCGGTGAGTGCAGCGGGATGACTGTCTTCGTTTGTCCTGATAGGTAAGCCCAGCACACCTTTTCGTTCATCGACCGGGGAGCGCCTTCGCGACCCCCAGCAGCACGGCTCCAGCCGCACAGATCAATGTCACGATGCCGAGAACGCCAACACCCTGGGCGGACGTCACACGGCCGGCGGCGACACGTTTTGCCCGCGCGCCAATGACGTGATGAAGGACGATGACTCCGAACGCGAATGTGAGCTTCGCGTGAAACCATGGGGCGTGCGCATACAGGAGCGGCGAAAGCGCGATGTTGACCGCACCGGCCCCGAAGCTCGCGAGAAACGCGGGAACCGCCAGGCGCGCGTGCACCCGACCCGCAAGCCGCGCGACGTCGGCCGGATCCAATGCCGAGTCCGCTTGGGAAATCAGCAGCGCCACCGCCAAGAGCGCTCCGATCCAGACCACGTTGGCCAGCACGTGCACCGCAATCAGCGCCGTCGCAAGAGAGATCCACGCCACGTGCGAAAGCCTAGTTCGCGTCGCCGACCGAAGCGAGGTGGACTCCTCGTGAGCCGGCGCAATGGCCAATGCCGCCGCGCGGAGCCCGGATTCTCTCCGCAGCCCAATGAACTACGTGTTAGCTTGAGCCCCTCAGACGGAACGAGGTACGGAGAAGACCATGGCCTTGCACCGCACGACATACCGGCCGGCCGCCATTGCGACCGCCGCGCTTTTTGGTGTCGCCGCGATGACCACTCCCCTGAGAGAAGCCCGAGCCGAGTCCCCCAACGTCTCACCGGATGGAAAGGGGGTCGTCGGTGGCGGACTGCTTGGCGCGGAAGTGGTGACGATCACCGAGGCGTTAGCCGGCGCCCGTCCGGGCTGGGCCTACGCTCTTGGCGGCGGCCTTGGAGCTGCGGGCGGGGCGACTGGAGGGTACTTCATCGAGAAAGCGAGTACCAACGGTACCGTGCCCATGTACATGTTGGCGGGCGGCCTCGCGCTCGTCATTCCCGCTATCGTGCTCATGCTCAACGCGACGCGCTACTTCCCCGAGGAGGGGGCCGTCGAAGATCAGCCCCCGACCGGTGCCACGCCCGAGCCTGGCGCTCCCGGCGGCAGTGTCGTCATTCCGACGCCCGGGACCACGCCAGCTTCCGTCACTCCCCCGGCTTCGTCCCCACCCGCATCCACCCAACCCGCGCCGCCCCCACAGTCGTTGCTCGACGTTCACGGCGGTGCGCTGCGCGTCGGCGTCCCGGTGCCCGATGTGCGCCCGGTGTACTCCGTCGCGGAGCAACGCGAGTACGGTATCCGATCGGCGCAAACCGAGCTCCGGATGCCCGTCCTGCACGTTGCGTTCTGAGAGAGCTTCTCGGCGCCTTGCAAACGAATCACGATCCAGAGCGTCGGCGCGGCGTGTACGAGCCCTAGCTCGATCGAGGTCGACAGAGCGGATCGGCGTTGTGCGATCGGCCGCCCTCGAAGTTGGGCACTCGTGCGCCCGGGAAGACGTGGACGCGGATCGAGCCCGATGCGGGTGTGGGACGTAGGGGGCCAATGGGGACCGTAGCGGCTGGATGTGGCACTCGCTCAGCCGCGTCGGCGCGCCGCCGGTCATGAGGAAATACGCCAATACCCCGATCCACGTTCCCCGTCTGGCTTCGGCGCTGATACGATCCGGGCGTCGATGCCCGCGTAGTCCGCGAGCGGAGAGAGGCGAATGCAAGGCCCACAGCGAGTTGCTCAACCAGCGAAGCCCGCGGACCCGATGCTCAATCGCGTCATCGCCGGCCGCTATCGCCTCGAAGCCCGAATCGGCGAAGGCGGCATGGGAGTCGTCTACCGCGCTCGACACGTCCTCATCGACCGAGTCGTCGCGGTGAAGTTGATCCGCCCCGATCTGCGCGGCGAAACCCATCTGCGTGCGTGGATGCTGCGCGAAGCGCGCGCAGCCAATCGCGTCGACCACGCGCACATCATCGACATCCATGACATCGGCGAGACGGAAGAGAGCGAGCTCTATCTCGTCATGGAGTATCTGGTCGGCACGTCGCTCTCGAGCGAACTGGCCCGTGGGCCGATGCCGCTCGCGCGCAGCGTCGACATCCTCGAACAAATGTGTGCAGCCCTCGCGCGCGCTCACGACCTCGGCGTCGTGCACCGCGACTTGAAGAGCGACAACATCCTTTTGACCACGCGGGGCGGCCGCAAGGACTTCGTCAAGATTCTCGACTTCGGTCTGGCTCATCTCGCCATGGACCCGCGCCTCGCTCCGAAGGGCGCCGTCTTTGGAACGCCCGAGTACATGTCGCCCGAGCAGGCACGCGGCGAAGAAGCGACCGCGCAGAGCGATCTCTATGCGCTCGGCGTGCTCTTCTTCGAAATGCTCACCGGGCAGCTCCCGTTCCGGAGCGACGACCGTGAGACCCTGCTCGACATGCAGCGAACAGCGGTCGCACCCCGACCCCGATCGATTAAGCCCGACGTTTTGCCCGCCGCCGAGAGCATCGTCATCAAGCTTCTCGAGAAAGATCGGCGCAAGCGCTTTCAAGACGCGCACCACATGCACGAGGAGCTCAAGGCGCTGCAGCGCAGCCTACCGAGCACTCCGTGGGAAGTCGCCACGACCGGCGAAAATGCCGTTCCTCCTCCGCCGCCCCCGCCGCAGTCACCCGGAGTCATCGAGTGGGCAAGCCGCGCCGCCCTGTTCTCGCGGATGGTGTCGCGTGCCTATCCCGGCAGCAACACGCCCGCCGACGTGCAAACCGCGTCTTCACAAGCATGGGATCTGGCGTCGCGGGCGAGCCGGCTGGAGGGTGAAGTGGCCAGTCATACCCGACGGCTCGAAGCCCTCGAGCGGCGAGGCCGCGCCCTGCGCGCCGAAATCGGGCGCAAGGTCGAAGAGCTCGCGCACGAGGAATCGCGCGCCCTACGCGAACTTGCTGCCGAGCAGGCTGAGGTCGTTCGATTGCGCGAGGCCGTTCAGCAAGCCGATCGCGCCGCTCTGCAGGCCAAGCAATCGGCCGATCAAGTCGCCGGCACGGCCGCGCAACTGCGCGCGACGTTCGAACGCGCTGGCGCGGCTGCGGCACTCGTCGAGGCACGCCGAGAACAGCACAAGGAGCACGAGCAAAAGGCGCAGCTCAAAGAGGCCCAGGCCCGCGACCTGCGGCGTCAGATCGACGAGTTGCGCGCGCAGCTCGCGCGATACGCAGAAGCGCTCGAGGAAGACCTAGCGAGCGGGCGGGAGAAGGTCGCGGCTCGCACGCGCGAAGGCATTGGGTTCGAAAAGGCCTTCAGCGAAGTGTCACTCCTGTTGCTCAATCACCTAAAAACCAAGCCGGAAGCTCGCGATCTGCTGCAGGAGCTGCTCGCCGTCATGCACGGTCAGAGCCACAGCGGAGGCAACAGCAACAAGGCCGACAGTCGCACGCCGTAGTTACGATAGTTTGGCGCTGAGAAAGGCCTTCAGCTTGACCAGCGTCTTCGGATCCCTCGTGAAGCGAGGGACCTGATACGCCGCCGACCAAGCCCGTAGGTCGTCGAGAAAGCCCTGGCGGACAGGCGCATGAACGACGATCTCTTCGACTGTGCGCCCTCTTGCGGCTCCCTTTCGGGCGCCTTTCACATAGGCTTCCAAGCGGGCGTAATCGTCTCCGAGAAACTCGTGCACCGCTCGCGCATCCGCGGCCAGGCCCGCGAGCACGCCCTCGTTGAGCTCGGGTCGTGCCGCGACCGCGAACGAGCAAGACACGCGGATGACGAACGCATCATCCAGAAAGCCCAGGTCTTCGATGCCGTCGGGAATGAGATCGAGTGACTTGAAGACGTAGTTGACCCCCGCCACCAGGGCCCGCGTCGCTTCGTCGTCGGGCCCCAGCGCCTCGATGGCGCCACCGACGGCCGCCACGTCTTCGCCGAGACTGCGGAGCCATTGCGGCAAAACTTCGAGATAGCGCGCATCGATCGCGGCTTGGGTCTGGGTCATGGGACGCTCCGGATGAGCAGACCGTATCAAGATAGCGAGGAGCCCCTCAAGCGACCTCGCTCGCGATCGGCAGGGATGCGGGCGATCGGGTTCGCAACCGACCGTGCTCAGGGCACTCTCCATCGACCCAAAGACCAACCGAGCAGAAATCCCACTGCGAACGTGCAGGCGGCGACGAGGACCACTAGTTGCAAGGGGATCCCCCTCCGCAGATGCGCGCGGATGTAGCCCGAACCGTCTTTCGACGGCATCGTTCCGTCGAGCGGAGACGCGGCGATCGCCACGACCGCAGGCGACGATTCGATCGTGGCGCGCTGAGCGTCGGCGCTGGCGAGCGTGGCCCCGGGAGCGCGCGGCTTCACGCCGGACCCTCGCGCCGGCGACGGAGTTCCCAAGACCGGGGGTGAGGTCGGGGATGGGCTCGCACGCAACGAGCCGGGCGCGGCGACCAGCACAGACGCGACGTCGGGGAGCCGACTGAACGCCCCGGCTTCCGCCGGCTCGCCGATCGAAGGATCCGACCGCAGCGTCGCGCTGGGAACGAGCGAGGCAAGCGCCTGCGCCATCTCAACGGCCGTGGCGAAGCGTTCGTCGCGATTTTTCTTGAGCGCACGCTGAAGAAACGGCGACAGCGTCGCGAGCGCCGGATCGATTTTCTCGATGGGCTCCGGTTCGCTCGATAGCAGCGCGGCGCGGCGCGCGTATTCGGTCGGAGCGGGAAACGCGACGCGCCCGGTCAACATCTCGTAGAACAGAACGCCGGCCGACCAGAGGTCAGCGCGTGGATCGACGTCTCGCGCATTTCGAGCCTGTTCGGGGCTCATGTACGCAGGCGTTCCCAAGAGCATGCCGGTCCGCGTGCGGGTGCCCATGCCGCCGGCGGCATCCATGACCTTGGCTATCCCGAAGTCGAGGACCTTGACACCGAATCCCCCCTTCGCGTCGCGGCTCAAGAAGACGTTGTCGGGCTTGAGGTCCCGATGCACGATGCCGTTGGCATGCGCGCACGCCAAGCCGCTCAAGATCCCTTGGACGATCGGAGCCGCGCGCGCGAGTGGGACCCTCGCCCCGTGCCTCATGTAGGCGCCGAGCGAAACCCCCTCCAAGAGCTCCATCACGAGATAGGGCGAGCCGTCTTCGGCCTGGGCACACTGGAGCACGCGCACGATATTCGGATGCACGAGCCGCATGCACATCCGGGCTTCGTCGAGGAAGCGCGTCAGGACGTCGCGTGACGCAAGAAATTCACGACGCAAGATCTTGACCGCGACCCGTGGACCCCCGTCGATTGGATCGGCGCCGTACACCTCGCCCATGCCACCCTCGCCCAGCCTCGCACCAAGCCGCCAACGGCGCGAGACGACGGCGCCGACGAGCGCGCCGGCGGAGGTGGGCGGCGACGATGCCATGGGTCGACCGAGTGGTGGCGCCTTTCAACTTCTCAACGTGGCGCCGAACCGCTCTTCGACGGCAGCCACCACCGCCGCGTGCCGATCGTCGACTTGGGGGTCGGTGAGCGTTCGATCCGTAGCCCGATAGACGACATGCAGCGCCAAGCTGGAATGACCGGCCGGAACACTCCCTCCGACGAAGCGGTCGAAGAGCGCCACACTCTCCGCCAGATCCCCGGCGGCCTCGCGAACGGCACTTTCCACCTCTCCGGCCGCGACCCCGTCGGCCACGACGACCGAGAGGTCCCGCGTCGTCGCGGGAAACCGCGGCAGCGGCGAGAACTGGAGGCCACGTGGACCGATAGCTTCGATGGCGCCCAAATCGAGGTCCACGAGCACCGCTGCGCTGCCGAGCTCGAACGCGTCGGTCACGTCGGGGTGCAACGGTCCGAGCGATCCCACGCGCCGACCGCCGACTTCGATCCATGCGGCCCCGCGTGGGTGCAGGGCGCCCGGACGATCGCCCGCAACCGCGAGAGTGACGGTCGCCTCACGGCCGAGCAGCCTCAGCACGAGCGCGCGCGCCACGCCCTTGGCATCCCAAACATCGACGCTTCTCGGCCTGCCGAGCCACGCACTCCGCTCGCCGACCATCAAGGCCGAAAGCGCCAGCCGCTCCTCGGGCAACGGTCCGCGAGCCGCCAGAAAGAGCGGGCCAACCGAAAAGAGACACGCGTCGCGCTCGCGGTGCCGGCGGGCGTGGGCCACCGAGGCGAGCAACCCGGGCAGAAGACTCGTACGCATGACCGATTGCTCCTCGCGCAGCGGATTGCGCAATCTCACGGTCGCGGCGGGTGCGCCGACCTGGGCGAGGTCGCTCGGACTGACGAATGCGTAGGTGACGGCCTCGAGTAGACCGATCGCGATCGCCGCCTCTCGCGCGCGCCGGGCGAGCGCTTGACGAGGGCCCGCATCGCGGCAAGCTTGGATGGCCGGCATGGTCGTTGGAATCGCGTCGTAGCCGCGCACGCGACCGACCTCTTCGACGAGGTCCACCTCGCGCGATACGTCCGGGCGGAAGCTCGGCACGTCCCACACGTCGCTGTCGGCATGCGCTGCGCGACACGCGAATCCGAGCCGCCCGAGGATCCCGTGCATCGCGGGGACGTCGACTGCGGCTCCCAGCAACGCGCCGACGCGATGGTGGCGGAGTGTGACAGACCGTTGGGCGAGCGCTTTGGCTTCAACCAAGCAGGCGGGGACGATGGCCGCGGCGCCCGCGTACTTCGACATGAGCGACGCTGCGCGAGCGAGCGCAACGCGCGTATCGCCCCAATCCACGCCACGCTCGAACCGATGACTCGACTCGGTGTGGAGCCCGTGACGCCGGGCCGAGCGGCGAATTCCTCGCGGATCGAAGTACGCGCATTCCACCAGAATGCGCTCGGTGCTGGACGTGATCTCGCTGTTGCCACCGCCCATCACCCCCGCGATCGCGACAGGAGCATCGCCGTCGGCGATGACCAAATCGTCGTCCGAAAGGGTGCGTTCGACCCCATCCAGGGTGCGAATCGGTTCGCCTTCGCGGGCGCGTCTCACCACGATGGATCGTCGGCGAACGCGGTCCAAGTCGAACGCGTGCATCGGATGCCCGAGCTCGAGCATCACGAGGTTGGTGACGTCCACCACGTTCGAGATCGGGCGAATGCCAAGCGAGTGCAGGCGCCAACGCACGTCGAGACGCGACGGGGCGATCCGCGCGTCGATGAGCACGGCCGCCCCATAGTGTGGGCAGCGCTCCGGGTCTTCGATCGCGATGCTCGCGTACCGTGCGAAGTCATCGTTGAGCGTGCGCTCGGGATCGGTTGGATCCGGCGAGGTGAAGCACACGTCGAAGAGCGCTGCCGCCTCGCGCGCGAGGCCGACGTGCCCGAGACCGTCCGGCCGATTGGGCGTTAGCCCAATCTCCAGGATCGTGTCGCGCGCGGCCGGTAGGGCATCGACCAGGCACGTGCCGGGCCGCGCCGTGGCGTCGGGGAGAACGAGCAGCCCATCGCCATCGTCGCTCAGACCGATTTCCGCTTCGCTGCAGAGCATGCCCTCGCTCGGAACGCCGGCGATCGATCGCCGCTCCATCGTGAGCCCCTTTGCCGGAAGATGGGCCCCGAGCGGCGCCAAAACGACGAGACCCCCGGGATCCGGCACGTTGGGCGCGCCGCAGACGACTTCTTCGGACCTACCCCCGCGGTCGACCGTTACCAGCCGCAGGCCGCTGCGAGACGGGTGAGGCCGCACCGACACGACGCCGGCGACCAGGCATGCTTCGGCGCCGAGCCCGAACGCGGCCGTGCCCTCGACCTCCAGCCCCGCGGCGGTGAGCCGCTCGGCAAGCGCCGCCGGATCGTCGGGAAGCTGCGGACAAAGCTCGCGAAGCCAGCGGACGGAAGCCTTCATCGTGTGCGCGCAGGCGTAGCGCAAGGGCCTCGCAAGATCGAGAGCAGGTCGGCGTCCCTCGATGCGGACACGGAGATGCCGACGGAGGTACCATCCGCCGGTCATGAACGTTCTCTTCGTCGGAGGAACCGGCATCATCAGCTCGGCGTGCGCGCGATGCGCCCTGGCGCGCGGCATCGACCTGACGATCCTCTGCCGCGGCAGAACGGACCGTCATCCGGTGCCCTCGGGGGCCGAGTGGCTTCGGGGCGACGCCCACGACACGCGATCGCTCGACGCCGCGCTGGGAAACCGACGGTTCGACGCGGTCGTCCAGTGGGTCGGCTTCACCCCCGATCACGTCGAGCGCGACATCCAGGTCTTTCGGGGACGCACGCGTCAATACGTGTTCATCAGCTCCGCCTCGGCGTACCAGACGCCGCCTTCGCGCTTGCCCGTGACGGAGTCGACGCCTCTCCACAATCCTTTTTGGGGATATTCTCGCGATAAAATAGCCTGTGAAGAGACCCTGATTCGGGCCTATCGGACCGAGGGCTTTCCGGTGACGATCGTACGCCCGTCGCACACCTACGACGCGGCGTCGCTCCCCGTGCACGGCGGTTGGACGGTCGTCGACCGGATGCGCCGCGGGCGGCCGGTCATCGTTCACGGCGACGGGACATCGCTCTGGACACTCACCCACCACGAGGACTTCGCGCGCGGATTCGTGCCTCTTCTCGGACAGGACGACGTGGTGGGCGACTCCTTCCACATCACCTCCGACGAGACGCTCACCTGGGATCAGATTCACGGGCTTCTTGCGAGCGCGATCGGGGCTCGTCCGCAGATCGTGCACGTTCCTTCCGATCTCATCGCCGCCTTCGATCCCGCGTGGGGGGCCAGTCTGCTGGGCGACAAAGCCCACAGCATGGTATTTGACAATACGAAGATCAAAAGGGTGGTTCCCGACTTCCGCGCGGTGATTCCGTACTCGCGCGGAGCCGCGCAGCAGGTGGCCTGGTACGAAGCCGACGCCACCCGGCGCGTGGTGGACGAGTCGACCAACGCGGCCATCGATCAAATGGTACGGCAATACCAACGGGCCTGGCCCGGCTGAGCGTGGACAACACCCTTGCTCGACCGAGTCGCGGCAGGTAGCCTCTCGCGCCGTCGTTCCACCCGAGGACTGCTCATAATGCTTATGAAATCGCATTTCGCATACATCGCGCTGGCACTGACCCCGACGCTCGTGGGCTGTCACAACGAACCGCCTCCCCAGTCGAGCGCGAGCCCCGCACAGGCGGCGCCGCCTGCGGCACCCGCCCCCGCGGCCGCGGTCCCCGCAGCGCCCAACCCGGGCGCCGGCGGGAGCGGAGTGGCGGTGGCCGGACCGGCTCCGGGTCCGGCCACCGTGCCGGACAAGGACTGTACCGAACCGGATTACGTGATCGATGAATGCGAAGACAACAACAACCAAGTGAGCACGCAGGGCGGGCGCAACGGGTATTGGTATACGTTCGTCGACAAGCAGGGCTCGACCATCACGCCTCCGGCGCACACCAAGTTCCTGATGTCGCCCGACGGCGCAGGCGGGTCTAAATATGCTGCACACATGCTCGGCAAGATGTCGGCGAATGGAGATCCGCTCTTCGCAGGCCTGGGATTCAGCTTTACCGATCCGAAAGGGCCCTACGACGCCTCGAAGTACACGGGCGTATCGTTCTATGCGAAGCTCGGTCCCAAGTCGACCAAGACCGTTCGCCTCAAGGTCCCTGACGTGAACACCGATCCGGACGGCCGGGTTTGCAAAGAGTGCTTCAACGATTTCGGCGCGGATCTGACGCTGACCGAACAGTGGAAAAAATACACGATCCCGTTTGCGGCCATGAAGCAAATGAAGGATTGGGGCGACCCGAATCCTGCGGCCATCAACAAGGCGAGGCTTTACGGAATGCAATGGCAGATCACCGAGACCGGCGTCGACTACGATCTTTGGATCGACACGGTGCGGTTTACCGGCTGTCCCTGATCCGTCGCGCAAGGTGCGCGAACGCGAGTTTGCCCGGCTCTCGGGTTCAGTCCGTGGTGGCCGCGTCGGCGGGCGCGTCCGGACCCGCATCCGCTTGAAGAGTGGACGCTTGGTCGGGCGCCAAACCATCGACGGGCGTCGCCGCGTCGCCCGAGTCGGCCTCCGCCCCGCCCGCGTCGGTCCCCGTTGTGCCGGCGTCGGTTTCCGTCGTGGCCGAGTCGGATCCTTCGTCGCCGACGCTCGAGTCCAGCGATCCGCCCGTAACGCCCGAGTCGATCCACGATTGAGGGGCCGGATCGCTCATCAGCGCGTCGTACACGACCTGTCCTTGCACGGTGGGGGTGTAGGAGCTGAAATCGCTGATGAGCGACGGGAACGAGCACGGGTCGCCGTCGTACCAGGCCCACGCCGTCCAGGATATTTGAAGGGTCGGTTCCGCGGCGGCCGCAATGAGAGACTGGTCCCACGCCCCGGTGCAGTTTTGGGTCGAGTCTCCGAACTCGGTCGCGATGACGGGCGCGATGTTACCTGTCGACAGGTATTCGAACGCCGTGCTCCAATTGCTTTTTCCCTTGTACGGATGCGTTGCATACAGGATGTTGTATCCAATTACGGGATACTGCGCGACACCCGACAAGTCGAACGCCCAGTTGAGTCCCCCGACGACGACCAAGTTGTTCGCTCCCGTGGCTCGAACGGCGTCGTAGAGCTGCTGCATCCCGACCACCTGATACTCTTGATACTTGCCACCGTTGAGCCAGATACCCCAGCTCACGTCGTTTGGTTCGTTGTAAAGCTCGAAGAGAACATGGCCGTCATTTTGGAACGTAGCCGCGACCTCTTTCCAATACTCGAGGGAATTGACGTCCGCCATCGGCTGCTGGTTGTCGTATCCCACGGTGTCGTTGGCCTGGGCGCCGCTCGGCAGATTTCCGCCGGCCATCGTGATATTCAAATTCCCTCGGTCCGACCAGTGCAGGTCGAGAATGACATCGAGACCCGCTTGCTCGGCCCAGGTCACGGCATTCTGAATCGTCGACCTGTAGTCGGGGTCGTATAGAGCCGCGCCCGAAAGCCAGAAATCCTGATTCGTGGCAATACGAACGGTATTGGCGTGCCACGATGCCATCTGCTGAAAATCTGCGGCCGAGATCGATTCGCCGACCGGCGACCACTCGAGCGAAGGTCGGTCGACGCCATGAAACAGGTGAGGCTGGCCATCGGCCGTGCACACCTGCGCGCCGTTGACGTAGTAGCCTCCCGGCGCAATCGCGGGGGCGCCCCCGTCGACCGCGCAACCGCGGGGCCCTGCCGAAGCGGATGCCGCTGCGTCCGTAGTGCCGGAAGATGAGTTCGGTGTCACATCGGGACTGGGCTGCGAGAAGCAGCCCGAGCCGAACGTCACGGAAGACACACCTGTTACGAGGAACCGAAGAACAAAGCGACAGCGCATGGAAGACCTAGTGGACGCTTATGGGGTGACGCGGCGGCTCACCATTGTCGCATGCGGGGCGACCCGAGGACTGGGCCCAGCGGCTCTCCCCCCGCCTCTACCGCGAGCCGCAGATGTAGGCGCGAAGCGGTCGGGACATCCGCATGTGCCACAAACATATGAAATAACCACTATATTTGTCCGCCACTGAAAGGGTAGCGACACGTCGCGCCCCATTCTCCGCGTGGGCCGTGCCACCGACGCCCATTGTCGACTCCGGCCCCGATCGTCGCCCGAGGGTAGCCGATCCCCGACATCTCGGGTTACCATACAAGGAGGATAATGGCTGCAGCTTTACAGGCCAATGCCCCGCGCATCGTCGGGCGTTACGTGCTTTACGGCGAAATCGCGTCGGGTGGCATGGCGACCGTTCACTTTGGCCGGCTGGTCGGCCCGGCCGGCTTCGCGCGACCTGTCGCGATCAAAAGGCTGCACGCTCAGTTCGCCCGCGATCCGGACTTCGTCAAAATGTTTCTCGACGAGGCGCGGCTCGCCGCTCGCATCACGCACCCGAACGTCGTTTCGACCCTCGATGTGGTCGCTGAGGACGACGAGGTATTCCTCGTGATGGAGTACGTGCGCGGGGCGTCGCTCGGGCAGCTCGTCCGAACGATGCGAAAGCGTGGCGCGCGCGTTCCGCCGCTCGTCGGCGCCGGCATCGTCAGTGGCGTCCTTCAGGGCCTGCACGCCGCCCACGAGGCGAAAAACGATCGTGGCGAACGGCTGGACATGGTCCACCGCGACGTGTCTCCCCAGAACATCCTGGTCGGCACCGACGGCGTCGCTCGGCTGCTCGACTTCGGCGTCGCAAAGGCTTCGGGTCGACTGCAGACGACGCGCGACGGTCAACTCAAGGGCAAGCTCGCATACATGGCGCCGGAGCAAGTGCGCGGCGATCCGTTGACGCGCAGAACCGACGTCTATGCGGCATCGGTGGTCCTGTGGGAAGCGTTGACCGGCAAGCGCTTATTTTACGCGGAGAACGAGGCGAGCGTTCTCGCGCGCGTCCTGTGCGCCGAGGTGCCGGAGCCGAGCTCCATCGTGGCCGAGCTGCCGGTCACGTTCGACCGGGTCGTGTTGCGCGGCCTCGAGCGCGATCCGGCAAAGCGCTACTCCACCGCGCGCGAGATGGCGGTCGACCTCGACGCGTGCCTGGGCATGGCGTCGCCAACCGAAATTGGCGAATGGGTTGAAGCGACGGCCGCCGACGAGCTTCGTGAGCGCGCGTCGCACATCGCGGAAATCGAGCGGTCCGCCTCCGAAGCCGTGGACCAAGATCGGCTGGCTGCCTCTCGTGACGGCGTCGGAGCGTCGACCGGCGTTGCCCGGCGGTCGCCCGAGATTCAAAGCCTTGTCTGGGGCCGAACAACCCCGCGAGACGATTTGGCGCCACCGTCCGCGCGCACGCAGCCGGACGTCTCCCAAGTCTCCAGCTTGTCGCTTGCCCATGCGACCGTGCCATCCGGCAAGGGCCGTACGCACAAGGTCGTGTCGACCCTGCTCATTTCGGCGAGCGCGCTCGTTCTGCTTCTCGGGCTCGTCGTATTTTCGCAAACGCGCGCGGTCGGTTCCCTGTCGCCCGCAACGCGCTCGGTCGATCCGACGGCGAAGAGCGGCCTTGCACCGCCTGGCAACCAGCCGGTTATCGCGCACGGTGCACCGCCGCCGGCCGCGGCAACATCGAGCGTGCCGGCGTCGTCGGCTTCCGCGACGGCCCCTCCTTCGGCGCCCCGCGCACCGGCTCCGCCGCCGCCCGCGCGAGCGCAGCCGTGGAGAGCCACCCCTCCGGCCGTGACCAGCGTGCCCGCTCCGGCCCCCGCAAGTGTGTCTGCGCCGGGCGAGTGCAACCCCCCATACACCGCTGACGCCAAAGGCCACATTCATTTCAAGCCGAACTGCTTGTGATGCGCGATCGCCGTTCGAGCCGGCGGTGGGCGACAGCCATGGTTCGACCGATCCGTGCGGCCCATGTCGCATCGATGATGGCGCTCGCCGTTGTGCCCGCGGTCAGCAGGGCCGACGACACGACGGCCAATAAGACGCCGCGCGACAAGGAGGCGTGCATCGCGGCCGCCGAGCAGGGTCAGAGTCAGCGTGACGACGGGAAATATCGCGCGGCCCGCGCGGCGTTTGTTCGTTGCTCGGCCGACTCGTGTCCGCGCGTCATCGTCGAGTCGTGCACCAAGTGGCTGCACGAAATCGACGAGAACGCGCCGACCATCGTGCTCGGCGCCAAGGACGAACAGGGTACGGATTTGACTGACGTAGCGGTGACCTTCGACGGCGCGCCGTTCGCTACCCTTCTCGACGGCAAGCCGGTCGAAGTCGACACTGGAGAGCACGTTTTGCATTTCGAGCGCCGGGGCAGCATGCCTGTGGACCAGAGGATCGTTCTTCGCGCCGGAGAGAAGGCACGCGGGGTCAGCGTGACGCTCAAGGTGGCGAATGCCACCGAGCCATCCACATCGACTTCGGCGGCACCGTCCGGCGCTGAGCCGGTCGAAGCGACGCACGAGCGGGCTTTATCGGCCCGTCACGTCGTTGCCGGTTCGCTGGCCCTCGGCGCCCTCGCCGCCGTGGCCACCGGCATTTTTTTCTCTCTTGCCGCGCATCAAAACCAGACGGATGCCGCGGCGATCCGAACGACGCTCGGCCCGATCGACGCCTGCACGGTTGCGACGAGCGACACGACAATCGCCATGTGCGCCTCCCTCGGCAATAAGGTCGACACGCAACACGCCGACCTGAACGCGAGCACGGCGCTCTTTGCGGCCGGGGGTGCACTGGTCGCCGGCGCCGTCGTCACCTGGCTGGTCTGGCCCAGCGGCCGGTCAACGGCCCCCTCCACGACCACCGGTGCGGCGGTCGTTCCCTTGCCGGGCGGTGCGGCATTGGACCTGTCGGTCGGATTCTGAGGTCGGGGTGGCGTTCGCGCTCTGCGGTTTCTCCGCGGGGGACAGCGACTCGCGGCGGCCTCATTCGACCGGGCCGAACGCTGGGCGCACCGTTTCGGCGCAGCCTAGAATTGCGCGATGAACCGCGGGTCGTTTTCGAACAGCAACCGAATGTCGGGGATTCCGTACTGCACGATCGCCACGCGCTCGATACCCATTCCAAATGCGAAGCCAGTCCACCGATCGGGGTCGATCCCGCAGCTCTCGAAGACGACCGGATGGATCATGCCGCAGCCGAGAATCTCGATCCACCCGGTGCGCTTGCAGACGCTGCAGCCTGCGCGCGTCCCGTCCGGCCTTTTGCAAAACGGACAGCCTACGTCCACTTCGGCGCCCGGCTCGACGAATGGAAAGTAGCTCGGCCGCAAACGAATCGGGGTTCCGGCACCGAAGAAGCGCTCGGCGAACTCGGCCAGCACGCCCTTCAGATGGGCCATGCTGACACGCTCGTCGACCAGAAAGCACTCGATCTGGTGAAACATCGGTGAATGGGTGGCATCGTCGTCGCGACGATAAACCACCCCTGGAGCGATGAACGCCATCGGGGGCGGGCGCGTCGACATCGCTCGGATCTGCACGTTGCTCGTGTGCGTGCGCAGCAACGTCCGGGACGGTTCGCCGGCTGGGCCGCCGTCGACATCGACCCAGAAACTGTCCTGCATGTCGGTGGCCGGGTGGTCCGGAGCAAATCCGAGCTTGGCGAAATTGTTCTCCTCGATTTCGATCTCGGGTCCGTCGTGCACGGCAAATCCTAAGCTGACCAGAACGTCGACGATTTCGTCGCGCACGCGAGAGATCGGATGGGGGTGCCCGCGCGGAGCCGGCTCGCGGCCCGGCAGCGTGACGTCGAACGGCGGAGCCTCGAGCTCGGCGACGCGCCGGAGATGGTCGATTGCGCGCAGGCGCTCTTCGAACGAAGCCTCCACGTCGCGCCGCAGCGAGTTGACGAGTTCGCCGACGGCCTTGCGGTCCTCGGCCGGAACGGACCCGACAGCGTTCAAAATGGCCTTCAACTCGCCTTTTTTTCCGAGAATCTTGGCGTTTTCATCGCGCAGCGACTGCTCCGTGGCCGCCGCTTCGAAGCGTGTCCGGAACGTGGCTCTCAAAACGGAAAGCGAGCGCTCGATCGACTGCCGGATCGCACGGGGATCGGACGTGCTCATGGCGAGAAGCACCGGATTAGCACAGGTGGCAGACGGGCTCGGAGCGAGCCGAGTGCGGCCGTCCGCTCGCGACGCGATTGGCTTCGTGCCGCGCCCGTCCTTACGCTAAAGAAAGAGTCGAGGGTTCGTACGCATGTCCAACACCGCGGGACCGAAGGATCCGAAGGCTGCGGCTTCGACCCGGGTACCCCCGCAGGCGCCGAAGCCGGCGGCCATGCCGAACGCGGCGGCTCCGGTGGTGCTGGTCGTCGACGATGACTCCGCCATTCGCACGATGCTCGTACGCGCGCTCGGAACGACCTACATCGTCTACGAGGCGAGCGACGGCCTGGAGGCTCGCGAATTACTGGATCGCATTCCGACACCCGACGCGATCGTGAGCGACATCATGATGCCGCGGCTCGATGGACTGGGCCTCGCGAAGCTGCTTCGCAAGGATGCGACGCTGCAACGAGTCCCCCTTCTATTTCTCACGGCTCGCGGCTCGCCCATCGATTTGGTGGGCGGGATCAACGCCGGAGCTCGGCATTATGTGACCAAACCGTTCAAGATCACCGAGGTACTCGCGAAGATCGCGACGATGACCAAAAAGCGGTAGATCGCCGATCAGCTCGCGCTGCTCTTCACGATTTCGCCGAAGCCGCCGGCATCGCTCACGGCAATATCCGCCAGAATCTTGCGGTCCAGTCCGATGTCCCTCTTCTTCAGGGCGTGCATCAGCCGGGAATACGTCGTTCCGTTGAGCCGCGCGGCGGCGTTGATGCGCGCGATCCAGAGCCGTCGAAAGTCGCGCTTGCGACGCTTGCGGTGCGCATAAGCGTACACCCACGCCTTCATTACGACTTCCTTCGCGTAGGCGAAGAGACGCGAACGGGCGCTATGATAGCCCTTCGCTGCCTTCAGAATCCGATTGCGGCGGCGGCGAGCCTTGAATCCTCGTTTGGCGCGGGGCATGGCTCGTCCTTCAGCCGTACGGGAGAAGGCGCTTCACGTGCTTCTCCATCGATGTGTGGACCATGTCGTTCTTTCGCAGCCGTCGCAGGCGCTTGCGCGACTTCTCCTGCATCCCGTGATTGCCGCCGGCCTTGGGACGGCGAACGCGGCCTTTGCCCGTGATCCGGAAGCGCTTGGCCGCCGCCTTTTTCGTTTTCATCTTCGGCATGATGCACCTGACCCCGCAAGGCAGCAGGGGGCCGGCAAAATGATGGGAAAGTCGTGCCGTGTCAAGCCAGTGGCCCCACAAATGCGTCGGCGAGGTGCCGCATGGCGACTTCCGCACGGGCCGACGCCTCGGCCACCGTATCGGCCGGGCCGACGGATCCGCATACGTCGAAGTAGAATTTGGCCTTCGGCTCCGTGCCACTCGGTCGCGCGATGATCCGGCTGCCGGAGGCAAGCTCAAGGGATACAACGTTGCTCGAGGGGAGCGCGAGCGCCGAACGCGCCCCGGTGCGAAAATCGACGTGCACGCCCGCTTCGTAATCGGCCATCCCGACGACCGCATCGCCGGCTACCTCCGACGGGGGCCGCGCTCTCAGCCCGTCCATCATGGCACCGATCGCCCCACGGCCGCGGGCGCCTTCGCGCGTGATGCTCACCTGCGCGCTCACGGAAACCCCCCAATGCCGAGCGATCTCGTCGAGAACGTCGCAGAGGGACCGGCCTCGCGCCCGGAGCACGGCGGCCATCTCCGCGACGATGAGCGCCGCGGAGATTCCGTCCTTGTCGTAGACCACTGAACCCACGCAGTAGCCGAGCGCCTCTTCGTAGCCGAACACGAACTCGTAGCCCTCGTGCTCGAGCTCGATGGCCCGCTTGGCGATCCACTTGAAGCCCGTCAGAGTTTGTTCGTGGCGCACGCCCATATCCAAGGCGATGCGACCCAGAAGCGGCGACGACACGATGGAGGTGACCACGGCTCGCGGCCGCGAGCTCGCAGGCCTCTCGGTCAACAGATAATGGCCCAGCAGAACGCCAACCTGATTGCCCGTCAGCTGGAGATACGATCGGGTGCGCGCGGCCGCCTCCGGGGTCTCGATGTCGTTCGCTCGCAGCGAAGCGTCCCGTCCCCCGACTCGCCGCGAGACCGCGTCTCGAGCGCCGCCCGTCCGCGAAACGGCGACAGCGAGCCGGTCGGCATCGGGATCGTTGGCGAGCACCAAGTCCGCGCCCACTGTGACGGCCAGCGCCAAGGCGCGATCCAGGGTACCGGGCTCCTCCGGATTCGGAAACGCGACTGTGGGAAACGTCCCGTCGGGCTTGTCCTGCTCGGCAACGCTCAGGAACGACGTAAAGCGCGCAGCCTCGAATGCACGCCGCGCGAGCGCCCCCCCTACGCCGTGAAGGGGCGTGTACACGATCGACAGTCGCCGATCGCCCCCGTTGGGGTGTACCGCAAGCGACCGGACAGCCTCCAGGTATTCGGTTTCGATTTCCGGCGATGCGTCCACGACGCGATGGGCCTGGCGCAAAGCCGAAAGCGAGGGTCGCTCGATGTCGCGAGCCGCAGGGGCCCGACCGATGGCCGCCGAGACGCGGGTGTCGACGGGGGGCGCAATCGGCGCCGCGTCTTCCCAGTACACTTTGTACCCGTTGTATTCGGGCGGGTTATGGCTGGCCGTGATGACGACACCGGCGGCGGCGCCGAGGCGCTTGACCGCAAACCCAACCAGAGGCGTCGGCACCGGGGCGCTGAAAAGCAGAACCCTCAGCCCGGCTGCGGCCAAGATCGCGGCCACGTCGTCGGAGAGCTCCCGACTCATCTTCCGAGCGTCGCCGCCCACCACGACGACACGCTCGTCAGCGCGCGCAACCGTTGCCGAAATCTCGTGCGCAAGCCCCCAGGTCGCACGCGCCACGACGGCACGATTCATCCGATTCGGCCCGGCGCCCATCACGGCTCGAAGCCCTGCGGTGCCGAACTCGAGCGGGCCCGCGAAACGCTCCTCCAGATCGGTCTCGCCCAGGTCCTCGTGGGTGAGCAACGCCCGAAGCTCATCTCGCGTCACGGGGTCGGGGTCGTCCGCGATCCAGCGCTCGGCCCGCACGCGTAAGTCTGCGAATTTCATTGGATGGGGGCGTATAACGGAGCGGAATGCTCCGCTACGCCCTTCGTCGCGTGCTGTGGTCCATCCCCACGCTGCTCGCGACGAGCTTCGTACTCTTCCTGGTCACGACGCTCGCGCCGGAGCCCGCTCCCCCGCCAAACCCGAGCGACACCGCAGCGGCCAACGCGTTCGATCAGGCGCGCCGAGCGCGGTTTCTCGATTTGCCGTCGTTCTTCAACCCGGCGCCTCGTGACGTGCGTTCGCGAGCGCGCCAGGCGCTCGCGGATGTAGCGTCGGGCGGCGCGCGGCACGAGGCCGCGGAGCGAGAGCTGAGGCGCCTCGGGGGTGCGGCATTGCCTTACGTGCTGCCCGAACTCGAAGCCCTGCCTCCCGATGCGCGACGTCGCGTTGCGGTCGCACTGGCACCCGTCGCGCGCCGGATGGAGGTCGCGGACGGGCGCGACCTGACCGAGCCCGACGTGGCCGCGCTTTTCTGGGCCCGCTTCTGGGATGACCGGGCGCTGGACTTCACGCGTGCCGCTGCCGCCCGCGCCGTCGCACGCCTTGTGGAGTACGGCAGCGACTCGCGCGAACGCGATCTACGGGTGTTGGACACGTTCGCCCTTCAGCCCCTCGTGCGCGCGATGCGGACGACCGATGATCCGACCATCTTGGCGCGGCTAACTCGATTGGCGCGTCACGCGGCCGAACGGGGCAAGGTGGTCGAGCCGGACACCGACGGCGAGCACGCGCGCCGCGCCGTCGCGGATTGGAGCGAATGGTGGTTCGTGTACGGAACGGACTTCGCGCAGGTGAGCGGCGGCGAAGGAATCGTCTCGGTGGTTACCGACACGCGCTTCGGCAAGTGGCTGCGGCGCGTGGCGAGCGGCGAGCTCGGCGTCAGCGCCGTCGATGGCGAATCGATTGCGACCAAGCTGCGCGATCGGGCGCCTCTGACGCTGCTCGTGTGCGCCCTGGCGATGCTCGTGAGCGGATCGATCGCGGTCCCCGTCGGCGCCTTCGCCGCCTGGCGGCGCGGGCGCGCGTTCGACGTCGTCAGCTCGGCCGTCCTCTTTGTGATGTATGCCACCCCGACGTTCGCGGTTGCAGACCTCCTGCGACGCGCGACCGCGGCGCTCCCGATCGGAGGAGCGCGAATCGGCTGGGCCGTCGCCTCACTCGTCGCGGGCTCGCTCGCGACGTTGGCGCGCTGGCAGCGCTCGGCGATGCTCGACGTCATCCACCAAGACTACATAAGGACGGCGCACGCGAAGGGCTTGCCTCCGTGGCGCGTGCTCGTTTTCCACGCCTTGCGCAACGCACTCTTGCCGTCGGTGACCGTCGCCGGGCTGAGTCTACCCGCACTGCTCAGCGGCGCGTTCGTCGTCGAGGAGGTCTTCGACTTGCCCGGAATCGGCCCGGAGACGATTCGGGCGATCGAGTCCCACGATTCGGCGTGGCTGATGGCGGTCCTCTTTGGCGCCGCAATCGCCGTCACCCTAGGGCTCGTGGCAAGCGACCTCGCGTACGGAGCGCTCGACCCGCGCGTCCGCGAGGCTCTAGGGCGGCGGCGCGGCGGTCTGGCCCCGTGAACGACAAGGTGCCTCCCGCGCCGGAGTCGCATGGTGCGCTGCAACTGTCGCGGCGCAAGACCTCCTCCCGAGCGAGGCTCGTCCGCACCTCCGTCGTCGCCGCTCGTCACGCCGCCGCACCGTACGCGACGATCACGCGCATTGCCGTGGCTCGGATCGCACAAAGCCGCTTGGCCCGCCTCGGTGGACTCATCCTCGGTGTACTTGCCGTCGTCGCCCTGCTGGCGGATTTCCTGGCGAGCGATTTGCCCTTGGCGTGCCATTGGCGTGGCACGTTTTATATGCTGCCCAATGTCACACACCCTGCGGCACTTGCCGACACTGACTGCGGCCGAATGCAGCGAGAGCGTCGGCACGGCGATTGGATAATTGAGCCCCTCGCCACACACGGGCCCATGGATCGGGACCCGGGAGCCGTCCTGTCTCCGCCGCTCACCCCCGGCCACGGTCTGGGCACGGACACACAAGGACGCGACCTGTTCGCTCGCATCGTGCACGGTACGCGGGCGACGCTCGGGCTCGGGCTCGCAGGGTCGACGGCTCTCGTCGGAATCGGACTGCTGCTCGGGGCGGCCGCCGGCTTCTTCGGCGGCGTGATCGACGGATTGGTGTCGCGCGCGGTCGAAGCTCTCGTCGCGATTCCGACCCTCCTTCTCGTCTTGGTCGTCGGCGCGGTCGTGCCGCACGCGACGACGACGACGCTCGTGTGGACAATCGCGCTGACTCGATGGACCGAGCTCGCGCGCATCGTCCGGGCCGAAGTGCTCATCACGCTCGGAAGCGACTACGTGACCGCGGCGCGCGCGCTCGGCGCTTCCGGACGGCGCATCCTCGTTCGCCACGTCCTTCCGAACGCCATCGGTCCAGTCTTGGTTGCAGCTGCGTTTGGCATCGCTTCCATCGTGCTCATCGAGGCCGCGGTCGACTTCCTGCGCGTTGGCGCGCCCGACGGGACGCCGTCCTGGGGCGAAGCCCTGGGCGAGGCCCGAACTCACCCCGAAGCCTGGTGGCTGGTCGTATTTCCAGCCACGATGCTGCTGATCACGCTCTTCGCCTTGAACCTGGTCGGCGACGCGGCGCGTGATGCACTCGACCCCAAGCTTCGGGGAGAGGACATGGGACGAGACATGCGCGGATAACGCCCCATCGGCTCGCGAGGTCGGGGTCGAGGTCGCGGTCGAGTTCGCGGTGTCGCGGTCGAGGTCGGGGTCGAGGTTAGTCGAGGTCGCGGTAGTCGGGGTCGAGCTCGGGGTAGTCTGGGTCGCGATTGCTAGGCTAGGGGCAATCGTTCGGTGCGCCGGGCGTCCCAAAATCGTACCCGGCCTCCCACGCGTGTTGCGCAATGCACCATCCGCCCGGGTTTTGGCTGCCGGGGAGGCTCAACGCGACGAGCTCGATGGTCGAACCGATCGACGCCATGTTCCATCCCCCGTAGGGCACATTGGCGATCTCCACCGCTCCGTTCCACAGGGCCACCGCACCGGTCGCGCTGTTATCGATCTCGATGCCGTCTTCGGGAGCGAGACCGCTCGAGTATTCGTAGACGATGGAAGCGGCGGGAAGGAACTCGATGACGGCCAGCGCTCGATTCCGAACGAGCAGCGCGTAGGCCTTGGCGGCAACGACAGGTTGGGGTGTCGCGGCGATGACTTGCATGTTCGAATAGCCATCCACGATGGTCAGACCGTTGAGCGACAGCGGCGAATCGGTCGCGTTGTACACTTCGAACCACTCGGACTGCGGCTCGGGTCCGGATGAATCGAACATCACCTCGGTGATGAGCAGTTCCCCGGGCGAGGGTGCCAACGCCACTGGAACCGCATCGTCGGCTGCGTCGTCGCTGGCGGCAACCGACGAAGGGGCATCCATGAGGCCTGGCCCGGTGTCGTCGGTCGAACCGTCCTTCGATGTCGCCCACGCTGGCGCTGCGCCGGCCTCGGCCTCGATCTCCGTGGCGGCCTCGAGCGCGACGTCCGCAACGACGTCGGGCACTACGGCGCCCGACGCGTCGGCGAGTTCGAGCGACCCGTCCACGACCGGGCCGCCCACCCAGGTCGGGAGCCAATGCAGGATGTCGGCGTCCGTGACGCCCCAATCGTCGTCGAGCGGCTCGAAGCCGGCGGGCTGCGCGTGCGCACACGAGATGGGAGAGCCAATGGCAGGCGCTGCGACCGCGATAAGAGCAGCGGCGAGCGCCCGTCGTGCAGTCGTGGCGATGGGGTGAGGCGATTGGGGGACCGGCATGCCCGCCCCATCGACGGGTCGCGGGATCTGTTGCGAGCCCGCTCGATGTTTTCCTCTTGATCTATGTTCGATGACGATCTAATTATATGGTCATCGAAATGAACCGCGCTCCAAGCCCGTTCGAAGCTCTGGCCGACCCGACCCGGCGCGCCATCCTGAAGCGCCTGCGCGGCGGCTCGCTGTCCGCGGGTGAGATTGCCGAGGCCTTTCAGCTTACCAAGCCAACCCTCTCGCATCACTTTCGCGTGTTGCGGACGGCCGGACTGGTTCGGTCGGAACGTCACGGAACGACCATCGTTTACACGCTTCAGACCAACGTGATCGAGGATCTGGCCGCGGAGATCCTGGAACTTGCAGACCGCGCAGGCACGGCCGTCCCCCGCGCGCGAGGAAAAGGAGTCCTGTCGTGATATGGAGACGGACGGACACGGTCGCCATCGTGCTCATGGTGGGCACAGTGGCCATCACGCTGGGGGCGTACGCGCGACTTCCCGCGAGGATCCCGACCCACTTTGACCTCCACGGTGTCGCCGACGGATGGATGCCGCGCGCCGCCGGAGCGTGGGTCTTGCCCCTGGCCTCATTCGGCACGTGGTTGCTGCTCCGTTGCGGGCCTCGGTTTCTGCCATCTGCGTGGCGGACCCGCATGCTGGAGTCGCCCATCGGCATGGCATCCGCGCTGCTCGCCGGCCTATTGAGTGCTCTCCAGTGGGTCATCCTCGATACGGCGATCGAACACCCGAGGTCCGTCGGCAGCGTGCCCGTGCTTCTGCTCGAAGGCTTCTGGGTCGCTGTCGGTCTGGTGCTGCCGCGCATCCGCCGAAATCCATGGATAGGGGTCCGGACCCCGTGGACACTGTCGTCGGATGAAAACTGGGCGAGGACGCATCGCGTCGCCGGACTCACCTTCTGCATCGGCGGATCGCTGGCATGGCTCTGCACGATCTCGGGGGTCGCGCCGCTCGGCATCGTCGTCCTCGTGGCGTCCGCTGGGGTCCCCGTGGTGTATTCGTTCGTGCTGGCTCGCCGGCTGCCGGACGCGTGAAGTGGCCGGCGACGTTCGACGGCCCGTAGTGTCGCAAGACGGCATTGGCGCGAAGCCGTGGTAGCCACGGGGCCGACGGTCCCGTCGTAGAGAACGGCGTCGCTCCGATGGCCCGCTTGGGCCCCTACCGCAGCCCAGGGAGGCGCTTCTCGATGGCCTCGAGCTGCTTCGGATAGCCCTCCGGAAGCGGCACGCTCCGCGCGAAGTCAATCGCGGCGCGCAGCGAAGCGCGTGCCCCCGCGGTGTCTCCTTTCGCCACGAGCACGTCGGCTTGCAACGACCAGAGGCGCAGCTTGCGGGGTCCGTAGGCACGGTCGAGAGCTCGTTTCGCCGCCGCGAGCGCCTCGTCGTAGTTCTTCATCGCGAAATACGCCGATGCGAGACGCGCCGGCGGGTTGTAGTCGTCCGGAAAATCGCGCTCGCTCTGCTCGAGCATCGGTATGGCGCGCTGCGGCTCGCCCATCGCTACGTAGGCCATCAGCCGGTGTGCGTCGAATACCGCGCGCGCGGGCGGCGAGGACGCGAAGGCGGCTTGTTGCTCGAGAAACGACCCCCATGCGGCAGCCAATCGCTTGGCATCGTCGTTCCGACCCAGATTGCGGTATGCGCCGATCAGGTAATCGTACAAATCAGAACGGTCGTCGGCGAGGATCGGCTGTGACGGGTCGGACACCACGCGCTCTGCGAGCGCCGCCAGATCGGCAAGCCGCCCTCGCTCGGGAGCGCCCGACGGCAATCTTCGCCCGCAGTCGATCCCGGAACGCAGCACATCGGCGAGCGCCGTGCCGGGGGGCATCCTGGGGGCTTCGCGGGCCGCCGCGGTCAAGCACTCCGACAGCCGTCCGTCGCCACTCTGGCGCGCAATGAGCGCGTCGACGGCGAACGGACCCGTCGGACCCTCGCCGGTTCGGGTATCGTCGAGAAGCGCGACGAGCTCACGCGCGGTGAGAGAGCCCGGCCAGGCCAACACCACCCGCTCGTCGCGCGCATCAAGGACGAATAGAGTCGGCAGGACCTTCACCCCGAGCTTCGTGACCAGGGCGGCGTTTCCTTCGCGCTCCGTATCGATCGACAGCCAAACGAAGCGAGTTGAAATCGATCGCAGGCGGTCGTCGGTGAAGACGAAGGCGCGCATGCTGAGGCACGTATGACACCAAGGAGCCCAGGTATCGACGAACAGCGGCACGCCGCGCGCGCGAGCCTCCGCACGCGCGCGAGCGTAATCGTCTTCGATGAATCGCACCGGAGCAGCGCCGGAGGCTCCGGCGTCATCGGGACCGGCGGAATGGGTGGCCTCATGGGGGACAGCCCCGGCGGCGGCCTGCAGGGACGGGTGAATGGTTCCCGACGCGCCGCAAGCCGCCAGAACGAGTACGAGCGGCGCTAGGCCCCTCGGCCACCTGGGAGTGCCGGAAGGGGTCATCCTTGGAACGCCGATCCTCAAGACTCGCCCGCCGAATGCTCACGCAAACCGCACGGGCTGGCTACCGAATATGTCGCATGGCGACGCCTGCAGACGGGCGTCGGCATGCCCGATCGATCGCGCCCCATCGAACTCGGCAGATCGCCGATACCGGACTCGAAGATTGTTTCGTCTCGTGTCTTGTATGGTGGACACGCGCCACACGCCGTGCTCTTGTTGAAGCGTTGGCGAGCCGCTCCGGCCCGCATGAACGTTCTGGAGGAGTCGGATGAGCCGCTCACAAGCCGGTCTGTCCCGGTTCCGCTGGCTGCTCGCAGCGGGCGGCGTAGCCCTGGTGCTTGCGACCGTCGTCGCTTGGCGCCGGACGGCCCACGCCAGGGCCGATCATCAACGAAGGGTTTGCCAGCGGGACGATCGACATCGCGAGCTACGGCGATCTTCCGTCGATCATCGCCAATGCCGCGGGGGTGCGGACGGAGCTCATCGTCCCGAGCGGACGTGGAAGCGACACACACCTGCTCGTCCCGCCCGACTCGAGCGCCCAGTCCATCCTCGACCTGAAGGGCAAGCGCATCGCCATTCACCGAGGAAGGCCGTGGGAGCTTCCGTTCAGTCGGCTCATCGACTCGGTCGGATTGCGTGCGCCGGCCCATCGTGAACACCGGTTCCAGCGCATCGTGAACACTCATTCCACCATCGTGAACACCCCTGCGTCGGCGTCCTCGGCGATGTCGGGCAAAGGGGGCGACGCGGCATAGT
>Ga0116135_1000136_pt1 | contig 36860 bp, 32 predicted proteins | sample June2015DPH_20_1_FD_89738 | JGI IMG/M metagenome (GOLD analysis project Ga0116135, IMG submission 89738) | Peatland microbial communities from SPRUCE experiment site at the Marcell Experimental Forest, Minnesota, USA - June2015DPH_20_10 | ecosystem: Environmental > Terrestrial > Soil > Wetlands... | reverse complement strand
GCATACAGCCGGATGGCTGCTGGACAGGCGAAAACCAAACAGGTGCTCAGTTTCGAGTGACGAACCAGACAGCACAAAATCTTGGATGAGGATAAGCATCATAACGGCCGAGGGGAGTTTGGAAATGAAAGCACTGCTCATCTCATTCGTGGTTGGCCTGCTTGTGGGCGTTACATATGGCCTGATTCGAGTGAAAAGTCCAGCACCGCCCATTGTGGCTCTGGTTGGGCTGTTGGGGATGGTTTTAGGCGAGCAGGCCGGGGGATGGTTTCTTACCAAGAAGGTACAAGCGGAAGATCCGTCCTCAGCTCACGTAGCCGGTGAATACACACATCACCGGCAGAGTCCGAACATGCAATCTGCAATTTCGGCTGTGAATCAAAGGAACCTCCAATGAATTCCCTTCAGCGGTATGTGCTAGCCCTTTCCCGTGTTCTTATGTCAATCGTATTTCTGCTTAATGGTTTCGGTATCATTAACCAAGCCGTTGCGGCAAAAGAACTCATCGAACATGGCTCTCCCGCCAGCGTCGTGCCGTTTCTCATGCTGATCGCCAGAACCATTGAGATAGTTGCAGGCTTTAGTTTGGCTTTGGGTATCTATCCGCGATTGGCAGCCCTGGCAATATTGGCTTTCCTTTTTCCCGCGACGCTAACAGCGCACGCCTTCTGGCAGGTGTCCGGCACAGCCGTCTTTGGTCTACAGTTGCTCAACTTCTTCAAGAACACAGCCATGATGGGCGGCTTGCTGTTTATCGCAGCGACGCGATCGCAACCAACGCTGCTTCCGCGCACTGCCCGGTCAAGCGGCGCGGAATGGATAAGAAGCGCGCGAATTTCGCGCAGTCCTGCACGAGCGTCTTGATGATGACGGTGCCATTTGAGGCGTGATTGGGCGACCGGAAGAGAGCAACCCGTGAAAACGCTAGACAGATCAGACGTAATCCAAGGGGACGAACAGTGCCGGGACGGGCACTATCGGGCCAAGCTGGATCTGCGAACGATTGCTGTGACCAGTACAGGGGGAAATCCAGCGGCGGGGCTGGATCCGAACGACTTGAGTTCACTGCAAGCGCAAAACCCAACCGATATGGGCAAACTCAGGATTGGCCGTGCCTCGGAAGAGGCTGCCGGCATTCCTGCCATCTGGAATACGATGGTTTACGGCATTGGTGAAGCGGGCCTGATTCGGGCGACCGAAGCTTTTTTGAAGATCAACCATGTCACTGGTTTCGACTGCCAGAGCTGCGCGTGGCCGAGTCCCGACAAGAAGCGGAAGATTTTTGAATTTTGCGAAAACGGTGCCAAGGCTCTCTCTGACGAGTCCACAAAGAAGCGTGTCGGGCCGGAGTTTTTCGCCCAACATTCGATAGCCGATTTGGCCGCGCAATCCGATTACTGGCTCAATCAGCAGGGGCGTCTGACTTCGCCAATGGTAAGGCACGCGAACGCAACGCACTATGAGCCGATCGCCTGGCCAGAGGCTTTTGCCATGATCGCGGAGGAGCTGAATGGTTTGGATTCGCCCGACCAGGCTAGCTTCTACACCTCAGGCAAGACAACCAATGAGCCCGCGTTTCTTCTGCAGTTGTTTGCGCGGCAGTTCGGAACCAACAATCTTCCGGATTGCTCGAACATGTGCCACGAGTCGTCGGGAGTGGCAATGGTCGAGACGCTCGGCGTAGGCAAGGGTGCGGCCACGCTGGAAGACATAGAGAGCAGCGAACTCATCTTCATCTTCGGAAACAACCCGGGGACGAACCACCCACGAATGTTGACCTCGTTGCAGAAGGCCAAGGATCAGGGCGCCAAGATCATCGTGGTTAATCCTCTACCTGAAGTCAGCATGATGAGGGTTATTAATCCTAACCCCCAGGATTACCCGAATCCTTTAGAGTTGCCGTTTGTGCTGCTTGGTAAAGGCCAAGGCCTTGCCGATCTCTATCTTCCCGTGCGCGTCAATGGAGATGTGGCCGCAATCAAAGGCATTCTGAAGGACCTGTTTGAGCGTGAGCGAGCGGGACGGATTTCGGCGATTGACCGTGAGTTTATTCAGACCTACACCGAAGGTTTCGAAGCGCTGCTGGCCGACGTGGAAGCTGCAAGCTGGGAAGAGATTGAAGAAAACAGCGGGCTGACACGAAATCAAATGCGTGTCGCGGCTGACATGTACGCGGCCTCGAAGAAGACCATAATCGCATGGTGCTTAGGGGTTACTCAACACCGCAACGGAGTCGACAATGTTTCGATGATTGTGAATCTGCTCCTCGTTGGCGGGAACATAGGACGCCCCGGAGCGGGCACCGTCTGCGTGCGCGGACACTCGAATGTCCAGGGTGACCGCACCATGGGTGTGTGGGAACGTCCGCCAAAACCTTTCCTGGAAGCGCTCGGGAAAGAGTTCAACTTTGCACCGCCCCAGAAGTGGGGGTATGACACGATCGAGACGCTGCACGCGATGTTCGATGGAGACGTCAAGGTGTTTTTTGCGATCAGCGGGAATTTCCTTTCGAATGTGCCTGACACTGTCTATAGCGCACACGCTATGCAGCGCTGCAAGCTTACCGCTCACGTCTCGACGAAACTGAATCGTTCTCACCTGATTACAGGGGAGCGGGCTTTAATCCTTCCTTGTCTGGGGCGGAGCGAGGAAGATTTACAGGCGACCGGCAAGCAGTTCCTCACGGTCGAAGATTCAATGGGAATTATCAATCCTTCTGAAGGCTTCTTTCGACCCGCTTCACCGGGCCTGCTGAGCGATGTAGCGATCATCGCGAATTTGGCGCATGCCACTTTAGGAACTCGAACGACGACGAATTGGCTTGGCTTTGCGGCGAATTATAACTTGATTCGGGATGCGATTTCGAGGGTGATTCCAGGATTTGAAAACTTCAACGAGCGGCTTGCAAAAGAAAAATTCTTCTATCTGCCGAATGGAGTGAAGCATCGCATTTTCAAAACAACCTCCAGGAAGGCGAAGCTAAGCGTTTGCCCAATCCCGAAACATGACCTCCAGCCTGACGAATTTCTCTTGACAACCATTCGCAGCCACGACCAGTTTAATTCCACGGTCTATGGACTGAATGACCGCTATCGAGGCGTCTTTGATGGCAGGCGGGTGCTCTTTTTGAATCCACTGGATATGGAAGCAAGAAATCTTCGAGCCGGCCAGATAGTGGACATATACAGCCACTTTGAGGGAGAGGTACGCAAGGCACCGCGCTTTGCGATTGTCCCCTATGCGATTGCCCGCAGGAGCGCCGCGGCATACTATCCGGAGACCAATGTTTTAATTTCGATCTGCAGTGTTGCGGCCAAGAGCAATCAGCCCGCCGCTAAATCCATTCGAATCACGCTTGCTCCGTCGGACAGCGACGAGGCCCTGCACTTTTCAGAGGCGGATCTTGCTCACAATCTGAGTCGTCCCGTGCCGCGTATTCCCTGAGGAGCTGGTTTCGCAGAGTAGTTGCGAGGAGTTCCTACGAGGAGTTCCTACAAAGATCGATGTGCCGCAAAAGGAAAGATCGGGATTCGTCGCCGTCGCACCGTCATTTGAACGGCAACTCCCAAAGCAAAATACAGGCAGCTCGAATGATCCTGATTGGCCTTCTCCTCACGTTCTGGGGATCGGCAATGAGCGCCCAGACTCCGGATCCCCAACCACCGGGACCGGCGCCAGATCCGGCGCGTCCACATCTGAATCCATTTCCCGCAGAGCAGAATTGGAGTTTTCTGGCGGACTCTTCGAAGCGCACGGACTCTTTCGATCCGGTCAAGTACATTCCTTTTGGCGACAACTCACAGATGTACCTTTCGCTGGGATTCGAATACCGGATCCAATACGAGTATTACGATAACTTCCTGTTTGGTCAGGGACCTCAGGATCATAACGGGTACGTCTTTAATCGAGCGATGCCCCATTTCGATCTCCACACGGGCAGTGACTTCCGCCTGTACTCCGAATTCGAGTTTGACTACGAAGATGGGAGGAATGGCGGCCCACGACCCCAAACAGACGAAGATCGCGGCGATGCGCATCAGGCGTTCATCGAGATCGGTTCTCACGTCAGCAGTCCGCACGGCATAAGTCTCCGGGCGGGACGCCAGGAAGTAGTGCTCGGTACTGGGCGCTTATTCGACAACAACGAAGGTCCCAACGTGAAGCTGAGCTTCGACGGATTTCGCGCCATCGCCGAAAGTGCGAACGTGAGATTGGATCTACTCGCAGTGAAGCCGGAGCAGAATAATTCCGGCTTTTTCGACGATGTGCCGAATCATGCGGAGACCGCGTGGGGAAGTTATCTGACGGTTCCAGCCCCTATCGTGAGCCGCGGGCAGGCGGACTTCTATTACATCGGGCTGGACACGAAGTCCGCCACCTACAACAGAGGCACGGCCCAGGAGCTTCGACATACCGTCGGAACAAGACTGTTCCGTCCAATCGGGAAGGGTTTGGACTACAACTGGGAGCCCAATCTCCAGTGGGGCAGTTTCGGGAGCGCCGCGATCCGCGCCTGGAGCGTGTCAACCGAAACTGGATTCACGTTTGACCGCATACGCTTTGATCCCCGACTATTGCTGCGTGCGGATGTATACAGCGGCGATGGTAACCCGGCGAATCAGGCCCTCGGCACCTTCAACCCGATTTTTCCCCGTGGCGCATACTTCACCCCAGCGGTGGTGCCTTTCCTCGGGAATCAGAACGTTATCGATTTGCACCCGGCGGTTCAATTTCGCCTCAGGACAAACGTCACCGGCGCCTTTTCCTGGGTCTGGTACTGGAGGGAATCAATCCACGACGGAGTCTATGCTTTTGGAAGCGAAGCGCTGATCGATTCCGGCGATGTCAGCCGAGCCCGCTATCTTGGCAATCAGGGAGATCTCGAAATTCGGTGGTCTCCTGCGCCTCACGTCATTTTCGCATTCAACCTGGCCGGCTTTAGGCCGGGGACTTTCTTCAACACGCTTAACTACAACGCCGGACCGATCGCCGCTAACGTCGGTTTTACGTATCGCTTCTAGGAGACAATAAATTCCAAAAAGCGAGGATCATCAGGTTTGGAGAACCTGCGAACGCTTTCCAATTTTGGCGATCGGCATGATTTGCCTCAGGTTTACCGCCTGCCAAACCTAAGGCTGGGCATTTTCGCTAACGAGCTTGCCGCAACATTCAGGTCTCTCGGGAAGGGTCGATCGGTCCCATCCGCCGCCCAGCGCTTGAATCAGTAACACCGTGTTGCCCATCCGCCGTCCCAGGATATTGACCGCTGTGACTTCATCCGAGAGCGCGGCACTCTGGGCGGTGATAACCTCAAGGTAGCTTGTTACTCCGCCCTTGTAGCGAATGACTGAAAGAGCGAGCGAGCGTTGAGCGGCTCTCACCGCTTCATCCTGGACCTGCGCCTCGTGTTCCAGAATTCTGACGGCGGCCAGATTGTCCTCGACCTGCTGGAATCCTGTGAGCACGTTCTCGCGATAGGAGGCGACTTGATAGTCGTACGCCGCCCGCGCCTGGTCGGTAAGAGCGCGGCGTCTTCCCACATCGAAGACCGTACCCACTGCGGAGAGTCCAATCGACCACAAGCTGCTCGGCCCTTGAATGAGCGTCGAGATGGCGGAACTTTCAAATCCCCCCGAGGCGCCTAGACTGATGGTGGGGTAGTAGGCCGATTTCGCGACACCGATCTGCGCGTTGGCAGATGCGACGAGCCTTTCGGAAGCGGCAATGTCCGGTCGTCTTTCCAGCAGTTCTGAAGGCAGGTTGATGGGAACATGCGGTGGAGGTGTGGTGAGAGGCAGCGGCGGGAGGCTGAACGCTGCGGGAGGCTTGCCCACAAGAATTGCTACCGCGTGTTCGTACTGCGCGCGCGCCACGCCTACGTCCACCGCTTGTGCCCGCGTCGTCTGAAGTATCGTCTTCGCCTGCTCGACGTCCACTTCCGAAGCAATTCCTCCCTGGAAGCGGCTTTCATTTAATTCCAAGGCTTGCTCGTAGTCCTTGACCGTCGAGTTCAGAAGCTGTTCCTCGGCATCGAGACTGCGGGCTTGAAAGTAATCGACCGCGAGATCGGCGTGCATGCTCAGATTTACGGTCGCGAGGTCTGCCGCACTCGCTTGCGCCTGTTCGCGATAAGACTCCACGGTTTTTCGAACCTTTCCCCAGACGTCGGCCTGATAGGAAACGTCGAACGGCAGCACAAAATCGTTGTAAGTCGTACCACGCAAAATTGTGGTTGTCGGGCTGTTCGCCGAAACGAGGGTGCGAGTCGCGGAGGGTCCGACCGTTACGGTTGGATAATAGTCAGCCCGATAGTAGCGGAGGGCTGCGCGTGCCTGCTGGAACTGCGCCGCTGCTGCCTTCAAATTTTGATTCGACACATTAACCTGCTGTTCCAGCGCATCGAGTTGGGGATCCTGAAATATCTTCCACCATTCGCCGCCAAGATTCCGGTCATTTGGCTGGGCGGGCTTCCAGTCTCCTACCTCTTTATATGCGGGCGGCGCCTCCACCGCCGCCGGGTGGTACTTTGGGCCGACCACGCATCCGGTCAACTGCAAAGCCGCTATCGCGATCAGAACGCTTGCGGCCGGTTCCCGGTAGCTCCCGACAATTCGTTTGCGAGTCGGCTTCACTTGGGATCTCCGGGCAAGGTTGCCTGAACAATTTGGATTTCCTGGCCGGAGACGATTGAGTCAGGGGGGTTGATGATGACCTGATCACCCGCCTTGAGGCCGGAGACGATCTCGATCTGGTCACCGAAATCGTGCCCAGGTGTAACCGTGGCCAACACGACCTTCCCGTCTTTCACAATTCCGACGCGTAGCCCTTCGGTGCGGAACAGCAGAGTATTGACCGGAATTAAAAAGGTAGACGCCTGCGACGGAACCGCCAAATGAACCTCTGCGTAGGAACCCGTGAGGAGGGTGCCGGTCGGATTGTCTACATCGATTTCAATCAGCAGAGTACGAGTTGTGACGTTGATGTCATCGGCCGTGCGTACCACTTTTCCTTGAAATTTGCGGTCAGGAAATTCGGCAAGGCTGAGATCCGCTGTCATACCGACCTCGATCCCCCTCGAGTATTCCTCGGGGACGTTCACATAAACGCGCAACTTTCCCGGTTGCGCGATGTGAAAAAGATCGGTTTTCGGCGCGGAACTGCTGCCGGAATTGATCAGGTCGCCTATGTCGGTGTTGCGCGCGGTGATCACGCCATCGAAAGGCGCGTAGACCTTTTCGAACGAAACGAGCGCCGAATACTGCTCCACGGCTGCCTTGTCGGCTTCAACAATAGCCGCATTCGCATTGTAGGAGCCGACCGCATTGTCCACATCCTGTTGGGCTACAGCATTGCTCTTCAAAAGCCCTTGATACCGGGTTTTTGTGATCGCGGCGAGCGCGAGATTTGCTTGCGCGGTCAACAGGTTGCTGCGGGCTTGCTCGAGTTGCTGATCGACCTCGGGCGTCTCAATGACAGCTAGAAGTTGGCCCTGCTTCACATGCGCGCCAATATCGAAGTACCACTTTTTTAGATAACCATTCGTACGAGCGTAGATGGGTGAAGCGATGTAGGGCTGCACGTTTCCTGGAAGAATAAGCTCGTCGGCGGGCGCAGTTCGCGTTGGCGACACTACCGACACCGCCGTCAGAGCCGATTGAGCTGTCTCCTTATTCAGAGCGGTACGCGCCCTGACGCGGGACAAGATGCCGGTTATCAAGAGTACGGCGACCACGATGAGCGCAACCGTCAGCCCCAGCCAATGTTTGTACGAACGCTGCTCTTCGATATGCCCGGGAGGCGTCTGACCGTCAGTTGGGGGTCTATCTTCTTTTTGAGGCAGCATAAGTAACTCCACAGAATTCATGCCGAGTGTCCTTCTTCTGCTGAATGCCGGCGCGAGCCTTGCAGAACACTAAAAAATGCCGGGACAAAGAACAACGTCGAAACTGTAGCGAAAAGGAGGCCGCCGATGACTGCCCGGCCCAGCGGAGCGTTTTGTTCGCCGCCATCACCGAGACCGAGAGCCATCGGCACCATGCCGATGATCATGGCCAGCGCCGTCATCAACACAGGGCGAAACCGCGTGAAGCCGGCTTCCAGCGCGGCGCCAATCGAATCCATTCCCTCCCCCATTTTTTCTGTGGCAAAACTCACCACCAGAATGCTGTTCGAGGTTGCGACGCCCATGCACATAATGGCGCCCATTAGCGCCGGCACGCTCAGAGTCGTGTGCGTGATAAACAGGAACCATGCAATCCCGGCGAGTGCCGCGGGCAGAGCGGAAATCATGATGAATGGATCCAGCCAGGATTGAAAGTTGACTACGATCAGCAAATACACAAGAACGATCGAGAACGCCAGCCCACTTAACAGACCGATGTAGGAGGCGCGCATCGTCTGAACCTGCCCGCGGACAACGACTCGAGACCCGCGTGGCAATTGTTGGCGTGTGGCGGCAATGATTTTGTTAATGTCACCGGCTACGCCGCCAAGGTCGCGGCCCGCGACAGAACCGAAGATATCAATCACAGGCGCGACGTTATAGTCAGAGACTACGGCCATTCCAACCCCGCGGCGTGTAGACACCAGACTGGCCATGAGCGACGGGGGAGCATTTGGGTCGGTCCCTGTGATGGGAACGTTCTCAAGGTCCTGCAGTGTGTCCGTGCGATATTGCGGTGTCTGCGTCGCGATCTGATAGCTGACGCGATTCTTTGGGTCGACCCAAAACGTTGGAGAAGTTTGAAAGCTACCACTGAGGGACACGAGGAGATTCTGCGCAATGTCGTGCGCGCTAAAGCCCAACTCTTCGGCCTTTGTGCGTTCAACTCTCATGCGGAGATATGGTTCGTCGAAGGGTTGTTGAATCCGCAGATCGGTCGCGCCCGAAACGTACTTCATTTTCGCGAGCAAGTTGTCTGCATAGACGTGGTTTCCCTCCAAATCGTTCCCGACTACCTGGACATCGATCGGGGCGGGCAAACCGAAATTGAGAATTTGCCCGACCATGTCGGCAGGCAAAAAGGCGAATGTCACGCCAGGAAACTCTTTCGGCAGTGCCAGCCTGAGTTGGTGAATGTAGTCGTCGGTGGGATGATGGTTGGCCGAGAGCGTTACGAGAATATCGGCGTCCGACGTGCCCACTGGAGCCGAATTGCTGTAGGAAAGATTGATGCCGCTGTAAGGCAGCCCAATGTTATCGATGACGCTCTGGACTTCGGCCGCCGGAATCTCCTGCCGAATTGCGCGCTCGACCAGATCACAAAGGTTGGCGGTTTCTTCGATGCGCATTCCAGTGGGAGCGCGCATATGAAGCTTGAAAGTACCGCTGTCAACGCTGGGAAAGAAATCGCGGCCAAGCCAGGGAATCAAAATCGCCAAGGATCCAAGACAGGCAACGAAGAACGCAATCAGGAACGCCGTCCGGTGATGGAGACAAAGTTCCAACAGTCCGCGATACCTCCGGCGAAATCTCTCGAAGGCTGCTTCAAAGCGCTTCTGAAACCGCACCAGGGGATTGCGGCTGGGAGCAGCTCCCGTCTCGCGCTCATCTCCGCGCAACAAATACTTGGCCATGGTCGGAACGATGGTCCGCGAAAGAAAATACGAGGCCAGCATGGCGAACACTACGGCCTCGGCGAGGGGCACAAACAAATACCTCGCCACCCCGGACAGTAAGAACATCGGAGCAAACACAATGCAGATCGAGAGCGTGGCAACAAACGCGGGGGTCGCGATTTGCGAGGCGCTGTCGAGAACAACTTCGTCCATGTCTTTGTCGGGCTCTGCCTCGCGATTGCGATTGATGTTCTCCACCTCGACCGTAGCGTCGTCCACCAGAATGCCGACCGCCAGAGCGAGCCCACCGAGCGTCATGATGTTGATCGTTTCGCCAATCGCACTGAACGCAATGATCGAGGTCAGGATTGCCAAAGGGATGGAGGTCGCTATGATTACTGTGCTCCGCCAACTGCCGAGAAAAGTAAGGATCATGAAAGCAGTTAGGCACGCAGCAATCAATGTCTCCCTCACCACTCCGCTAATCGCACCACGCACAAAAATCGACTGATCCGCCAGAGGGGTCATCTGCAGTTGAGGCGGAACCGTCGCCGCTATTTGCGGTAAAAGGGACTTGATGCCCGCAATCACATCCAGCGTTGATGCGTTCCCCGCTTTTTGGATCGTCAATAATACGGAGCGCTGCCCGTTGACCTTCACGACATTGGTCTGAGGGGGGAAGCCGTCGCGCACCCATGCGACATCCTTCATGTAAATGGTCGTGCTGCCAATTGTTTTGATTGGAATGCGGTTGAGGTCTGCAATCGTCTGCGGGGCTGCATTCGGAATGGAAACGTCGTATTCCTTCGAGCCGATCTTGGCTGTTCCCGTGGGCAGAATCAAATTTTGTAAGGTAATCGCATTCACAACATCGAGCGCGGACAGGCCCTTTGACTGGAGAGCGGTTGTGTTGAGATCCACTTGGACTTGACGTTGTTTACCGCCGTAGGGATACGGGACCGACGCTCCGGGCACTGTGATGAGTTGGGTTCGAATGAAATTCAGACCATAGTCGTTCAGCTGTTGCTCTGATAGGTTTTGGCCGGAAAGGGCCAGTTGGAGAACGGGCACACTCGATGCGCTGTAAGCAAGAATGAGCGGCGGCGTTGTTCCTTCGGGCAACTGGTGTAGTTGCGTCTGCGAAATAGCGGTAATCTGTGCAATGCCTTGTTGAATATTCGCATTCGGCTGCAGAAACACTTTAACTACAGCAACCCCATACAAAGATTGGGATTCGATATGCTCGATATTATCCACCGTGGTGGTAAGGGCTCGCTCAGTGACGTTCACGATGCGATTGCTCATGTCTTCCGGGAGGAGACCGGTATAGGTCCAGATAATACTGACGACCGGAATGTTGATGTTCGGGAAGATATCGGTTGGAGTGCGCAGGATCGCGAGTCCACCCATGATTACAATGAGTATGGACAACACCACAAAGGTGTACGGCCGGCGCAACGCTAGTCGAACAATCCACATAGAATTTCTTTCTGAATGAGCCTATCTCCCGGACATGCCTGGCAGGGCTGTGTCGATCCGACGTCCACGATGCTTTGGATCGAGCCCCCGCTCCATCCATCGCTTCAGCTTCGCGCGCGCCCGTGCCAGTTGCGCCTTCACTGTTCCATCCGCCACGCCCAGGATTTGCGCTGCTTCGTTTGTGGACAAACCTTCCAGTTCCCGCAACTCGAATGTCCTCCGCAATGAAGGCGAGAGCCGGGTAACCAGATCTTTTAGACGCGCACGCAGTTCCGAGTTGCGGCACTCATCCTCAGGACTCGGCCGGTGGTCCGCCAATTGGTCTGCCATGGAGAACTCATCCTCCTCGCCGACGGGTTCATCCAGCGACACGCAGATATGGCGTGTGCGCCGGCGCAATTGCATGCGTGCCGAGTTCGAGACAATTGCGGTTAACCATGTGGAAACCTGCGCCTCGCCCCGAAACTGATCGACATGCCTGAAGGCGGAGAGGAGTGCCTCTTGAACCGCATCCTCCGCATCCGCTGCATTTCCGAGAAAGCGGTAAGCGCTTCTGAAGAACGACGCTCGGCGCTGCGAGACCGCCTGGTTGATTTCGTCGTCTATGCTCTCGCCGTTACAGGCTTCGACGGGCGGAGCGCTTCCGGTATATGCCGCTGCTTGTTGCACGTTGTTTCTCCTGACAAAACAGCATGAGGCACGTCGCGGTCCAATCAAGCGCCACTGATTTAGCTGCGTATTTTCTGCGGTGAGGTCGATTTCGCTACCTCGGGATCGCCCGAAGAAGGTCAGATTGTTGTCCCGTGGCCGACAGAATGTCCGTATTTCGACAGGTTCCAGAGTCGACGAGGCACACCGGACTCCTGAGCGGGAAATTGGATCCTGCTCGCCACCTTTTGGAGGGCGGCGCAACCCGAACAGCCTTGCGCCGGCTAACGGGGGCTCAAGGAGCAAGCCGCCGCCTTCGCAGTGGTGTTGACGATTTTAGGGAGGCGGGACTGCGAAGGCGGGCGGTGCTCTTGGCGATTTGCCATGGGTTTGTGATGCGCTGGCCCACAACTTTGTTGCGTTCTTCGCACAAATCACTTCCGATTCTTGAAATCTACTTCGCACACTCTTTTGCATTGTGGAGCGAGAAATGCATTCTGCACTTTGCAATTCGACCTTTGAAGGGGACGGTTGATCGTCCTGATCGTCCCCAATCATCTGGAGGGGACTATGCAGTTTTCACGGGACAACGCAGCCAAGCTAAACGCAGATCTGATGTCCGGCATTTTGAATTGTGTGTGCCCTGAATGCGGTGGACCAATGGGAGGCCGAGGTACAGAGTTTAAGTGCCAGGGTAAGTGTCGGACGGACTGGCGCACAGTATGGGAGCAGGAGCTGTCAGCCGGATTCCACACACGATCACAGAGGGCTCTCAGACCGAGTTAGTTAATCGATACTCCTGCCCCGTTTCGGCCGCCTAGCCATCCCGCTTGGCGGACTTATTTTGGCATGCCAGTTGCTGTTCGAGCTGGGAGAGACGACGTGAATGAGTAGAGGATGCGGTCGTGAACGCGGTGGTTGATATTCCGGATGCATGGTACGCGGTGATCGAAGTGCTTCAGACAGAAACCGGTCACGAAAACATCGTCATCGCTTACCCGAACGAGAAAACTTTGCGCGAAGCCTTCGCAGCCTCCTCTATCGTCGCATTCGGTTTCGCTACGCGCAGCGATGCGATCGGGGCTGTCTCTGATCCGCCAACAACCGACACGATGAGCACGACGATTACTCAGCCTGCGCAAAGACCCAGTTGGACGCAGCGGCGAAAAGAGACAAGTTCAATTTTGCGCAGACTGGGACAGTTTTTCGTTACCTCCTGGAGCGGTGTAGTCACGTCAGCCGTTGTGATGCTGGCTTCTACGAATAGCATCTCGTCGGCAATCCGCATGGCGCTGGGCAGTTCCGTCTAGGTTTTTGAGTACCGAGCCTTGCGGTTCACGCATCGGCCGATCAGTTCACACTAAAGACGAAAGGCAAACAAATGAACGACCACCTGAAAGAGAGATCAATGATGGAACACCCTTCGCGGCGAAGCTTCCTCGGCCTGAGTTCAGTTGCTCTGGCAACCGCGGCTCTTACCGGCCTCGCCAGCGCTCAAGAGAAGACGAGCACGCAGAAGGCGGAGCACGACCACTCCTCGAGCGACCCCGGCCCGGAGAACAAGCCTCTTCTGGATTTGAACCCCAACTCCAACACTCCGCCTCCCACCGATCATGGCGATGTAGGACCCATCTGGTACTCGTTCGATCTGGTGAAGAAGCGGGTTGAGGAGGGCGGATGGACCCACCAGGTGACCCAGCGCGAACTTCCTTCTTCCAAGGACATCGCTGGCGTCCAAATGCGCCTCACCGCAGGCAGCTATCGCGAACTGCACTGGCACACTGCCGACGAATGGGCTTATGTACTCTATGGCAATGCCCGTGTCACGGTGATGAATCCTGACGGAACCATGTTCGTCGGCGACGTGAGTGAGGGCGACCTGTGGATCTTTCCCGCAGGCTTCCCGCATTCCATTCAAGGGCTTGGTCCCGACGGAACCGAGTTTCTCCTGGTCTTCAATCAAGGGGACTTTTCTGAGGATGGCACCATGCTGCTCTCGGAGTGGGTGGCGCACACCCCGCCCGAAGTGTTGGCAAAGAATACAGGCCTGGATAAAAGTGTCTTCGACAAAACGCCTGGGGCGCCACTGTACATTTTCCCCGGCAACTTACCCAATTCGCTCGAACAGGACAAAGCGGAAATCGGCGGCGAGCAGGTTGCGTCGAAGTATCAGTACACCTTCCGCATGAGGTCGATGGAGCCGCTGAGATCCAGCGAAGCGGGCGAAGCCCGCGTCGTCGACTCGCGCAACTTTCCGGTCTCCAAGCATATTGCCGCGGGCTTACTCATCATCAAGCCGGGACACATGCGTGAGATGCACTGGCACCCGAATGCTTCCGAGTGGCAGTACTGGATTTCAGGCAAGGGTCGCATGACCGTGTTCTATCCCGTCGATAATGCCCGCACCATGGACTTTAGCACCAATGATGTCGGGTACGTTCCCTCCAACGCACCTCACTACTTCGAAAACACGGGGGATACCGACCTGGTGGTCCTGGAGCTGTTCGCAGCCGACCAGTTCATGGATGTTTCCTTAAATGAGTGGCTGAGGCGCGTCCCCAGCGAAATGTTGAAGGCCCACCTGAACATTGACAAGCAACTGGCCGCTAAGATCCCGGGGGAGAAGCGATATCTCGTGTAAGGATGGTCATCGCAAGCGAGTTTCTCGGAGTGTCCAGCCGAGAAAGCCATGATTCAAGGAATGAAAACATCAGCTGCGTGCATGGGTCGTGCACGCAGCTCTTTTAACTTTGGGGAGGCTTTTTATGTTGGAGGGGAGGATTCAACGATCCGCCGATTGTGGTGGTTGATGTTTGTCCATTGCAGCAAAGAGTGGTCCGCAATTGAGCCTGCCGGGTGCGCTTGCTACTTAAACAGGATCTTGGCCATCATGCCCTTGTCCTCGTGATTCAGCAGATGGCAATGAAATACCGACATGCCCTTGATGATAGGGTCGGTGAAGTCCAGGATGACGTCGACGTTGCCGGCAACGGGAACATTCACGGTATCCAGCCAGGCGGACTGCGCGAGAGGCTTGCCGTTTTCCGCATAAGCAAGGAAGTGAACCTGGTGAATATGGAAGGGATGGAGTTCGTCGCTTAGGTTGAGAATGCGCCAACGCTGATACGTACCGACACGCGCGGTTGTCATCGGAGGCGCATCCATCGCGAATTTTTTGCCATTGATGTAGAAGCCCTTCTGGTCTTCGGTGAAGGTCACAACGAAGTCGGGTGCTGTCTGCTTCAATGACTCGACATCAACTGGTTTGTACACTGGAGGACGGTCGTCGATCACATGTGCTTCCTTGGCGGCTGCCTTCGCGCTAGGAAGTACCAGATCCGCAAGCACCATCCCTGGATTCGGATCTCCAGCCGGGCCGGTATTCACGCAAAGCGTACGGAGCATCCTGGGTGCGCCAAGTGGTGGGCCGGTGACGATTGCTTCGATCCGGCCCGCAGGCGAAACCAACAAGTGGTCGGAGGTCATCGTCGGACGTTTGGGATCGCGGTACGCGAGCGGCATTCCGTCAAGCGCCACGATTTCGAGGCTCTCGCCATCCAGTTGCAGGTCCAGATAACGATCCGCAGAAGCGTTTACGATGCGCCAAAATTGCCGTTCTCCAGGCGCGATCTCGATGCCGGGTCGAAGCGCGCCGTTCACGGTAAAGACTTCCTCTACCGCCTCGTTTTCTCCCCCGCATCCTTTGGCTGGGACTGCAACGTCGCGCATGAGCCTAGCTGCATCTGGATCATGCTCGATGGAGCGGCCACGCACAACGATCACCCGCTCACGCAGCCGTTCTATTTCGGGGACATAACGTTCCATTCCCTCGATCACGATGGCTCCTGACATTCCGTCCAACACCTGGCGATGACTCTCGCCATGCGGGTGAGTGTGGTACCAGAACAAGCCGGGCGGATGATCGCGCGGAATGCGAACCTCGTAGTGCAGCGCCTGTCCCGGCTTGGCCAGCATTGTCAGGACGTCATCTTGCGGGGCATCCGGCGAGACGCTGAGTCCGTGAAAATGCAGGTTCGTCATGTCCATGCATGGATTGACCGCACAGGACCCCGCAGACTTGGAAGGAAGCTTGTTATTGTAAGTGATTTTCAGAACGTCACCCGGGGAGGCGCGGATGACTGGAGCTACCGTCTTGCCGTTGAAAGCGAAGGCATCTCGGCCGTCCTCGTTCACTGCATCAAGGGTGAGGGACACAACACGATTCTTTGCCGTGACCTGAGGCGGATCCGGCGCCGAAGCAGTCTGGGCCAAACTATTGACTGCGAGAACGATCTGTACACTGACGAACAGGATCCGGGATTTTCTTCTTTGAGTCATTGGCAACCGATCAGTCGCGGCTCGCTGTCCAGAAAACTGCATGTTGCTCTCCAAAGCGAAAGATTCCGAAAACTCCACGACCCAAAAAACCTCGACGGTCTCAGGGCGTCTGGGGCTGATTCCAGTGTCAATATTTCGACAACCGACAAATCGCGACTACTCCTCAGGTCGCCTTTGATCGGCCTCGGCCCTGTCGGTCAGCCGATACTGGAAAGGAACGTGCAATTGCTGTTCCAGAAAATAGGGTTGAAACGAAAGCACGAGAATTCATGTTCACCGGTTAGGAGGTCACCATACGGGCACTCCAGCGACTCGCTGTGTGGCCCAGAACTGAGGTTACTGCGCTATCATCTTTCTGATCGGTAGCTATGTGGTCAGACATATTGGCGAGAGCGGGTTTGATTGTCTTAGAACTTGCCGGCGGCTGTGCCATCGGGCCAATTTCCAGAGTCGGGTTCGAGGCGAATGAATGAAAGCCGGTGACGCTCCCACGGTTTTTGTGGTCGATGACGATGACTTGGTGCGTGCCTCGATACAAGGCATGCTGAAATCGGTTGGCTTGCGTTCCGAAACGTTTGGCACACCACAAGGATTCCTGGGCAGCAGGCGGCCGGACGGACCCAGTTGCCTCATTCTGGACGTGCGACTTCCTGGGGTCAGCGGTCTGGACTTTCAGCGGGAACTGGAGAATGCGGGCATCCGAATTCCGATCATCTTCATCACCGGCCACGGAGATATTCCGATGTCGGTGCGGGCCATGAAATCCGGCGCCGTGGAGTTCCTTACCAAGCCTTTTCGCGATCAGGATCTCCTCGATGCGATTTACCAGGCTTTGGACCGCGACCGGATAACGCGCCAACAGCAGAGTGAGCTTGCCGATTTGCGAAAGCGCCACGAGTCGCTGACCGCGCGCGAGCGTGAGGTCATGAGCCTGGTGGTCTCGGGAATGCTCAATAAGCAAGTAGCCTCCGAGCTCGGAACCAGTGAAGTTACCGTGAAGATCCAACGGGGGCATGTGATGCGGAAGATGCAGGCTGAATCACTGGCAGAATTGGTGAGAATGGCGGCAAAGCTCGATCTTCCGCCCAATAAGAAATAGCTTCTGAGCCGTTTGCTTGCACAAAGCAGTGTATCTTTCCGGTGGTGGAAAGGCCGTATCGACGATACGAGAGAGGCTCATGGAGATATCCCCGAACAAAGGAAAAGGGACTACGAACGCGGCAGGATCTGTTGTGTTGCGGTACGGACTAGCTTTCGTCTCGGTCGCAGCCGCTATGGGTCTGGCACGTATTTTTCTATATTTTCGCTTACCTCAGCCATTTGCTGCATTCGCGCTCTCCGCGATCGCGATTACGTTTTGGTACGGCGGCACTGTGCCCGGCATAGTGGCAGCGGCACTCGCTTCGATCGTCCGATACCGTTGGTCTGAGGTCGCGGTGGCATCCCGAGCCCTTTACGACGTTGCGTTCGTGATTTTTGCGCTGCTCATGGCTGGCGTGAACCGCGCCCGCGGTGAGCTTGAAGTGAAAGTCGCACAGCGAACCGCAGAGCTGACTCGGGCCAATGAGGACCTGAGCCTTGAAATTGCGGAGCGCAAGCGCGCTGAAGAGAGGTTGCGGCAGAGCGAGGCCTATTTAGCAGAAGCACAGAGGCTCACGCATACGGGAAGCGGGGCTTGGCGGGTACCAGAAGGAGACGCCTTGTATCTTTCCGAGGAATGGTATCGCATCTATGGCTTCGATCCTAAACAAGGCCTGTCGGCTTGGAACGACCGGCTGCCGCGCATGCATCCTGAGGACCGGGCCAAAGTGGCAGAGGCAAAAGATCGAGCAATCCGAGAAAAATCGGATTACGAAGTGGATCACCGTATTCTGCTCCCAGACGGCACCGTCAAATACACCCACACCGTCGGCCATCCAGTTTTGAACGCATCTAGAGATGTGGTGCAATTCGTGTGGACCATGATGGACGTGACGGAACGCATGCGGGCTGAGGAGAAGCTACGACAGAGCGAGGCCTATTTAGCAGAAGCGCAGAAGCTCACACATACAGGAAGCTGGGTCTGGGACGTGGCGAAAAGACGGGCATTGCACATATCCGAAGAATGGTATCGCATATACGGCTTCGATCCGGCAGAGGGCATGCTTACGTGGGAAAAACGGGAGGAGCGTATTCATCCGGATGATCGAACTGCGCAGCGACAAGAAATCGAGCGAGCAATCAACGAAAAGTCGGATTACGACCTTGAATACCGAGTTCTCCTTCCTGGCGGCACCGTAAGACACCTCCATAGTGTCGGACATCCTGTTTTGGACGCGACCGGAAACCCGGTGCAATTCGTTGGCAGCTCCACCGATGTTACCGAGCGCAGGCAGGCGGAAGAAGCTTTGCGTCAGGCGCAGGCTGATCTGGCGCGCATCAGCCGCATCACAATGATGGGAGAGCTGACTGCGGCATTGGCGCATGAGGTGAATCAACCGATTGCCGCCGCCGTCACCGACGCCCATACTTGCTGCCGATGGCTCATGCGCGATCCACCCGATCTGGCAGAGGCGCGCGAAGCCGCGTCGAGGACCATTAAAGACACCACACGCGCGGCGGAGATCATCAGCCGTGTCCGCGGGATCTTCAAGAAAGGCACGCCGGAACGGCAGTCGGTGGATGTAAACGAAGTCATTCGGGAGATGGTCGGGCTGCTTCGCGATGAGGCTGCGCGGTACTCGGTATCAATCCAAACTGGCCTGGACGCAGGTCTCCCCCACGTGATTGGCGATCGCGTACAGTTGCAGCAAGTGCTGATGAATCTTATGCTGAACAGCATTGACGCGATGAGAGATGTAGAAGGGTCGCGTGAACTCACCATCAACTCGCAGCCGGGGGAGAACGAGCAACTTGTGGTCTCGGTCAGCGATACGGGAGTGGGAATCCCTCCGCAACGGGCGGAGCAGATCTTCAGCGCCTTCTTTACCACCAAGCCTCATGGCACCGGTATGGGACTTCGCATCAGCCGATCCATCGTCGAATCGCATGGCGGCCGACTGTGGGTTGGCGACAACCCTCCGCGGGGTGCAAGTTTTCACCTCGCCCTTCCCACTCGCGATGGTTCCCACGAGTAAATTAGGTCGGTGCCACTAGCCGAGCCCGCAGACCTCATACCAAAGTATGATTGCGCGCTTCCAACGAGTGATTGCGCTGCTTCCCGCGGAAGGATACCGTGCAAGCATGGATAGGGAGAGGAAGAAAAAAATGGTTGTGATTGTCGACGATGATGAGTTGATGCGCAGTGCATTGCAAGGCATGATGAAATCTGTGGGATTGCTGTCGAAAACGTTTGAGTCCGCGGAAGAATTCCTGAGGTCAGGACAGCAGGAGGAGACTGCTTGCCTGATCGCGGATATCCGGATGCCGGGAATGTCCGGCCTGGAACTGCAGGCGAGACTGAACGCGGATCACTGCAAGATTCCGACTATCTTCATCACGGCACATGGCGACACAAAAATGCGGATGCAAGCGCTACGAGCTGGGGCGGTAGAGTTTCTGGCCAAACCATTTGACGATGAAGTGCTGCTCGAAAGCGTTCGCGCGGCTCTGGAGAATTAAGCCCGATGGGGATCGGGCGGGTCATCCTGGAGGTTCTCTGTGGGAGCAATCCAAAGGGTTGGAAGTGTTGATCAGGTATCTTATGAGCGCAGATTTGAACAGGTCATCGGCCGTAGCCCTGCTCTCGAATCGGTGCTCGAACAGGTTGAACGTGTTGCGCCCACCGATTCGACTGTTCTCATCCAGGGAGAGACCGGCACGGGCAAGGAACTGATTGCGCATGCGATTCATAACCTCAGCTCGCGGTGCGGCCGTCCTTTCATACGACTGAATTGCGCGGCGATTCCGCTGGATCTGCTGGAGAGTGAACTTTTTGGCCATGAGAAGGGCGCATTCACCGGAGCCATTGCGCAAAAGGTTGGCCGTTTCGAACTAGCCGATAAAGGCACGCTCTTCCTGGATGAAGTGGGGGACATTCCTCCGGCGTTGCAGCCGAAATTGCTGCGCGTTCTGCAGGAACAGGAATTCGAGCGCCTGGGCAGTACTCGTACTCATCAGGTCGACGTTCGGCTGGTGGCTGCCACAAATCGTAATCTGATGGAGATGGCGAACCGCGGCGATTTTCGCAGCGATCTCTACTACCGTTTGAACGTATTTCCGGTCCAGTTGCCGCCTTTGCGCGACCGCCGCGAAGATATTCCGGAGCTCGTGGCACACTTCGTCGAGATTTATGGCCGCCGCATGAATCGTCGGATCCAGCACATTCCTCCGACAACCATGTCTGCGCTCACGTCGTATCAGTGGCCAGGAAACGTGCGCGAGCTCCAGAACCTAATCGAACGCGCCGTCATCCTCTCGAACGACGGCGTGCTACCCAATCCTTTGCCTTTGACAGGAATTCAGTCCTCTATGGTCTCGACAGCTGCAACTACGCTCAAGGAGTCCGAGCGTTCTCTGATTCTGCGAACGCTAGAGGAAGTTCGGTGGGTGATCGGCGGTCCGAAAGGCGCGGCCACCAAACTTGGCCTGAAGCGGACTACGCTGATCCACAAGATGCAGAAGCTGGGGATCTCCCGGCCCAGCTTCGCACCCAGCCAGGATGTGATGGCGCCAGTTGCAGAAAGACCGGACTGGCTGCCGCAATAGTGCTCCGCATCTCGATCCTACCGTTCGATGGTTGTGTCCTTAGGGTCAGATCGCGTCTACTAACCAAGCCACTGCGGATTGGCGTACGTGCCGTCAAAGTGGTGACTGATCTTGTAACGCTCGAACTGGCCGGCCTCGGCCGCTTTTGAGGTTTTCGCCAGAAGAGCTGCAACCTGTGAAGAATCCATCGGCTGAAAACTGCGGGCGGCGTGAAGAGCTTGCTGCAGGATTGGCATCGAATCGCAACCGGTAATGACTACACTGGTTGGGAGATTCATCGGGTAATAGAGACATTCGGTTGCTGTGGCTGTCTTACTCTCAAGAATGAAGTGGTCGCCCATCGGTTTCATGCCGAGCACGCCAATATTGTTCTCGATCAAAATCGGCAGCACCTTCTTTTCGAAACTGTTGAAGTGAGCGTCCATCACGTTAAGAGGCATCTGCACAGCATCGAACTTGAATCCGTGCTTTGAGGCCGTGGCCAGCATCTTCAAATGAATGTCTGGACTTTTGTGGCCGGTGAAGCCGATAAAGCGAAGCTTGCCCGCTTTCTGCGCCTCGAGCACAGCCTCCAACGCGCCGCCCTGGGCAAAAACACGGTCCGGATCCGTGTCTCGAATCACTTCGTGGAACTGGAGCAAGTCAACTCGATCGGTCTGCAACCTCCGCAGCGATTCGTTAAGTTGAGAAGTTGCAGCAGTCCTGGTTCGACCATCGATCTTGGTCATCAGGAAAGCCTTCGCGCGATAACCGTCGCGCAAAGCCTTACCCATTCGAATTTCGCTTTCTCCTCCGTTGTAGTCCCAGCAGTTGTCGAGAAAGTTGACTCCTTCATCGAGTCCTGTACGAATGATGCGAATGCTCTCTTCCACATCGCTTTGTCGCGCCAGGTGATAGCCGCCGAGGCCGATCAGTGAAACCCTTTCACCGGTTCGGCCTAACAGCCGATACGGAATCCCATTCTTGCGATCCGTGTCTGCGGCCCCGTTCAGCGTTGCCGCCATTAAGAGCGATGCAGCAGTCATGCCCAGAAACTCCCTCCGGCTGAAACCGGAATCGTGATTCGAAATGATGTTTTCTCGCACAGGCGACTCGAAACGATCGGCGCATGATTCATTGGAGTCGTACTCATGGAGAGCCATAAAAAAATCCTCGGCAGTCGTGCTCTGCCCTCTTATGCGAACAGGCTGTTGCTGGAGAGCGGCAAATCACGGACCCGCTTACCGGTGGCAGCGAAAATCGCGTTGCAAAAAGCCGCGACAAACGGGGGCACCCCGGGCTCGCCAACTCCAGCCGGAGGCGCGGAACTTTCCGTAATGTAGACATTCGTTTGAGCTGGGACTTCGTTGATTCGAGCCACGGGGTAATCGTTGAAATTGGATTGCTGGATTACGCCGTTCTTGGCAGTGATCTCTCCAGTGCGAACGACGCTTGTGCCGAAAACAACTGCGCCTTCAAATTGTGCGCGAACCGCCTCCGGATTAACCACGACTCCCGCGTCTAGCGCTGTATCAACACGAGGAATGGTAATCTCGCCGTCATCGGTGACCTCCACTTCGACTACCGTGGCCACATAGGTCAAGAAACTACGATGCGCCGCAAATCCAAACCCATGGCCTTTCCCGGTCTTCTTCTTGGCCCAACCGGACTTGTCGGCGACCATTTGGATAACGCTCCGCAGCCGCCCAGTTTCCCACGGATAGGTTTTGTAATCCGCACCATAGTTCGGGTAGTTCACATTGGCGAAATCCAAAGTTCGCGGTGGCCCGATCAAGTCGAGCAGATACTCCACAGGATCGCGATTGGCGCGATGGGCCAGCTCGTCAGTGAAACATTGAACGGCGAAGGCATGATAGATGTTGGCGACGGATCGCAGCCATCCGATCCTGACATGCGCGGGCGCAGGACCGTTCTCGATGCGTATGCTGGGCAAATCGTAGGGGAGGTCCGTCCAGCCTTGTGCGAGGTGGGGCGGATCTCCGTAGACTGCGTTCACATCGAAGATAGAAGTGATTGGCGGAAACACCGACCTCTGCAGCCACGCCGTGGGCTTACCCTTGGCGTCCACGGCTGCCTTCATATACATCGCAGCCACTGCGTTGTAATAGTCAAACTTGACGTCGTCTTCGCGAGTCCATACCACTTTCACCGGACGGCCCAGCTTTTTGGATAAGACCGCAGCCTCGGCAACGTAGTCCGGCTTGGATTTTCTTCCGAACCCGCCACCCAGCAATGTCACATGGCAAATCACATCCTCCTTCGCAATTCCTAGCTCTGAAGAGACGATCGCCTGCACTGCTTGAGGATTTTGCGTCGGCGCCCAGGCTGTAACTTTCCCGTCCTTGAATTCGGCCAGCGCCACCATGGGTTCCATGGGCACGTGCGACAGCAATGGAACGTAGTAATCTGCCTCAACCACATTCGCGGTTGGGAACGCCTTCTCGGCGTCGCCCACGCTGCGGATGAGCCTTCCCGGTTTGTGCGCCGTATCTTGCAATTCCTTCTTGTACTCGACCGAGTCGTAGGATTCGTTCGGCCCGTTGTCCCAGGCGATCTTCAGCTTCTTGCGGCCTTGGAATGCAGCCCAGGTATTGTCTGCAATCACAGCAACGCCACCCAACGGCTGAAAGGCCGCGGGGGGCTTGAACGGATCGATGCTGATGGTCTGATGGACCCCTGCAACCTTCAACGCTTCCTGATCGTCAAGGCTTTTTATTTTTCCGCCGTAAACCGGAGGATGTTCGATCGACGCGTAGACCATGCCATCCATGTGCGCGTCCATTCCATACATCGCCTTGCCCGTGCAGAGCTGTTCCAGGTCAACGCTCGTCATTCCCTTCCCGATATACCGCCACTCGGAGGGCTGTTTCAGCTGAAGCTGTTCTTTCTGCGGCACCGTGAGGCGGGCTGCTTCCGGTGCTAGTTCACCGTACCCAGCGCGCTTGCCCGTTGCCTTGTGAACTACCGCATGTAGTTCGGTAGAACAATCCGATGCGGGGACATTCCACTGCTGCGCCGCCGCCTGGATCAGCATCCAGCGCGCTGCAGCACCGCACTCTCGCATGGTGTTATAGAAGCGCCTCACCGATTGTGAACCGTCGGTGTTTTGGTCTCCATAGCGCTTATCGCCAATCGCCTGGTCGATCTTGACTCGCTTCCAATCGGCGTCAAGTTCGTCCGCCACGACAAGAGGTAGTGACGTGCGGATCACCGTGCCCATCTCTGACCGGTGCGCCACAATGTAAATAGTTCCATCCTGCTGAATTCCCACAAAGACATTGGGATGTAGGGTCGCCCGATCTGCCTCGGTTTGGCCGTCTGTCGACTGGCTCTGCGCCCACAGCGGTGGGATGTAGCGAACCGAGAGGATAAGCGCTCCGGTCCCAAAAACTCCCTTGAGGAACCGTCGCCGGCTGACGTTTTCGATTTGGTTCATACGGTTTTCTCCCCAGCCATCTTGATCGCGTGGCGAATGCGTTGGTAGGTTCCGCAGCGGCAGATGTTTCCCGCCATGGCGTCATCGATTTGCTGGTCTGTGGGATGTGGAGTGGTCTTTAAGAGAGACACGGCTTGCATGATCTGTCCCGACTGGCAATATCCGCACTGCGGAACATTTATCTGCATCCAGGCTTCCTGAAGCGGATGCAGTCCATTCGCCCCAAGGTCCTCGATGGTACGAATCTCGCTATTGGCCACCGCGCTCATGGGCGTGACGCACGAACGGATCGCGTCGCCATTCTTATGCACTGTGCATGCGCCGCAGAGGGCCATACCGCACCCAAATTTAGTTCCCGTCAGCCTTAGAATGTCACGAACATACCAAAGCAGGGGCATGTCGGGATCGCCACTAAAGCTGCGGTCTATCCCATTCACTTTGAGGTTTATCATTCTCTTCCCTTCCCGCTGGACAGCATTCCGCGTGCCACGTTACGTAGCCGCGATTTAACGTAAAACCAACCCGCACTTGGTTTCAAGACGTTGAGAAAGATTTTACCTCGGCGGCGGTGTCCCTATTTCGACGCAAGTGTTCACACGCGGTCATCTTCGTCAGGCGTCGGCCAGCATTTCCTTGCAGGCGCACGCGCGACACATTGGCAAGGAAGGTGCTCCTCTTTAGGAGTGGCTGATGCTCGTTTTTCTGTTCGCGATACAGGCTGGGACTCCAAAATGAGCAACAGGTCCTGGAGGTAAATCTTGAAATCAAATACTTCATCTTCTTTTCTCATTGCAGGAATAGGTTCCATGCTGTGTATGTTTACGGCTTTCCAGCTGACGGCGCAGGATGCGCAGTTTCACAATGCACCTCCATCCAGCGTTCAACAGAAAAACCCATATGCGGGACAGCAAACGGGGGTCGCAGCGGGGTCAAGGCTCTACGCAACGAACTGCAGTTCCTGTCACGGAAAGGCTGGGCAGGGAAACGGGACGATGCCTGCGGTCGCTCAAGGGCCCACGCAAGCGGCGACGGACGGAGAGGTCTTCTGGTTCATCACAACCGGAGCTCCGGACAACGGGATGCCGTCGTGGAGCACTTTATCAGAGCGGAAACGATGGCAACTTGTCACCTATTTAAAATCGCTTAAGAGTTTTGGTGGTACACAAGGGAACGGAAATTAGGGTTGCCCGGTGTCTGGTTGTGATTTACGGCGCGGTGCTTCAACAATAAAGGGAGGAACCTGTGAAACTTCTTACTGCCGATCGAGCAAAACTCGGGTTCATTGGACTGGGCAACATGGGAAGCAGGATCGCGCAACGCTTGTTGGATCACGGATATGTGCTCGTCGCGTTCGACATAGATCCCGCTAAGGCGGAAGCTGTCGCAGGAAATCGAGGTTTCGCCGCCAAGAACATTCAGGAACTGGCAACCACGGTCGATGTGGTCCTCTCCTGCTTAACGAACGACGAGGCGGCTCGCAGCGTCTATACAGCAGCAGACGGAGTCTTTGCTGTCGCACAACCAGGAACGGTGGTGCTTGAAATGAGCACCATCTCCCCGGAGACATCCCGCGAACTGCACAGCCTCGGCGCGCGGCGTGGCATCGAAGTGTTGGATGTTGCCATCTCAGGCAGCACTCCCGCGGCGGAGCAAGGAAATGTGACGCTGCTGGCAGGCGGCAACCCCGAACTGTTCCGTGCCGCTAGGCCGATCTTCCAGACCATCGCCAAGCAATACTTCCTCCTTGGCGACTCTGGATCGGGAACGGCGATGAAGTTGGTCGTCAACACGCTGTTGGGGGTGGGCATGCAGGCGATCGCCGAGGCTGTGGCGCTTGGGGAGAAATCCGGCCTGGATCGAGAAAGGTTGCTCGAAGTCTTATCCAAGACAGCAGTGATCGCGCCGGCTCATGTTGGAAAGCTGGCGAGAGTCGCATTGAACGATTACAGCCCCCAATTCCCTCTGCGCCTAATGAACAAAGATTTCGATTTGATTCTGAAAGCGGCGGCAAAAGAGCATGTCTTGATGCCTGTGACCGAAGCCGCTTTTTATGTAAACTCCGAAGAATTGACGGGAAGCAGCGAAGAGAAAGACTTCTCCGCCGTGCTGCGGAGAATGGAGGAAGTGGCTGGTATCGAACTTGCTGTCTCGCACGCGGTAACAGAGTAAGTCGACCTTAGCGCTGCACTTTTACAACCTTGCAGCTATCTTGCGACAAACGCCTTTTCCTTCAGCGTCTTTTCCTTCACCCAGGAGCACACTCTCTTCTTTTCCGTCTCATTAAGTCGCGCTTCCGGATGCAGGGACCTGTACAGCCTCGGTGGCATCCTGCCTGTCGATATGAGGCCGCAAATCGATTCCAATTCGTCGCACCTTTGCCGCGGCGAATAGGTTTCCCACTCCGACCAATCCAGCCGCTCCCGGCCTTTGCGCACGTCCCACGCGATCCACCAGGACACCGGCGCAACGTGGCTGTACCAAGGCCAGTCAGTGTGACTGGAGTGGCAATTCCCGCAGGCCCGCACCAAGACTCGCGCAGGCTCTGAGTTGAACACGGGCGGCGGTTCCTGATTCCTCGGTTGTCTGGCAAAGCGCTGCACCGTCTCCGCTTGTCCAATAATGATGGCGACGGTGGTCAACGCAAACATCGACTTCAACGTCCTTGTCATTGCACCTTACCTGGGCCTCGAACCGCTCAACAGTCCTCGCATTTTTGAGACCTCGCCAATGGATACTGGCGGCAATAGATCGTGTCAATGAATACTGCCCCTATTTCGACACCTGTCGGTCAAAGGTCGATTAGGTGACCAGCTTAAGTTCAAGACGGAGCAGCTAACTAATCTACCTACCTCACGTATTCGTGTGGTCTTAGAAATGCTTTTGGCATAGGACAAGGAATACAGTGTATGGCTCCGAGGCTTCCTGACAGCGTCATGCTCACGATAAATGTTATTAGTTGGGTGTTACTCGTTCCAGCTATGGGGATGATCTTGACATTTATAAGTGAGAGTATTTACGCATCACTTATCAATGCCCACTGAATCGCCACTCGAAGTACGCTTAACCTCCATTGACCGTCGAGCAATTGTGAAAAGACTAGCAACATTAATGCGCGTTGGCAGGCGACTTATAACTTGCGACTGGTCATTGTGCTCCGCCACACAACGATGTGATCAAACACCCGGCGTGAAGCACCGTGGCACTCAGTTTGCTCTAAAATGAACACCGCGAACCACCGCGGACGTGACGTTAAGGAGGAACCGTAACCCGCCTGCACTTGTTGGGGCGAGCCTAGTAACGTGTCCACGGTCGGCGTTCTGGAATCCAGAGTCGTTTTCGCAATCGAGTACGCCGCCCACCATATTCACCTCGAATTTAAAACTCATCGAAGGAGTAACTTATGATTTGCCGACGGTTAACGATAGTGTCAGTCGCTGTGCTTTGTGTGATGTCGGTACCAGGGGAAAAAATGTCGGCCCAGAATACCGCGCCACCTCCTGAGCCGATCTACAATCCCTACCCGACTGGGATTCTTCCCTCCGATATAGATTCAGAGCTAGCCAGGGTGCTGCGCGAAGTGGATGGCATCGAAGCTGAAGCCATCACGCAGTGGAAGGCCTTGACGCCACCTGTTGTAACTGGTCAACCTCCCATATTTCAAAACACGGGTGTTGCCTCGGTGGAAATACTCGGCAAACTCATGAACTACGACAAGACGATCTCCCCCAATGAAAACAAGGCGTGCGCGTCTTGCCACATGCCGTACGCCGGCTTCAGTGGGCCGATTCCGACGGTAAATCTTCTCATGATCGCCTATCCCGCGTCGGCTCCTTATCGAGCCGGGAAGCGGACCGCGCAGCGATACACATATTCGAGTTACTTTCCTCCGCTCCAGTACGACGCGGAGCAAGGCCTCTTTTTTGGAGGAAACTTCTGGGATTCACGTGCAACTGGATATTTAACGAGAACTCCCGACGGCGAGCAGTCGCAGTTTCCTCCAGTCGACCCTAACGAAATGGCCAGCCCCGACACGGCTTGCATCGCGTACAAGCTTTCCTTGGCGCCATACGCACCTCTCTTCGAGGAAATTTGGGGTGCTGGGTCGTTGAGCGGTATCACATGGCCAGCCAATGTTGCTTCGGTATGCGCTACTCCGGAAGGAGCTTCTGTGTTCGGTTCGAACACTCAGCCTCTCGCCTTGAGTCCGAGCGACCGTACCCTCGCAACCAACGATTACGATCACTGGGCGGAGTCTCTGAGCGCATTCGAGCACAGCCTCTCGATCAGCCCCTTCACTTCGAAGTTTGACGCCTTCCTCAAGGGAAAATACACGCTGACCGCCGATGAAGCGGCCGGCTATGCCCTGTTCGACGGCAAAGGCAATTGCAACTCATGCCATCTCGACGGAAGAGGCACTGCGCTGCAATCGACTCAGGCCGATACAAGCACGGCCGCCAACGTAACTCCCGTCTTTACCTGCTTTGGTTCGGCCAACGAAGGTCTGCCGAAGAATCCCAGGGACGCCTTTTATTATGAGACCAGTCCCGATTTCTTGGGATTTACGCCCAACCCTGCTGGCTTTACCTACACCGACTTCGGATTGGGAACTTTCCTCAGAAGCGGCTACGCCTCCGCTCCCAGTCCCAACTCAAGCTGGACGCAGTATGCAGCAACGGTCGACGGCCAAATGCAAGTGGCCACGGCCCGCGATGTGGGCATGGTGCCGTCACAGTGTCCAACCACCGAGGCGCCAGGGCCCTACTTCCAGAAGGAGTTCTTCCACAATGGCTACATCAAGAGCCTGAAACAACTCGTTCACTTCTACAACACGCGCGACGTGTACCCATATCCTGTTGAGTCCGGAGAGTGCCCGGCAGGAACCGTTGAAAGGGTAACCTGCTGGCCGGAACCCGAAGTCCCACAGAATGTGGACACGACGACCGGCAAGCTCGGCCTGACGGATACGGAGGAGAATCAGATTGTCGCCTTCCTCCAAACCCTCACCGACGGCTACACCACGCCTTACCCTGACGCCAATACCTACACAGGCACTTGCATGTCGGGGGGCAATGCCTCAACTCAGGGGAACAGCACCTTGATTTCTGCCCAAGTGCTGGAAAACCTTGTAAAGAAGCCCTAGCTCGGACCACAAGGCGCATGGGGTTATCTCCATGCGCCTTGATTCGTGACCGGAAGATTCTCGATTCTTTGGGAGATAAACATATGAATGCAATCCATATGAAGTTGTTGACCATCGCCTCAGCAGGCATCCTGCTTTTCTCAAACTCTATAGCCGGTCAAGTTAACCCGTACAACCCAAAACCGATACTTCCCCCGGAACCGAAAGCCACGCACGTACAGATCACGCAAGGACCAGAGTTGGAAATGGCAAGAACCAACTTGGCGTTTATTAGGTGGACGACCAACAACCCCGGCGGCACGGACGTGCATTTCGGAATCGTCCACTATGGCACGAATCCCAAGGATCTGAACCAGACAGCAAAAAATCCCGTCCATCTGAACCGGTACCATACCGATACGATTTTTCGCGTGCGCATTGACGGGCTCAGTCCACAGACGACGTACTACTACACAGTCGAGTCAGCGGAGGCTACTGGCGGTAACGACGGGGTAAAGAGCGACGTCAAGCAGTTCAGTACACAGTGATGCGGTCTTGTATGGCGGATTCCCGGCTCCACTGACGGGCCGTCGGTGGGGCCTTGCCCTATCTGGCCGCCTTCCGGCCGCTCGCCGCCATCGCAGGGAAGCAACGGTTTGCCACGAGTTAATGTCAGGGCGGGCGACCGCATTCGGAATCCGGTAACGCACGAGGTGGGCCAGTTCACGATTCGACCGGCCCGGGCAACAGACGCAAAACATGGACCTCTGGAAAGCTGGAATTGAAAGGGGTAGAATTTGAAAATCCTCATCGCATTTGTCCTCCTGCTGCTAGCCTCTTTCGCCGTGGCGCAAACCCTCACTGGCACCGTGAAAAATTCCACTGCCGGCAAGCCTTTTGCCGGAGACGACGTGGTTGTGTTCAAACTTAGCCAGGGCATGGAAGAAGCCGGCCGCACCAGGACCGACGCCGAGGGAAGGTTCAGTTTCAAACTGGACGACGCGCAAACACCACACTTGATTCGCGCCATTCATCAGGGCGTCGCGTATCATCGCGTGGCTCCTCCTGGAACAACGTCGGTAGCCATCGACGTTTACGACGTCGCGAACAAAGTCAAGGGCATCGGAGTGATTGCCGACATCATGCGCATTCAGACGTCGCGCGGCCAGGTTGCGGTGACCCGGGACTTCGGAGTACGGAACACATCCAACCCGCCGCGGACTCAGTTGAATGACCGCGATCTGGAGTTCTACATTCCAGATGGTGCGCATATCATCGAGAATTCCGGCATAGCCGTTAGCGAGAACAGCGCCCCGGTAAAGTCTGCACCCGTACCGGAACGCGAGAAGAATCGGTACGCGTTCAACTTTCCACTGCGGCCGGGGCTGACGCATTTCGAGGTAACCTACCAGCTTCCTTATGGCGGTAGAGCGAATCTTGATCCCAGGTCTATTTATCCTTTGGAACATTTCATGGTCTTGTTGCCGAGGTCGATGCAGTTCAAGGCAATGGCTGGCTCGGCTGGCTTCAAGATGATTCAGTCTCCGGACGTGCCCAATGCCAAGGCGGAGGTGACGTCCAACACTACCGACGGGCAAAATCTAGCTTTTAGCATTTCCGGCGAAGGGCCGCTCGAAACCACCCGACAGGCCGTTACTCAAGATCCCGGACGGCATAAGGACAGTTCTACTGGAGGCGCTCCTGTCGCGCAGTCAGGGAACCATCCTGGCGGAGGCTTGGGCCAGCCAATCGACGCTCCCGACCCGCTGCAAAGATATCGGTGGTGGATCCTGGGGGGGGCGGCCGCAGTGCTGCTTTTTGGCGGCGTCTATGTCGCATCGCGGCAGCAATCCAAGGCGCGTATTCATCGGCGGCAAGATGTTAACTCTTCCCTGCTAACTGCAACACGAGAAGAAGGTCGCCGCGAGTCTTTTCTGACCGAATCTGCAAGGTTGGAGATGCGTGCTCCGACTGCTGCGCGACCCCGCTCCGTTTTGATTACCGGAGTAAAGGAGGAACTTTTCCAGATTGAAGTGGAGCGCAAGCGGGGCCAAATCTCGCAGGCTGAATTCGAAAGAGTCAAGGCCGCCCTTGACCAAACGCTTGATCGCGCCTTAAAGCGCGAGGCGCACAAAGTCGAAGCCACCAACAACTTCGCAACGCTCTAAATCCCTATGGCGACGAAACAGACGAGGATAGCTAACTTCTTTGACGCCGTGACTCGTCAGTCGAGTCTGCGTCGGTGGAAAGAGTAAAACAAAAACTCGCGCCGTGCGGTGAGTTTTCGTCGGCCCACAAGCGACCACCGTGCGATTCGATGATGGACCGACTGATGCGCAGTCCCATGCCGATCCCGTGCGCCTTGGTGGTAAAAAAGGCATTGAAGATCTGTTCCTTCAGTTGTGGAGAGAGGCCGACGCCGGTGTCGTTGACGGAGACGAGAACCCGGCGGGCTTCGGCTCGCCGCGAGGTGACCGTTAGTTCCCGGGCCCTATCTATACCCTTCATCGCTTCGATGCCATTGATCATGAGATTCATCAACACCTGCTGCAATTGCACGCGGTCGGCCACGACTCGGGGAAGATCTAGCGCAAGGTCCGTGCTGACGATTATGTTGTATTGAGTGGTCTCGCCGCGCACAAGAAGAATCATCCCTCGAATAATCTCGTTGATGTCCACGAGCTCGCGCTGCGCATTGTCTTTGGTGAAGAGCTCGCGGATTCTGCCGATAATTTCCGCGGCGCGCTTTACGTCTTTAACGAGTCTCACGGCAGCCGCGCTCGCTTCTTCGATATTTGGAGCATCGCCCGCCAGCCAGCGCAAGCAAGTATTGGCGTTCGTGCTGGCCGCCGCGATGGGTTGATTCACTTCGTGTGCCAGAGAGGCGGTGAGCTCGCCCATCGTGGTCAGGCGGTTCACGCGTGCGAGATCCGCCTGTGCCTTGCGCAGAGCTTCGCGCGCCTCTTCCGCCCGCTTGCGCTCGGTCACGTCCATCATGGTGCAGACGAATCGCTCCACCTCCCCGGAAGCGTTCAAAACCGGATGGCCGACGGTGCGAGTGTATTTGAGAGTGCCGTCCGGAAGCAGTATTCGGTGATCCACTTCATAATCGGATTTTTTACTGATCGCCCAATCCTTTATTTCTTGCACCTTGGCTCGATCTTCCGGGTGCATGCGCTGCAGACGGTCCTTCCAGGCTTCCAAGCCCTGCTTTGGATCAAAGCCATAAATGCGATACCACTCCTCGGAGAGATACAAGGCTTCCCATCCGGGTACCCGCCAGGCCCCGCTTCCCGTATGGGAAAGTCTCTGCGCTTCTGCTAAGTATGCCTCACTCTCCCGAAGCGTCTGTTCCACGTGCTTGGCTTCGGTGATGTCCATGACCGCTCCCACGAACTCTATGCTGCCCCATTCATGGCTTAAGGGACGAGCCACAACGTGGACATGCTTGACGAAACCATCCGGCATAACCAAGCGATATGCATGCTCAAACTCCTTGCCATCCCGCGTCGCGCGTTCGGCGGTCTGTTGCACGAGCGCCTTGTCTTCCGGATGAACCCGGTGGAGAATGAGTTCTATGGTCGGTGTTGTCGTCGGGGCGTATTGGAAGATTCGAAAAGTTTCGTCTGACCAGATGATCGCGCCGGTGGAAGGTTTCCAGCCGAAACTGCCAGTGTGGCTCAGACGTTGCGCCTCCGCCAGGTAGGTTTCGCTCTGGCGGAGGGACTCCTCCGCCCGTTTATGTTCGGCCTTTTGTGTGGCTTCACGCAGCGCACGCTGCACCGATGGCACAAGCCTCGATAAGCTCGTCTTCAGGACGTAATCCGTCGCGCCAAGCTTGAGCGCTTCAATCGCCAGCTCTTCGCCCAAAGTTCCGGAAACAAATATGAACGGCACGTCCGGGGAGACTTCTATTGCGAGCTTCAATGCTGAAAGGCCGTCGAACGACGGCAAACTGTAATCCGCCAGAATCAGGTCGACTCCGCCCTGCTTGAGGAGACCCAGCAGCGAGGCCTGAGTGTCGACCCGTGTTATTTCGCAGGTTATACCTTCTGCCTCAAAGAGATCCTGAATCAGGCCGGTATCCTTGGGATCATCTTCGACCGACAGAATCCGCAATGGGTGCCGCATGCTCTTTCCTCACGATACTCACTTCCTTTCCTACGCTTCCTGGCGGGTCTTATTGGTCGCCCTGCATCGCCGGATCATAGTTTGCCTCACATCGACGCGTGGCTGTTAAGTGATTATCTTACGACCTACGGTTTCTTCCTCGGGGGCAGGTATTTCTTTTCGATGGAAGCCACGACAACGTAATTTGGGTCCACCATCTCATTAAGATGGATCTTTCCTACCTGCGACAGCAGTTCGTACGCGTCGAATTCCGACAAGCCGTAGTCTTTGTGGATCCAGTGCACCAGTTCGGTGAAGGCAATGCGCAGAGCATCGTCCAGCGGACGATACGCTCCCACCGTCATAATGGCCTGTTCATTTTCAAACTGCGGCCAACTAATGGTCCGGCCTTTGATGACAGTGAGCTGCACCCGAGCCTTTAGCGGCACTTCAATCGCCGAGCCTGCAATCTCGCCATCCCCCATCGCGGCGTGGCCGTCGCCGATATACAACAAGCCGCCTTTCACATTGACCGGAAAATACACGGTATTACCCACGCTGGCTTCGGGAGAATCCATATTGCCGCCAAACTCCGCGGGCACGGTCGAGCTGCGCGCCTCGCCCTGCGCCGGCGCGACGCCAATGCAGCCAAAAAAAGGATGCAAGGGAATCTTCACTGAGAAATCGGAATCCAGCGCTTTGAACGTGGCGGCGTTTGACGCATGATCGATGTGATAGAACCAAATCTTCTCGGGCAACGGCGGATGCAGCATAGGCGTGTAGTTGGTTTCGTTGAGCGCTCCGAATCCGTATGAAAACGCGCCCACGCCGCTGTCGCCGTCCACCTGCAGGTCAAGAATCTTGACCGCCAGGGTGTCGCCCGGTTCGGCGCCTTCCACATAAAACGGCCCCGCCAGGGGATTGTCCCCCTTCACCATGCTGAGAGTGTCCCCCGGCTTTTTTATCACGTTGCCAAAGCAGTCCAGCGTGTTGGTGTCGAGAATGTCGCCGGAGTTGAGCCGCGCTACAGGCTCCGCGGTCGCAAAGAGATACTTCACGTTTTCGCTGGTGGTGGTGTAGTGCACAACATTCTGCGCCAGTGCCGAACCAGCGAGTAATACGAAAGCAACAAGACGAGCGATCACGGGACCCCCTGATGAGTTGCCAATTTTGCGAAGCGATGAGAAAAACCTCTTCGACTTACGGGGTGTCAATTTAACATAAGATGCCGCTTCTTGAAATCGCTGCAAGGGGTCTGCCTCCGGAGCCCGACTGGCCGACGGATGGCACGGGCCGGGTCCCGAAACCCGATTCTGACGAACGAATGCCAGGCTCATACTCAGTCGTCAACTCAGGCAGTCTCAGCATCGTGTTTTTCTTTTTCTGCTTTGGCTACGGCACGGCGGATGCCAAAAGGGCCGGGCGGGTGGTTTGCTGGACCAAGCGACTTGTCAGCAGGCGACAGACAACAGATCCATCACTTAGATGCGTGGGGAATGCTTGCCTGGCCCGCATCTTCACAAAATCAGAAACAGGCGAACGATTGCGAGCCGTCCGCATGTCGACTCGCCATCCGCCTGCCGACACGAGCGACGTCCTTACAGCCCCGACTGAGACCGAAACCCTTGCAAACCCGACGCTCGCAAGACGTGGTGTTTGGAGATGTGAATGCATTGGTCGAGGTGGAGTAGGCCGCCGAACACCCGCTACGCGGGTGAGATTGTTCGACTTCAAGCTTAGTCGGGCAGCGTGCCTATTTAAAGCAGCGTTGTAGGGATCAGAGGTGATCCGGAAAAGGACGAAACAAAATGGCGAATCAAACTAAGAAGTGCGCACACATACCCTGCCGGTGCGATGTCACGGATGGACAGGAATACTGCGGAGAAACCTGTCGTGAGGCGGGGAGCGAAGACGTGGAGATTGCGTGTCAATGTGATCACCCGCCATGTCCACTAACGATTCGGCAGTTCGCTCCTCAGAGCGCCGCAGGCCTGCCCAGCTAAAACCGATATCGGGCGCCTAGCGGTTTCAATCATGGCGGAGCGTCGAGAAGCTTTTTCGCAGGCAGGCTGTTGAGCTTCGACCTCCGCTTCCATGGTGGAAGGAGGAGGCCGATGATACGGAGAAGGGGGTCATGCGCACGAACAATACGACGCTGGAAGCGGTCGAAACATTTACTGTGAAATTTGCCTGGGGCTTCGCAGCGACCGTTCTTCTTATGCTGCTATTGTTGGCCTTGTTGCTGGTTGCGGGTTTGGCGAGCTCGAGCTTCGCTCAAGACGCACAGCCAAAGACGTTCGCGTCTGCCGGGGAAGCCGCTAGCGCCCTTCTTTGAAGCCGCCAAGAAACAGGACGAGAAGGTCTGGAAGCGATTCTCGGAGCATGGCTGCGCGATCATTCTACTGGCCCCAAGCTTGAGCGCAGGGATTCTAACCATCGGGAAGCGTTTTGTTTGTCCGAGAACCATGCGACTCACCACTCCCGAAAGATGTGCGTGGACTAGATGATCCAACGAGAAAGCTCCCGCGCCCTTGACGACCACGATCAGGGCCAGTGCGATCGCCAGCAGATGATATTCGATCCCGTGTCCTTTCTGTGTTCCGAACCAATTTAAGAACAGCCCAAATCGGAAATGGACCGTTGCAATCGCGCCGGCCATCGTGAGCACAATGAACAGTGCGGCAATTCTGCTGAACAGCCCGACGATCAGTCCGATTCCACTGAACAATTCTCCAGCGATCACAAGAAAAGCCAGAGTCGACGGGAGGTGCAGATGTTCGGTGAAGGTTCGCATGCTGCTGGCAAGACCGGGCCCGCCATACCATCCCAACATTTTCTGAGCGCCGTGGGCAAAGAATATGACTCCCAACACGATGCGAGCGATCGTCACGATCCAGTCAGCGTTAGTACCTGTCAGGCTCCCGATCATCAGTCATCCTCCTTAACAGGAATTTTCCCCGCAGCAGTTATTTCCGAATATCACTAATTCGTCATGGCGCCACGCGTGATCCGGGCACTGAGCGGAATTGCTCGACTTAAGTCAGCGCTGGCACCTCATGACTTATGCCTTGGAGTCCTCGCGTTCAGTGTCGAAACGAGCTTCCGGGCGGCCGCCGGGATGGCGATCTTGCCGGACCGCACGATCTGCCTTGCCGGAATCTTCTGCCCATAAATCTTCTCGTTGGCGCCGCCATCGGGACGAACGGTTGATCCTTCCAGGGAGACACCTACAAAAGCACCTCGGGCACGGGAGTAGCTCAAGATGTCCGCCCGCAACGTAGCGTCGGTCTCGGCCGAGAGGTCGCGGCCGACTGGGCCGGCGGCAGCGGAAGCATCCCCTCCAAGTTTCACTTTACTGGCGAGAATTCCACTCGCGCCGCGCTCATTCATTATCAGGAGAACAAAATCCGTTGCCTCACCACCGATCTGGAGGCCAAAGCTGCCGCCCTCGAGCGCCATCATGGTGGGCGCTCCCCAACGCCCCCT
>Ga0116135_1000135_pt1 | contig 36897 bp, 12 predicted proteins | sample June2015DPH_20_1_FD_89738 | JGI IMG/M metagenome (GOLD analysis project Ga0116135, IMG submission 89738) | Peatland microbial communities from SPRUCE experiment site at the Marcell Experimental Forest, Minnesota, USA - June2015DPH_20_10 | ecosystem: Environmental > Terrestrial > Soil > Wetlands... | reverse complement strand
TTCAGAACGGCGGCGTACCGCTTGCTGTTGTGGAATGCCGGGCTGGCGAGGATCTTCCGAAGCTGCTTCCGCACCTCTTCGTGCTCGAGGTCTGTGCTGGGAAGAAAACATCCATTCGGCGGAGGCAAAGCTCCCCCACTGACTAGGTCATTTTTGGTGGCCATGGCCTGGTCCCTCGCATCGGGATGGAGTATAACATGCGCCGAGATCAGTAACCCTCTCTCCGAGTATGTGCCTTGTGCAGAAGATGTTACGGATGTTGCTTTCGGTCGAGCCATGGGAGTGGAGTCCTCTTGTGGATCATCCGCGCCATTTTGGACGGCTGCGGTCCACAATCCAAGTTGATGCAGATTTGTCCTTCTCTATGACGGGGTGTGACAGTCCGTGACGGACAGACAGAACGGTCATATCTCACCCGCCTCGTCCTCTCCACAGAGAATCTTGAATGCAGTGGATCGCTAACGATTCGTTGACGATAGCCATTTTGACCCATTCCTATTGCCGCGCAGGCAGGTCACGAGCGCAGTCACATCGGCGGAAGTATTGAAATAAATCGCTTTTCTAAGAGGTTATGCCATTGACATTTTTTTGCGGGCCAGCATATATTTCGGGGCGACATCGATGGGCAGGTTGTTGGCAGGTCCATAGAAAGGATGACCTGCAACTCGCCCGTAGTGATGGTAACGAGGTACCACACGGACTGCATGACCCGCAGCTTAGGGGCAAGATCCCTGGCAGATTTCTACCTAGGAGGCACCATGAATCACAGGAACCTTTACGGGCAGGCGCCGGCGTACGCCACGCCGACGGACGAAGTCGATAAAGACGTGCTCGCTGGGCAGCGCCAGCGATCGATCAACCAACGAGGGCTCATTCAGCTTCTGATCCTTGCGCTCGCGTTTTGTCTTTTCCCGTCGATTGGGCGAACGCAGGTTACCGCGACGCTCACGGGAACGGTTCAGGATGCCTCGGGAGGTGTAATTCCGGGGGCGCAAGTTACGCTGACCAACGATGCAACCGACGAAAGCCGCAAGGTCCAAACCAACGGGGTCGGACTCTACGCCTTTCCATCTCTTGGGCCGGGCACCTACACGCTGAGGGCGTCTGCAAAAGGCTTTAAGTCGACGCAGATAACCGGCATCGTACTGAACGCCGGCGACACACGCACGGTTCCCGCACTGAATCTCAGCGTGGGCACTGAAACACAGACAGTAACGGTAGCAGCGGACTCGGAGATGATTCCGGTTGAAAACGGTGCGCACGTCGACGTTTTAAGCTCCGAGGACATCGATAATCTGGCACTCGAAGGCCGCGACACGACCGAGTTGCTGAGGGTGCTGCCCGGCACGGTAACTACTTCCGGGGGCCTTACGCAGACCTCTCCGACATTCAGCGACCTCAACATCACGGTCGACGAAGCGGGCGTTGGGAGCGGCTACTACACCAACGGCTCAATCTACCGCGGCGGCACATCAATCCTGGTTGACGGCGCCCAAACGATCGACATCGGCGACATGGCCTCGTCGCTGGTGATCGTGGCCCCGGAAATGACGGCGCAAGTAAGCGTGCAGTCCTCGAACATGAGCGCCGACCAGCCTTTCGGGCCGGTAGTTGTGAGCACGATCAGCAAAGGAGGCAGCGCGAATTATCACGGCGATGCCTACTTCAACGCACGAAACAACGTTCTCAACGCGAACGGATGGCAGCAAAACAACGCGGGCACGCCGCTTGGACCGCAGTCCTATTACTATCCGGGCGGCAGCTTCGGTGGCCCGGTTCCGGGGACGCACAAGAAGCTGCTGTTCTGGGGCGGCTACGAGAGATGGCTGCAGAACCAGGGCAATGCCAATGTTTTGACGTCGTACATTCCCACCCCGGAGATGATGCAGGGCGACTTTTCGATGGACAACCCCGACAACATGGCCCTTTGCCCGGACGGATTCTTCCAGGGCAAGCCTCCGGGCGGGTATCCCGGCGGTTCATGGTGCAGCGACTTGGGCGGAACGGTGCTCGCAAATGGGAATACAACCGCGACGCTGCCGGCCGTGACAACAGGCCCAACCGGCAATGGCGGGCCCACAACAGTCACGATTGGAACGAGCACGTACACCGCGGACTACGGCCAGAAATTTGCACCAGGATTCCTGGATCCGGGCGCGGCGGCCCTGGCCAAGATCTGGCCCAAGGCGAATTTCAATCCGAACAATACCGTTTGCGGCGGGTGCAACTACTATCAGCCGATCGTGAATATCGACAATGGATGGATCTGGCGCGTGCGTGCCGATTACCTCCTGGGCGAAAACACGAAGATCTACGGCAGCTACGAGCAGGCATACAGCTCCGGACTCGCGAATGGCAACGGCGCGCACCTCTACTGGACACCAGGCAATGCGATTCCATTCCCGGGAGGCGGTGTAACGGAGGATAACTACGGCAAAGTTCTCGCCGGCCACATTGTGCACAACTTCAACGCGACAACCACCAACGATTTTTTAGCGGCTTGGGCGTTCGGCAGATATCCGTTCACAACCCCGAACCCCTCTGCGGCGCACAGGACCACGCTCGGGTATACCTACGGCAAGGTGTTCTCGACTCCGTCTCAGAATATTCCCGCCTATAGCAGCGCCGGCAACCAAACCTTCCCGGACTTCTCGCAGGCCTCAATCTTCGAGAACCCTCCCGGACAGTATGCAGTGAAGAAGGAGGCCCCGCAGTTCGGCGATACGCTCACCAAGGTTTGGCGAACACACACCATCAAGATCGGCGCATTTACGCAGACCACGGATAACTACCAGAGCTCATTCAGCTACTACGAGGACGGGAACCTGAACTTCAATGCCGGCCAGAACCCGAACCTCATCGGCACCACGTCTCTAGGCGCACCGATTACTGGCACGGTCGTGGGCTCGCCGTATAACTCGACCGCACAGTTCGTCAATGGTCTTGCAAATGGCTACGGCGAGAACAATGCGGCGCCCATCGGCGATGTGGCCCAAATGTCGACCGCGGCTTTCGTGGACGACACGTGGAAGGTGACGCACCGCCTGACCGCGGAACTTGGAATCCGCATGGAGCACGTGGGGCACTGGTACGATCGCGACCACATTGGACTCGCGGTGTTCTACCCGGACCGCGTACTGTCGGATTACTATACGGGCAAGTACGCTCCCGGATACTATTGGCACGCGATCGACGCCGGCGTGCCTCTGAGCGGCCAGCCGAACCGCTTTGTGTATCCCGATGCTCGATTCGGGCTTTCGTACGATGTGTTCGGCACCGGCAACACCGTGGTTCGCGGTGGGTGGGGCGTGTATCGTTACGTAACCCAGGTCAACACCGTGGCTAACGGAGAGGCGCAGGGAACCGCAGCTGACGTGTTGGGATATAGCCAACCGGGGTCAACAGAACTTGAGCTGCAGAACATCCACAACCAAGCCTATATTGCGTGTCCGTCAGCGAATAGACCTCCGCCTTGCGGTGTTCAGGGTGGCCAAACCGGCCTGGACCCGAGCGACTACGGCCAGCCGATGACGCTTGCGTACAACTTGACTGTTGACCAGAGGTTGCCCTGGAAATCGCAACTCGAGGTTGCTTATGTAGGAAGCCAAAGCAGCCAGCTTGTTGATGGCGGCGAAGACATCGAAGGCAGCAGCTTCACCGAGGTGTCCAACCAGAACAAGACTCCGATCGGGGCTCTCTTCTCGCCCGATCCGGTAACCGGCGTTCTCTCCACCAACCCGCAGAATGTCGGGCAGAATCCCAACGGCACGACCTACACGCTGACGGGCAATGCGCTTGCGGATTACCACCCGTTGGGCGTTGCGTACGGCACCAACTCAACCTACATGCTTCAAAATATCGCATGGGCAAACTACAACGCGCTACAGGTCTCCTGGGTGAAGACGACAGGACGGTTGACGTTCAACTTGAACGGTAGCTGGTCAAAGATGCTGGGGACAACCCTGCAGGAAAACCCATACCTTGAGGGCGGGAATTACGGTCCGACGGCCGAGGACCGGCCGTTTGTCTTCAACTCCTCGTACACCTACAGCAGCGGCAACCTTCATGCCGGGAACGCTGTGCTGAATCAGCTGGGCAGCGGCTGGACGATCAGCGGCATTTCGACCTGGCAGAAGGGCGGCTACATTCCTGCTGAACTTGGGAATGGCGTGCCGAACTTCAACATGGGGTTGCAGTACACGAATCTGCCTGCGAATGCGGCGGCTGAGGGTATCACCAACAGCATCGGAGCCCCTACCTACTTCGGCACGGACGAGGCCATCCCGATTATGCCTACGCTGACCTGCAACCCGACCGGCGGCCTGGCCAGCCATCAGGTCCTGAACGGGAAATGCTTCAACGCTCCGGCGGTGGGAATGCAGGGCGGCCGGGCGTATCCCTATATGAGTACGACGCCGTACTTCGACAACGATCTGGCGGTCTACCGAACCTTCCACATTCACGACAAGCAACAGGTGCAGTTGCGGGCCAGCGCATTCGACTGGCTGAACCATTCATTGCTCACTTTCGCCAACAGCAACTACTACACCCTGAACTACAACGTGAACTACGCAACACAGGGGATTACGCCGAACTACAATCAGGGCACCACTGGCGCGAACGCGTTCGGGGTCATGACCGTGAGGTCGGCATTACCGTATGCCCGCGTAATCGAACTTGACCTGAAGTATTCTTTCTAACCACCACAATTCTCCATCACAGCGGGAGGGGGCTCATCAGTTCTCTCCCGCTTTTTCTTTGTTCCCTGTATTCCGGGTAAGTCCGGAAAGCGCATCGCGGAGGTGGGATCGCCCGGTTGCTGCGTCCCAATTGTCTCCTCAATCGATTATCTTCTGGCCGGTTGTGAAAGAATATAGATGTCCGCGCGATGCTGGAGGACAAATCAAGATGCAACGTCGGCGCGCTACGGTCACTATGTTCAGACTTGTCTTTTCCAGCATTCTTGCCATGTGTTGTTCTGTTGCCGCTGCGCAGGTGAAGCCACCGAGCGCACAAGCGGATAGACAGTCACTTCAGGGGCTTTACGACGCGGCTCTGAAGCAGCAGAAAGCGGGCAATCTTGGCGAGGCTGCAAAGCAGTATCGCGACTTCCTGACAGAAGCGATTGGCGAACTGGCAAACAGCCACGCCCAGGTTGGAGGCTACGACAAGGCTTCAGCTCTGTTCGACGAAGCATTGACGTTGACTCCGGACTCTCTGTCCGTGCGCGGGGACTTTGCAATGGCCGCGTTGCAGGCGGGCGATCTGAAGCACGCGGAAACTCTGGCCCGAGCGCTTCTGAATGACAGCGCGAATGGTCCGACTGACCTGGCCCACGCTCACCTGATTCTGGGACGCACACTACACAGGATGAATCGCGATCAGGAGGCGAGGAAAGAGCTGGAAGCCGCCACTGCGCTCGATCCCAGCTTCCAGAATGAATACGACCTCGCTGTCATCTGTCTGGACCTTGATGACGAGAAATGTGCCGTTCAAATCTTTGATGAGATCGAAGCGTCAGTCGGAGACAGCCCCGCGCTTCATATGCAGATTGGTCGCGCTTACGGAAATTCGGACTTTACGCCGCGGGCGGTGACCGAGTTCAGGAAAGTAATCGCGGAAGATCCTCGTTACAAGGGTGCCCACTATTGCGTTGCCGCGGCGCTGCTGACCTCGGGAGAAGACGAAAAGACGCTTCAAGAGGCGGAGACCGAACTCAAGAAGGAACTGACGGTTTCTCCGAACGACTTTCTCACCAACGCGGCGCTGGGCAAGATTGAAGCAAGCTATCACAGGTATCCTGAAGCCGAACGCTACCTGAAACGCGCCATCGTGCTGAACCCGAAGAGCCCTGACGCCTTTCTCTACCTGGGGCAGATGTACTTCGATACGCAGCGATTCGCGGAAGCGGAACCCAATCTTCGCCGCGCCATCGAACTTACTACCGATATTGCGCGGAACCATTATCAAATCCAGAAAGCTCACTTTTTGCTGGGCAGGATTCTGATTCAGAAGCATCAGGAGCAGGAAGCCCACGCGCAGATGCAGATTGCTCACACACTCACGGATAAGGCGCTGTCCAAGGACAAGAGCAACCTTGCAGGAATGCTTCCGGACAGTAAGACAATTTCAGACACTTCCGAAGTTGGGGCAAACCTTGCTGTGAACTCTTCAGCTGCTCCTCATGCCGCGGATCCTGCAGCGGTCAGCAAGCAGAAGGCATTCGAGACACAGCTCGCCCCGGCCATCGCGGACAGTTACAACAACCTGGGCGCGATCATGGCAACTGATAAGAATTACCTGGACGCGTTGAAGTACTTTCAGCTGGCTGCGGTTTGGAACCCTTCGCTTGAGGGGCTGGACTTGAACCTGGGTCGAGCCGCGTTCATGGCTGCAAAGTTTGGAGATGCGGTCGCGCCACTAACGCGTTATTTCCGCGCGCACCCCAGCGATTCGGGCATTCGCGGTGCGCTGGCCATGAGCCTATTCATGACCAAGAACTACAGAGGTTGCATCGCTGCACTCAAAGGGGCTGAACAAGGAGTCACATCCATTCCGCAGATGCAGTACATCTATGCGGAGTCGCTGGTGAAGACCGGTGAGGTTTCGTTAGGAAAAGGCCGCCTCGAATCGCTGGAGTCGGCACATCCTGAGATCGCAGAAGTGCACCGTGACCTTGGAGAGGTGCTTGCGCTCCAAGGAGACAAACAAAAAGCGACAGCTGAATTGCGAAGCGCAATTCAGCTGAACGCAAACGATCCGGAGTCGCACTTCGATCTTGGCAGGATGGAGCTTGAAATCGGGGACGCAGCAACGGCGATTCCTGAGATCGAATCGGCAATTCGATTGCAGCCGAATGATCCTGAGTTTCATAGAGCACTTGCCGGTGCATACAAGCTGGCTCTGCGACCCGCCGATGCGGAGAAGGAACTTCAGATTTATGGCGCGCTCCATGCTTCGCAGGCACAACCTGCGAGTGCCGGTACGGGATCGGCCAAGACGAGTTTTCCCAACCACTGAGCAAACTGAAAAGTCGGGTCAGACGCGAGCCGAGAGATCAGGTTCTTTTAACGCGCAGCTGGCTGTGCGTGTGCCGGAGACACAGGCCAAATGCGCTCCGGCGGAACAATCCCCTGCCCTTCCAGTACCGAGTAGAATCGATCCGCAGCAAGGGTGCCAATGTGATCGACCGCCCCTGACGGCCAGTGGATCTCCACGCTGTCGATCTTTGCAGCCGAGCCAAGCCCGAAATGCACGCGCAGATCGTTCTGTGACAGGTAGCTTCCTCCGCTGTGAATTTCGTCAGTCTGCGTCATGCCCCCAGCAACGATCTTGATGCGGGCATTCAAGGCAAGGCGATTGCTCTTTGTTCCTGCGAGTTCGAAGCTCACCCAATGACGCCCCGGAATCCCTTTGTTCCTCAGGATCATTGGACTTCCATCCAGGTCGTTGATCACGACATCCATATTGCCGTCATTGAAGAGGTCGGCTACCGCAAGTCCGCGCGAGACACGCTTTTCTTTGAGCGGTGGCCCGGCTTCGTCGCTCGCATCGCAAAAGGTGCCGTCTCCCTGGTTCAGACTGAGAAGCTTAGGTTGCTGATAACCCGGATCTGAAGGTAGCTGATCCATCTGCGGGTAAACGTGTCCACTCGCGGTGATGAGATCGAGCCATCCGTCATTGTCCAGATCAACAAATGCGGTTCCCCATTTCACCCACGGCAATGATGCGATGGCCAAGCCCGACGAAAACGAAACTTCTGAAAAGTTCCAATCGCCGTCATTGCGATATAAGTCATCGTTTTCATTTTCGAAATTCGTAACAGAGAGCGAGGGCCTTCCAGTGTGGTTATAGTCGCCAACAGCGATTCCCATTGAGGCTTGCTCGGCGCCATTGTTGCTGAGCGCGGTGCCAGACTCAAATCCGATTTCCTCGAATTTACCGTGCCCGATATTCTTGTACAGGAATTTGGGAGTCGAGTCGTTCGCCATGTAGATATCGGGGCGGCCTGTGTTGTTGAAATCGGCCCAGATCACGCCAAGGCCGTAATAGCCGTTCGGATCGCTCACGCCGGCGCTCTTCGAGACGTCGGTAAATGTTCCGTCTCCATTGTTATGGTAAAGAGCGTCACCCGCGCCCTTCAGTCCGCGCGGACCACATTGCACGTCGACTCCGCGGTATTTGCAATAGGGTGTGCTGCCAAATTGCGGCAGGTCATCGAGATGGAAATCGACGTAGTTCGCCACCATCAGGTCAACAAATCCATCCCCGTCATAGTCTCCGAATGACGCTCCCGCAGACCAACGGCCATCGGCCACGCCCGCTTTGGCCGTTACATCTGTAAATGTGCCGTCGCCGTTGTTGTGATAGAGAATGTTGCCGCCGAGGCAGGTAATGTAAAGATCGGGCCACCCGTCGTTATCGTAGTCCCCTACTGCCCCGCCCATCGCCAGGCAGGGTTTGGTCAATCCGGCCTTCTCTGTCACATCGGTGAACGTGCCGTCATGGTTGTTGTGGTAGAGGACGCCGAGGCTCGATTTTCCGTGCAGCGCCATATCGATGGTGGGTGCATTGGTTAGATAGATGTCTGGCCAGCCATCCCGATCATAGTCAATAATGATTGCGCCGCCGCTCATCGACTCAAAGATGTATCTCTTGTCTTGAGAAGAGGTGTGAGAAAAATTGATTCCCGACTTCGCAGTAATATCTTCCAACTGCGGTACGATCCGGTTTGTGCATTTTTGCGACTTGGCGCCTGGTGGAGGAGGCGGAGGGGTGGGATGTCCCATTCCCTGGCCATGAATAAGCGCAGTTGCAAATATCAATACGACAAAGAGCCTAGCGCAGATACCCAATGGCGACCGGAACATAACAATCACTTTACCAGAATGATCTCTGACATTGACTCGTTGGTTTTGCCGACTTCATGCCAGCGTCTCGTCAAAACTTTATCCGGGCTCGTGACGTGAAGAATCCAGAATTCGGAACCCACGCGCCACCAACAACTCAACTGGAACAAAACATTGGACAACCGAGGCGCAACCTCGAAATGGTGGTACCGGGCACACCAATTTCGGCGCGCATTCTTCATTGTGGCGTAAGATGATATCGATATCGTAAGGAACTTATGTGTCTTTCCTTCCAAGTCGGTCCTGGCTCAAGCTGGACTTTTGTGAGGATCGGGAGTCTGGTATGAAGAGAGTTGTTTGGAGTGCCGCGGTATGGATCGGAATCGGGGCTAGCCTGTACTTCACGGCTTGCGGCGGTGGCGGCGGTTCCACACCGCCCCCTGTCACCAAGGTGACCCCGTCAGTGACCGTGACGCCATCGACGGCGAGCATCACCACAGTGCAGACATTGACGGTGACCGTTACAGTCAGTGGAGGCAGCGGCAACCCGACACCTACCGGCACGGTGACCCTGACCAGCGGAAGCTACACCTCCCCAGTCGCAACTTTGAGCGGTGGAAGCGCGACCATCAGTATTGCCGCCGGTTCATTGGCCACCGGCACCGACACACTGAGTTCCACCTACACACCCGATACGGCGAGTTCCTCTACCTATAACAGCGCCACGGGAACAGCATCGGAAACGGTTTCTTCCGCGACGACGTATATGCTCACTGTCAACTCGACCAACCCTGCTAGCGATGTCGTGATTACCGTCGGGAACACGGTAAACAATCTCGTCTCACAAGGCACAACGAGCTTTACGGAATCCTATACCCCTGGATGGGGGGCCGTACTGACAGCGCCGGCAACCGCCGGTAGCAATAACTTTTCTTCATGGACCGGATGCACCACATCGAGCACCGTTACTTGCAATGTGACCATGAACGGCAATATGACTGTCACGGCCAACTATACTGCTCCGCCTCTGATAACTCCGACGGTAACAGTGACGCCTTCTGCACTGAACATTACAACGACGCAGGCGCTGACTGTGACGGCTGCCGTAAACGGCGGCCCGGGCAACCCGACACCTACGGGATCGGTAACGCTCACGAGCGGAAGTTACACTTCCGCGGCAACGGCACTGAGCAGCGGCAGTGCGACGATCAATGTCCCAGCCGGTTCGCTGAGCACGGGCACCGATACGCTGAAGGTTTCCTACACGCCTGACACTGCCAGTTCTTCAACCTACAACGGCGCGTCGGGAACAAATTCGGTGGCCGTAACATCACAAGCGACCTATGTGCTCACGGTAGACTCAGCGGCGCCCTCAAGCGGCATTTCCATCAACGTGACGCCCGCAGACAATAACGGCGCAGCCAGCGGAACCACCGCTTTTACGCGCACCTATAACGCATCAACCACGGTCAGCCTTACGGCGCCCATCTCGGACGGGTCTTATTCCTTTGTCTCGTGGACAGGATGCACATCCAACCCCAGTCCGAGTATCTGTGATGTGGCGATGAGCGCCAATACCACCGTCACTGCAACCTACAACGAGGCGGCAGTCCAGTCAATCAGCGTCAGTCCTTCAACTGCCACCATCGGCGGAACGCCGGTGCAGTTCGTGGCCACTGTGACCGGCACCGGAGCCTATAGCAGCGGAGTTACTTGGTCGTTGAGTTGCCCCGCGTGCGGCAGCTTGAGCGCAGGCACACTCACATCAAGCGGTCTTTACACCACGCCCTATCCGGCGCCAGCGACGGTTACCGTCACAGCCACCAGCACCATGGCAGGGTTCACCAACGTGAGTGGGAGTGCCACGGTAGCTCTCAATCCTCCGGCAACGGCCAGCGGCCCCTCACTTACCGTGAATGTTGCGGCTCCGGGCAATCCTATCAGCCCGAATATTTACGGCATGGACGCATATTTGCTGGATGCAACTACAGCTGATGCCGCAGCGGTCGCGATGGCCAATATTACAGTCGATCGCTGGGGTGGAGACTCCACCGAACGCTATAACTACCAATTAGACGTAACCAGCTCAATTGCCGACTGGTACTTCGAAAATCAGGGCGGAACCGGAGGCGATGCATGGCCGGCGGTCAGCGGAGTCTCGGCGTTCGACGCGCTGGTTCAGAGCAATAGTACAAACGGGATCAAGACTCTGGGCACGGTTCCTGTGCTCGGCTGGGTGGCGAAAGACAGCACATCCTGCAGTTTCCCTGTGTCGACCTACCCCGGTCAGGAGAGTGTGGATACGTCTCGCGGGTGCGGCAACGGCGTATATCCCGATGGAGTCAATAGCTGCACGAACTCGGGTGGTTGCAACATAACCGGCAACAATCCTGACGTAACCAGCATCGCCGAGCCTCCGCCAACGCCGCCTGCTGCTTCATCGGTGAACACAACCTGGGCGAACGGAACATGGGCTGGTGGCTGGACGAGTTACCTGGTGAGCAAGTTTGGCCCAGGAAACCCGTCAACTGGCACCGGCACCGGCGTAGCCATCTACGACCTCGACAACGAACCTAGCTGGTGGGATTCAGAAGACTTTGATGTGCACCCCCTGCCCTTCACCTATGACGAAGTGACAAACGGCGGAATAGGCACAGCCCTCGCCATCAAAACTGCGGATCCCACAGCCCAGGTGAGTGGACCAGTGATGGATTTCTGGTGGGATTACTTCTATTCCAAGAAGGACGTTGAGTCGGGATGGGACAGCGGCGCGCCCTGTTACGCGCCATGGAGCAATCCAGTCGATAGGACAGCACATGGCGGCGTCCCTTTTATTGAGTACTATCTTCAGCAATTCGCAAATGCTCAAACCACCTATGGGGTCCGTCTGCTCGATTACGTCGACTTGCACACTTATTTTGCGGCCGAAGGAACCGGATTGAGCCCGGCGGGAGACACTGCGGCTCAACAGGCGCGGCTGAATTCGACGCGCGCTTTCTGGGATTCTACCTATACCGATCCCACGGACAGTTACCCTCAGCCGAACTACCCCACTGACCCGAATTACACTGGCGCCAGTGACTGTTCGCCTCCGCAGCAAGCCCCAAAACTCATACCGATGATGAAGAGCTGGGTTGCTGCCGATTACCCCGGAACCAAGCTGGCCATCGACGAATACAACTGGGGTGGAATGGAAGCCATCAACGGCGCGCTGGCGCAGGCGGACATCCTTGGCATTTTTGGGCGCGAGGGCCTCGACCTTGGAACCATGTGGCCGACGGAAGATCCCTCGGAACAGATTCCCGGTATGATGGCATTCGCGATGTACCGGAATTACGACGGAAAGAAATCCACCTTTGGCGATACAGTGCTGCCTTCAACAAGCGCTACTTCGTCCAACGGCGATGGCGAGGGCCAGCTCGCTGTTTACGGAGGGGTTCATACATCCGGTGCGTCGAATGGCACCGTAACTGTCATGGTCATCAACAAGACCTATGGCACCCTGACCAGCACCATCTCCCTCACGGGCTTGTCGTCTACCTCGACCATCGCGCAGGCCTACCTTTACAGCAGCGCAAACCTGAGCGCCATTGTCCCGCAACCGACCGTGACGGTGACGCCCGGAGCGAGCGCCGGCACTATCAACAACTACTCGTTCCCGGCACAGTCAATCACTCTGTTTGTAATCCCGCAGTAGGAAGAACGCAGCGCGAGTGTTGGGCTTGAAGATTTCGGCTGATGCTGATTCCGCACAGTCCGGCACGATGCAAGCATTTCTCGGAAAGAGACGCCTGTCGTTTTCGCCTATTCGGTATCAGGCCCGGATTTGGTTCTCTGTTCTTGGAGCCGCAAAAACTGCGGCCCCGCATTCATTCGGCAACTCCTGCGTATTTCGGGAGCCGCCTTACTGTACAGTGAGGCTGATTGTGGCCAGTGCCACGGACTGTGTGCCGGAAGTTCCGGTTACGGTGACCGTGTAGGCCCCAGCGGTGGTTCCGGGGTTCCCTCCTCCTCCGCCACCACCACCTCCGCTGCTGCCGCCGCAACCCATCGCGCCGATGCAGAAGGAGACCGCCAGCAGACCGAACATCGCCAGCCAATAGCGTCGCCGCCGTGGGCGCCGGAAGAGCAGCACAAGCGCCAGCGTCATTCCACCTGTTGATGGCCAAAGCAGCTTCTTCATCTGGTTTTCGGCGCTCGTTGCCGCCGTAGTATTCACCGTGAGTACATCGGCTGACGTCGCTCCACTGCTCAAGGTAACCGAATTGCTGGCGAGGCTGCAGGTTGCAGGATCGTTTGCGGCGGCTGGAGTGATAGCACAGCTCAGATTCACTGTGCCCGCGAATCCATTCTGAGACGCTACCGTAATGGTTGCTGTGTTCCCCGTGGTCGCGCCAGGCTCAATCGTGATTGAAGTTGTACTGCCAGTGCTACCAGAGAATGTTGGCGCAGAAGTCACAGTAAGCGACACAGTTGTCGACGCGGTCAGCGCGCCGGAGGCTCCGTTCACTGTGACCATGCTTGTGCCTATGCTGGCAGTACCGCTGGCGGTAAACGTCAGCGCACTGGAGCCGGTTGCCGGATTGGTGCCGAATGCGGCAGTAACTCCATCAGGCAGCCCTTGAGCCGTCAGCGCTACGCCGCCAGTAAATCCTCCCACGTCCATCACAGAAATGGTGCTGGTCCCGCTGGCGCCCTGGGCAACCGATACGGATGCCGGTGAAGATGAGAGTGTAAAACCAGCTGCCACACTTGCGTTCACAGTGAGCGACACAGTGGTGGATGCGGTGAGTGCATTGGAGGTTCCGGTCACAGTGACTGTTGTAGTGCCGGTGGCAGCAGTGCTGGTTGCGGAAAATGTCACCTGGCTCGATCCGCTTGTCGGATTTGTGCCAAATATCGCGGAAACGCCGCTCGGCAGGTTACCGGCAGTAAGAGTAACGCTGCCGGTGAATCCATTTACTGGAGTCACCGTAATCGTATCGGCGGCGTTGCCGCCCTGCGTGAGAGAGAGAGAAGCAGTTGACGGTGCAATTGTGAAACTGCCTGGCAGTGCATTGACAGTAAGTGCGATGGTCGTCGAGGCCGTGAGCGTCCCGGAAGTTCCGGTAATGGTGATCGTTGCGGTGCCGGTGGCAGCTGAGTTGGATGCGGTAAGTGTCAGCACGCTGGAGCCCGTCGTAGGATTCGTCCCAAAGACCGCTGTGACTCCGCTGGGAAGGCCGCTGGCTGCCAGAGTCACGTTGCCGGTGAATCCGTTTGCGCCTGTGATAGTGATGGTGTCCGCCGTGTTGCTGCCCTGCGTCATCGAGACCGTGGACGCGGACGGAGCAATCGTGAAGCTCGGCGCTATGTTGACGGTCAGTCCGATGGACGTAGAAGCGGTGAGCGCGCCGGAGGTTCCGGTAATGGTGACCGTGGTTGTGCCGGTGGCCGCGGTGCTCGCAGCGGTGAGAGTCAGCATGCTGGAGCCAGTTGTTGGATTGGTGGCAAAATCCGCGGTAACCCCGTTGGGAAGGCCGCTAGCCGCCAGTGTTACTCCACTGGAGAATCCAGACACGTCTGTGACTGAGATTGTGTCAGTTGCGCTGCTCCCCTGTGTGATAGACAAAGTGGGGGCCGAAGGAGCAAGCGTAAAGCTGGGCGGCGCGCTCACTGTCAGAGCGATCGATGTGATCGTAGACAGGTCGCCGGAAGCGCCAGTTATGGTGACTGCACTTTCACCGAGTGTGGCCGAAGCGCTTGCAGTGAATGTGACTACGCTGGAGCCGGTTGCCGGGTTGGTGGCAAATGCAGCGGTGACTCCGGTGGGCAACCCAGAGACGGCTAACGTTACATCCCCGGTGAATCCGTTCGCGGGAGTTATTGTGATTGTATCTGTGGCTGCGCTCGCCTGAGTTACGGACAACGTTGGGTCGGCGGAGCCGATCGTAAAGGTGGGCGCACCGTACCAGAGCGCCAGGACATTTCCAGCGGGCTTGAGTTGCGGCGAGTATCCGGTGTCGCCCGGGCTCGGCGGCGAGACCGTCCAATCCCACCAGAAGACACCCTTCATCCAGGAGGTTTGCTGGCTGAAGACCTGAAAGAATGCCTGGTAGCAGTCGGCCTGCTCGGTAGGATCGTAGGCGGCGTTGGCTGCGGCAGAGGCATAAGGCGCTTCATTGGTTCCGGCCGCGCTAACATAGCCGATCTCTGAAAAGATCAGCGGCTTTGTAGGATAAGTACTCTGGAGATTTTGAAATGCTTCGACCGCATTGAATCCGCTTGCGTTGTTCGTCCATGCAGATACGAGTTGCGCGACTGTCGGATTGGCCTGGTCCGTGAGTGGAACATACCCGTCCACGCCGATGATGTCGAGTTGGCCCCAAAAAGACACGGAACTGAATTCGTCGCCGGCGCCTGTAGCGTTGGCGGCATAGGCAAGCTTGCCGGTGTAGACCGCTCTCACGGCGCTAATGATTGTATCCCAGTTCGACTGATACGCGGAGCCGCTGAGAGTCTTGAATTCGCAACCGATCACGAAGACAGGAAGGTTCTGTTCTTGCGCGATGGTTGCGTAGTGGACGATGAAAGTCTGATAGCTCGCGAACCATGCGGAGACGTCGGTGGGCGCAAAAGAACCGCGCCAGATCCCATCGTACGAGTCGACCTGCGGTTTGAGAATGGGTGTGATTCCCGCAGCCTGCAGATTGGTGATGGCGGCGACGACAGCGGCGTCGGTGGGAGTGGAACTGCCGGCAGAAATCGTGTTCGAGGTGTAAGTCGAGACGTACTGCGTTGCCAGCACGGTCGCGTAGTTGGCGCCGACGCCTGCCATATCGGCAGCCGAGTTGGGACCCTGGGGTGTCTCCAGATACTCGGTTGACTGGTAGGAAGTATAGGCGACACCGTTGTAAGTGAATCCGGTTTGACTCTGGGCCTGGGCCTCTGAGGCAGTTCCCAGAAGAGCAATACCTGCCGCAAGGCATGCCGCAATGCTCAAATGCGCCGTGCGAAAGAAAGCAGAGTGAAAATAATTCACGGCTTCACCCCAGTCTGCGTCAGGCACCAGCTCGGCACGGCCACCCGGTCGCCGCTGCGCAGGCCACCGATGCCGCCCACCTGCTTTGAAGCCGAACATTCCTGGCGGGCCGAACAACCGTTTGTGCATCCCACAATCTTCGTCACGTCAATCTGCACGGAGCGAATGCTGAAGTCCCTTACGGTTCCGCAGAAGCCGCTTCCCTGCCATGGGCGCACACACACCGTGTCTCCCACCGACTTGCCAGACGAGTGCGCGCCAGCCGAGAGCAATGCGGCTGTGATATCCGTTTGTCCGTTGGTTTCGGCAACTTCAAGTGCGGTTCCTGTGCCCCGTGTGGCCAAATTAAGATTTGCGCCGGCTGCGATGAGGGTGCGTACAACCTCAATGTGGTTGCTTTGAACCGCTGCGATCAGCGCAGTGCGGCCGTCCACCGCGGTGGCATTCACACCTGCTCCCTGCGCGAGAAGGGAACGAACTGTGTTCACCTCTCCCGCCGACGCAGCAACAATAAGCTGCGTGAGCCCGTGTGAGTCGCGTGTGTCCAGACTGGGTTCCGGTTGCGGGCTGGACTGTCCCTGAGCACTCGCGCAGAAAGAGAGAATCACAAACGACAAAATCGTCATGAACAATTCCAAATTTAAAAGTCGAAATGCAGGGACTCTTCGTTCAAGCATCCTTGAGCGTAAGCACATTGCTTTGGTCTCCATTGGTTATAGGGATGGAAGCTTTCAAAAACTATTGCTTGTCAAAGCAAGAGGAGGTGGCATACCGCGATTCGAGCGCTCGCGCACAAAATGATTCCAGCTCATCGCCCGTCTCCGAGCGATGAGCCCTATTCTCCGCTTGAACCGCCAGTTCTATTGCACCGTAACGTTGATTGTGAAGGGCAAGGAAACCTGGTTTTGACTCCCGTAGATGGTGACGGGACCGGTCGGAAGCGTGATCACCTGCGTACCGACCTGCTGCGCCGTGATGGTGACTGCGTAAGTGCCTTTAGGCGTAGTTAGAACCGATGCAGGGCTCAGGTTTGTGGTCGAGCAGGCCGTTAGACTCAAGGAGAATGCGCCGCTGATAATCGCCAAACAAATCATCAGCAGAAGTCGCCCTTTCTCGTTGATCCTTCGACGGAAGAGCAGACCTATCATTCCAAAGCCGAACATTGCCGCGAACGTGAGCGGCGCAGGCTGTGCGAGCTCACTGGTGGTCGTGGTTCCCACCGTTACGTTGGTGTTGATCGTGACCGTTGCCAGTCCCGGAGAGCACTCGTCGTCCGCCGCAGTCGTACCCGCGCATGGAATATCCACGGCTGTGGGGATATTCGAATCGGGGTTGGGATAGGAGAATGAGCAGGTGGAATGCGGCGGCAGGTTGTCGCACGCCAACGACACGGGGAAGTTGTAATCATTGAGTTGCTGGTTCTTGCCGGCAAAACCGTACCCGAGAATCGACGTCAGCGTCAGACTCGCGCTCGCAGTGCTTCCGGCGGTCACGTTGAGTGAAGGCGCCGAGGACGTGATGATCAAGGCGGGAGTAGCCACAACCTGGAACGTGGTTGGCTGCCCTGTATAAGCAAGGTAATTCGCATCCCCGTTGTAGGTCGGAGTAATCGTGTGCGTGGAGGTGATCGGGTAATACGAGACGTTTTGGATCATGGGCAGGCAATCGGTTGGGAATGTAGCCTGACCGCTGGAATTCAACGGCTGGACACCATCGTTTGTCGCTGGGCACCCCACGCCTGTGTAGCTAAGGCCAGGAGCAACGTCGTTGAATGTGACCGTGCCCGTGGGCTGGCCGGCGGCGGCACTGACGGTCACGACAAAGTTATACTCCCAGTAATCCGCCGAACCATCGTACGGCGTGGAGCCATCCGACTCCAGAACATACGGCAAGAAAGGTGGTGGATTGACCGGCAGAGCAAGAGCTGAGATTGCGGACTTGGCAATTGTGCCGGTTGTGTTGGCCGTCGATTTGCCGAAGGTTCTATCGCCCTGGTAGGAAACGGTAAAGGTGTTGCTTCCTGCGGCCACCGGGGACAAGGTCAGCGTAACCGAACCATCCTTCAAGGTTCCCGACACAGAACCAACCGTCCCAGTGGTTGTGGTAAAGGTAACGGTCACGGTCCCGGTAGGAACGCCCGTTCCGCTGGATGGCGCCACCTTTACTGTGACCTGGGTGTTAATAACCTCTGAAGTGCTGGTCACGGAGATGCTTGAAACTGATGTAGCCAGCGGCGCGCCTACTCCGGTCGCATCGACGATGTTGGGGGCGTTTGCCGAATTACTGGCGATCCCGATGGTACTAGTCAGAGTGCCCTGATCTCCCGGTCCGGGATTGAAATTAACGTCGCCCTCGCAGTTGGCGCCTGCGGCAATCGCGGTCCCCACGCAGCTCTCATCGGTCGCCGTATAGTCGAGCGAATTCGAGCTGGTGTAGCCGGTGACGGTGAGGGGTGAGTTGCCTTCGTTCACAACGGTAAACGGTAAGGTAGCAGTTGAACTGTCTGTGGCCAGCGTACCTAGATTCAGCGTGCCATTTGCGGTGACAAGATGCACGCTAAGCGCCGTTCCATCGGCAAGATAGGTGTTCCCATAGTTGTCAACGGCAACCGCGGTGGGTGAGGTCACACCAATCGCGACTTTGGACTCGTCGGCCGGAACAAGTGCGCCGTTCACGAATGGAATCCGCTCGGTGCCGCCGGACGAAGAAACATACACAGCGCCCGAGGGATCGATCGCCACTCCGGTGACGTTGCTGAGTGAACTCAGGAGGGTCGATTGCTGGCCATTCGATATCTCAAAAAGGTTCGCGCCATCGACCACATACAGATTGTTACTTGAATCAACAGCTACATCGGATGGCGCAGTGAACCCTGCAGTGAGAAAAGTCTCCGACTGGCCAAATGCGCCGGCCGATCCTCCCAGGTTGTACAACTCCACAACCCGCGCGTTCGTTGGGTCGGCAACATAGAGATGACCGAGTCCATCCGCGGCAAGTTTCAGCTGCGTGCCCAATCCGCTAACCAGCGTGATCTGTCCAGCGGTATTTAGCGCGCCAGATGCGAAGGGGATCTCGTACACATTGGTGCTATCCGCGATGAAGACATCACCGTTCCCGTCAACTGCGACTCCCGTTGGAGCTGTCAATCCCGTGCCTATGGAGACACCTGTAGAGGACGCGCCAGAACCTGCCGCATACATCAGAACCTGGCCGAGCCCGGCGTCCGCAACGTAAATATTGCCCATCGCGTCGGTCGTGACCTGACTCGGAGTCTTCAGCCCGGAGCCGATCGTTGACTCCAGCGCTGGAGTTGCGGCAATGGACGGAGCAAGTCCGGTGCCATGCAATGTGGTCGTTGCAACCGTCGTGTAAGTTGTCACGCCACCGGCTGTTTGCGCTGTCTGCATCAGCAACTGCGCCGACACACTGCCCACATGCTGTGGATTCAAGGCCACATTGAGCGAGCAGTTGGTCACCGCGTTCCCTTGTGCACTGGCGGGAATCGGATAGGTGGTTCCCACCGCGCAGCTTCCACCACTGACAGTCACAAAGTCCGGCGTCGCAACACCGTCTTCCTGAATTACGAACTTTGCCGGAGTGACAGATCCAGAGAACGAGTAATACACAGTTGCTGGAGTGGTGCTTTGCACGCCGACTGCCGAAGAGCCTAGCTCGCCGTTGCCGAGGCCAGCGGTCCCGGCATATTTGAGGCCATTCCAAAGGGATGGGAGCGGAATGTAAAGCGTGTCGCGAGTCGAATCAACTGCGATTTGTCCTTGCGGAGGAGCCGGAGTCAGCATGATCCAGGCAGCCGGGTTGAGAGTCCCAGATTGATTGGGGACCATGTATACGCCGGCGCTGCTGTCGCCGACATAAAGGTTGCCGGCTGCATCCACGGTTGCGCCGCTGATGCTTGAAAGCACGGGCACCATCTTCCCGGCGTTCGCCCCGGTTCCCGGCATCACCGGTTCAACGTCCACGAGGCCCTTGTCGTTGGCAAGTCCCGTTGTTCCCGCAGGGATCAAGAGAATTCCGGACAAGCCGTTGTTTTCGAAGATGTAAATGTTCCCTGCGTTGTCAATCGAAAGCGTCTGCGCTCTCGCGGTAAGACTGGTGATGACGGTCTGCAGATTCGATGTGTTGCCGGAAGAGTCAATGGTGAACGAATACAGCGCTGGCTGAGGCGCGCTATTTTCTGTGCTCAATACAAAAGTGCCGCTGGAATTGATCGCCAGTCCGGCGCTTTGAAAGTAGTACCCGCCGATATTCAGACCGCTACCCGGGTTGGTATCCGCTGCCGTATTCCAGGTCCCGGTCGTTGCGTTGTAGGGAATTCGTTGCAGGCCGCCATTCCAGTTGTTATCGATCCAGAGGTTGTTCCACGGGTCGAGAGCAATACCGCTGTTGGCGTATCCCCCCCCAGGACCTAAATTGGGAGCAGCAATCAAATTAATCTCCGGTCCGCCGCCGGCGGGAAATTGATAGAGCGCCCCTTTCTCAAAGTCTGCGACGAGAAATATCCCGTTGCTGGAGAGCGCCGTGTCCCAAACCTGGCCCCATGCTGCCGGACTCGCCAACGGCGGCAGGCCATTGACAACACTGGACGTCACCAGCGGCGATGCGCCTTGCCCTGCGGCCCCGTTACACAAGCAGAGACCCGAAAGCAGCAGCGTAAACACGACGCCTGCAAACCTGCGCTGAGCGGTGAACGACATGGTGGCCATAAGATTCCTCCCAAAAACTCGTATCGAACTTTCCTAGAGTGGCTTCACTCCACTCGTGGTCAGAGGCTTCCCTTTTCTTCCTCATGCGGTGAGCTGCCTCAAACTCCCCGCATGCACTGCTTCGTCCTGCGCCCTTGCTCAGCTTCTACTGCACCGTCGTGGTCAGAACAAACAACGGTGTAGTCAGCGAGTTCTGCAGACCTGTTTGCGGATTCACGGTGATGATCTGCACCGGATACGTGCCCGCCGGTGTAGTCACCTTGGGCGCGGGCGGTGGTGTCGAGTACCCGGCATTCGTGCATGCGGTAATGCTCATGAATGCGCCGGAGAGCATTACCGCAAGGCAGATCAAACTCAGATAACTGTTGAATCTCTTCCGCCCGGCAATCAGGCCGAAGATTCCCAGGCCAAACAAGCAGGCCATTGACCAGGGCGCCGTCCGTGCAATTGAACTCGATGTTCCGCCGTTGACTGGCACGTTTGTGCTGATGGTCACCACGATGGTTGAGGCGGCAGTCGGATCCGTACCATTTCCAACCCCGATTTCGGGATTGTTAAATGTGCACTCGGACCAGTTGGGCATGGTGGCAGTGACGCATTGCACATTCACTTGCTGATTGAATCCAACCAGCGGCTTGAGCGTAAGGGTTACCTGGTCCGGCGTTCCGGGGGTGATCGATGTCGTGCTTGGTGTTGCCGTAATCTGCACGCTTGGAACAATCACTTGAAAGGCCGGTAGAGCGAAGTTCACGGACGAGAAATTCACATCGCCGTTGTAGACGGCCGTAAGGTTATATGTTCCAAGAGGGAGATTTGCAGTTGAGAAGACTGCGTTCCCGTTGGCATCCAACGCGATGGCCGGTTGAGTAGGATCGACCGGTGTGCCGTTCTGCAGGAAGCTCACCGTCCCGGTGGGCGTACCCACGGTTGAGGTCACCGTTGCCGTGATTGTTGTTTGCGATGCCACGTCGATATAGGTGTTTCCAGCCCAGACCGTTACAAAATCTGGGTTGAGCGTGCAACTGGTCGCACTTGCTGGACCGCAGCCTGGTGTGCCCAACGCCAGCACTGGTGAAATCGTGTTTACGGTGAACTTAGCCTTCCCACCGCTGGCAGCGAAGTCCGGAGGATTCCCTACAGTGCTTTCACCACCGTAATCCGCCACGGCCGAATAGGTGCCGCCCAGAAGGCCTGAGTAGGTGAACGTCGCAACCCCATTAGTGAGAGGCTGTGAAGCCTTCTTCTGCCCGGTCACTTCGAGAGTCACCGTCCCAGACGGCGTTGCGGCACCTGCCCCCGAACCGGCGACAGTTACAGTCACGGTCACACTTCCGGGGTAGTTGATGCCGCTCGATGGTGTGACTACCACTGTGGTAGTCGAAGGAGTTCGCGGGTCGACGACCGCGTCTGCCGAGAGAGCGATGTTCACTGCTGGAGCGTTGGCGGCGTTGCTCAACACGGAAATGGAAGCGCTGCTCTCTCCGGCGGCGGAGGGCGTCAACGCAACGTCGAAATAGCAGGCAGTACCAGCCAGGAGCGGCATCGCGCTCGCGCATGCCGGACTGTCGTTGGGAGTTCCAACAGAATAGTCTCCGGCGTTGGGGCCGGTGAACAGATCGCCAGAGAAGGCCGAGAGCGTAAGCGGCGCATTGCCCAGGTTGAACAGTTGCGCTTCCTGGTCCGACTCGGCAAAAGGAACAATCTGGCCAAAGCTGATCGAGCCGCCAACGCCCAGTTGAGACATGCCGGCGGTCGAGCCAGATCCATATGTGGCATAGGCGTTCTCCATTCCGTCGAGCGCCACGCTAACTGGAATCGATCCACTACCCAGTGTTGCGGCCAACTGAACCGCACCATTGACATTCAGGCCGCCTGAGGATGCCTCATAAGGAATCCACCAGAGGCCGGTAGATTCAGCCACAAACACTGACCCTGACGGATCTACTGCCAGACCAGTGACCGGCGCGGAAAGCCCGCTCGTGATCTCGCTGCTGCCTCCGGAGGGTGTCAGTTCCCACAGTTTCGTTCCATCCGCTACCCACACATTACCCTGGTTGTCCGTGGCGATTGCCGAGGGTCCGGTAAATGTGACGCCGGATCCAATGGTGTTGATTCCGTGGCCCTGAAGCAGGAGGTCGATCTGCGGGTTCGAAACCTTGACGACCTGCTTCTTATCCTGGTCGGCCACATAGACATCGCCCGCCCCGTCGGCGGCAAGGTTCAGGTGGCTGCCGAGTCCGGTCTGAAGCGTTGTCTGCTGCTTCGGTGCCAGTGCGCCATTGATAAACGGAATCTCAATGATGTTGCCCGAGTCTCCGATATAGAGGTCCCCTGCGCCATCGACTGCCACGCCAGTGGGCGCGGTCAGGCCCGTCCCTAGCGCCGTTCCGACCACGGAATTCGATCCTGCCGGATACATCTCGATTGCGCCCAGCGTGGAGTCGGCGACATACGAATTCCCCAGCGAGTCGCCCGCCACCTGCTCCGGTGCCTGCAATCCCTTGGCGACAGACTGTACTGCGGCCGGGGAGAGAACTGACACAGCGGGGCCTTCTCCAACGCCGTTCAAATAAGCATTGCTGCCGGCGATGATGTTTTTGCTCGAATCGAGTATCTGCAGTTCGCCGCTCACGCTACCCGCTGCGGTCGTATTCAACTGCACGTAAAAGGAGCACCAACTGTTCTGCGTCGCGACTGTGTCCTGGGATGCGAAGGCCGGATATGCGGTGCCGGCCGTGCAAGGCTGCACCGCCGGAACCACCGTTGGATCCGGATTTGGATTGGTGGTGATGGTGGTGAAGTTACCCGCTCCCGGCAGCGCGTATGTGAAACTCCCCGGGGTCGTTGCCTGGCTGAAGCTATAAAAGACCGTCTGCGTGGCCCCCGCGGTTCCAACCGGAGATGCGCCGAGATTGGCAGATCCCGGAGCCCATTGCACAATTCCTGACGTGGTGCACGTGGCCGGATCGAGGGACGTGCAGGCTGGAGCCTTGGTGCCGGCGGGCGCCCAGTTGCTTCCACCGTTCCCATTGGGAATCCAGATATATCCCCTTGGGTCGATCGCAACGCCGAATCCGGCAGCGACCGGGGAAACCTCGACCGCATCGTTCCAGACCAGATTGGGCGCAGTGGGAGTGCCTTCATTAGGCACCATGAGCACCAGGTCTACCTGGCCGCCATAGGAATTCTGATCGTTCTCGCTGGAAAGATAGAGGTTTCCAGCAGCGTCAAAGGTCATGCCCTTGAAATTGAAACCGGCTGAGGCAGGGTCGATGCGCGTCAGCGTTGACTCCAGTGTTCCTGTTCCGTCGCCTGTAAGCGGCAGTGTTGCGGTAGCGGGAATCTCCCGAACGCCCGTAACTCTTGAACTCGGCGACGAGTAAACATTCTCCAGGAAAAAAATGTTTCCGGCATGATCCTGTGCGACGAGATTGCCATTGGTGAACATGCCCGTGATAACGCGCACCACCGTTCCGGGATTGCCGTTTGCGTCGATGGTAAACTTGTCGATTTCACCGCTGTTGGACCAACTCACAACCATGTTGCACGGAAAGCCATTGTCGCAGTTGATTGAAACGTCCTGAGGCTCAATCGCGGTAGGTACGCCGCTCAGGGTGACGCTTGGAGAGTTGGCCCAGTTGGAAGCCGAACTGAAGGTCCACGTTCCGGAGGCCGCGTTGTAGGGCACTCGAAGGAAGTGGACGGCACTGCCATAGCGGTCCGTGATGTAGAGCGTGTCGTTGGCGTCCAGTGCCATGCCTGAGTTCCAGAACGATCCAGAAGCTTCCAGCGTTGACCCGTTCGATGACTGGCCGGTCGGAGCCGGTCCCACAGCCAATGTCGGCGCCGCTGCACCGGGCGCCCATTGATAAAGATTGCTTACCGCGGTGTCGAGAAACAGCACACTGCCGTTATGCGCCACTTTGACGGAATAAATCTGGCTCCATTGGCCGGTGCTGCCGTGGCCAAAAGGAATCACCGAACCAGCCGTAACCGGAACCGGTGCTTTGATCGGCAACTGCGCCGGAGCGGCCCCGCACAACAGCAGGCCAGCAACCGGAATCAGGCACGCGTTCGAAGCAATCCGACGAAGCAAAACAGCAGACTCGATGGCCATACAACTCCTCCGAAACAATCTCGATCCAGACTTCTTCTGCGATCGGCATCTGCGCCGCCCGCATCCATCAATACGGCGTAAGACAGGTGCCGTACTTGCTAAATCCCGTACCCGGCCGGCTGGCGTCCGCCTTCCGGCTTATTGATCACCCTTCCACCCTTGGCTGATCATTCCGTGCAACAGCCCAGGGCACCATCCACTAGAACGAAAACTTTCCGCCCACTTCCACCAGGCGATTGCCAACCTTGATATTGGCAACGCCAAAGTTCTGGTGTGTCAGCACTGACTGGGTCAGCGCCTGCCCGACCGCCGCCTCCTGGAAACCGAGGATCAGGTTGCTTGTGTCAGAGTTATTGAACGAAACCAGCGGATGATTGAGAAAATTGAAGGCCGCGAACCTGAGTTGAAGCCTCTTTGCATCGCTAATTCGAAAATTCTTCAACAGCGTCACATCGTGGTCCATGTAATAGGGCCCGTGAATGTATGGCAGACGGAACGCTCCATTCGACTCCGGCTTGGGTATACCGAACCCAAGGGGATTGACGAACTGGTGAGCGGACTTCCCTCCTACCACTTTGCCCACCACCGTAGGCATAAGCTGTACATCTGGCGTGCCCAGCCATACCACCGGGTTCATGCTGGTCACGCAAAACGACTCGCCCTGCGAATTTGGTGGGATTCCGTAAGTCGTCTCGCAGGTGGAATCCGATTGCGGATTCGATTGATTCTGGTACTCGGTTTGCACCGGCAGCACCGAGCCATACCCGAAGCCGAAGTTCTCGCCCTGCTCGGAGGCCAGCGGGAAACCGCTTTCCACCGTTGAAACTCCGGAGATCTGCCATCCGTTCAATGACTCGGAGAGAATCCTGCCATCCCCTTTGTAGCGTCGTCCCAGGTCCAGCAGGTAATACACATTGAACACGTTGGTCCGATCGAAAGGCACGGGGTTGTAATCGTTGCGAAGATTCACGGGGTCCGCAATAATGTTGTTCCAGGAAGAAGCGGTGGCCAGGTTCTTCGCGAACGTGTAGTTCCCGCCAAATGTCACCATGCCCGTATGCTTTTCCCATTTCATTTGCAAGCTGTTGTAATTCGAGTAGAAATTGTGCTTAAGCTGGTAAATGTGCTGATAGAAGGGATACGGGCGATAGAAGTCTTGCTCTGCGGTATCCATGCTGCTGATGCCGCCGGTGACACCCTGCGTGGTGGTCAGGGATGAGGGCAGCAATCCAAGGTTCACAGTGAACAGGTTGTCTGTGGGGTTGGCAGGGTTTGGATTCGCGGGGCAACCGTGCTCAATGCCGCATATTACGTTGATATCGGAGGCGCTGTTGTAGGAGCCGTTGTTGTAGGAACCGAGGTTCTCGTTGTGACTACCCACATAGGCCACTTCAAGGCGCGAGCGCCACGGCATCGCCTGCGAGACGGCGAGGTTGTACTGGTAGTAGAGGGGACGCGACGAATCACTCGCGGACAGCGCATAAGCAGTGAAGTCCGGAGGATTAAGGGGCGACTGGCTGTCGATTCCCGCAAAGGTCAGCGCGCCGGTGAGAATGCTGGTCTTGTACCCCTGAGCCGTGGCTGCAGCAAGCGCGTAAGGATTGAACTGTTCCTGGTTGCGATAGAAGCCGCCACCGCCCCGAAGCACGGTGTGTTCGTTGCCAAAAATATCCCATGCGACCCCGACGCGCGGTGACACATAGACCGTTGGCGGCGAGCTGACCGAGTTGCTTACACCGGACTTTTGGGAAGACCAGGTCATTCCCGGCATATTGAGGCCCGTGCAGTCGCGGGTATACCCGCCGCACTCGGTGTTGTAGAGGCTGGGAGAGAATGTCGCCAGTCCGTTATTATGGCGATCGGTCCAGGGTCCGAGATGCTCTATGCGCGCGCCTGCGGTGAGCGTGATGTGGCGGAACTTCCAGGTATCGTTCGCATATCCTGCAAGCGACGTGTAGCGCATATCAACAGTCGGAGTAAAGTTTGTCTGCGTATAGGAATCGGCATAGCCCATGTATGCCATTGCCGTTGGATTCACGCAGCTTCCCAGATAAGCGGCCCCGGAAAGACGCTCACTCCCCGCCTGGTTGGGGTTATAACAAGCCTGGAACTGCGCGGAACCGTAGGGCGCCGTCGCGTACTCGAAATAGCTGTTGCCGGGATTGAAAGTAAACTCTCCCTGCGGATAGGCCCCGGGATCGGCGATCCCGTTGTAAGTCCCTGTCTCCCAGTACACTCCGAATTGGAGGAAGTGACTTCCCTTCTGCCAACTCAGATCGTCCTGCAGAATGGGGTCTACTTTCTTGGTCCGGACCTGGTTGTTATAGAAGCCGCCGGGCATTTGCAAATCCGGATAACCGAGGCCGGTTCCGCCTTCGTTGTTCATTGCCGGAACCGAATAGTCGCCGCCGTTCTTATACATGCCCAGATAATCGAAGTTGCCGTTTCCGCCGTTGTAGGCGTTCATATTGAACCGTTGAGCCGCCAGCGGATTTCCCATCTTTCCAGGCAAGCTGACGAAGGACATTGCGGCATCGAACTCGTTGGTCAAGGTGGCGCCAACGTTGCGCGTGTAGCGCGCTGCCATAACGTTGGAGATGTCGCCCGTGGTTACGTTGCCCGGATAAGGCATCGACCCAGTCGGGAACGATCCCAGATCCACCGGATCCTGATCGATTTCTTTTTGCAGGCCGTAGACAAGGAACAAGCGATTCGTGTCGTTGATGACATATTGGAGATCGGTTTTGAACTGCTCAACATTTTGCTGCTGAATCAGTTGTTCAATGTAGTTGTAGCCGAATTGGTTGGTAAATGGATCGGCGTTAGGCTGAGGCATCCAATTCACCAGGGCTACGCCGGAACTATTGGCATAGGGCGCCGCATTGAAGTTGCTCACAAGTGTTCCGTTGGGAAGATAGTTTTGAGCAAAACACATTGGCAGGATGGCGTTCGGGTTGGCAGCTCCGTCCGGGCGCGCGCCGCAGAGTTCGGCATCCAACGATGCAGGGCTGAAATCTCCCTGCCTCTCCGCCATGGTTGGCACCCATGCTGTCAAAGCCTGCTGGTTGGCCTCAAAGCTCTGGTTGTCATACTCAAATGCGGCAAAGAAGAACAGCTTGTCCTTGTTCCTGTTGAATTCAGTAAATGGAATGGGCAAGGGACCGCCCACGTTACCGCCGGGAAACAGATAACGGCCGGCCGGCCGGGATTGCCGCAGGAAATTGTCGTACCAGTCATTCGAGTTGAAAACGGTGTCGCGGGCAACCATGTAAGCTTCACCGTGATAGGCCGAGCCACCCGTCTTGGTGGATGAGGTGATCACAGCCGGCCCCTTGGCATTGACGGCACTGAACGACGAGCTGGTCGCCTTCACTTCGGAGACCATTTCAATGTTCGTCGTCTGCACTGTGCCTGAGTTGGTAGCGATATCGGTGAGTGAGACGCCGTCGCTGACTACAGCAATACCCGTCACGCCGCTGCCATTGGCGGAATAAGCTCCTGTTGGGCCGCTCAAGCCAACTACGGCCGAGTTGAAGCCTGGACGATTGAACAGTCCCTGATCACCAGTCGACATCGCATATCCCGGCAGCATGCGGATCAGTTCAGTGGGATCGCGGCCAACCAGGGTAAGCGTATCCAGGTCTTTGGCTGTGATGATGTCGCTTCGTTCGCCAGTGTCCAACGTCGCATTCATTGAGTCGACGACGCCTTCCACAGTTACAGATGCTGTAACTGCGCCGACTTCCATCTTGATATCCGTGAAACTGAGCTGATCGCCCGGACGCAGCGGAAATGGCTGCGACTCCCAGGAACTGAAGCCGGTCGCAATCACTTCAAACTTGTAACTCAAGCTCGGTAAAGCAGAGGCGAACGCGAAAAAACCATGACTATTGCTCGTCGTCTTGCGTACCGTTCCCGTCTGCGTATCCGTCAGCAGCACGGTTGCATCGGCAATCACGGCGCCTTTCGCGTCGGAGACCACGCCTGTCACGTTCCCAGTCGTCTGGCCAAATGCAGGTGAATGCAACTGCAGGAGGACGATGAAAAGCAGCGCCGGTAACCAGGCCGCCTGTCTGATCTTTGAGAATAGCTCCATGGTAATTCTCCCCCGTCGAATACGATTCAATTCGCCTTCAGTTTCCGGTACCCGCGATGCCTGGCACTTGATCGGCCACTGAAACGAACACGGTGTTGCCGCCTTCACTCTGATTTCTCGGCCCTGGTTCTGAGTTTTGTTTGTGTTTTAGTCCGGCGCAAATATAGCCCCGCGACCAACCCCTGTCAACATCCCAAATCGTTTGAGAACTCAGAATGGGATCGATACCGCGCGAAAGTCTGCGCAAAGCTGTCTGTGTTGGTCGTGATGAAGGCGGATTACATGGGTTACTGGGGCCGCTCTGCTGTTGCGCGAATGGCGCAGCGGACGCCCCATGCTGGCCGGCCGGCCTGGAGCAAGCAAGACTCTGGGCGGCATCGTAGGTCGACGCCGTGCCATTTCCAAAGAGAGTGCAACTGCGACCCGGCCAAAAAACTTGCATTAATGCCTCACGCTGCGCGTCTGGTCGCCGCAGCATTTCATCACGGCTCCCTGCCTGAAGGAGCTCATTTCCCTTTGGTGGTATCACTGATACCGATACCACTCAAGACTCATTACAATCTCTGAATTATTGCGAATAAACATATACTTCTTCGGGAAGAACATTGTCAATCGTTATTTTCCTCGGCTGAATTCCATGCAGTTGAAACTCTGTGGTACAAATGAGAACGCTACCATCCACGAGGCGCCCATGACTCCAGAGGGACACAAACCCGTTCTCGTTTACGATGTCGGCGGTTCACACGTTTCCGCTGCACTTTGTCAGGACGGCGCGTATCGTCTAGGCCGCGTGGTCAGTGGATCGCATGCCGGCAGCCAAACTGCAGACGGCTTCCTCAAACTGCTCTATTCATTGGGAATGGAAGCGGCAGACGGTTCCAGCGCATGCGGCGCCCAGATCGCCGTGCCCGGTCCATTCGATTTCGACGCGGGCGTGAGTCTCATGCAGCACAAACTTCCGTATCTGTATGGGTTGAATCTGGCCCAATTGCTGGCGCAGCGATTCGTCTGGCGGGCGGATCAGGTTCGCTTTGTTCACGACGCTGCGGCCTTCCTGTTGGGCGAGATCGGTGCAGGAGCTGCGCGGGAGGCTTCGCGCGCAATTGGAATCACTCTCGGAACCGGCATCGGCTCGGCGTATTCCGTGGATGGCCGTCTAGTCACGGATGGCGACGGGGTTCCACCTGGCGGAGAAATATGGAATCTGCCTTACGAGGATGGAATCGTTGAGGATTCCATCTCCGCAAGGGCCATCAGGAGATCCTACGAGCGTCATGCCCATCTGGTTGCCGAACCGGCGGACATTGCCAGCAAGGCGCCCAATGATTCCGCGGCGGCTTTCGCTTTCAGTGAGTTTGGACGCCATCTCGGATCTGTGCTTCGCATTGTTGCTGCGGAATTTCGCCCCGATGTGTTGATCCTCGGAGGTGGAATTTCACGGTCCGCTTGTCTCTTTCTTCCACCAGCACACAGGGAGTTGGGCGATTTGAATCTGCGTCTGCAGGTGTCCGCGCTGGGGGAAGAGGCTGCGCTCGTAGGCGCAGCAGTAGCCTGGCGCACACGCCGCCATTCACACTGCTGAACTCATCATGAGCCACTGCACGCCAGCTCGGGTTCCCACCTCTCCGATTGCGAGTGGCAATGGACTTCGGTCCACGACGCGATTCATCTTCACGCAACATTCCACATCACAAACATGCGCCACTGACCAGAGGCTGGAGTGTTCGGATTTCATAGAGCCAACGGCGGTATCGTTATCATCCAATCGAATTGATGAGACTGCTCTTACGAGAATTCGCCTTTATGAGTAGCTATTTCCTTGACGAACTTGCTAATGGCGAAGTAATGTGTACCGTTATCAAAAACGAACATCTGAATGGCGGGAATTCAAGCGGCCTGATTTCCAGGATGCATCGGGGAGATGGCGGGGGGTGGACTTCATGCGGACGAAACGCAGAGCAGGGCGAATCGAGCCACGGCCGATTCCCGAATGCAGCAGCAACTCTATCGGAGGAAGTGATATGGAATCCAATCTGAACAATCTGACGAATCCATTGCGTTCGTTCGTGACGATGGCACGGGTTGCTTTGCTGTCCGTGCTTACCATCTGGCTTTGCGTCTCCGTTGCAACTGCCCAGACTCCGACGATCGTTACCAGCCAGGCTACACAGATCGGCTCGCTCGGCGGCAACTACGGCGGCGGCTGGGCCCCTGGGCAATCTCCTGTGGGAGGCAACTTCGCGGTAGGACCGAACGGCAGCGTCATTATCGGCGACGGATACGGTACCGGGGTTTTTCAGATTACGCCCAGCGGCGTCCAAACCGTACTGGCCAACATGAGCAACACAACATCGGCAGCGGTCGATCAGTATGGCAACGCCTACATTGCGTCGATTGCTTACTATGGCGCCACGCCCGCGATCTACAAGCTTCCTTACAATGCCATGACCGGCACGTATACCGGATATACCACAGCACCCACGACGAACTGCCTGGGCGGCACGCAGGACACTGCAGCGTGCGTGTTTGCACCAGGAACGCAAGCAGTGCTTACAGCGGGTATCGGCACCGGCGGCGCAGGAATTGCAATTATCACCTTCGACACACAAGGCGATCTCTTTTTTGCGACCGACACACAGCCTACAAAGAATCCAAACACCATCTACGAGTGCAGCGCGCAGTGCCAGGCCGAGACAGACGGAAAGGGCACTTATGCACCGGTCCTCATCTATGCCGACTCGACACCGATGGGAACCGTCGTTGTCGATCCATGGGGAAATCTGTTCTTCCTCGACGGCAGCACCAATACCAGCGCTGGGGATGTAAGCAACCTGCAAGAGTTGCCGCTCGTGTCGGGTTCCTATGCCGCGACGCCGACAACTCTCGAGAGTTACACCACCAAAGCGGGCTACAACGGACTAAGCGGCCTGGCCGTCGACTCCAACGGCACCATCTATTTCACAACGAACTCCGATGGTATCTTCGCGCTGCCAAATACGTCCACAGGCGGCCCAAATCTGGCTGGAATCTACGCCGTCTCAACCGTTGGCGGCAGGGGACTGGCGCTCGATCCGAACGGCAATCTTTACCAGATTCCCTATATCAACGGCGACGCAGTCTCCCGCATCCTCGTGAACAACCTTGCGCTTTCTGCCGCACCAGTGGGCGGTACCGCAACAACCGCAACCGCGACGCTCATCGACAATGCCGGCACCTGTACTCCAACATTGAGCCTCAAGGGCTGGGAGTTTGGTGTCACCACAACAGAGTTCACAGCAGTTCCGGGAACGAGTTGTGCAGCCGCTCTTGGAACTGGAAATGGAACATTCAGTCCCGCCCTTCCCATCACTGGTGCGGTCGTATCGGAAACAGTCACTTTTACTCCAACGAATGTTGGCGAGCGCACTGCGCAAATCATCGCTACGGATAGCGCTGTAAGCGGAAACGGATCGACTACTGTCAGCGCAGTTGGACAAGGCCAGTTGGCAACTTTGGATCCGGGTGTCTGGACGGCATACGGAACCGGGTTTACAGAGCCGTATTCCGTTTCAGTAGATGCTGCCGGAGACCTGGCCATCGCCGATGAAGGGGGAAGCGTTTATTGGATTCCAGCGGCATCGCCCGCTGGCACTACACCAACCTCGATCGGCACCGGCTTCAGCAAGCCCGCTGCAACCACCTTCGACGCAAATGGGAATTTGTACATAGCCGACTTTGGAAATAACGACATTGTTGAGATTCCCAATGTTAAGGGTGCACTGAGCGCTTCCGCGCAATCCACGCTGATCGCAAGCACCGTAACCTTTGGTGGAACCACGTTGAGCAAGCCGAGCGGACTGGCCGTAGGGCCGGATGGCGCACTCTACATCTCCGATCTCGGTAATAGCCGCGTTGTCAGCTACAACCTCACATCCGGAATCACCGCGGTCCGAATGACCGGCTTGAAGGACCCCTGGGGCGTGGCCGTAGATGCATCCAACAACTTGTATGTTGCCGATACGGGTAATGGCAACGTGCTGGTCGATTCCCTCGGCAACATCACCACATTGACGCCGGCTGGCGTAACAGCTCCGTGGGGAGTTGTGGTTGATCCATCCGGCAGCGTGTTGATATCCGACAAAACAACCGGAGACATCGTGCGCGTTCCCAATGAGAGCGGAACGCTAACCGACGCAGATGCACTGCTCGTTGAGAAGAATCCCAAATCCGCGCTCGGGCTTGCAATCGATGCTTCCGGTGATTTGTATGTAACCGATAATTCCGGTGCGTCCGTCTACGCAATCAATCGCGCCGGAGCCGCAGTCAGCTTCGGCATTGTAGCGGACGGCACTTCGAGTGCGCCGGTAACTGTCTACCTTCAAAACGCCGGCAACGAAGCGGTAACGCTAGGGACCCCGGATGTAACCGAACCGACGAACACCATGTTCACAATCGCGGCGGGGTCGACGAACGGATGCGTATCCGGCTCTACAGGCACTACCGGGCACTTCTGCGAGTTCACCGCAGAGTTTGCTCCCACGGTGGGCGCAAGCGGAGCTGAAACGGGGACGGCAACGGTATCCTTCACCGGAGGGGCTTCGGCTACTATCACCCTGTCCGGCACTGCGACAACGTCCTCTCTGAAGTCGCAGACCATCACCTTCACACCGCCCACAACGGTTTATGTCGGCCAACAACTGGCACTGGTTGCAGCCGGCGGCGCATCGGGCAATGCTGTCACATTCAGCATTGACGTCGCCTCCGCATGCGCGAGTTGCGCAACCATCAACGGAACCACGTTGACGGTGAATTCGCCTGGCTCGTTCCTTGTAGACGCAAACCAGGCAGGAAACACCAACTACGCACCAGCCGCCCAGGTTCAGGTGGCCGTCACCGCAAAGGCGCTCACGGCGCCAGGCGGAGCAGCCTCAGGCATCGTAACCAGTCAATTGACGTGGCTTGGAGCCTATCCAACCGGCGGAGATGAGAACCAGGGAACGGCAGCCGGTGACAGCTTTGGCATCAACTCCCAGGGCTACATCCTCATCAGCACTACGTACGGCGGCACAGTGATTGAGGTCAACGGCCAAACCGGCGCCGTGACGACACTCGGTTCCTACGGCGAATACGGCAATACCGGCGGCGTCGCTGTCGACAACAAGGATAACCTTTACGTTGGGGGTCTCTATGGCAGCGGCAGCAATATCATCGCCAAGGTTCCCTACCTTGGCAACGGTGTCTATGCAACGCTGACTGATGCAACACAGGGCACGCCTCCGGCCAATTGCACCGGGAACGACACGACCGAATGCGTCCTGGCTCCAATGGCGGCAATTCCCGGTGGGTTCGGTGTCGCCTCAATGAAGTTCGACGCATCGGGTAATTTCTTCCTGGCTACTTCCGACCAGGGCAACCCACACTCCATCTGGGAGTGCACAGTGGCCTGCTTGGCCGGCGGCACCGGCGCACCAGTGCCCGTGATGCTCTTCCAGGAGCCGACAGGAGCCTCGCCGTCCACTACTGGGCAGCTCTATCTCGGCGGCATCGCGATCGATGCTACTGGAAACCTGTTTTTCACAGATTCAAACGAGATCAATCCGTCCTCCAATGGCGACGAAAGCTCGTACTCGGATCTTTATGAAATCCCGTACACGGCGGGAACAGGCTATGCTGCAACGCCCACGCTGCTGCAGACCTTCACCAACGCCTCTCCTGGCACCTACGACGACGAATTGGATGGCGTAGCTGTTGACCCAACCGGCAACGTCTATTACACCATCCAGTACGAAGGCATCTTCGCATTCCCGAATGTAGGCGGCACTATCAATACCGCAGGCGGGTACGCTGTTTCTACCCAGGGTGGAAAAGGGCTCTCCTACGACACTCTTGGCAACATCTACGAAACGGGATATAGCACAGCAGTCAACACCGCCGGCGCTGAGACTGTGGCTCGCATCTCGGTGAACAACGTGACCACGCCCGAGTCAGCCCTGGGCGTCGAGGCGACGGTAACCAACGTCACCGCCATGGACAATTTCGTAGGCTGCTCAACTCCCGCGACAATCGACATCACGTCGTCGGATGCTCAATTCAGCGCGACAGCCGGCAGTACCTGCTCATCCAACACCAACTCTGATGGAACAGGTACCGCCAAGTATCCCTTCGCCGGATCCAACTTCCCGGTGACGGTAAACTTCACTCCTTCGGCGCCTGGCCCTCAGACTGCCACGCTCACGCTGACTGACACAACAAACGGCGGCGTAAGCACATCGGCAGTTTCCGGTACGGGACAGGAAACAGCACAGACCATCGTCTTCACCGCACCCACCGTCACCACGTACACCTACGGAGTCGCTCCCATCACCCTGGCTGCGACTGGCGGCGCATCGAACAATCCCATCGTCTATACCGTGGATACGTCCAGCTCCGCAACCGCCACCATCAGCGGATCAACGCTGACGGTTACGGGGGCGGGCAAGCTGGTGATCGACGCCAACCAGGCGGGCGGCCTTGTCGGCAATGTTTATTACGCGGCGGCACCACAGGTTCAACTAACCCTGACCATCAACCCGGAAGGCCAGGCAATCAGTTTCGCTACGCTGGCATCGCCAGTTCCCTTCTCCAACGGATTGACCATAGCTCTGAGCGCAACCGGCGGCGGATCGAATAATCCGGTGGTATTCACGCTGGATACCACCAGCACCGGCTCGGGAACGATTTCGGGCAGTACGCTGACCGTCACCGGCGTGGGCAACCTGGTGATCGATGCCAATCAGCCGGGCAACACCAACTACGCCGCGGCAACCCAGGTTCAGCAGACCGTCCAGGTCAACCAGGGCACACAAGCCATTACCTTCACACCGCCAACCTCGAACATCTACTTTATCGTTGGTGGAATCAGCATCGATATCGTCGCCACCGGTGGTGGATCGGGCAACGCGGTCGTCTTCACTTTGGATAAGACCAGCACCGGCGCCGGTTCAATCACCGGCAATGTGCTCATGGTGACCGCTCAAGGCAAGCTGGTGATCGATGCCAACCAAGCGGGCACCACTAACTTCCAGGCCGCTCCTCAAGCTCAGGAGACGATCGATGTGCTGGCGCCGCTGCCAACCCAGACCATCACCTTCAACAATCCCGGGACCCAGGTTCTCGGAACTCCGCTCACGCTCGCAGCAACCGCCACGTCAGGCTTTGCTGTGTCTTTCACCTCATCCACCACAGCCGTCTGCACAGTCTCTGGCACCACGGCCACGTTCTTGACAGCAGGAACCTGCACCATCACAGCTACCCAGCCTGGCGACAACGCAACCTTCGCGGCAGCCCCGCCGGTAACGCAGAGCTTTATCGTCAACGCCACTGGCGAGCTCCCGTCGTTCGCCTTCAACTTTTCGCTGCCTACCCTGACGATCCAGCCAGGAACCGTCGGCGTCACACAGTTAACCATCAACTCCGTCAATTCGTTTGCAGGCACAGTCTCGTTCGCCTGCAGCGGTTTGCCCTCGGGATATAACTGCTCGTTCAACCCTGACCCCATCACTGTCGTTGCCGGACAGTCGGCGGTTACGACGCTCTCAATTACCCCCACCAATTCCACGGCGGCAATTCACGGCGGGGCCAAGCCACTGTTTCCAGTAGCAACCCTGGCAGTTGCGCTTTGCCTGCTTGGCTTCAGGAAGCGTAGCCGTCTCCAGCTGCTTCTGCTGCTGATTGTCAGCGGCGCTGGGTTGGGTCTTCTCTCCGCCTGCGGCTCCAACTCAACAACCACCAAGTCCACGTCAAGCACAGTTACAGTAACGGCAACCTACGGGACACAGACTGTATCTCAAACTCTCACGGTGATCGTTGAATAGTTCACGCCGGAAATCGTAGCAAACAAGATGGACCTCTCCCAAAACTGGGAGAGGTCCATCAGATTGCTGACAAAGTACCAAGAAAGGCTCTCGTTTTCCACGGGAGCCTTTTGTATTTTGGATTCATGCTGAAGGAGACTGAGGCGAAACAAGAGGAACTTGAGCTGGTGTCGATTGCGGCGCTGGTGCCTGAAGGTCATCTGCTGCGGAAAGTGGATCGAGCCGTGGAGTTCGGTTTTATCCGCGAGCGGGTGAAGC
>Ga0116135_1000134_pt1 | contig 36926 bp, 25 predicted proteins | sample June2015DPH_20_1_FD_89738 | JGI IMG/M metagenome (GOLD analysis project Ga0116135, IMG submission 89738) | Peatland microbial communities from SPRUCE experiment site at the Marcell Experimental Forest, Minnesota, USA - June2015DPH_20_10 | ecosystem: Environmental > Terrestrial > Soil > Wetlands... | reverse complement strand
AATAAAACTAGAATTAAGCAAATAATAAACCATAGCTAGATTTAACTAATAAAACTATATCTTGCAAAATAACATCTTCTGGCAGCGTATTACCAAATAACCAACTAAACAAATCCGCATCATTTTCTTGTAATAATAAATCAAAAGCTTGTTGTTTTATACCAGTAAGATTTTTATAATGAACTGTAAAAAAATCAAGTAAAATTTCGTCTAATTCTAACATTCCCCGTTTACATTGCCAACGAGTACATCTACCTGGTTTAATCTTCATAATCGGTTTCTTGGCATGCTTTAATTTTTAATATAGTATCATTATATAAATTATTCGTACCAATAACACCCTCTTTTTTAAAGAGGGTCCGCCGAAGGCGGGGGAGATTTATATAAGGAACAATACATGCAACAAACTCGTGGATTAGCCGCTAAGCATGAACATGCTGCTAGCCTAATTGCTAGAGATACTAGACCAATTGGGACTAGGATCGCAGAATGGGTTTGTAATCCAATAGTTAATTTATCTTTATTCTTAACGCTTGGCGTTAGTTGCTTTTTATATCCAATAGCTTGCGATGTTACGCTTATTATTAGCGCAGTTTTGTTTTTATTTATTAAATCTAGACCAGTAACTTTGCCGTTTAAATTACCAATTTCTTCTCGTACCAAAGACTATAACAATACATCTCCTGGTTCTTATAAACCAAATTTAGCTGCAGGAATTTCTTTTTTTGGTAACGAACTAAGTTCCAACCAAGAGTTATGGTTTACCAATGAAGATTTGCGTACCCATGCATTAATTTTTGGTTCTACCGGTAGTGGTAAAACCGAAGCTCTAATCTCTATTGCTTTTAATTCATTAATCCACGGCAGTGGTTTTATTTATATAGATGGTAAAGGTGATAATAGTTTGTTTGCTAAAATCTTCTCTATGGTTAGAAAAATGGGGCGTGATGACGATTTATTGCTTATTAACTTCATGACAGGCGCCAGAGATATTATCGGTCCACAAAAAAATCGTTTATCTAACACTATGAATCCTTTTGCTAACGGTTCTTCAAGTATGTTATCTCAGTTAATTATTAGTTTAATGGATGCATCTAGTAACGATCAAACTGGCGATATGTGGAAAGGGCGTGCTATAAATTTCGTACAAAGCTTAATGGTAATTTTATGCGCAATGAGAGACGCTGGGCATATTTTATTAGATGCTAACTCTATTAGAGAATATTTTCTTATAGAAAAATTAGAATCAATAGTTATAGATTTAAAATTTCCAACACTAAATAATTTATACGTACCATTAGATACTCTACCCTCAAAAACTATTGATCCATTAAAAAATTATCTATTAAATTTACCAGGATATAATGCAAAAAATAAATTCAATCAAACTGGAGAAGTACGCGAACAACATGGGTTTATTACCATGCAATTAACTAGAGTTTTTGGCTCATTAGCAGATACTTACGGCCATATAATTCGTACCAACTTAGCCGAAGTTGATGTAAAAGATGTAGTACTAAATCGTCGTATTTTAATAGTTTTATTACCAGCTTTAGAAAAAGCTCCAGAAGAACTAGCAAATTTAGGTAAAATAATAATAGCATCTCTTAAAACCATGATGGCAGCTGGACTTGGAGATCAAGTTGAAGGAAAATATATAGACGTTATTAGCAGTAAACCAACTAATGCTACTGCACCTTTTGTCTCTATTATGGACGAATATGGATACTATGCCGTTAAAGGTTTTGCCATAGTTGCAGCTCAAGCTAGATCATTAGGATTTTCGGCTATATTTGCCGGACAAGATTTGCCAGCTTTTCAAAAAGCCTCTAAAGAAGAAGCTGCTTCTATTGGTGCTAACTGTAATATTAAAATTTGTATGAAATTAGAAGATCCATTAGAAACTTGGGATTATTTCAATAAAACCGCTGGTGAAACCTACGTAACTAATGTTAATAGCTTTCAACTACATTCTGGTAGCGTAGCTTTAAATTACATGGATAGTAGAAGCACTTCGGTCGATAGACGACAACGAATAGAATTGTTAGATTTAAAAGATCAACGTGAGGGTGAAGCACACATTTTTTTCAAATCCAAAATAATACGAGCAGCAATGTTTTTTGCTAATCCAAAACCAGTAGTTGAATTAAAATTAAATCAACTTTTAAAAGTAGATAAACCAGACGAAGCAGTAGTTATAAATATACTTAAACGAATCAATAGCTTTTCTGAGGTGCTTAATAAACCAGTTATTTACCCTAAGGTAGAACAAAATGAAAATATCTCATGCATACAATTATCTCTATTAGAGTCCTCCTCTACATTGTCTCCTATAGAAAGAATAATAGAAGCAATAGCGGTTTTACTAGAACAACAAATTGAAAAACATTTAAGCATAGATCACTATTATGCATCATTAGATAGTAGGATCCGAATGAATGCCTTTACTAAATTATCACATACCCACCCTTGCACCGAACAATTGCTTGGTAATAATTTAACTACATTTAAAATGCCTTTATTAAAAGCTAGTAACATATTAGAAATATTCAAACAAATTGAATATTTAAGTGGCTCATCTATAGAACACGCAGAAAAAATTTCTCAAAATTTATTATCCAGAATAGAAACAATTTCCAGTTTTCCTCCTAATAAAGATGCTATTTCGTCTAATTGGCAACCTAAATTTAAAGAAAGTTTAGATGATATTTTAAAACTATTTAAATTAGATCCTATTAATATAGATGCAAAAACTTCCGATTTACCTGAATTACCACCGATTATAGAAGATTAAATCTATTTTATTTATTTTCTATAGGTAAAATAAGGCTCAGAAGAGCCGTCATTAATAAAAACTTCTTGCCATCCATGTTTTTGATAAAATTTACAGGCCTTTAAGTTTTCTGTTTTTACTTTAAGCTCCATAGGGCTTAACAGCCTCCCTTCTGCTTTTTTTAATAATTGACTACCAATCCCTAATCCCTGCCAATTTGGATGTATAAACAAATTATGGATAAAATTATCCTGTATCCACATAGAAACAAACCCTGTAATAATACCATTTTTTTCTGCCACCCAAACTTCTTCGCCTGCAACAGATTCCATATAATCATCAAGCTGAAATTTTTCCGATGGTTGTAAAGTAAAGGTTTTTTGACGAGTTGTTAAGAATAAACTCTTTAGTTGTTCAAGATCTTCTTCGGTTGCTTCGCGTATTATTACTATCATAAATTTATTGAATTAAGTTTAAAAAATCTTCCTCGGTTAAAATAATTATATGTAAATTTTGTGCTTCCTGCAATTTACTGCCAGGATTTGCCCCTACTACTAAATAATCTGTTTTTTTAGAAACACTAGAGCCTATCTTGGCACCATACTTTTCTAACAATAATTTGGCTTCTTCTCTAGAAAATTTAGTTAAACTACCGGTTAACACAAAGATTTTATTACTAATTTTATTATTAAATAATAGATTATTATTGGTTGCTTCAGTAAAATTAATGCCTATATTAATTAATCTATTTATAATCTGTTTATTATGATCCTCTTGAAAAAAACTATATATATGTTCTGCAACAACAGAGCCTATTCCATAAATTTTAGATAATTCTTCTACTTTAGATTGCATTAAATCAGGTAATTTAGGATAAGTTTTAGCTAACAATTTAGCAGTTTCTTCACCAACTTCATTAATCCCTAGCGCATACAAAAACTTTGCTAACATAGTTTTTTTACTATTAACAATAGCTTCTAATAAATTACTAGCAGATTTTTCACCAACTCTGTCTAATGCTATTAATTGTTCCAACGTAATATTATATAAATCAGCAACATTAGCTATTATATTATTGTCTACCAACTGTTCTATTAATTTATCACCTAAACCATCTATATCCATAGCTTTTTTAGAGGCAAAATGTTTAATTTGTTCTTTTACTTGAGCAGAGCAATTAAGCCCACCAGTACATCGTGCTATAACTTCACCAATAGCTTTAGTTATTTTAGCTTTACATATTGGACAACACTTCGGTAAAACAATTGTTCTAACTTCTTGTAAATTTCTACGCTCCACCAACGCCATTACTACTTCTGGAATTACATCCCCTGCTCTCTTTATTATAACCCAATCACCAATCATTAGATTTTTATGCGCTATTTCGTCCATATTATGCAACGTAGCATTCTTAACCATTACCCCAGCTACAAATACTGGCTCTAATCTAGCAACAGGAGTTATACTACCAGTCCTACCAACCTGAAACTCTACATCTAATAATTTAGTAACTACTTCTTGTGCAGGAAACTTATGGGCAATTGCCCATCTTGGAGCCTTAGCAATAAAGCCTAATTGTTCCTGGTCTTTTAAATTATCTACTTTATACACTACCCCATCAATATCATAATCTAAAGAAGATCGATTTTGTAACATTTTCTTATAAAAATTTAAACAATCATCAATACTATTAGTTTTAATTATATAATCACAAACTGAAAAACCTAAACTTTTTAATTTTTGTAAAATTGCAAATTGACCATAACAACCATCTAAATTATTGGCCCCATATGCAAAAAAAGACAATTTGCGACTAGCGGTAACACTAGGATCTAACTGACGTAAACTACCGGCAGCCGCATTTCTAGTATTTACTAAAATTTTATTACCATGAAGTTTAGCATGATTAGTTAATTGTTCAAATACTGTTTTTTTCATATAAACTTCACCACGAACTTCTATTTCTTCGCTATCATCTTTATGAACATTAAAATAATTTAATAATTTTAATGGAATATCTTTAATCGTACGGCAATTAAGTGTTACATCTTCGCCAATATTACCATCTCCTCTTGTAGCTGCTAATTCTAATATACCATTTTTATATAACAAATTAACGGCTAATCCATCTATTTTCGGTTCACATACATATGTAGTAGTGGTTTGCAATTTATCATAATTTTTTTTATCAAAATCCCTAACTTCTAGTTCAGAAAAAGCATTAGACAAAGACAACATAGCAGTTTTATGTACAATTTGATTAAAAACTTTAGATAGAGCCCCACCTACTCGTTGAGTTGGTGAATATTTAGAAATTAATTCTGGAAACTGTTGTTCTATTTGCTGCAATTCTTTAATTAGAACATCATATTCACTATCTAAAACACTAGGAGTTGCTAACACATAGTATTCATAATCATATTTTTGTAATAAAGCGGTTAATTCTTCTATTCTTATTCTGGCTTGCTTTACATCCATATATACCTATCTCACTAGCTAACCTGGTTTAGCATCTAGATTAATCGTAATTTATCATAAAAGCTACTACTTAATTCTTCTACCGGATCATCTGAGTTTGTTGAATTGGTTGGTTCGATACGCTGATCAATAATATTTGGCTCATTAATCGCGCCTTTTTGTTTTAAAAGCCTAAGATTATATTGTGATAACATTGCTCCTTCTAAATTAGCATTATCTGCATATAAGGTATTTTGACAGCTAGACCACATTAAACTTATTTCGTCCTGTTTTATTTTCCAAAGACGCACTGCAGCATCCTGTCCACCAGAAACTAAAAACAATTCTTGTAGTAGGCAGCACCAAGTTAAACTAAGAATTGCACTATTAGTTTTAACAACTGTTGAATCTTGTACTTCTTTAATATTTGTTGAAATCTCTGTATGAGAGTTATCTATAGCCGATAAATCCCATAAACGAATAGTATTATCTTTACTCCCAGAAGCTAATCTGTTACCGTCTGGACTGAAGCCAACACATTGTACAGAATTAGCATGACCTTTTAAAATATATTTACAACATAATTGCTCCAAATCCCAAACTCTAATAGTATTATCATCACTTCCCGAAGCTAAATAGTTTCCAGTTGGATTAATAGCAATGCTATTTACACAATTAGTATGCCCCTTAAAATTATATTTATTTCTAGGCTGCCTAAGATCCCAAACACGAACTGTTTTATCAAAACTTCCTGAAGCTAAGTTGTCTCCTAAAGGACTAAAAGCCACACTAGAAACTAATTTAGTATGCCCTTTAAAAGCGCTTTTTTGACAAAGCTGGTCAAGATCCAATATTTTCACCATAGAATCATCTCCACCAAAAACTACTTGATCCTCTATAGGGCTAAATGCTACAGTGGCAACAAAGTCTTTAGCTGGCCACATTAAAACATGTTGATGACAAAATTGCTGAGAACCATCGTGACAAAAATCTAAAGTATTCCATAATCTAATAGTTTTGTCCCAACTACCAGAAACTAATTTGTTACCACTAGGGTTAACTGCCACACTAGAAATTATATGCTCATGTCCTTCAAAAATATGTTTATTATAAAAACCTTGCAAATCCCAAAGACGGATCGTTGCATCGTAACTACCAGAAATTAATTGCGTAGTAATCGGATTAATGGCAATACAAGACACCGGTTTAATATGTCCAGGGAAAGTATGCCTATAATACGATTGATTAAGATCCCAAAAATTAACTATTGAATCTAAACTACTTCCAGCTAATTGATTACCAATAGCATTAAAAGCAATACTATTTATAGACGTATCATTAGCCATAAAAGTATGTTTATGGGTTAGTTTCGATATGTCCCAAAAACGAATTGTTTTATCACGACTTCCCGACGCTAAAATATCACCAACATGACTAAACGCTATACTGGTAATTACATCAGCATGCCCAGTAAAAGTATATTTATGACAAAAAAATTTATAATCCCAAAGACAAATTGTTTTATCAAAACTCCCAGATGCTAACAAATCATCAATCGGACTAAAAGCAACACTAGACACTAAATTGGCATGCCCTTTAAAAGTATATTTATGGCATAATTGTTCATAGTCCCAAAGACAAACAGTACCGTCAGCACTGCCTGTTGCTAAATAATCTCCATTAATACTAATGGCAACAGCAGTAACAGCATCAGTATGCCCGGTAAAAACATGTTTATAATTAGTATTTTTAGAACCATCAAAATTACAATGTCTTTGTCTTAAATCCCACAAACAAACAGAACAATCTTGACCAGCAGATATAACATGATCACCATGCTTATTAAAAACAACTCCATTAACCGAACCATCGTGTCCAACAAAAGCATGAGTACGACGAAACTTCTTTAGATCCCAAACAACAACCTTACCATCTAAATCACCAGATACTAGTTTACTTCCAACAGTATTAAATGCCATGGCATGAATAGAGTTACCGTGCTCCGTTAAAGTTTTTATTTCTTGCAAAGTTTCAGCATCATATATAATAATCAATTTACTACTAGCAACTGCAAAATAACGACCGTCTGAAGAATAAGCACATACATTGGATGGATTTAATAATTTTACACAAGCCCTCTCCCCAAAAACCACCCCTCGCATTATAGCGTCTTTAAAATTAGTTTCACCCAACCACGAACAATAAAATTTTACATTACTTAAATCTGTATTTTCAAAACTAGTACGATCGAATATTCCATAACTAAGATTAGCTTCTGTTAATGCTAACCCACCACAATCTTTACAACTAAAAGCTATACCTGCGGCATTTAGGATTGTAGCGGCATTAGCCGCGGCTATCCGCAACTCTGGATGTTCTTTAGAAGCCAACATAACGTTAAACAATTGCTTTTCCAAACGTTTAGCAATTACATTACTACGAACCGAAAGTTGATCTGACATAAAATTTAATATAACGGTATTGTTGACAAAGAGTTTTTGTTGCATTTTACAATGCAACAAAAACTCATATCCCACATTAAAAGTTTTTAAATCATCTAAAATTGCTTTAGCAACAAAATATTCCTGAAATAACTGGTGAACAAACGAATATACTCCATCATGCTTTGTTAAAGGACAACATTTAAAACCTAAATTCATATTGTCCTCCAAATTTTCTGGTGGATTATCTATCACGTGAGTATCTTGTAAAAACATACTAAATGCTAAATTTTCAGCATACTTTTCCAAAATAGATAATATATCACGCCTAGGGTTTTGATACGCACTTAAATCAAAACCATGCTCCACGATTAGTTCAAATTGATTATCAAACCATGTATCCATAAATGTTTGATAAAGACTAGTTACAGTAATTTTGTTATGGTGTTGTTTAGATAATGTTGGTAATGAATTTAATGCTAAAAACAACAAGAACGGTTCTTTTAAAAACTCTTTAATTTCAACAAATCTATTAATTATTTCTTGATATTGTTCTAAATTCCAATCATGAGTATTAAACTCTGAACAACAAAATTCTTCAATATACTCATATATTTGATCATTATTAAATGGTTCAAAACAACTCTTTTGAGACAAATTAGCATTTTCCGCAAAACTTTTACCAGGATGTGCCGGATCTAATAGATGTTTATCTTCGTTTGTCATGTAGTTAGTTCTAGATAATACAATAATTTTACCACGCCATTGACGTAGTTCATTAAATTGATATTTTTTAATTAATGGTAGTTTATTTGGAATTGCACTATAAGCGTCTAAAATAAATAAAAACTTCTTTTTACGTTTAAGCTCAAGAATAGTCTTATTAGGGATCCCTTTTGAAATTAAAGCCTTTTCAATTAAATCTGTTACTTTATTTAAATCGCCAAGCCTTGGCAGAGAGATAAAAATTGGGATTAATGCACCATCATGATAATTTTCCCATAGCATTTTCTCTAAATATCTACCGAATAAACTTTTTCCGGATCCGGAATTACCCTCTAAAATCCAAACTTCTTTACTTAAATCTGTTAAAAAAACATCCGTTGCTTCATTTAAAAAATAAGTTTGTTTATCCTCTGCATTATCGGTATAATTAGATACTTCTGGCTGAACATATAGCGACAATCCTTGAAGAAGGATAACATTTTGTTCACATTCTAATTGAGCATTATGTTGTAAAGCTGCTATTGCCCAAAATATATCTTTTTGATATAGCTTTAATCTATTACCAGGATCTATTGACGAAAATGAAAGAAACTTGGCTATACCACTAGAATTACCTTCAGTACCAATTTCTTTTAAAGATAAAATATACCTAGGCAATACTTGTACAGTTTGGAACGCCACAAATTCTTGATATACAGCAGTTTGTTCGTCATTGATAGGTAGATAAGTATCTTCCGTACCATGTTCATGTTTATCTTGGCTTTCTGGAACCACTGGAATAAAATGACTATCATAATTTTGATAATTAGCATGTCCTTTAAGTTTTTCTAAATCACCAAAAATTACCGGATAACTATTTTGCGTTGCATACCAACTTAATAGCAATATTTCGTTACCTTTATTATAACCACTAGCATATACCCTATACGCATATTCAGCGTTACTAGTTCCATATAAACCTTTGCCAAAATAACCAGAATCTACTATAGCTAAACTAGCAAACCCAGCCGTCACAATCCCAGAAGCCTGATTTGGACCAGTACCATGCCATAACGGTACTAATTTTATCCCTGGAGCTAAGATTGAGTTATAGCTTTTTTCATCAAGCATTGCTTGTATTTTTACCCTTAAAGAAGGATTATTTTCTTGTAGCCAATGTGGCTGATATTCTGTGTTAGTAGTACGATGACTCAGTAATGCTAAATTAGCGCTAAATGCTAATTCTGCTGATTGATCAGATATAAGATATATTTTATCAATTTCATAATTATTAACCAGGGTTTGCTTATATAAGTTAGCTACAAAATCATAATCTGAATCGCCAGGCTGCAGCGCATGAATTTTATAAAAACCTTTATTAAGCCAATTAGGAGAATATCGCAACTTATTATCATATTCCCAAGGTTTTAGTATACCACCTGGAGCAGGTAAAGTTGGCTGAAAAACTTCGCAAGCTGCTTCATAAAGTTTACTTGATATACGTACTGGCGATCCATTTTGCAACATGGCATAAATTTTTTGTTGACATTCTTCTTCTGCAATTTTGATATATTTTTTATCAAAACGATTTTTTTGTTGTAGAACCGTACCACCATCAGTAAAAAAAAACAAATCAGTATCATCTACTAATAACTGTTTTGAACCCAACACTAGAACTTTTCCTTTAAAACCACCAAAACGATTAAAATAATTACTTTTAATTAACGTAGTTTTATGGGATAACTCTTCGTATCCGTCCAAAATAAATAACCATTGCTTATGTTCTTTTAGATCAACAATTTCTTCTAAAGACAATCCTTGCGCTATTAAACAATCTTCCACCAAATGTTCAGTTAAGTTCGCTTCGGCTATATTAGGTAGAAAAATATACAATGGTATTAATTTGCCATCTCGATAATTATTCCACGCTATTGTTTCTATGTAACAACCAGCCATTATTTGTTCTAACTTAGAACCAGCAAGCAAAAGCAATACTTCTTTATTTGGATCATTTAAAAAAACATTAATTATACTAATAACTTCCAGAGTGTCATTAGCATCAAACATTTCAACATCTTTATCTTCGTCTTTATTATACGGAGCCATATCAATGTCTCCACCAACAAATTGCTTAAGCCCATCAATTTCAGCTAATTGTTGGCTGATGATTTGCCTACTTGTTTTATAAAGATTCATAATGCTATAAGAAAAATCTGGCTGAAAAATTAACGTGGTTTTACCTAATTCATTACATGGCATTTGATCAAACAAATGCTTCATTACACTATCTTTAGTTATAACTTCAGAACCGACTAAAGTAACCAAATATCGCGGTAGTATTTGGCTAGCATCAAATACTACCGTTTGATAATGATTATTTTCTTCTGCTATAGATGCAACATTAAACTTATTCGATATTGGTGCAAAATGCATATCATAATTAGCATAATGTGGCTCCCCCATAAGTAATGGTTGAATATACCCATTATTAGCGCTAACTATTTTATAAACATACTCATAAATTTTTTCGTTAACAAAATCTCTAGGCAAAACATTACCATTAAAGTCTAATTCTTCAGATTTTAGTCTCTCTGGAAAATTTTGATCAACTGCTGTTACAATATGATAATTAATTAAATTATGATCAACTTTTAAACTAAAAATTATTTTAAATTGCCAGCTTAATCCAGAAGGATCAACTTCTTTAATAACTACAATATCTTTACCATTCTTGATCCCTATAAGATCAGTCGGTTCCTGCTCGGCCAAACGGATCCACCAATTATAATCAGGCTGATCGCTATTTGCTATAGGATACACTACTTTACCTGCATACCACCCCAACATCAATAAAATCTGTTCTTCTGGATGTTGTTGTTGAGCAACATTATAGGCTACGTCAGCATTAGTAACACCATAATAACCTTTACCTAACAATGAATCTGTACTATAAGCTAAATCTTCAAATCCTCTTTGTCCTAGCTCTTTAATACTCTTTGCGCTAACACCTTGCCATAACGGCAACAATTTAACATGTGGCACATCGTTGGAAATATATCGTAACTCTGTCAAATAATTTCTAGTAATTTGATTTGCAATATTACAAGTATAAATCTGCCCTTTCTTCTCTTTTACTTCTTTATAAATAAAATTATAAATTCTTTCTACATCTTGACAACATTCTTTAGACAAAATACTGTTATTAAATGTTAATCCCCCCAATACCACTAACAATTCCAAATCTATATTCGGTAAATGTTGTAAAATAAAACTATCTATTTTTTCATAATTTTTCTTTTTATAAATAACTTTAAAAGGATGATCATTTTCTTTCAGTATAACAATCTCTTCTCCCTGTTTAACTGCAGAAAAATCACTATCTTTATTAGCTGATAACCGAATAGCACATTTATTTAATTTCCATTTGGGCCGATGTACTAAATTTCCATATTTTTTATCTAATAAATCTAAACCGGCAACAAATGTTTGTTCTTTTACCTTATCACAAATCAAACTAACTTCTGCTATTTCATAGTTGGGAACTGAATGTAATCTATACAATGATTCTATAAAATCAAAATCTTCTTGTGTAGACTGTAAAAAATGCAATTTATAAGTACCTTTATCGATCCAATTAACAGAATAATGTAAATTAGCCTTAAAACCCCACACATGTTCTAATCCACCTGGCGGATTAGGAAACCCTAATGGCACTTTTTTGTACCAACAATCTGTATTACTAGAAGATAAACTAGAAGATCTTGACTTTTGTAGACTACTTTTTGGATCTATATTACGCGGTGTTCTAGGTGTGTTATACTCTCTTGGCGAAACATTAACTCTTGGTGAGGTATTAGCTCTTGGCGAAGTATTAGATCTTAGCGTGCTCTCCTCTCTTGGTGAGTCATCACATCTAGGTGTTTTATTACACCATAATAAAGACAATGTCCCTTGCGGAGGAACCCAAACTGTAGATAATCTATTAGTATTAGATTGACAAACCGGTGATGTTCTAGTAGATAAACCTCCCATTTGTGAATCGTTTTCTATTTCACCAATAATAATAGTTGGAACAATACTTGGCGTTCTGTCTGCTTCCTTAAACCTTTTGGTTAAGTCTTTAAGCATAATTCTAGCAGATTCGCTGCCTAATTTTTTGGCCTCCTTACAACAATCTTCTGCATACAATAGATTTCGTTGAGTTATATGTAACTCCGCTTGCTCTAAGTAACTTTTTATAAGCAATTCTTTAATTATAGGTTTTTCTATACCAGCATCACGTAAAAAAATTACTACGGCTTTATATGTAGCAATAGCTTCTTCCAATTGATCCTCTACTACAAATTTTTTAGCACGAACTATACAATCTTTAGCAAGATCAAGTAATTTATCAGATGTTTCTGTAGGATCTATTCCTTTGTTAGTACTAGCACAGGCACCCATGCTGATTTATCGGTTTTATAACTTGCTAGCTTTAGGTGTTTAAAGCTAGCATGCTATCAATTTACCATTTCTGCTGCCTCATCAACATTAACAGATACCAATCTAGACACTCCAGGTTCTTTCATGGTAACCCCTGTTAATTGATTAGCAATTTTCATGGTAGTTTTATTGTGGGTAATAAAAATAAATTGTACTTGAGTAGATAAATCTATTAATAATTCACTAAATCTAGTAACATTAGCATCATCTAATGGAGCATCTACTTCATCTAAAATACAAAATGGTGCTGGGTTTAATTGAAAAATTGCAAAAATTAAAGCTACTGCTGTTAATGCTTTCTCTCCTCCAGACAATAAATAAATAGTGCTGTTCTTTTTACCAGGTGGTTGCGCTAATACACCAACCCCAGAAACTAACCAATCATCTGTAGTCAATTCTAGGCTGGCACTACCACCACCAAATAACTTTGGAAACAACTTCTGAAAATTACTATTAATTTGCTCAAAAGTAGTTTTAAATTTCTTTTTAGTTTCACTATCAATTTTAGTAATAGCTTCTTTTAAAGTGGTTAACGCTGTAGTTAAATCTTCGCACTGTAAATCAAGATATGTCTTTCTTTCTGATTCTAAATTAAATTCTTCTATAGCAGCTAAATTTACCGCACCTAATCTTTCTAAATTTTTAATAACAGCATCTAATTTACTCTGCCATACTTCCAAATCTGCTATATCTAAATTTTGTTCTAAAGTTTGACCATCTACATTCTCCATAATAGCCGCTACTCTAGTTGCTACTCTATTTTGTTCTAACTTTAACTGTTCAACTTTAGCTCTATATTGTTCTACAGTAATATTTAAATCACTACTATTTTGTTCTAATTGCTTAATATTATATTCTATTTCGTCTAATTCGGATTTAACAATGCCAAGTTGTTTTTCTTGGGCTAATCTATCGTCCAATAATGCTTCTAATCTTAATTCTAATGGCTGTAATGGTACATCGTTTTCTTGTAAATCTTTTTGTAATGCCACTTGCTTTTCTTTTAAAGTTTGTATTTGATTTAAAATTCTTTGCTTAGATTCATCTAAACCATGTACTTTAGTAATAATACTTTGCTTGTGTAAAGCAACCTCATGAAATTTATTAATAGCTATTTTATTATATTCTAATCCTTGATCTAATGTTTTCTGCAATTGTACTTTTTGATCAGATAATAATTGTTTCTGTTCGGTACAATCGGAACTTTCTTCTATAGCCACCCTTAAGTTAGCTCTTAAATTAATTTCTTTAGCAGACAATTCTTGTAACTTAGTCTGATATTCTTTAATCTCTATAACTATCTTTTCTGATCGCTGTTTTATACTGTCTAATTTACTTTTTTTAGCACTAATTTCTGTAATTAATACCCGAATTTTGCCTTCTTCTTCTTTACTAGAATTTACTATAATAGCTTGTTGCTGCTCTATATTAATTAAATCTTGTTCTCCAACATCCAGCTCAGAATTTAAATTTATTAATTCTTTTTCTAGTTGTTGCAACTTTACTTCTAACGTAAGCAACTCTTTATTTCTCAATAACACTTGTTGCTTAAGATCAAGCTTATCAATTAACAACCAATTAACTCCTACTAACTCCCCTTTTTTAGTAACAAAATACTGATCAGATAATAGATCTTTTCTTCGCGCCAAAGCCAATGTTAAATCTTCGGCAATATAAATATTTTTAAATAAATTCTCTATTACACAATTATTTTTAATTTTAGATAAAATTGAAATCTTATCTTCAATGTTGTCCACGTGTAACTTTTGCGATACAGGAGCTTCGTCGATTAATACTAATCTAAAATCTTTCACATCTTGCAATAAATCCATAGATATTTCATTAATATTAATATTATCTGGTAAAACCATCGCATCTAAATATCGGCCTAAAATCACACCGACCGCTATTTCCCAACCATCTTCTATAATTAATTGTTCAAAAAACAATGATCCTGTTAATAATGCCGCTTTTTCTAACCAAGTTGATTTAGCAGAATTAATCTCTAAAACATCTCGGTGCAATGCTCGCATCGCACCAACTGTACCTAATAATTTATGAATTTCTGCTTGTAGCTTACTTTTTTGTTCTAATAAATTTTTTATAAAGATTTTTTTTTGTTTGGCAAGCTCAGTAATTTGCAATAACTGCTGACGTTGTGTTAGTTGTAATTCTTCTTCTTTTCGTAAAGCTGTTTCTAACAACACAATTTCTGTAATTAAACTTTCTATATTATAGCTAGTACTTTCTTGATTTAATTTTTCAACCCTAAAATATAATTCTTTAGCTAAACTTTCAATTTGTTCAATAGAAGATTTAATCGTTTCACTCCTATTATTAGCATCAGAAAATTTTACCTGTAACTTATTAAATTTTGAATACCATTCTTCTATTTCTAATTGTGCTGCTTTATGTTTCTGCTCAACATCATTTTTTATTTGTTCTAATTCAGTATATTGTTGATTAATTAATAATAATTCTTGGTTTAAATTTTCTTGTAACTTTTGATCTTCTATATGCTGTTGTTGTAATTTTGTAAGCTCTACTTTTAAAGATGCTAAATCCGTTTGACACTTGTTTTTTTGCTCTTTTTTATATTTTAAAGTTTGCTCTAACTTTGCAATATTGGCACCTAATGCATAATATTCTTCTTGTACTTTGGAAAATTGATCAAACTGATCTGCTTGCTCTAACTTATATCTTTCTAACTGTAACCCAATATTAGTTTTTTTAACTAAATATTGCTCTAATTCTACTGAAATTTGTTTAATTTCTTGTTCGTAACTAACTAATTGTTTATTAAATTGATCAACTTTAATGCTTAATAATTTTATTTCATAATTTTGTTTGTCTGCTTGATATTGCTGATACTTTTTAGCTGCTAATTGCTGTTTTTCTAATTTTTCTAACAATCTAACTTGTTCGCTAAGAAGATCTTGCAATCTATTAAGATTTTCTTCAGTATGCTGCATACGTAATTCTGTTTCGTGTCGACGCTTTTTATAAATAGAAATATCTGCCGCTTCTTCAACAAAACAACGTAAATCTTCTGGTTTAGATTCTATAATTTTACTTACTGTTCCTTGCCCAATTATGGCATACCCATTTTGCAGTAATCCTGTACCTGCAAATAAATCTGTAATATCCCTTTTACGACATTTTTTATCATTTAAATAATATTCTGACTGCCTACTACGATCTACTTCTCGACGAATAGCAACTTCAGAAAAATTTGCATATTCTCGATCTAACTTACCTTCTAAGTTATCAAATAATAACTCTATTGCTGCTTGTCCAACTGGCTTACGAGCAGTAGAACCATTAAAAATTACATCTGCCATAGATTCACCCCGCAAATCTTTGGCAGAACTTTCTCCTAATACCCATCGTACTGCATCTATTATGTTTGATTTACCACAACCGTTAGGCCCTACAATACCTATTAATTGAGCATTTAAATGTAAAATTGTTGGATCTACAAAAGACTTAAAGCCTATCAACTTAATTTGTTTTAAACGCATTTAAATTAATCCTAATTCTATTTTTGCAGCTTCCGACATACGATCTTGAGTCCATGGCGGATCAAAAACCATCTCTACTTCAACGGTCGCAACATTTTCCACTTCTAATAATTTACTTTTAATATCAGAAACTAAAATTGGACCCATACCACACATTGGAGCAGTTAGTGTCATAGTAACAATTACTTTATTCCCTTCAACCAAACATTCATATACCAAACCTAAATCAACAATATTTACTGGTATTTCTGGATCATAACATTCTTTAAGCACTTGCCAAGCTAATTCTGAAGTAATTGATCCTGTAATTGGAACTTTTTCAGATTTTACACCAATAGCATCTAAATCTTTTAAACCTACCCGCACTAAATTACCATTAACGTAAATAGTAGCAAATCCCCCTTTATTTTGAGTGATCTCTACTTCTGTACCAGCTAAAACTAATATAGGTACTCCACTTGGAATCAATAGACCATTAAAATCTCTAGTTACAACCATATCCTAATATATAATCTAAATTAAAATAAATTAAAATAATAATTAGGTTATGTTAGTCATGATTATAATTTAATAATTAATGCGCTTTATTAAATTTATTAGGTTGTATTCTAGATAACTGCTCTAATAAGTGAGCTAAATCTAATGTTAACCCTTCGATGATCTTATCTTTCTCTTCTAAACTCTGATGTGCCATGCTTAACTGCAACTCTAGTTGCTTAAGATTCTTTATAGATTTTATAGACTTTACAGCAATAAATTGTTGATTACTCACAGCTAGTCTTCCCCATTTATTAAAATAATACGTCTATCAATATTGGCAATTTAAATGGAATCTAACAAGCTAATTTTACGCAAATTTGTGTCAGACATCTAATATGATTAACTATGGGGAATATCTTATGTTAACTAAATATATATTTAGTTATGTATCAAATTTAATAAAATAAAAACTTAACAATTTTCATTAGACAATAAATTAAAATAATTTGCAACACATATTTTTTAAAGAAACATCCACCCGGCTGCCTTCGGCAGCCACCCTCCTTCGAAAGCGAAGGAGGGTATCGGTAGCAAAAATATCATTAATATTTAAAATTTTTCATGGTAATTATCAAGTAAATTTAAAATATTTGTATTAATCATAGCAACTACAATATTAAGATTATATTCTATTTCTTTATTACTAAACCTTAATATTTGTATACCTATACTAGAAAGATAATCATCTCTATTTAAATCTTTATCTTGCATATCATAACTTAAATGGTACTCACCATCTACCTCTATTGCTAACCTAAGTTTTTTGGCATAGAAGTCTAAAATAAAAGTTCCTATGGGAACTTGACGATAAAATTGAACATTTTGAATTTGTTTTTTTCTTAGTCTGTTCCATAAAATTTTTTCGTAACAAGTGGGTTCATTACGCAAATGTCTTGCAATTGGTTTTAAAGAATTATTGTAACGTGAATATTTCATAATTTTAATAAATTAATTTTTATTGATATAAGATACTATAAAAAAAATTTAAATATTAATGATGTTTTTGCTATTGATACCCTCCTTCGCTTTCGAAGGAGGGTGGCTGCCGAAGGTAGCCGGGTGGATGCTAAAATTTAAGCAGTAAAGGGATAGCATTTACGATTTATAACTAATCACGAGACAGCCACTAACAAAGACATGGCAAAGAAATTATTTATAAAGTTAAGGGATGTTTCTTTTTTGCCAAACTGGTAAATCATTTTTCCTATTAAGTTGAGCCTTTAAAAGAATTACCTGACGTTTTACATAATGATTATCAGGTTCTCGGTTAAGCAGCAAGGTAAATTCTTTTAGAGCTTCCTCTTTTTCAATATTTTTCAATATTTTTCAATATTTCAGCCGTATACTGAAAGCTTTTATACAACTTATATTGCTTAATAAAACTCTTAAATGCAAAAAACATATAATAATGTTGTTCTATCTTATTTAAATAATATTTATTAAACTATCATATTTGTTTGTTGTCAACTTTCATATTTTTTACTAATTATTAAGTATAGTTTTTATTTGGAATAACAATGTATAGCTATCAACACCGATATCACGCAGGTAACTTCGCTGATCTGCACAAACATCTAATCTTAATAGCTATTTTAAAAGCATTACAACAAAAAAATACCGCTTTTTGCGTATTAGATGCTTTTGCTGGCGAAGGTATTTACGATTTAAATTGCCAAGAAAGCCAAAAAAACCAAGAGTATTTAAATGGTTTCGAAAAAATTAGAAAATCATTAGAACCTAATTATTTAATCCAAGAATTATTAACAATTGCTAAAAAATATCAAACAGCAGATCATCCGTTTATATATCCAGGTTCTCCTGCTATTATCCATGCTAATTTGCGTACACAAGACCAAGCAATTTTTATAGAAAATCATCCTCAGGCTTATACTCAATTAAAAAAACATTTCAGCAACCAACAACAAATACATATCCATAAAAGAGATGGCATAGAGGCTATTAATGCCTTAATTCCGTTTAAAACAAAACGGGGATTAATTTTTATTGATCCTAGTTACGAGGTAAAAACAGAATACAATATTATCTGTTCATTGGTTAAAAAAGCTTATTTAAAGTTTCCTCAAGGTATTTATATGATTTGGTATCCATTATTACAAGAAAACAAACATGTTTCACTACTGACAGATTTACAAAATACTTTTAATAATAATATTTGGCAACACGAATTGGTCCCTATAAAAAACAATACTGAAGGTTTATATGGCAGTGGCATTATAATTATTAACCCTCCATGGCAATTTAATACAATAGTACAAGACAGTTTACGGCTGTTATTAAGATTATTTTAGATTGACTAACCTGAAAAGTTCATATATTTTAAATGTTTGTTTACAGGAGATAACTATATGCCAACAAAAAATACAATAGTAAACCAAGAAAAAAGCAAACCATATTTAACTAAACAAGAAGAACAAGATTATATAGCTAAATATTGTACTTTAACACCAGAAGACATAATAACTACAGAAGACGATAACGCAACTAAACAAAGTAAAACCGGTAAAATTGAAGAAAAAAAATCTAAGGCTATCGAACTATATAACATGTATAAAGCCTCGATACCTTCGGATTCAGAAATTCCAGAAGTAACAATCAATATTGATCTACCTCCAGAAATAGAAGGTGGCAGAGTTAAAGTATTAGGTTCTGTTTCATATAAAGGTAACGAATATATTGTCGAAGATATTAAACCTAAACATATAGGCTTAATATCTGAAACTATAAATAAACAAGCACTAGTAAGAGCTAAATATGCTACTGGCGCCACCCCCTCTGAAGAAGCAACCATAAAAAGAATAATCCAGTTAAGTAATAGGTTTGTTTTAATTAAGAATAAAGATTCTGAAGATCCTCTAAAACCATTAGATCCTAATGCTTATTTATATGGTGGTTTTGTTCTTTCTGATAAGACAACCAATAAGTTTATAGGTATGTTTAATATAGGCGCTAGTGACCTTTATAAAAGTACAGAAATGGCTACTTTAAATAGAGCTGAGACATGGAATAGTGATTATGTTACTCAAACAGATCTTGATAAACTTACACCTTATTTACCAGATGTAGTAACAAAATATGATTCATTACCAGACGAAATAACTTCACTAGAAAAGGTAAAAGAATTTTTTGACTCACATCAATCATCAAGTTCAACTAAAGCTACAGTAGAATCCGAGCCTTTAACAATGGGCGATAAAAAATACACTGGTGTAGGTACAGTGGAAACCTATTTCTTAGTACAATATGTTAAGAAGTTAAAAGATGAAGGACGTAAAGTATTAGGAGGGCTAGGGCTACCAAAAGATGACCACCGTAAATGTTCTATGGAGATTCCAGAACAAATTGACAGTACTGCAAGAACAGATAATAGTGGTTCTTGGAAGGCTGCGGCTAAATCTGGATTTAAAGTAGAGGACGTGGACTTTAAACATCAAAGTAACATTTTAAGATTTATCTTAAGTAGGAACATATAAACTAAATATAATGATAAAATAGGCGCTCTTAGTTTAGGAAACTGTAATCTTAACGACAGTTTCCTCTTCTAAGTTGTTCACAAAAGACGCAAGTAAGCCAGATATACCGAAAATCCATGAATGTTTAATATATTATAAAAAAACAATTTAATTTTTATTAAACATGCTATATAATGTTAAGTTATTTTTATTATTATAAAGAGTCTTAGATTATGCCAGCTATTCGTAATATTGCCATTATTGCTCACGTTGATCACGGTAAAACTACCTTGGTTGATAATATGCTTAAACAAAGTGGAACCTTTAGAGCCAACCAAGCGGTAATAGAACGCGCCATGGACTCTAACGATTTAGAACGTGAACGTGGCATTACGATTTTAGCTAAGTGCACTTCCCTTTTATGGCACGATTCTAAGACTGATCAAGATATCCGTATTAATATTGTAGATACACCTGGTCATGCCGATTTCGGCGGAGAGGTTGAAAGAATTTTATCCATGGTAGATGGAGTAGTATTGTTAGTTGATGCCTCGGAAGGACCTATGCCTCAAACTAAATTCGTTTTATCTAAAGCTCTAAAATTAGGATTAAATCCTATTGTATTAATTAATAAAGTTGACCGCCCAGATAGAAGAATTAGCGAAGTGGTCGATGAGGTATTCGAGTTATTTTTAGCATTAGATGCAACCGATAAACAACTTGATTTTCCTATTATGTATGCATCAGGTAGAGCGGGTTGGGCATCTTTAAAATTAGAAGATTCTTCGGAAAATCTTGCTCCCCTATTTGATTTAATTTTAACCCATGTTGCAGAACCAATTGGCGATCCAGATGCTCCATTTTCTATGCTAATTACTACTAGAGAGTATAATTCTTATCTTGGAAGAGTGCTCACCGGACGTATTTATAGCGGAGTACTAAAAACAAATCAAAATGTTAAAGTATTAAACCGAGAAGGCACTCTTATTGAAAATGGCCGTATTAACAAATTATTAGCTTTTAGAGGGTTAGAACGAGTGCCAATAGAAACAGCTAGCGCTGGCGATATTATTGCTATTTCTGGTTTAGATAACGCAACTGTTGCTGATACTGTTTGCGCTATAGAAATAACCGATGCCATTTTTTCTACTCCTATAGATCCTCCTACTTTAGCAATGACTTTCTCTATAAACGATTCTCCTCTTGCCGGTAAAGAAGGCTCTAAATTAACATCTAGAATATTAGGTGAACGTTTAATGCGAGAAACCGAAGGTAATGTTGCTATTAGAGTAACCCAAAGTACTGATAAAGATGCCTATGAGGTAGCTGGCCGCGGAGAACTACAACTGGGGGTACTTATAGAAACTATGCGTCGTGAAGGGTTCGAATTATCTATTAGCCGTCCACGTGTTTTGTATAAAACAGATGAGTCTGGTGAACGTCAAGAACCTATAGAGGAAATACAGGCTGATGTAAACGATGAATTTGTAGGAGTTGTAGTACAATCCTTAAGTTTACGTAAAGCTGAAATGGTAGATATGCGCCCATCTGGTGGTGGCAAAACTCGCATTACTTTTTTAGGACCATCCAGAGGATTAATTGGTTATCATGGTCAGTTTTTAACAGAAACACGCGGCACAGGTATTATGAATCGTATATTTAACTCTTACGGACCATACCGTGGCACAATAGAAGGACGACGTAGTGGTGTATTAGTCTCTATGGAAGATGGTGAGGCTGCTGGCTATGCTCTATGGAAACTAGAAGATCGCGGTAAAATGTTTATCGGTCATGGCGAAAAAGTTTACCAGGGAATGGTTATTGGCGAACATAATCGTGACAATGACCTTGAAGTTAACCCTATTAAAGGCAAACAATTAACTAATATGCGAGCTTCCGGTAAAGATGATGCAATTCGTCTTACTCCACCTGTAATTATGAGTTTAGAACAAGCTATTGCTTATATAGAAGACGACGAACGCGTCGAGGTTACTCCTAAATCGATCCGTATTAGAAAAGCCATGTTAAATTCTACTGATCGTAAAAGAGCTAATAAAAAAAGCAGTGATTAATGGCTAATTATGAACCATTAGAAATTACTAAAATTAAAGCTTATATACATCAAAAATATCATGTTTATTTAAATAATAATAAAATTGTAATTTTTGATGAAATTATCTCTACTAATACTTATTTATTACAATGCGCTAATAAACCAAATAATAATGTTGTTATTTGTTTAGCTGAAACACAAACTGCTGGACGAGGTCGTTTCGAACATTCTTGGTTCTCTCCACCTAATAATATTTATTTGTCCTTATTATGGCATTTTAACTTTCCTTCTAACCAACTACCTGGATTAAGTTGGTCCATTGCTACTGCAATAAATAATACTTTAAAAAAATATGGAATTAACGACAGCATAATAAAATGGCCAAACGATATTTTATGGAAAGATCACAAATTAGCTGGTATTTTAATTGAAGCTTGCACTAAACCTAATAATAATTCCTGCATTGCTGTCATTGGCGTTGGGTTAAATGTTAATCTACCAAAACCATTACCACTAGATGCTAATATTTCTTTAACTGATAAATATAATATAATAGATGTTGCAGAAATTATACAAACAACCCCAGATAGAAACCAACTAACTGGCATGCTAATAGAATCTTTGCTAGAATCGGTAATAAAGTATGAACATGTTACCACTATTTTTACCAATTAATAATATTAATACCATTATTAATAATATAAAATCAGTTCCAACAAATTTATTTTTAAAAAATAGATCATTAGAAAATATTAATAAATCCACTCAAACTGCCTTGCATAATTTTTTAAAAGAATATAAAGATTCTACAGAAACTCTAAAAGTTTACGTTAAAGAATTAGAAAGATTAATCTTATGGTGTGACAATATTCCTAAAATTAACCTTTTAACTTTAAGTCGAGAACATATCGTAGAATATCAACAATTCTTACAAAATCCCAACCCAAAAAAATTATGGTGCGGCGATAAAGTACCCAAATTACTAAAAACCGGTACTATTAATCCCAAATGGCGACCTTTTTACAAAAATCTAAGCGCCCCCTCAATTAAAAAAACTTTAAAAATTATCGATTCATTTTTTAATTATTTAGTACAATGTCATTACTTAGCAGGAAACCCTTTAGCAATTAATCGACGCCGCAATAAAAATAATACTACTTCTAAAATTGTTGATCGTTATTTAGAACTAGATGAAATTAATGCCGTACTAACTGCTCTATCTAAATATACTACTATGCAATCTCAACAAAAATTTTTAGCAATTAGGGCAAAATATATTATTTTATTATTATTTTATACTGGCATGAGAATTTCTGAAGCAGCTCAACATAATATGGGTAACTTTTTACAACGAGAAGACAATTGGTTTCTAGCGGTAATAGGTAAGGGTAAAAAATATCGTTCTATTCCTATTCCAGACGAATTACTAGACGCTCTTAGTGATTTTAGAATTAGTATTGATTTGCCTTATTTACCACAATTTAAAGAAACCACCCCACTAATACCTAATATAGATCTTAAAAGCCACTTAACCACTAGACGCATTGATCAGATCTTAAAATGGGCATTTAATTTAGGGGCAAATTTTATTAACATAGAAAATCCTCGTAAAGCATCCAAATTAAAATTAGCATCTGCTCACTGGTTACGGCATAGCTATGTTACTTATTTATTGGATTCTGGAGCATCTCTAAAAGTAGCTCAAGAAAATGCTGGCCATAGCGATATTGGCACTACTATGTTATATCGACATGTTAATCAAGCAGATCGACACGAAGCTACTCGTAATTTATCATTAAAAATAAAAAAACCATAAACTTAGGAAACTTTATAAAATATGCTTATAGTTGCTTTACGAAAAAAGATAAAATTTTTAATCTATATTACAATTGCTTCTATTATTATGTTTATCACTTTTAGCTATTTATTTGGAAAAATACTGTCTAAAGATATTTCTATTGAACCAATTAACTATAATATTAACTCTGATTTACGACCAAGCGTATATTTAATTTCTTATGCAGATGGTCACGAAGTTTTTTTTAAAAATCAAAACACTCTTGCTAATTCTGCTATTAATAAAGGGATTGATTTTATCTTAAATTATCGACGAGCTCACTTAGATCAAAAGTTTGTAAAACAACATGCATCTATTTTAACTCAAAAAAAAGGGGCAGGATTTTGGCTATGGAAACCTTATGTCATTTTGAAAACACTAGAAACTATCAAAGAAAACGATATTGTTATTTATTCAGATACTGGTTTATTATTTAGGGAGCAAATTACTCCACTAATAAAACTAACCAAACAACATGATGTTATTTTATTTGAATATGATCCAAAAGAATATTATGGAAAACCAATCCATACAGCTAAACGCGAAATCCTTATAGAATTAGATTGCGATACAAACAAATGTCATTATGGTCAACATGTTTGGGCAGGTGTATTATTATTAAAAAACACTAATAAAAGCAGAGAGTTTATCAAAAAATGGCTTAAATATTCTTGTAAAGAGGAATTTTTAACCGATCAATTAGATCCTAAGATTCAACAACATCCTGAATTTGTGGCACCATCTCATGACGAAGCAATTTTAAACATACTTTACAATAAAGATCCAACAGGAAAATATCTTGTTCCATCAAAATTATTGTTTGATAAATACGCAACTTGGCATCATCGAGATTTTAAAACACAAGACTATTCTCTTTTAATGGCAACCCGAAACAATCGTTCTTCCATAGCTTATATTATTGAAAACGATCTGTTAAATAACTATTTAATAATATTTTTTAGAAAAATGTATCAAAAAATTTTTTGCTGTAATTAAGAATACGCACAAAATAAATCTTTAACATCTAAAATTATTACTCGTTCTGGTAATCTAATTTTAACCTTAGGCTTTTGCGGAATGCAAATAACATAATAAACTTGTTAGTTATATAAAAATTAGGCTAATCGCAACTAATTTCTCTTAAAATATTAATAACCAAATCCACCTTTTTAGCAGCTTCAACTTTAACCATACAACATAATTTACTATTGCCAATTAATTTATATTTATTAGGATTAGATTGTAATAAATTAATTATTTTGTCGACATTAACTTTATTATCTTTATTGAATTCTATATTAAAACCATTTGCAGTATTTTTAATCACACTAACGCCTATTTTTTCGCATAATAATTTTAATTTGCTGATCTCAAATAAATTTTGTAGCTCTACTGGTAATAATCCAAACCGATCGATAAATTCAATAGTTAATTCTTGTAATTGCTGGTCAGTTTTGGCTTTAGAGAGATCTTTATATAAAATTAATCTAGTATGTACATCTGGAATATATGTTGTCGGAATAAATGCTGGGATCTGCAAATCAATCTCAACATTTTTAAGAAAATCTAGTTCTAATAAATCGTCTAATTGCCCATGTTTTTTTAAGGTATCGACAGCGTGCTCTAATAATTCCATGTATAAACTAAAACCAATGGTTTGAATATTACCACTTTGTTCACTTCCTAATAATTCGCCAGATCCTCTAATTTCTAGATCATGAGTTGCCAAAGTAAAACCAGCCCCTAATGTATCTAAATTTTCTATTGCCTCTAACCGCTTTATTGCATCCTGATTTAAGCTAGATAATGGCGGAGTAAAGCAAAAAGCATACGCTTGATGGTGAGATCTTCCTACTCTACCACGTAATTGATGTAATTGAGACAAACCAAAACAATCGGCCCTATCTATAATAATAGTATTGGCAGTTGCTATATCTATGCCATTTTCAATAATAGTAGTACAAACTAATACATCAAATTTTTTATGATAAAATTCTACCATAATATGCTCTAATTCTCTTTCTGGCATTTGCCCATGAGCAATTTTTACCCTAGCTTGCGGTACCAATAATTGAATCTGATCGGCCACTTTATTAATAGTTGCCACTTTATTATGTAAATAATATATCTGACCACCACGTTGTAGCTCTCTTTGGATTGCTTCTTTAATAATTTCAACATTGTATTCCCTAACAAAAGTTTTTACTGATAATCTATGATTAGGAGCAGTTGCTATTATCGAAATATCTCTAATGCCAGACATAGCCATATTTAACGTTCTAGGAATAGGGGTGGCGGTTAACGACAACAAATCCACCTCACTACGCATTTTTTTAAAGTTTTCTTTTTGTTCTACTCCAAATTTATGCTCTTCATCTACAATTAATAATCCCAATGCCTTAAATTTTAAATCTTTTTGCAATAATCTATGCGTACCAATGACTATATCACAATTGCCTGTATGTATTTTATTAATAACTTCTTGTTGCTTAGCTTTAGTAACAAAACGTGATAATAATTCTATCCGTATAGGAAAATCAGCAAATCTATCTAAAAAATTTTGATAATGCTGCCCTGCCAACAAAGTAGTTGGGGCTAATATTGCAACTTGTTTACCACTATCTGCAACAATAAAAGCGGCTCGCATCGCAATTTCTGTTTTACCAAACCCTACATCCCCACATATCACTCTATCCATAGGTTTTAACGTTTTTAAATTTTCTATAACTTCTAAAATAGCTTTGTTTTGATCAAAAGTTTCAGTAAATGGAAAATTACTTATAAATTTTTGATAATTTTCCTCATTAATTGCATAACCATTTCTTTCTTTGCTTGACCGTACAGCATAAATTTCTAATAATTGAGCTGCTACATCTTTAATTTGTTTAGATGCTTTGTTTTTTTCTTTTTGCCAACGATCGGTACCTAATTTATGCAATGGAGCATTTTCTAAATCTACTCCGCTATATCTATGAACTAAATTTAAATTAGTAATTGGTACAAACAATTTATTTTGGTCTGCATACTCAATCACCATAAATTCACTCAAAATAGCTCCATAATCTAATTGAGTTAAACCTAAATAACGACCAACCCCATGTTCAACATGTACTATTGGATCACCGATGCTAATTTCTACTAAATTTTTAATGCTAAACTCGGAAACAGCTTGCTTATCGCGTCTTTTAGTTATTTGTTTAATTTTATTAGGAAATAGATCTTCTTCACAAACAATAGCAGTACTAATAACCTCTAATACAAATCCTTTTTGCAATTGGGCCACTAAAATACCATAAGCAATATTATTATTTACAAATTCTTCAAAACTATCTATATCTACAAGATCTTGCACTATAGATAATTTAAATACTTTAACTAATGACTGTCTTAAGACCTCTTTGCGACCCTTAGATTCCACACAAAATAATATTCTTAGTGGCTTATTTACTGAGTCATTAAATAAATAACTAACTGGATCTGGCAAAGCTCTTATGGCTAAATTACAATTATACTCACTAGGATTTTTAATAGGATCTACACCACAAACAATTTGCGTAAAGTTATTTATTAAAGAAAAAATTTCGGTAGGATTAAAAAATAATTTGGCAATTGGCAAAATAGATCTATTTACATCATGACGAAATTGTTCAAACCTAGACTCAACCTGCAAAAAAAAATTCTCGGCAGCCAATACACATCCTTTAGTACGTACTACTAAACAATTTTTTGGTAAATACTCAAATAAACTGGCAGTTCGCTCAAAAAATAATGGTAAATAATATTCTAGTCCTAAGCTTTTAAAACCCTTACTAACATCTTGATAAATCTGACCATTATTAGAAAACTGTTCCCGCCAATTAGTACGAAATTTTTCTATAGCTTCTTTATTAAATGGATATTCTTTGCTGGGCAAAATTTTGATCTCAGACACTTTCTCTATAGTGCGCTGCGAATCTACATCGAATGTCCTTATAGAACAAACCTGATTATTAACCAATTCTATACGATAAGGTAACTTAGAGCCAATTGGAAATAAATCGATTATAGAACCACGTACCGCAAATTCCCCAAACTCCATAACCTGAGGTACATTATTGTACCCTACTTGCTGCAAAGTAAGCTTAAAGTCATCTAAAAATAATTCTGTATTATGATTAATTATAAAAACATTTTGCTGTATATACTCTGTTGGGCATATTTTGTGCATTACTGTTACAATTGGCACAATTAAAATTCCTTGCTGGATACTAGCTAGGTTATATAAAGTAGCCAATCGCTCAGAAACTATTTCTGGGTGTGGAGAAAAATGATCGTATGGTAAGGTTTCCCAATCAGGAAAATGTAAAATATTAATAGCAGCCTGGTTTAATAACCTACCATTTATTAATTCTGCCTCTAATTGATATGCAATATTAAAATTTTCAACTAAAACTACTAATAAACCAGCATATTTTTGAGACAAAGCAGCTAATAATAAACTATAGCTACTAGGCAATACTTGCCCTATATAAAGATTTTTTTTAATCGACCCAGGTAAACTTGGACCAAGATAATTACTTAATAACATGCTAGCTATTGTACTAGAAAAGACTCCGTTAACAAATATCGCCTTGCTACCAATTTGAACGATTTAATCCTGGCAGGTTTAACCAAAGCAAGGCGATAAATTTAGGTTAGCAATTTATGCGAATAAATTCAAGTTTATATTAAATAATTATAATTTTTAGAACACCTAAAGCTAATTTTGTTCAGCATAATTAACTTGCTTAAGGATTATTTACTAGAATATTAGAAGCAATTTCTACACCATGTCCAGCTACAACAACGCTAATTTTATATAAAACATCATGTTGTACTTTTAAATAACCCTCCAAATCGGTTGCTTTGGTAAAACACCATACTAAACAATCCGCAGCCATATAATTAAACCGATTTAGTCCAACAAAACACAATTGATTAAGATCTATACCTGGATGAGCTTTTAACATATTAGAAAGATCATCAATAATTAAATTAATTTTTTGTAAATCTTGATATTTTAATCTAATTACTTCTTTAATTTGATGATTATATCTTCTAGAGGTGTTTTCGACACTAATAGTTAAAAAAGTTGAATTTGGAACATATAATAAAGATTTATCTGAAGTCCTAATCCTGGTTAAACGCCAACCTATATATTCAACTACCCCCTCTATACCACCTTGACTTTGTCCCTGACTTTGACTTTGATTTATAGATTTTATAGAATCGCCAACCATAAAATGCTGATCCATAAAAATCATCATTCCACCAAAAAAATTTGCTAATAATTCTTTAGCAGCAAGACCAAGCACTATAGTGCTAGCACTACCAAGAGCAACTATCCCAGTTATATCCACGTGTAAAGCTTGCATAACCATTAAAAATGCAAAAATTACTATTAATATTTTTAATAAACGCCAAACAGCGATTATAGTGGTTTTGTGTCGTCGAAAATTTTTATGCTCCCCTTTATATACAAAATTAATTAAATATTCTTCTATTTGCTGCAACAACTTCAACGATAACCAAGTTATAATAATTATTCCGCCAAATAATTTAAAAGAGTCAATTATATAATGTTGCCTCTCAACCAAGATTTCTATAACTGCAATGCTACAAAAAAACCAGATTAAAACTATAAGTGGTTGTTTGCTAATCTTTATGAGTTCTTCTAATAAAGTAGGAGGTGTTTGCGATTTATTATATTTAGAATAAATCTTGGAGAAATTATTAATTAATTTATTTAATAAAAAATGGATAAATCCAGTAAATAAACAAATTTCTATTATATTAATAAAAACACAAATATAATGATGATAATATGAAAAAGAATACCATAAACGCATGATATGTTTTAACATATTACTAATCCTCCTTTCTTATATTATAATATAAGAAAGGAGGATTGACATATATGTTAAATGTTTTATACAAATACTTCTTCTTCTACGCTAGATTTAGTAGTTTGATATTGTTTAACTTTAACTCTATCTAACCAAGATAATAAAATATCTGCTTGACGAATAGAAAATTGTGGATCTTTAAAAGTATGAGTCAACAAATAAGAACCTTGCACACCCGACACTAAACTTAAAGCAAAATTTGCAGATTCCGCCGCACACCCAATAGCATTAAATTGAACTTGAGCCCACTGTAACATATCATGTAATAGTTTAGCTGCACGATCTGCTAATTGTCCGCTTTGTTTACTTAATTCTTGACATAAGCCACCAATAGAACAACCATAACGAGCAACTTGCTCTAGGTTTTCATTAACTATACTGGTCCTTATAAAAGCTTTTAATCTATCTAGAGGTTGCGATATCTCATCTAACTGTTTTAGCATTTCGCTAAGTGTAGCCGCTAATTTTTCTATAACTGCTTCCCCTATATCCTCTTTCTTTTTAAAATAATAATAAACATTCCCAAGAGGAACATCCGCCTTATGAGCGATATCGGCTAATGTAGTCAAGTTAAAGCTTTGTTGGTGAATTAAAACCATCGCTGCTTCTATTAATCGTATACGTTTATCTGTTTTCCGTGGCATAACTATTATCCCTTAATTGTTAATTGTTAATTGTTAAATTACGAGGAAAATTTATTAATTTACATATAAATATTTGGCCACAAGAATATTAGTAAGTCAATAGCTATGTAGAATTTATTTTTTAGGTACTAAATTCATCAATTACTGTCGCATTTTTAACAGCCAATTCTACTTCTTTTATTAAATTAGTTTCTAATTCTGTTAAAGTTTCTTTTTTAGATTGTTTTGCTCCAGCATTTCAATATTTAATAATTTTTTAAATGCTGTTTCTAAATTGTCTGTTGATGAGATATAACAACCGGACAATAATTTAGTTCTAATATCTGAATTTTTTGTTACAATACTGCTAATTTTATATTCCAGTTCATCATTGGGCATTTTATATTTTTTACCAAACGGGTAAATTAATAAATATATTAATTTACCTAAAAATTTATTGTGGAAATTTTGTAATAATTCTACTGTTGCTTGTTGAATATTATACAAACATACCTGTAAACCCCAACTAGCAAAATACAATTCATCTGGATTTTTTTTGTTTTGACCTTCGTTATAATATTTAATAACAGCACAACCCATACATAAGTGCCTAAAAACATCCCATAATCTTCTTGACAATTGCTCATTCTGCTTCAATAAAACATCTAGTTTTAATAACGACAATTCAACTAAACAAGACAACATAACGCTAAATAAATTTAAATCCTCACAAGATTTTTCTATATCTTCTGATGTTTGACAGAACAATTTATTAGTACCAATATGCAACAACATTTTTGCAAAATTACTTAATGCATATGATATATGCGCAAAAAAACAATGATCAAATAACCCTATATCTTGAACCTTAATAGCCTCTAATTCTGATTGTAAAAATGGATGACATTTATGTATAACTTGTAAAATATTTACATCGAATATCTTAACGCTAGCTAATACGTTTTGATAACTCATAGTCAAATGATTCTTAATCCCAAGAGTAACATTACTACCATAAATATCTACCGTAGCATCAACAATTTTTTTACTAATTTCGGTTATATGATCTCGAACCATAGCTATAACCACAACAGGACAGTTCTTAACTCTCTCTGGCGATAATACAAAACTTCTGACAGCATCTAACATATAACTATAGCCACCTATTTTAGCTAAATTAGCCTTGGTTTTAGCAAATTGTATTATAGGCAACCCCATTTGAGTGCGAACTATGGAATGAGCGCTTATATTTTTTAAACATAATTTACTAATTGCCACACTTAATGCTAAAAAAGACATATCTTTACCTATAGATAAACAGTCAATCATTCTATTCCAACTTTGACCGATTAACTCTTTACTACCAACTATAAAGTCCAATGGCACAAATACATTCATACCTGTAGTTGGTCCATTTAAAAAATCTTGATGAACTGCTGGCTTTTTAAGATTATTAAAAATGTTTGGCAAATTAGTTGGAACCAAACAAATGTTTTTTCCTAGATCTTTTTTGTTGGAACATAGAAAATCATTAGGATCAGACAATTTTATTGACAAAACCAGCAAAGTTGCAATTGGAGCTAAAGGAATATAACTTTCGTCCCAATTTAAACGCACCCCTAATACTTCTTGACCTAAATATTTTTGGTAACACACAACACCACTGTTTTGATTAGCATCTAATGCCAATGTAGGTATATATTCACCTGTTACAAGTTTAGGTAAATAATTTTCTAGTTGTACTTTAGTACCATAAGTTAATAACAATTTTGCTAAATCAATAGAATTTGGCACCATAACTGTAACTGCCACAGTAATACTACGTGTAGCAATCTTTTGTACTATTTCAAATCTGGCATTTGAAGAAAATCCTAACCCACCAAATTCAATAGGTACATTCATAGCAAAAAACTTGTGTTGTGTTAGGTATTCCCAAACTTGAGGCGGTAACTTTAACTTATCTTGACTAATTTTCCAATGACTTAACATCTGACATAATGCTTCCACCTGATTATTTAAAAATGCTTTTTCTTTTGCAGTCAATTCAGAGCTTGAAGCTTGTAATAATGCTCTTAAATTTAAGTTACCACGTAATAGATCCGCTTCAATCCCTACGTCACCATCTACCATCGGGATTTCTTCTTGCCCAATACTGTTAAAATCTAGGCTATCTGGTAATTTATCTTTTAATAATTGTAACAAATGTTTAGAAAATAGTTTTTGCCTTATACTGTCTATTGAAAACATTATACCAGTAAAAACCATTCCCCAAAGTAAAATAACATTCCATTCTGGCAATACTTTGGTAAACTGCAAAGTAATAGTTATGATGGATAAAAAAAGCAACCAACTATAAAAAGATCCCCTAATAGCTAAAAGCCCTAAAATAGAAAATATCGCTATTATGCTAATTATAACAACCATCATACCTATAACCCTTAAATCTAACCAACATTACTTTAAATATTAGCAGTAATTACAAATATTTATTTTAATCTATGAACTATATTTAGATAAAAAAGGTTAAAATTATTATGCCTAACCAATGTGAACCTATAATCGGACAATGGTACAGAACTTCCAAGTTATCCGATATTTTTGAAATTGTGGCAATAGATAGCGACGAACATCTCATTGAAATTCAATATTTTGACGGTCAAATAGAAGAAATAGAGTTAGATGTATGGAATGAATATCATTCTATAGAAATAGCAGCCCCAGAAGATTGGTCTGGTGCATATGAACTACCAAAAGAAGATTTATCAGAATATAAAGAAGAAGTAATTCATCCTGAAAACTGGGATAATCCTGTAAATTCCATTGAACCTCCCGATATAGAACTAGAAGATTAAAGACAATATTGCTATTATTAAAACCCTAACCTACAAGCTAAGGTAAGGGTGCATATATGGTTAATAAATCTGTAATAGTAGCAATGTCTGGTGGAGTAGATTCCTCTGTAGCTGCTTTTATATTAAAACAGCAAGGATTTAATGTAACTGGCGTATTCATGAAAAATTGGGAAGAAGATGACGATATTTCTACCAATTATTGTAGCGCCACTAAAGATTTAGAAGACGCTCAAAAAGTATGCGATCTATTAAACATAAAATTATATAAAGTAAATTTTGCTGCAGAATATTGGGACAAAGTATTCAAAAACTTCTTAAATGAATATCAAGCCGGTAGAACTCCTAATCCAGATGTTTTGTGTAATAAAGAAATTAAATTTAAAGTATTTTTAGATTACGCTAAAAAATTACAAGCTGACTTTATAGCAACCGGTCACTATGTTAGAATTTTTAAAAAAAATAATGAAAGTTATTTATTAGCTGCCCTAGATCAAAATAAAGATCAAAGCTATTTTCTACATGCCCTATCTCAAGAACAATTAAAAGATTGCTTATTTCCTTTAGGGGAATTAACTAAACCGCAAGTAAGAAAAATTGCCAAAGAAATCGGTTTTAATAACTACAATAAAAAAGACAGTACTGGTATTTGTTTTATTGGCGAACGTAAATTTAAAAATTTTTTAAAAAACTATCTACCAAATAAACCAGGACTAATAGTTACAGAAACTGGCCATATTATAGGCAATCATGATGGTTTGATGTATTACACGATTGGTCAACGCAAAGGATTAAATATTGGTGGACAAACTGAATATGTTGGCCACCATCAACCTTGGTATGTAATAGACAAAAATCTTAATAACAATCAATTAATAGTGGCTACAGGAAAAAACCATCCTAAGTTATTTACTAAAAAATTACGCGCTACTAATTGCCACTGGATTAATAATAAAGAATTAACTCAAGGAATAATAACTACAGCCAAAATACGCTATCGCCAAGAACCACAAATTTGCTCTATTACAATTAACAACAATAATAATTTAAATGAACTACTAGTTACTTTTGAACAAACTCAACGTGCTATTAGTCCAGGACAATTTGTGGTATTTTATCAACAAGATTATTGTTTAGGTGGAGCTACTATTGAACAAGCAATTTCTTAGGTTTTTTTAAATATGAACAATAATACTGAATATAACAATAAAGCCATAGCTCTTGCTGGCATGTTTCAAGCTTGCGCATTAGTAAAACAATTAGCTTGGACTGGCAAATGCAACAACGAATCACTCGAAACATCTATTTATAGCTTATTACAAATAAATTCTCCTTCGGTTATAGATGTTTATCAAAATATAGCCAAATTATCGTTAGGTTTACGAACCTTAATAAATTTTCTTGATGCTAACAATAATTTTAATAACAGTAGTAATGGTAAAAAAGATATGGAAATTGCTAGATATGTTTTTTCTTTATTGTATTTAGAAAACAAATTAACTAAACGACCAGACCTTATGAATATAATAAAAACCGGTATAAACAGGGCTAATACTCAAGTTAATTTATTTTCTCTAACACACGATAATGTAATGGCTAACTTAGCAGGCATTTATATAGATACTTTAAGTACTTTTACTTTTAGAATTCATGTTACCGGGTCTCAATGTTATCTGGCTAACCATGGCATAGCTAATAAAACTCGTGCATTATTATTAGCTGGAGTTCGTTCTGCAGTTCTGTGGAAACAAATTGGTGGCTCCAGGCTACAATTATTTTTTAAAAAAAATACTTTCTTAAATTGCGCTAAACATCTATACAACAGCTCGACCATAGAGCAATTATAAGCGCAACGTTATTAAAAAACATAAAAATTTAGTTTATATTTAAGTTTATACTTGACTTGTGCCTTTTATATGTTTATAAAAATTTAATATTAACTATGATTTTAAAACTATGATTTTAAGTAATAAATTTCAGTAATAAAAAGGAATGAAGCCATGATTAAAAAACCTATTATAGCAATAGCTATTAGCGCTGGATTATTTGTAAGTTCTGCAGTATATGCTGGTAGTACACCTCCAGCTACTGATCCTAGTGCCGGTAATACTCCTGATCCTAGTACAACTCAGGCCCCTACAGATCCTAATAATCCAAGTAATAGTTTAAAGAGTTTATCTGATCAACTAAAAGCTAATAAAGCTGCTTCTGGAACAAACCAACAGGGAGGCGCTGGGTCTACTACTAATACCACACCTACACCTGCTCCTACCAATACTCAAACAAATCAATAATTGATTCCATATCTTCCCTTATTATTTTCATAATAAGGGAAGTTGTTAAAAAAATTAATAACTCATTATTTTTGACATTCTTTATAAATAAAAAATTTAATCTATACTTTAAAATAAAATAATACAACACAGAAATAATGAGGATAAAGTCATGGTTAAAAAACCCATATTAGCAATAGTCGCCGTTAGCACTGGATTATTTTTAAATACTTCTGTCCAAGCTTTTGATTTATATGGAACAACAGATAGCAATACCCCAGCTGCAGAAGCTACTAAAGAAACCCCTAGCGCAGGAGAAACAACCACCCCAACTACAAAACCAGTTAAACCACAGCATGTAGATACTGGTGAAGCAGCACGAAAAGAACGACGTAAAGAATTCAAGCTTAGAGAAGAAAGACGTAGAGCAGAACAGCGTAAAGAAGAGAGACTTAAAGAAGAACAACGTAGAGCGGAACGTAGAGCAGAACGGAAAGCAAAAACAACCAAACCAAATGGTGCTGCACCTACTACTTCACCATCTACTTCAGAAACAAAATAAATAACGAGGATCCGATTATGATAAAAAAACCTATATTAACGATAGTTGCTATTAGTATTGGATTATTTTTAAGCACAGCCGCTCAAGCTACTCTTAATGGAGGTACTCCAACTAAACCAACTAAAGAAGCACATAAAAGAAAAGAACCTAAAGAAAAACCTACTAAAAAAGAAGACAAGAAAAAATCAGCCGATAAACCAAGTACTTATACTCCTTACACTCCTACACCAACATCTCAGTATGGTGATCAGTACCATGATTAATTTGTAATGTATACCAATCACTTGGGATCCGGTATAACGTTTTACTATTAATATCCTCATTACCTCCCTTAGCAATAACATAGGGAGGTTGTGCAAATATCACATATGATTCTAATAATTTTAAAAAACTTTTATTATTACCGGCCATATTTT
>Ga0116135_1000133_pt1 | contig 36980 bp, 27 predicted proteins | sample June2015DPH_20_1_FD_89738 | JGI IMG/M metagenome (GOLD analysis project Ga0116135, IMG submission 89738) | Peatland microbial communities from SPRUCE experiment site at the Marcell Experimental Forest, Minnesota, USA - June2015DPH_20_10 | ecosystem: Environmental > Terrestrial > Soil > Wetlands... | reverse complement strand
TCGCGCTTCTGCACCGGGCCAGTGGCTTTGCTCTGCACTGCTGGGAGAAGTAGTCGGCGTCGCTCCGGGATAGAACGACGCCGGTGAGAGCGGTACGTCGCCAACATCGATCAATGCTGCTTCGAACTGAAGATCGCGGGAGGGGGATAATGGAATATCCTGCCTCAGTCCGGCCTGGGGGTTCCATGTCCACAAGTTGCCCGACCACGCAAGGGCCGGCTCCGCCACCGCAGTCAGCGAAGTTGGTGTATCGGGACTGACGATAGGACGATCCAACGCAAAATAGGCAACCGTATGATCCCACTCCAGGCCCGCATGAGCAGTACGGAGACGCAACATCGCAGAATTAGAGGAATAGGGTCCAGAGTAGGAACTGGCGTCAACGTTGGACTGCGGGGCACCATTAAAATCCACGCGCAGATCTGCATAACTCCTGGCGCCAAACAGGTGCGGACCACGCGCGTCGAACCCAAGCACCGTCTGTCGAACAGAGGCTCCGGTGCTTCCTGACCCGGGCACCGCGAGCGTCGGTGTGGCCGCCATATCTACTCCTCCAGTATTGACGAAGCCATTGAACAACAACAGCCCCGTGATCTTCACCGGATACTTCGATTCGCTCTCAACCTTCGTTTGCTCTTGAGTCGCAATTTGCGACTCGGTCATAGATTGCTGGTCACGAATTTCCTGGATCTGGGAGGCGGTTTCCGCAGGCTGACTTTGAGATGCATTTTCAGATGATGCCGAGACAGGATGCGTTGAATTGGTCTCCTTCGATCCACTTTGCGCCACTTGCTGTTGCAGCGCCTTCAGTTGCTTTTGCATCTCACTGATCTGGCGCTGAGACTGTTCCAGTTGGGCCTGCGTAATTGCGATAGCATCCGTCAGCTTCTGAATTTGCCGCAAGATGGTGTCCGGATTCGCATTCTGCGCAATCAGGACATGTGCACAAGGCCCGAGAAAGACAACTAAGATGGGCCACATTCGCCTGTTGCTGCCAATGCTGAGATGAGAACCCCACTTTGACTCGGATCTGATCATCCTCATTTGAATTCACCTACTTGGGCTGCATTCTTCGATTCGGATATTTCATCGTGCGCCTCAAGATCGCGCGCGACCTTCATCTGGAAGATCGTTTCCCCTGGTCGACTAATGAGAAGCGTAACTTCGCCTCCGTGTTCCGACGCAATGCGGCCGGCAAGCGTAAGGCCAAGTCCAGTGCCCTTTTGTTTTCCTTCGCTCACGAAAGGCTCGAAGAGGCTCTTGCGAATCTTCTCGGGAACGCCAGGGCCATTGTCGATCACATTTACGATAATCTGCTGCTCGTGGACGTCCAGCGTCACCAGAACATGGGCCACATTGGCGGAGGTGCGAACGGATTGACAGGCGTTTAGAACCATGTTGAAGATTGCCCGTTCAATCTGTTTCTCGTCGACAGTGACAACAGACTTCGCAGGATCACCATATCGGGTTTCTATCCGCACACCTTCAGCATCCGGATGCGTGCGAATTAGTGTGATCGCGCGTTCTACTAACGTCGCCATCAACTCCGGCGATCTCCTCATGCTCGCGCCGGTGCGACTGAAGATCAGCAGCGACTCGATCATGTCTGTCGTCCCGAGTACAGCGGTTCGGATGTCCGCAAAGATTTCTGAACGCTCTTTTGAAGAGAACTTGTCATCGACCAGGAATTCCGAGTTCGCGTAGATTGTCGCGAGATAGTGGCGGAAGTCATGAGATATGGAACTGGCCATTCGGCCGATCGTTGCCAGTCGTTCAGATTCCAAAAGAGCCCGGTTAGCTTGCCGAATCTCGCTCCGCATCCCCGCAAATGCGGAACTGAGTTCCAGTACCTCCTGAGTTCCATGGAACAGAAGTTGGTGGTCTTTGTCTCCTTTCCCAAACGCCCGAACACTTTTCGATAGTTCCTCGAGAGGATGTGTCACCAGGCGCGAAAGGATCATCATCAGGCCCGTGCCGCAAAGGAGTGCTAGAAGTCCTGCACTCAGGACCATCCGGTTGACGCGGATAATTGAGCGCTCTGCGGGCTCCAGCGACTTCAGCACTACCAACTGCAGCGGAGACGAAGCCGTAGCGGAGAGATCTTCCGAAGCGGCAAGAAACTGGGCGTTCCCGAGCTTTACTGTAGCGGGCGTGCGTAAAACACCGGAGAGGAATGAAGGCTGAGCTGCCAGACTCGTCTGCAATGAGGGCGTCAGGGTGCTGGCTAAAATCTCTCCATTACTGAGGAATGTGGCGTCGACACCAGCCGGTTGACTGATCTGGCGCACTGTGCGCTCAATCGAAACTCCGCTGATTACATACCCCAACAGCGTTCCGTCTTCATCGCTTCCGAAGTACAGCGGGCGCTGCGAACATGCATACAGAGATTTGCCGTCAATGAGATACTGCTTACCCGACGAGATCAACAAACTCTTCAGCCCATCTCGCAGAACGACGTTCGCCGTTCCATTCTTCGTGTAAGCCGCGACGATCCGGCCGCGTGGATCGGCAAGCGCGAACAGGTCCGTACCACTGAGCTGCCAGAATTCGACCGCGCCATCCTGAATGGTGAGATCGTCCCCACTGGTCATCAGCGCCTTCAGTGTTGGAAGGTCAGCAAGAAGAGCATTCTCGCGTTCCAGGGCTGCGAGTCGCTCCGTTTGAAGATCCTGGAATGCGGTGACAGAGTGTTCGAGTTCCTGGGACAGATCGTCTGTTATTTGAGCGCGCCAGCGATCACGAATGATCAGCGCACAGAGACTGGTCACAATCAGCGTAACAAAGGCCATGCCCAGAACGAGGAGAACATACGTTCGAATGCCCTGTTTTCGACGCGAACGACCTACCTGCTGGGTCTGCTCGCCTTCCATACGACCGGCCGCATTGGAATCAAGGGACAAATTTGTATCCTGCGCCGTAGATTGTCAGCAGATGCTTAGGGTTTGCCGGATCCGGCTCCAACTTCTGCCGCAACTTCAGGATTTGGTTGTCCACTGTCCGCGTGGTTGGATACGAATTGTACCCCCAGACCTCGTTGAGCAGCACTTCACGCGTGAGCACGCGCTCAGCGTTCTCAGTGAAAAACTTTAATAGCTTGAACTCGTGAGCAGTGAGGATGACAGGGCTTCCAGCGCGCCGGACAGTCATTTTCTTGAAGTCGATTTCACACTCGGCGAAACGACATATCGTGGCCGGCGCCTGTTTCCGTTGCCTGCGAATGGCCGCCTGGACGCGCGCTGTAAGCTCACGAGGGCTAAAGGGCTTCGTCACGTAGTCATCAGCGCCCAATTCGAGGAGAAGAACCTTATCTGCGACCTCGGTAATCGCACTGAGCACAACAATTGGAGTCTCGCTCGACTGGCTCTTGAATGTCTGGCAAAGCTCGCGTCCCGAAATGTGCGGCAAGATCAGATCCAGTACCACGGCAAGCGGACGCTCGCTGCGAAATAGTTCCAGCCCGGTCTGACCATCTCCGGCGACCACCGCTGCATAGCGCTCTTCAGTAAAGATCCTTCGCAGAACCTTTTGCATGCGCGGATCGTCCTCAATGATAAGGATGGTTCCGAGATTCTGGGCACGATTGTCGCCAGACTGTGTTTCCATTGTCAGTTCTAAGTCCTGGATCATGTTTGAAGACCTTCCCCTATATATTCTGGTTGATCGATCGCCATTTTTGCCAGAAAACTTCTAGAAATTACAATCGGATGACAATTGCTTCCGCTCAGGAGAAGCCTACTATATCTCCTGGAACGTTGGGCAAGAAGGCATGTTACCGGGTCACTTGAAGCAAGACAGCTCGCAGGCTGATATAAAACCCGTCAATCCGGCAATTCTGAACATTCATCCTTTTTCGGATCTCCGTCTTTCATCTTGGGCGTTGTCCAGAACGCCGAGTCACTGGCGGTCTTTCCTATCTCAAGTGAGCGAGGTTCCCCCAGACATGGCGACCAACCAATCGTCACTATAGACAGTCTCCAAATCGCGAAGGGCCATCATGCCTCCTGTCTCGACGTTGACGATCGGTAATGTCGAAATCTGCTTAAGCCTCTCCAATCCCCCGATATAGGTATTCAGGCCCCTTCCGTCTCTCGATTCCCGAAAACGGGATGGCACAGACCGAATTCGCTTTATCGAACTATCTACGAATCGGCTTGCGTAGTCTTCCCGCACAAAGAATGCATCATTCCCTGTCGAGTTTGTACCAACAAATCTATATCCCTTCCTCGCAGCCAATGTGCATAGCGCGGCAACCGAGGCACCGAAATACAGGTTGCTGGGATGTGCCTTCGTCCGACGGAAGTGCTCATCGTAAGGAACGCTGATTGGGTGCAGGTCGCCGAATACGGCGTTGTACTCGCAGATGCAGAGAATCGGACGAACGGCATGAAGAGCTTCCCATACCCAGTAATCGTTTCCGTCAATGTCGATACTCAACAGGCCGATCTCTCCGCTGAACCCTGCTTCCGAAATCAAATCGTTTATGTTCCCTCGAGTGATGAAAGCCGGCAGTGCAGTGAGATCATACCTCCACGCCAGGCCATCGCTCTTGACCGCTTTGACTAAGGCCGGATCACCGTCCAGGATGAGTCCGCGCCAGTTCCGATTCTGCAACAGAAATCGCGTGTTGGATTGCCGATAATCTTCAACTCCAAACTCAACGAATGTCTGAGCTGCCGAAGGAATTTCAGCGCGTTCAATGAGCCAGTCGATGATGCCATCCTGGCCCCACTGCGAGCTTACGCGAAACTCAACGTCCTGAAGGTTGGCAATGTCTTGCCTTGACCGCACCTCCCAGCTCGCCATGCGTCCGGATAGCAGTAAGGACTCGCCCATGAGCCACAGCTTGAAGAGCGTTCGCCATTTGTGAAGCGTGCCTTTGAAGAGCAGGGTGATTCTCCATTCTGGATTCGGCTAATGAATTGCACGTCTCGGATTTTGAAACTTCAGCGGGTGACTCAATGAACAAACTTCAAAGCGCGCGATCATGTTTGCAGGGAGCGGCTCAGAGAAATGGACTTCGCAGACAGAAGTCCCTCTGCAGAAGAATCACCTGCGTTACGTTCATGTTCAGCGAGTACGGAAATCAGAACAATGGACCATAGAGGAAGTAAAAGATCGAAGGAGTCCGCCTCCGCCAGGCCTCGAACGAAAATGAACAGCAACAAGCTGAGAAAGAGGACTCGGACCGGGCTCCGGGGGAGCTTGCGCACTTGCCGGAAGAGACTGCCGTAGAGGCCGACAAGGAGCAGGACCCCAAGGGCGCCGTAGGCAAATAGCTGTTGCAGCAATTCGTTCTCAGCGTGCCGGGCCTCAAAATTGTCGCCAAATGGAGGGACGACCTTCCACCAAGCGTCGAACCCATGTCCGATCCATAAATTCCATGGGTGGTCGAAGAGCGCATTCAGAACGTAAAACCAGATCGCTGTGCGGCCGGTGAGGGTTTCGGCCTGGTTTCCAGCTGAAGTGTAAACGTCGTAGTATGCCTCGAAGAGTCCCAGGAAGATAACGCCCAGGAGGAGTGTGGATATCGAGAGGAGAATCTTTGTCCTTCGACTCATCGACTTGTCCTGTATGACCAGGAACCCCTGGCTCAATAGAAAAGCGGCGAGAGTTGTCTTGCTCAGGCTGCGAAGCAGCGTTACAACGAGGAAGAACGTAGCCATGCCCCATTTGCCATCCTTGCGACGCACCAGGTATTGCGCAAGAAAAATGGTAAAGGCGCACAGATTGCCTATTTCGTTGGTATTGAAGAATTCCTCATCCCCAAGCCGTAGATCCGCTTGGGTGGGCATAACCCACGCTACCAACGCAAGAAGGCAGGTGCTCCAGATGAATCCCTTCATCAGGGAATGCGCTACGCTGGTCATTGACGGGCTGCAAAGCAGCAATGTGATGATTGCGACGTCGATGGCCAGACCTAGCCAATACGCAGCGGAATTCAGCAGGGATGCGGTTTCGCTCCAGGCAAGACTGCAAAAGGACACTGCCAGGAAGGCAAGGACCCATCGTACAGTCGAAAGCTGCAACATGGATCGGAGCGAGATGTGGGTGAAACCGAGCAGATTGAAGCAGACTATGCCGAGCAGCAGTAAATCCAACACCAGGCTCAAGCCGGTGCCGGTGCTTGGTTCAAGTCCTAGTAGCCGCACGGAGAACAAAACAATGCTGAGCCTGAATGAAAGATAGAACCCGACGGCGAGGGCCAGCCCGTCGCATTCCACCTGCGCGAGGGTCGGCAATCCCTGCACATTGGTCTCTGCATTCAATCGGCCGCTTGAATCCATCATGCTTCCTTCCGGATACCTCAATGCGTATACATGTCCGGGATGCCCTGGCTGCCTGCCGGCGGGAGATGACGGATAAATACCACGATGGACCAGAGTTCATCGTCGTTTAAAGTTCCTTTGGATCCAGGCATTCCAGAGGGCGCGATTCCATAATCGAGAATCCACTTGAGCTGGCCGTCGGTATAACTCTGTACATCAGGGGAAGCGAGGGAAGGAATCGGCGGCGAAATATGTTCCGCAAACGGGACCCCGGTGTTCTGTCCATCCATACCATGGCAGGCGACACAGTAATGCGAGAAAGCCTCTTTCCCGTCAGAGAGAGTCTCGGCAGTATCGGGGAGCGGGTTCTTCTGATTCTTATTGCCAATGAAGACATGGTGCTCGGCAAACGTAATGGTTTTCGTCTCCAGCTTTCCCGGAGAGTTAGCCTTGCACCCGGCGATTCCTGCCATCGCAATGACCGCAACTGCTGCGATGAGTCTGTTCATGCTAGTCCACGACATGCAGCGTCAACACCATCTCACCATGTCCGCTGCCGCAAAATACCGAGCAGTGACCAACAAAATCTCCGGTCTTCTCTGGCGTGAAGTGTACTTCCGATGTGCCGTGAGCGCTGACTTTGACTTCAACATTCAAGTCACGGAAGCGAATGCCATGGGCCACGTCAGTGCTTTTGAGCACAAGCACTACGGGCTGGCCTTTCCTCAGCGTGATTTGACCCGGCTCAAATGTGAAACGCTTTGCAGTGATCTCGATCCGTTGAGGGGCATCATCAGCACGAGCTATCGAAGAAAGCCCAACGGCAATCAGAGCCGTAGCCATCAACACCCATTGAATGTACTTCCTCTTCATAATCTCTCCGGTGAAACTGATTGTGCTGCGTGGTGCAACCTGGGATGAAGCTGAGTCTGGCCGTACGCGGCTTGTCTTGAGCAACCTGACCGAGCATCCTTATTCGCCCGGGCGAGTCGATCTTGATCGGCCGTTCTTACTGGTCTATTCGATTGCTCAATTCGAATTGACAATACGCGGGAACCAGATCTGCGAACGGGCTGCTACGGATTCAGGAAATGGCGCAGCGCTTTGTAGTCCACATCGCTCAGCCCCGCACGCACTCGCATGTGCATGGCCACCGTTCCCGAGATACTGGATGAAAATCCTTGAGGTGTGTTGTGGCACCGAGCGCAGTTCTGCTCGAACACTTGCTGTCCTCGATCCTGGCCTGGCGCGTGAACTGCCTTCGGAGCCGTCTTGCTGCTCGGCTGCGGCTGCGAGCTGCCAGATTGACCAATGGCCACAGTAGCGCCGGTTACCAGCGTAGCTGCAAGCAGCGAAAACCCCAGCATGATCCTTTCCAAGTGCTTCATTCTTTCTCCTTCGATACGCTTAAGAGGGTGGCGAATCTGGTTAGAGTCGGTAACAAACAGAAGACAAGCGCGACAATGTCAGAAGAGAGCTGTTCGTGTGGACTGCTGCTCCATGCTGTACAAATCCAGCCTACTGGGGCTATTGCGGTGGCGTGTCACGAAACAGTCTGAAGTTTGTCATTCGATTGTCTCAGCAAACGGGAATCTCGCCGAGTCGTGATTTGCGGCTCTTCCTCAACGCTCCTGTTCAAGCGATCAAGCGCGCGATGGAGCTCACTGTGCGACTGCGCCGGAAAACGACGCAGGCATAAGTGACAATTTGCTGACATTTCAGGGACCCACTTCTGACAACCTCGGGTCCGCACATTGGTACGGTTGACTCAACCGGAGCCAGGTACCCATGAGTCCTATCGATAGCGTAAAGGTCGAAGATAGTGCTCCCTCTGGAAGCAGTCTTGGTGTTTCGATCGGACTTTTGAGACAAAGCCAGCGCGTGATATTTCTGCTGTTGACGGCGGGAAGGATCGCTGTAGGACTCTGCGATCTATCCGTGGCGGCTGCCATGTACTGGCTGTTCCTGCTGCTGCAGGGGCGCCCTCCTAAGCCTCATCTATGGTGGACGCCTCACACTGTTCTATCTTGTGCTCTGGTTACGACGATCCTCGTCGTTCTTCGCGGCGTGATGGATATCGCCTCGGCACGCTTCTCCTTTCGCCAGGTACAACGACTGCACACTGACTTCCTTCTTCGAATCACCAAAGGATATACACAAGTTCAATGGGAGCGGTTCGTCGAGTGGAATCGAAGTGAACTCTCTGGCCGCGCGCTGCATACAACGCGCGAGGCTGCCGATTTCTATCATCGATGCGTTGAAATGGCGGCAAATGCGGTAATCGTTGCGGTCATGACTGCGGCTCTTGTGTATCAGAGCCTCTCAGCCTCCTGCGCGCTGGGTTTGGTGGTGGCGGCGTTTTATGCGGGCCACCGGTTTCTCATACGCAAGAGGCTTCATGCGGCCGCATCGAGCCGGGAGATCTCGTTGCGTTTTCTGCAGAGAAACCTGGCGGATATGTTCTCATCCGGGAAGGAAATTAGAACCTACGGAAATCAGCCGTTCTTTCAGGACCGCATCCGCCGGCAGGCTGAGTGTGCAGCCGCAAGCACTGTGCGTGTCTGGTTTCTTCCACAGTTTGCACAGATTGTGGCCGATCAAGGCGCGGTGCTGGTAATTCTCGGTATTGTCATCGCCGTTCAATTGCAGCAACGAGACTCACGCCAGATGCTCTCGGTTCTGGCGTTCTACTTCGTACTCTCACGACGTTTGATTCCTCTCATCAGCCAGATTTCGTATATCGCCGGTCAAATGGAGGGCTTGTTTGAGAACGTAAAAGTCCTTAACGAGGAACTGAATAAATGCCGGATTTACGGTGTATCTACATTACAGACTCAGTTGCCGGATGCTGGCTTGGTCCTACAGCTGAATCAGGTGAGTTTTTCGTACCGGCAAGGCGCGCCAATCCTGCGCGATGTGAACTTTTCCATCTGTAGGGGCGAGACAATCGTAATTCACGGTGCTTCTGGCGTTGGCAAGAGTTCCCTTCTGAACCTGATTGCCGGGGTCTCCCAGCCTTCGTCCGGTGTCGTGCGAGTCGATCGCAGAAGTATCGCGTATGTGCCGCAGGAGATCCCTTTGCTTGACGATTCAATAAGGAACAATCTGCTCTTCGGCTTATCGACAAGGAATGACGAAGAGCTGATGACGGCGCTCGCGGCAGCGGAGCTAGATGAATTCGTGGCCGCACTACCTCTCAGACTGGAAACTAGCGTTGGTGATAACGGCTCTTTGTTTTCTGGTGGACAACGGCAGAGGCTGGGCCTAGCGCGGGCCATCCTGCGCGGGAGTCAATTACTTCTCTTGGACGAAGCAACTTCGGCGCTGGATGAGGAGAACGAAAGGCAGGTACTTGCTAATCTGAATGCCTCTGGGATAGCCATTTTACTTGCCACGCATCGTGCGCACGAACGCTCGTTTGCCCATCGCATCATTTGGCTTGAAAAGGGTTCGCTAATCGAAGAAACCAGCCAGGAGCTGCTGGTTTAGAAGGTCAAATGCTCGTAACTCCGGAAGGCACATTCAATGATAGGCATCCTAAGTCGAATTAAGCGCAAGCTTGGCGGAAAGAACCTAATACCCTTTCTAAGGAAACCTCGGGTTTCGATTAGCAAGCTTGACGCGCGCGAGGGCTACCGCCTTTGGGCGCCGACCTACGCAACGGAGAATGCAATTACCTTTCTGGATAACGAGTTGGCCAACAAGATGCTTCGCGGCTTACCGCAAACACAATTGCTTGATGCCGGGTGCGGCATTGGGCGGCGAATCCGCGATATCCCCGGTGCAATAGGGATGGATTTGAGTCCAGAGATGCTCGCCGCTGGCGGAGCGCACAATGTTGTGGCGGGAGATGTGAGAGCGATGCCTTTTGCTTCTCAGTGCTTTGACATGGTCTGGTGCAGATTGGTGCTAGGGCATTTCCCTGACCCTCTTCCGGCCTATTTCGAACTCGCGCGCGTTTGCATGCCAGGTGGATACATCTTCGTCACGGACACTCACCCCGATGCATTCGCGGCAGGACACCGTAGAACATTCAACGCCCAAGGGGGAACCATACACGAGATCGAACATTATGTACATGGAGACCACATTCGACTTGCTGCAAAAGTAGGGTTGACCCTTCTGGCGTCTCGCGAGGGCATTGTCGGTCCATCTATTCGAGACTTCTACGCCTCCGGCATAGGCCTCAAGGCTTACAATAGAGATTGTGGCCTGAAATTAATATCCGCCTTCCTCTTTCGCAGATCGGATACTGCCATCCAAACCGCCGCACATCCTGGATTGACACTTAGAGGATCCTCTTGATGTGTGCAGATTCCCTCTTCGCGTGGATCATGATGCTAAATCCCCAGCAGTAGAAATCAGCAGAGAAGCAGCGCGTTGCCAGTTTGTCGTGACTGGAGGATGCGCATACACGCCGAAATGGCCGAATACTTCCAGAAATGCCCGAATGTGCAATGCTCTCCTGGTCTTTGCGACAAGAGAGCATTGCACATTTGAGAAGGGCTGTACCTGATATCGTATGAGTCACGTCGAGAAGATGGTGACTTGCCGCCCGCGGTCCACGCGGCATTCACCTACGAGTGCGTCTGAGATTGGATCTGCATGGTCTGGCTCAGTGCGAAAGATGCAACGTGATGAGATTACCCTCTCAGTGTCCTTTGCCCTTCCAGGTCGGGAAGAGAAAGCGATAGATGATGCCCGTCTCCCAGATGTTGGCGTTACCATTTCCTAACTGGCGCTCATAACTTGAATTGATGCGCACTTCATGGGGCAGGTAATAGTTCACGCCAAATTCGGGTTGCTGCTGATTTTTAGTGGGCAGGAAGTTAGTGGAATCCGGTGCACTGCGGAACGTCTGCTGCATGCGAAAGATCGGTTCCAGCCGGCCCACCAGGCTATCGTTTCCGCCAAAGTGTGAAAGACGATAATCGGTCTCAAACCAATATCCCTCGTCATGTGTAGCGTGCGCGTATTCGGAGCGAAATCGGAAGGGGCTGTTAATGGGTTCCCACCAAACATGTATTCCGACATTATTCTCGTGTGTGCCGGCCAAGGAACGTCCGTAGGATGCGCCGACTTCCAAGCCTTTCTTGGGAAAATAGACCGCAGTTTGTCCTCCGCTCGAACGTTCGGCTCCGAAGTAGTTGCTGTTTACGTTGGCGGAATAATACGCCGCGTAGCTGATCGAATAGTCCGGCGTGGATACAGCCGAGCCGCGCAGCATGCCGCCAACACCGTCTCCTGTGTTCATGGTACCGATGCTGTAATTCAGCGGAGTGTCCTGGAAATTCGCAACCCAAATCTGAGAGAGGCGCTCATTGTAGGTTCCGAATGGAGTAAGGAATTCTCCCGCAACGAACGTGAGGTGGGGTCCTAGAAGAACATCCGCCTGCAGATAGTCCATCGTCTTGAAAAGAGAATCCCTCTGATACCCTCCACTCGCCTTGGGAGAGAAGGTGTCGAACACAGTTGCCCGGCTCTCGATGAGAAGATGGCTTCCGAAAGGCGCCGCGATTACCGGCTCGACGTAGGGTTGGTAATCGGTCTTGCCGCCGTTTGTGTTAGTGAAAAAGGCAACACCGCCGGAGATCAATGGAACGTCTTGCGCATTCACACATTGCACCGCGCATAGCGCTGCCAATGCGAAGACAAATACCCGTATGAGCGGGGCTAAGTGAGGGCGTGGGGAGGGCAATTTCATATGTTTCATACCAGCTAAATTAACGAACCTTGTTCAGCGGCGTGTCTCAGGATCGTCTGTTCTTTGTCAAAGGATTGTCACTTGAGTTCTGGTCAATCGCAGACCGAAGGACTAAGAAATCTGGCTCAGAATTCTGGCATATCTCACCCGCGTGGATAGAGGCTCTGCAGTCTGAGAGAGCTGTTCTATTTCAGATTTCGACGGTTGGAAGTTAAGCGGCAAATCCTTCCAGTAATATTTCAAGTCTTCAGATCCCCATCGTGCATAGGTGGCTTCCCAGGACTTCCCAGACTCGCCGGCAAACGCCAGGTTGCCCGGATGGATGGCTCGGCTGCAATTCTGAAATCGACAATCCATGGAAATGCGGAGCCGGTCAGAACGATTGGGTGAAGCGGCATGCACAGTGAGGCTATGAAAGATCAGCACATCGCCTGCATTGATTGGGCCACCTACCCAATCCCCCCCCGTCACCGCTTCCGCTGGAATCTCGGGCACGTGGAGATTCTCGTCTTCATGCCTGATGATGCCCAACCGGTGAGAACCTTCCAGTATCTGTAAGGGGCCCACGTCGATTGGGCAGTCGTGCAGAGGAATCCAGACGGTGAAGCATTCCGGATCTCCGTTCATGAACCGGTAATCCTGATGCGCATGAACCGTGAGATTCTCGCAGTTGGGAAAAATCAGTCGTCCGATTGGTTTGGGATGAACGAGAACCTGCTCGCCCGCCAGCATCTTCATGACACCCTTCAGGGCCGGGTGATGTGGCAACGCATGAAGCGACTCCAGATTGAAAACCTCCCGGTATGTCTGCTTGAACCCAGGGTCGGGATCTCCGCAAGCAGAGCTGCCGTTGGCGAAGCGCTCAAGCGGATCGTGTCCTGGCAGCAGCCAGCCTGCGTCGGATAGGACTCCTGTGATCTCGTGGAGCACGCTCGTCACAGCAGAGACAGGAATCAATCCGCGGATAAGCGCATAACCCCTCGCATCGACTTGCTCCTTGAGGAAATGTGGGGCGAGATCGGAGACTGCGATTTCATGAAACGATTTCATTCATTCAACCTCGAGCAGATTGCCGGCATTCTTTGGTTTTGTAGCGACTGAGACAGTGGTACAAGGCATACGCTGATCGGGTTCGATGGAATCAGCAAGAGGGCTGCCGACGCTTCAATCCGGCAAGACGTGCAAATGGCAGCACAGCAGTCACGATAACTGCCTGGGTCATCCAATGTGTCTCCGCATCGTCTTCCGTTTGTCAATTGATTGTCATTCGTATCGGCTGAGCGGTAGATGCTTTCACCAGGTTTACCGATACTGGATTGGTTTGCGAATCGACCCTGCGCCGGCTTACGGGGGAGAATCAACAAGATGGTGACAATCGCTTTACATCAACATGACAAGTCGGCGGTTGACAGCCGACTAGGCTGGGTGCACGGCTCCTTCTTTCCGCGAGGGAGGACTCAGCCATAAATGAGGTGACGCTATATTGGTATCGCATTCCAATGCGCGACCACTGCCCGATTCCGGCATGGATGACGCAAAGACTCTGTCACTTGCCCGACGGAAAGTCCAACACTCTTTAGGAATGAAAGCTTGCGGATTTACGCCTCTGCTTGATGGCAACATCTCTGCAGGACCTATGAACCGTGAGCAGTTGGCGCGACTGGCTGTTCTGATGTCATTCTGCGATCCCTCGCCGCGCAGATGCTCGCACTGGCTCACCCTTTCAAGGAAAGGATGGGGTAATTTACTGCGCTGGATGGATATGAGCGGCCTGTCGTTATACTTCCTCAATCGACTTGTCGAGCTTGATCTCTGCGATATGCTGCCCCCTGCTATACTCGCTCGCCTGCAACAGAATCTGATCGATAACACTCAGCGAACACAAAGAATGATCTTCGAATCGGCCGCAATCCAAAAAGAGTTTCAGAAAGCAGGAATCACGTACGCCAATTTGAAGGGGCTGTCGCTTTGTCCGAGTTCGGTGGCTACACCCGAATTGCGCTCCCAGTTTGACCAGGATTTTCTGATTGCTGAAAAATGCGCGCCGGAGGCGCGAAGGATTCTCGAAGGCAGAGGATACCGACTATATGCGATGAGCGGCAGAAGCTGGGAGTTCAAGTTGAATGAGCGGCCGGGAATCGCTTTGAAGGACATCTACAAGGACCTGAACTCCTACGCAGTGGAATTACATCTTGAATCTGGCGTCCCCCACAAGCAGTCAGCACTGGAACGGGTGGAATGGCGTCGTCAGTACGGTATTCGCATGCCCGTTCTTTCATCGGTCGATTTGTTCCTGGGTCAGGGACTTCACGTCTTCAAACACATCTGTGGGGAATCTTCACGTACTGCGCATTTGCTGGAGTTTCGACAACACGTACTTACACGCCGCTGCGATCATGCGTTTTGGAGCGAGCTTCGATTAGCAGGAGAAGATGATCCACGAACCTCCCTGGGGTTGGGCGTGGTAATTCATCTGATCACGCTTGTCATGGGTCAGTTTGCGCCCGAAGCGCTTACTATTTGGACCGTCGACGTTCTTTCCGCGCCAGTTCGGCTCTGGGTTGAGATGTACGGACATCGGGTTGCACTCGGAAGCTATCCAGGGAACAAGTTATACCTGTTGCTGCAAAGAGAGCTTGAATCTGCAGGCATTCCGCCGAAACGATCTGTTCGCCGGGCACTGTTGCCTTCACGGCTACCTCCGCCTGTGATACGAGCCTTTCCGAATGAGGCGCTACCTGTTCGCTTTCATCGCCATTGCATGCACCTTCACTTGATCCTTGAACGTCTGCGCTTCCACATTGTGGAAGGAGTTCGCTTTGCATTGGAGTCGCGCCGTTGGCGGCGCATGAAGGAGCTCGCGCAATGATATTTACAATGCGACCCGCCGCCGAGGCCTTCGACGCGATTGCGCCAATCTTTGATCAGCGATTCGGTGCATGGCAAAGTGTCTCGGCACAGCGTCGCGCCGTTCGCCGTGCACTTCTCCGGGAATTTCCGAAGCGCGGTAAAATTCTTGAACTTGGAGGGGGTACGGGCGAAGACGCAGCCTTCCTTGCAGGCGAAGGTTACGATGTTCTCCTCACTGATCCGTCGCCGACCATGGTTGAACTGGCAACGACCAAATTGTCCCCGTTCGGCGCGCGGGCTGAGATCGCAACCGGGGAGGAATTGGAGGATTTCGCCACCCGTCATCTCTCTTCCGGCGGAAGACCTTTCGACGGCGCGTTTTCAAACTTCGCGCCGCTCAACTGTGTCGTCGATCTTGGGCCTGTGGCGCGCGGGTTAGCACAGTTGCTCAGGCCAGGCGCCCCAGCCATGCTGGTTCTATTCGGCACCCTTTGCCCCGGCGAGATGCTCACTGAAGTACTCAAGAAGCGGCCGGATCAGGCGCTGCGGCGCTTTAAACGCGGCCCGTTGCCCGCTCGCCTGGCGAAGCGTGAATTTCCGATCGTCTACCACCGCCGTGCGGATTTGATGAAGGCCTTTGCTCCCTGGTTTGTACTGGAAAAGCGACTCGGAATTGGTGTGGCAGTTCCACCCAGTGCCGCCGAGCCGTGGATCTCGCATCACCCGCGGCTTCTTGGCGCAATGGAAGCGCTCGACCGTACGCTGTCCAGTCCGCTCGCATTCTTTGGCGATCATGTTCTTTACCAGTTCCGCCGAACTGCCGAACGCTAAGTACGGGTGTTCGCTCAGCGTCATATTCGCCATGCGCGGGCTCTTGTCGTCGATGCATTCCAGTGCCGCATCTGAGCCGTCTCAATGCAGGCTGGCCCGCATCCCGAGAATCTATTTCGACAATTGAATGACTGCATCAAGACATTCTGGCGACAAGCATTCTTGTGCGGCGATTTAGGCTCCCATAAAGATCAATGAATGCCGTTCCGCCATGAAGAGCGGCATGAAGGGAGCACGTCCACATTGGTAACGTTGAAGAAAATTGCAGATGTGATCCTCCCAACCCGCTGGGCAAACTTCAACCTCTTGGCGTTTGAAGGCGGCGATCTCGACGGGCATGCGGCAGGGGACCGCACAGAGACCGTACTGGCCTTGACCCTCGGAAACATCCACAGAGCACCACCCCTCGTCCGTATTCATTCTCAATGCACCACGGGAGAAGTCTTTCACTCAATGCGATGTGACTGCTATGAGCAGCTTCACCTTGCTCTTCGCACCATTGCGGAGCAAGGCGCTGGTGTGGTCGTCTACGAGCATCAGGAAGGCCGCGGTATCGGCTTGATGGAGAAACTCCGCGCCTATCAGCTGCAGGATCAGGGGCTCGACACAATCGAAGCCAATCTGCGGCTTGGGCATGCTGTCGACTTGCGCGACTATGCGCTCTCTGTGGAAGTACTTCGGTTCCTTGCAATTCGCTCGCTCAGATTGATGACGAATAATCCGGATAAGATCCATGCAGTGCGCTCCTCGGGAATCGAAGTCGTAATGCGCATGAGCGCCGATGTTCCGGCAAATCCTCATTCCACCCAGTATCTTGCCACCAAGCGCGACAAGCTCGGGCATCTCTTCAATCCGACTTCAGATTCGCTCATTGCCGGCAATCACTCTACCCGCAAAACTTCTCTGCTGGGCCTGAGAGACATTGGAGTCGAGCCTTGTCCCACCTCACTGCATCTGGTCCAGACCCCGAGTAGGAAGGGATGACATTGAGTTGACAATTCTGGGACAACTTCCAGTCCGCTTAGGCCTACGCTCTTCTTTACGGGACTGACCAGCCCAGGCGAGTGGGGCCTTTCGGCCGGTACCACGGCAACGATCGGACGTTGGACTGCCGGCAACTGAATATACGAGGTTAATCGTGGCGCATGTATTGCTGACGCACTCCTACCATCTTCCCTTCGATTCAAAACAGCTACGCAAGATGCAGCCGTATATGCCGCTTGGCACGCTGTATGCGGCGACTGCGCTGCGGGACAATGGGATCTCGGTTGTCGCGTTTGATTCCATGCTTGAAGAGCCTTCCACGCGTCTTGCCCTATTTCTCGCGGAGCATAAGCCACAGATCGTAGCCGTGTATGAGGACGACTTCAACTTTCTTTCGAAGATGTGTCTCACGCGCATGAGAGAAGTAGCGTGGCAAATTGCGGAATCGGCGCGGGCCATGGGCGCGATCACAGTCGTGCACGGATCGGATTCGACCGACAACCCTCTATTGTTCCTTGAGAATGGCTTCGATTATGTGCTGTGTGGAGAAGCTGAAGAATCGCTGGTACGACTGTGCCTTTCGATACTAAACGCTGACGAGGTACCCGAAATTGACGGCGTGGTGAGACTTGACGAGCATGGATGCCTCGTGCGCAGCACTCATCGGTTGTCAAAGAATCCAGCATGGTCGCAGCTATCTTCCCCTGCTCGTGATCTCGTTGATATGGAACCCTATCGCCAAGCATGGTTGACGGCTCACGGATATTTTTCCACAAACATGGTGGCAAGCCGCGGTTGCCCCTTCCGGTGCAATTGGTGTGCAAAGCCCATCTCCGGAAACCAGTTCCACTTGCGCGAAGCAGCCGCTGTAGCCGAAGAGATGAGGCTGCTGAAGGTATACGCGGGGGTCCAGCATATCTGGTTTGGGGATGACGTCTTCGCATTGGACCGACATTGGGTACGTCAGTTCGCCGAGGAAGTAGCGAAAAGAGACGCGGCAGTTCCATTCAAGATTCAGTCTCGCGCCGACCTGATGAGCGAGGAGGTGGTTCACGATCTCAAGGCAGCTGGGTGCGCCGAAGTGTGGATGGGGGTTGAATCGGGATCGCAAGTTGTGCTCGATGCGATGGATAAAGGACTCACGCTGACCTCTATCCGCGCAGCCCGCCGACGGCTCGGCGAGGCCGATATACGGGCGTGTTACTTTTTGCAATTTGGTTATCCGGGAGAGGCCTTGAACGAGTTGCAAGAGACGATCGGCTTTGTGCGGGAGACGCGGCCGAACGACATTGGAGTGTCATTCTCATATCCGCTTCCGGGGACACTGTTCTATGAGAGGGTCCAGGAACAACTCGGGCGGAAGCGGAACTGGATGGACAGCGACGATCTTTGCATTATGTTCACGGCAGCCTATACGACAGACTTCTATCGCGCAGTACGCGATGCGCTACACGCGGAGGTAAATGCCTGGCAGGTCGCTGAAGCGTGCCCCGGGGCAGACGACAGGGTCGCTGCCTTGTGGCGGAAAGTCGATGAACTGGAACCGGTGAGTTGGAATCCCGACGCATCAGCCTCACGCTTAGCGGCAGATGCCGTCGCCTCATCTGCCTTCGTGCCCATCGGGCAACTGGCGCGAACCAGGCAGGGTTGAGTGCTGCAAATGCACTCAAGGAATGGAGAATTGGCAATTGAACGTTTCGCAGCCGCGTCAGATAGTGATCCGCGGAGCCCGATGCGCCCTCGGGCCGCAGCAGAGCGTTCATGCCCAGGTGCATGTTGATGGTGACCGCATCACGCGCATTCTGAGCTCCCGTGCTGGTACGTCCTACTCCCAATCGGAGTGCGAACAAATCGACCTCGGTGGCTTCCTGCTTTTGCCCGGCCTGGTGAACGCGCACGATCATTTGGAGTTTGCACTTTTCCCCAGGCTGGGGAATCCTCCCTATCAAAACTACGTTGAATGGGGAGAGGATATACACGCCAGATTTCCAGAAACAATTGCGAAGCATCGGGCAGTCCCTAAAGATATTCGAGTTTGGTGGGGTGGAATACGAAACCTCCTCTGCGGGGTTACAACAGTTGGTCACCACAACCCTCTCTGGCCGGAGTTGCAACGAGTAGACTTTCCCATTCGGGTAGTTCGGAAATACGGGTGGGGTCATTCGTTAGCTCTTGGAGGCGACCTTCAAAAGGCGCGCGCCGCCACGCCCGAGGGGCAACCCTTCATCGTTCACGCGTGCGAGGGCGTTGACGAGCAGGCGCGCGCGGAACTGTGGGGGCTCGAAAGCCTAGGGCTTCTGGATCAAGACGCGGTGCTCGTGCACGGACTGGCTATCGATCGAGATGGCGTTGCTCTCATGCGGGATCGCCGGGCCTCTCTCATAGTCTGCCCATCTTCCAACAATTTTCTTTTTGGGAGTCTCCCAGATCTGTCATTGCTGAGCGGAGTTGAACAAATAGCCCTTGGGAATGATTCTCCGCTGACAGCCGAGGGTGACCTGTTGGATGAAATCCGTTTTGCGATGCGCCGTTGCACGATTTCGGCTTCGCGCGCCTATCAAATGGTGACCGCAATTCCGGCTTCCATTCTTAGGCTCCCGGATGCGGAAGGTTCCATAAGCGAGTCCGGGTTTGCAGATGCGATTGCGGTTCGAGACATCGGCGGTAGTCCGGCGGAGAGACTGGGAACGATGTCGATGGCTGACGTAGAGTTTGTGATGATTGGAGGGCGTGTACAGCTGGTCTCGGAAGCGCTCATGAAACGGCTTCCGTTCTCACAAACTCAAGGCCTGGAGCCCCTTCTGTTCGACGGAACGACCCGCTGGCTGCGCGCGCCGGTGTCGGCGTTGCTCGAGAAGACAGAAGAAGTATTGGGAAAGGGCGAGGTGCGGCTGGGAAGAAGAGGAGTTCTCCTCCCGGCAAGCGCGGAGGTTGCACATGCCCTCTGAACGGAGAAGTTGGCACTTCGGTGTGCTCTCATTCACTGGTACGGGGCACCTGAATTCGCTGATCGCGCTGTCTCAGAGCTTGAAAGACCGAGGTCATAGGATCACATTTTTCGAGAAGCCAAAAATAGAAGATCGAGTGCGGCAGGCTGGACTCGATTTCATTCCGCTCGGGAATGGCGGCTCCTCTTCCAAAGATCAGATGAATCGAAATGGTTCGGGTCGAAGCTCCAAGCTTTCTGACATTCGATTCAATTTAGAACGGATCGAGCGCGACTTGAAAATGTATCTCGATGAGACGCCACCTGCACTCATCGAGGCGGGCGTAGACGCGCTGCTGGTCAACGAGATAGCGCTGACCGGACCAACGGTCGCCCAGATTGCGCACCTGCCGTATTTCATCATCTCTACGTCTGTCCCTCATCATTTTGGGTGGAATGCCTATCCCTGGTATTCGGGATACAAGTATTCTGCCTCGTGGCATTCGTTGATTGAGACTGCGTTCTTCGAGGTCTCCGCGCTGCGCATGCGGGGACCGATTCGACGAGTTCTCGACGACTACCGGCGGCAGGTTGGATTAGAACCAATCAAACAAGCCCGGCAGTCGCGTCCTGAACTCGCACATATTACGCAGCTTCCACAATGTTTCGACTCGCCACGCGCTGGGCTGCCCGGCAATTTTCACTTTACCGGCCCGTTTGCGAATCGTGTCGCGAGGCCGCACGTGGAGTTTCCCTGGGATCGCCTTGACGGCCGGCCAGTCATCTACATGTCTTTGGGCACTACGCGCAATGTGCAGGCCTTTGTGTTCCGACTCGTCTCAGAGGCCTGCCGGGATCTTGACCTTCAGTTAGTGATTTCCCTGGGTGGCCGCTTCGATCCGGACATGTTTTCTGATCTTCCCGGCAACCCGTTGGTGACCAGGTATGCTCCTCAACTCGAACTTGTGAGGCTCGCAACAATAGTCGTCACGCATGGTGGACCAAACACCGTGTTTGAGACGCTGATGGAAGGCAAGCCGATGTTGGCCATCCCGCTCGCACATGATCAACCGGCTATCGCAGCCCGTCTGGAACGCCTGGGAATTGCTGAGGTGCTTCCTGTTATGCGGCTTACGGTCAGTAAGATTCACAGAGCTGTGACAAAGCTTTTAAATGATCCAACCTATCGCGATGCAGCCGTGAAGATGCAAGCCGGGCTTCACTCTCTCTGCGGATCGCAGCGGGCCGTCGATGTGATCGAAAAAGCCATTGAAGAGTGTGCCGCCAATCAGCGACATGGTTCAACCGCTCACCATGCTGAAAAAGCAAAGGGCTTTGCGAGTGTTTCAATCACTTCTCGATAAACGGTCAAGGAGAAGGATGCCTTGGCTGAGATCGCTATACTGAAGCTCGTAGGTCGGGACATCGGAAAGAATCTGAAGAATCTCCTCATGCTTCGCGCGTATCTCTCCGGCAGAGTAGAGATCGCCGCACGTGCGCTCTGTGGCAGTTCCATGCGGCAGACGAATGAGGCTTCCCGCAGCCGTAGGGCTCCGATTCAAATAGACAATAAAATCCACGTTTGCCTCGGCCGCCGTCTTTTCGACTGGAAGTTTTGATACTGGAACCTCAATCGACGGCTTCCCCTCGATGCGCGGGGTCAACCCAAAGCGCTGAAGTTCGGGAAAGAGTTCCTTTGCTGAAGGCCGGAAGCGTGCGCGGTGCGAATGCCCTATCACACGCGGTACTTTGGAGTCGTTGATGAGATAACTTGTGTCGTCCGAAGTAAAGGTCCATCCGGCTCGCGCACATGCATAGGCGAGTGTCGACTTGCCCGCGCCGGAGTCTCCAATAAGTAAAATGCCTTTCCCGTTCTTGCTGACGCAGGCAGCATGAATGTCGGTGACGGCGGATGCTCCAAGCAATAAATAAACGGCTTTCTCGATGAAGTTATACCTGAGATAGAGGCTGTTATTCACAGCCGCCTTTGTCACCCATGTGAAGTTGATCAGAGATCTGAGGTCAAGGAGAGATTGATTTTGCACATCGGCAACGAGCGAATATAAATGATCGTATTCACGCCGGGTGGGCGCCGGAGGGCATTCTGAACTCCCTTCTTGACTGACTCCAATGCGTATCTGCAATTGGGTGCTGTCTCTTGAGAAGCGCGCATGTCCAAAGCTCTCTTCAGCTGCTTCCAATACTGCGGTGTCGTTCGTGATGATATCGACAGGATAGCCAAGGGGGTAGAACATCTCTCTGTACGGCAACTCCATATTGCAAAGAAGCACATCCTGGTGGCGGGGAGATGAACCGCAACCGGCTACCCATAAGTGCGTTTGTTGAACTGAATCTCGAATCATAATTGGCGCCTTCTGTTCCAGTGCTTCAGTGGGATGGACCATGGGCTGGGTGGCTGCGAAGTTTCTCCACCATCCGCGATGGCTTAACCGGGGCAGGCAATCGAATGAAGGACTGAGTCCGCTACTCACGCCTCTTCAATCCAGGTCTACATGCTGACAGGTTCTGTCGAACTGCTTTGCGTTCACTCGGATGATCCCCGGCAAGGAGAGCCTAGCAGCTGATCTTCTCCATAATGTCAAGCAAAGGTATTCGCTTTGTCACTTTCCTGACAGCTTCGTTCCGTCTGTGCCCCAGCTGCATACATCGCTGACTTTCAGTAGTCTTCACCGCCCTGAAACACCTTGCATGACGCACATTCACTGACCATTGAGCGAACAACAAAGGAATGACAATTCACTGACGACCGCATGACACGGCTACCGGCGCTCTTCTTTACGGTCAAACGTGAAGAGAAACGTGCCTATGCCGCAGTCGGTCGATCATGTTCACTTGGAAACGGTGAACTCGAGTCACAGTTCGCGCATGACCGCCTATGGCGCGTGGCCATCTCGAATTGCGTACCCCTTGGCCTCATGCATAGTCACCGTCCTTGCGCTTGCAGGATTCCGCGCAGACGCCCAGATGCCCTCCGCCCCAACGACGATGCAGAGCACGACAGGATCAACCGCAGGGGATGATGGTAGCGGGTCAATCGGACCTTCCCTATTCGGCCCGGATGCGGGCACGGATCAAGATAGTTCCAATCAACAGAGTTCTATCGGTTCGAACGCGATGCAAGGACACGGAGCGCTCTCCGCAGGACAGATCACAGCCATTCTCGAACAGAACCCCGATCTCGTAGTGGAGTTGAAGTCCCAGTTGGCTGATCGAATGCAGCTGCAAGGCGTCCAGATCGATCCGAATGACATCTCCGATCAGATGCTCTACAGCCAGATTGCGGCAAACCCGGATCTGCAGGCAAGCATTACAACCGTGCTACGCGCCCGTGGATATTTGGCCCAGAGCGATCTTCAGTCTGAAGGCGCAACCGGCACAGAAACCGACGAGGTCAATCCAGACTCCCCGTCTCAGCGCCTTCTCGCGCAAACTGGCACCGGGAGTGCAGGTAACGTTGAACGAGATTTTGCCGTAGGCGAGGGGTTGGCGGCAACCGGAGCAGCAGGTACGCAGGCGGCGAAACGGGGATCATTGCGTTCAAATGACAGCCGCCAGCTTCAGGCGAACAGCCCTCGAGCGCAGGAATCGGCGAACGCGTCGACTGACATGCCCAGGGTCCTGCGAGAGACCGCGCCGTACGATCTTCAGTCCATGCGCGACCTCTATACACAGATCCCCGACGAGAGTGATCGGTTGAAGCGGTTTGGTTCGGCCGTCTTTGTCAATCGCGATGCATCTGGAGCGGCGCGCGGAATATCTGGCCAGAACACGCCGCTCGACGTGCCTTTGGGGCCGGATTATGTTCTCGGCCCTGGGGATGCATTGACGATTCATCTTTGGGGGGGCACCACACAGAGCATTGCACGGACGATCGATCGCGACGGGAGCATTTTTCTTCCAGAAGCGGGATCTATCGATGTCGCCGGGCTGTCGCTTAGTAGGGCGCAAGCCGCGATTGAAGGCATACTCAAGCAGCAATTCCGCAACGCCCAAATCGCCGTGACCGTCTCGCGACTCCGTTCCGTACGTGTATATGTAGTCGGCGATGTGCAACGGCCTGGCGGGTATGACATCAGTTCCCTTTCAACTCCTGTGAGCGCTCTGTACGTTGCGGGCGGCCCCACCGCTGCTGGATCGCTGCGCACCCTGCGCCACTACCGAGGCAAACAACTCATCGAGGAAGTCGATCTGTACGACTTTCTGCTTCGTGGCATCCGCAATGGAAGTGCTCCATTTGAAAGCGGAGACACGCTTCTTATTCCGCCGGCGGGTCCGTTGGTTGCGGTGTCGGGCGCTGTCAAGCGGCCGGCGATCTACGAGCTCACAAGTGGCGAGACGATGCTCTCCACGGTGATTGAAGACGCCGGCGGACTCACCGCCGCAGCATCCCTCAGCCATATCAGAATCGAACGCATCGGCGCCAATCATCAGCGAGAGACGATGACCCTCGCCGGTGTCGACGATAAGAGTGTCTCCCCGGATCAAAGCGCCATTGCTGCATTCTCGATGAAGGATGGGGACCGAGTTCGCGTTGAACCCATCATGCCCTATAGCCAGCGCGCGATCTATCTTGCAGGACACGTTCTGCGTCCAGGTCGCATGGCGTACAGCGACGGAATGCGCCTCAGCGATGTGATTCAAAGCTATCAGGACATGTTGCCCGAGCCCGCTGCGCGTGGAGAGATTGTCCGCCTGATTGCACCCGATTTGCATGCCGAGACGATCGACTTCAATGTTCCGGATGTGGTAATCGGAAATACGAATGTCGACCTGCAGCCCTTTGACACCATTCGCGTCTTCGGGCGCTACCAGGTGGATGCGCCTATCGTGACGATCCGCGGTGAAGTGATGCGCCCCGGCAAATATCCCATGTCACAGGGCATGACTGCCGCGCAATTGGTACGCATGGCTGGAGGTTTCAAACGCGACGCCCTGACCGAGAGCGCCGATCTCACCAGCTATGACGTGAAAAACGGGAATGGAATCGTCGAAAACCTGGCGACCGTGCGGATCGGAGCTGCAGTGACAGAAGCCGACCCACACGCCGACGTTCCGCTCAAACCCGGCGATATTCTTGCTGTTCATCAAATCACCAACTGGGCGGACATCGGAGAGTCCGTAACGATCAATGGCCAGGTGAGATATCCGGGCAATTATGGTTTCCGCGACGGCGAACGCCTTAGTTCGGTTTTGCGAAGAGCCGGGGACCTTCTCCCAACCGCCTATCCGGGGGGCGCGGTGCTTGTTCGCGAGCAGGTGAAAGACCTTGAGCAAAAGAGCCGCGATGAAGTAATTCGCCAGATCGAGACAAATTCCGCGGCGGCCAGGCTCTCGCCAGGCTTAGCAGCGGCTGGAGGGGCCGGGGAACAGCAGGCCATCAAAGAGCAACAAGCCCAGGTGATCACCGATCTGAAGAGTCACCCTCCGACCGGCCGCATGGTCATTCACATCAGCGCCGATATCGACAGTTGGGCGAACACTCCTGCCGATATCGAACTGCGCCGAGGTGACGTACTGACGATTCCAAAGCGGCCTGGATTCGTGCTTGTCAGCGGCCAGGTCTATAACCCAACAGCGCTCACGTTCACTCCTGGAAAAACTGCCGCCTGGTACCTCAGCCGCGCAGGCGGTACAAACGGCACCGCGGATCGGAAACAGATATTCATCATTCGCGCGAATGGCTCCGTCGTGGGACGCCACTCGGGAGGGTGGTTTGACGCCGATGTGCTTTCCACCAGGCTTGACCCTGGCGATGTTGTTGTCGTGCCTCAGAAGATCATCGGTGGTTCGTTGTTCTGGAGAAATCTGCTGGCAGCGGGCCAGTTTGCTTCCTCCATCGCTATCAATTCCGGCTTGGCCTTAGCGGCGTTCTAGAGGAGCCATTTCAATGCTGAAATCTCTCGCGCTGCTTGTCACGTGCAGGATGATCATGCCGAGCCAACTCTCGTACAACCCGCAGCGGAGGACGTGATGAGTACGATTCACGCTGCTATTCCGACCCCGGAACACGATCAGGCGATGTCTTCTGTGTACCAGCCGCAGTGGGCCACACGCGCCCTGCTGCTCTGGCAGCACCGCCGCATGCTTCTGCGGCTCGCGGCAATCTCTCTGCTAGTAAGCCTCGGCATTTCTTTTGCAATTCCCAAGCAGTACAAATCCAGCACAAGTATTATGCCGCCGGAACCGCAAGGTTCAGGTGCAATGCTGTTGGCAGCGCTGTCCTCCCGCGCGGGAGGCCTGGGAGCACTGGGAGGTCTCGCAGGCGGACTGCTGGGCGGACACTCCTCTACCGCCTTGTTTATTGACCTGCTCCACAGCTCATCCGTCAGCGGTCATCTGATTGACCGATTCAATCTGCAGCAGGTTTACGGCAAGAAGTATCGCATTGACACAGCCAAGCGTCTTGCGCGGCGCACAAAGATTACCGAAGACAAAAAGAGCGGCGTTATCACGATCGAGGTAGAGGACACAGACCGCGTGCGAGCGCGCGACCTGGCACAGGGCTATCTGGACGAACTGAACAACCTTGTTCTGCGGACCAATACCTCGTCGGCGCACCGGGAGCGCGTGTTCGTCGAACAGAGGCTGCATACCGTCCAGGCGGACCTCGAAAAAGCGCAGCTACAGTTGAGTGAATTCTCAAGCAAGAACAGCACCATCGACATCAAGGAGCAGACGCGCGCCATGGTCGATGCCGGTGCCCGGGTGCAGGCAGAACTCATGATTGAACAATCCGGGCTCGAGTCGCTGCGGCAGATCTATGGCGACGGCAATGTGAGAGTGCGCGAAACAGAAGCGCGCATCGCGAGCCTGAAAGGGGAGCTGGCCAGAATGACCGGGTCCTCAGCCCCTCTCGGCGCCGGGGTGCAGGACGTTACTGCGGCAGATCCCGGCGACAGTGACAAAAAGGGAGAACTGTACCCCCCGTTACGTCAGCTTCCGCGGCTCGCTGTTCCCTATGCGGATCTTTACCGGAACGTACGGGTGCAGGAGACATTGTATGAGCTTCTTACCCAGCAATATGAAATGGCCCGGATCGAGGAGGCCAAAGACATTCCGGCAGTCAGTGTGATTGACGCTCCAGGTATCGCGGAGAAGAAGTCTTTTCCCCCGCGTCTGCTCCTGACCTTGCTGCTTACATTTCTTTCATTCGCGATTGCGTCCACCGTCATTCTGTTCCGCGGCCATTGGTCAACCATCGATTTGAGCGACCCGCGCAAGGCGCTTGCAGCGGAAGTCTTCCCGGTGTTGCAGCGTCGCATTCGCTCCATCTATGCGATGAAGCGAGGCACCGCATGAGCAAGCACCTGACAAATGCCGCGTATGGCGTTCTGGACTATGCATCCTACCCGATAGGAATGCTGCTGGTTGCGCCGGTGGTTCTGCGCAAGCTGGGTGCTTCGGAATATGGGCTGTGGATGATTGCCACCGCCCTGATCAGTGCCGGAGGAATCGTCGCGTCGGGATTCTGCGACGCCAACATTCAACGCGTCGCGCATCTGCGCGGAATCGGCAACTCCGATCTGATTCCCAATACCGTCCGCGGCATATTGGGCATCAGCATGATACTCGGTTTCCTACTTGCGGCCGCCACCTGGATAGCCGCTCCATACGCCGCCGCGCGCATCGCAGTTCAACACCAGGTGTCGACCGGGGAGTGTTTGATCTCTCTTCGCATCGCCAGCACATTGATATTTCTACGATCGACTGAATCTGTCCCCGTCAGCACGCAGCGCGCATTTGAGCATTATCGCGGTACGACGCAAATCAGCACGGCCGTGCGGATTCTTACTCTCGCGTCCGCCGCAGTGTTCGCTTGTCTGGGGCAACGCACAATCAGCATTCTTGCGGCCACGGCCGTGTGGATGGCGTTCGGAACGTACATGCAGTTTCGTCAGCTGCCCCGGTTTCTCGGCGCCGCTTCGTTGTGGCCACAGTTTCACCCCACGGAAACGCGCGCCTTGCTTGGGCTTGGCATTTTCGTCTGGCTGCAGGCAATCGGCGGGGTGATCTTCGGGCAGCTGGATCGAATCGTTCTCGGCGTCACACTTGGTGCGCTGGCAGTTGCCCCATATTCCTTGTGCGTGCAGTTCGCACATCCCATCTTCGGCCTCACGGCATCCGGGCTTAGTTTTCTATTTCCCTATCTCTCCGGGCGCGCCAGCACGCTCTCAATCAGCGCGTTGAAGCGAACGCTGTTAAAAGCATTCGCATGCAACCTGGCGTTGGTAACTTGCGGCGCGGGGTTGTTGCTCTTCGAGGGGCCTCGCTTTATCCGCCTCTGGGCCGGCCCCGAGGTAGCTGCGAGTGCGGCAAAGATCATGGTTCCGATCATTGTTGGTTCGGCCTTCACGGGGCTTAGCGTCACCGGAACATATGCAATGCAAGCGCTTGGACTTTTCCGGACCGTCGCCGTCATCAGTCTTGGATCCAGAGCGGCAATGCTATTGCTGATGATCGAACTGCTACGCCACATGGGGCTGCAGGGACTCGCATTGTCCCGGCTTTGCTACGGCTCGGTAGCCCTGCTGGTCTATCTGCCGCTGCTTTGGAGGCTAGTCGAGACAAGTGAGAAGAACGGCATTTCGGCTCTGTCGAAAGTGTCCCGCGTTCAAGAGGGGGCAAAGCCATGAAGATTCTGATTGCCGCAGCCTCGTTCGCTGCCAACATGTCCGGATTGCAGCGTCATGCCCTGAATGTCGCACGCTGCCTCCTTCTTGAGCCGGAGATCTCTTCTCTACATTTCGTTATCGCCCCTTGGCAACTGGGCATGGTTGAGTCTGCGTCCCCGCCGCAGGATGCACGGATGATGGTTCATGTCGCTGATATGGACCGTGGCTCCGTGAGCAGAAACCTCTGGTACTATCGCAAGCTTCCAAAGCTGGCGGCAGACCTGCAAGCCGACGTGGTTCATTTGTCCTATCCCATGCCCGTCAATGCAGGAGCGTTTCACTGCCCAACGCTGGTGACGCTCCACGATCTATATCCCTATCAGATACCAATGAATTTCGGCTTTCCGAAGTTCATGTTCAACCGCGTGGTTCTTCAGCAGTGCCTGCGCAGTGTTGATTCGATTGCATGCGTTTCGCAATCAACGCTTCATAGCCTGAAAAAATATGTACCGATTCCCGTATGGAAGAAGGCGGTGCGAGTTTATAACTGCGTCGAGGCCCAGCCCGTCCTGAATCCGCATCCGCCTATAGCTGGCTGGCAGAATGATCAATTTCTTCTCTGTGTCGCACAGCATCGCCGTAACAAGAACCTCCCTCTGCTCATCCGGGCATTCCACCGCATGTTGCGGATGGGCCAGATCGCAAAGGAAATGAAGCTGGTCGTCGTCGGAATCACGGGACCGGAGACGGACAACATACACCGCCTTGTATCAGCGCTGCGACTTGACGCCAGCGTGCGCTTTCTCGAAGGCGTATCTGAGTCTGAGCTGCAGTGGTGTTACCGGCAATGCCAAGCCGTTGTCTCTCCGTCCGCAATTGAAGGCTTCGGCCTGCCCATCGCCGAGGCGCTTCTTGCCGGTTGTCGAGTTGTCTGTTCGGATATCCCCGCATATCAGGAAGTAGGGGATGAACAATGTCGTTTCGTGTCCTTGGAGAGGAACGCAGAAGAAACGCTTGCGGAGGCAATTGTTGCAACTCTCAAAGAGCCCAAGGGCGCTCCAAGGTCTCTGAAGCAGTTCTCCGCTCCGGTTCTGGGCCCGCAATACGTGAGTCTCTATCGCAAGCTCATGATGTCCGAGGCTCCATTGCGGATTGCCGATTTGCCCACGCCGGCCAGCCCGGTCGCTTCAGGAAAGCGGACTTTATGAAACGGAAGAACGGCCAGCTGGCCTTGCAGCGAAAGGAGGATGACCATGAGTGCATCTGAGTCCGCCACGCCGCGCCTCTATTCGAAAACAGCCTCCGCATCGCAAGAAGATCAAGTCCGTTCAGACTCTGCTCAACTGTTCCGCAGAGTCCTTGCCGGTGCCGAGCGCGCCGCGGACTTTCTGACTAGCTCCGCGGGAATGTTAGCTTCCTACGCTCTCGATTGTTCGCTCCACGTTACAAACCAGTCTATATACCCGCTTCGCGAGGCGGTTGTCGCGAGCTCCCTGATCGGCTTATGTTCAGTTCTTTTTCTGCAATGGAACGGAGCCTATCGCGGAGGCGGCAGCCTGCTCCACATTCATGAGACGGAACGCGCACTTCGGATTCCAGCTTTGTCCATGCTCCTGCTTCTCGCCTTCCGGCTTTTCCTGGATCTGAGAATCTCTTACACCGCCATTCTCATCGCTTTGATCGTAATTCCTGTTCTGGTGATTCAGCAAAAGCTGATGTTCCTCTCAATCATTCGCTCATTGCACGGGATGGGTGTCGGCATAGATCGAGCCATCGTTTATGGGGCTGGAGACGCTGGAAAGCGTATTGTCTCCGCCCTCCTTCAATCGCTGAGGCTTGGCATCCTTCCGGTGGGGGTGATCGACGATCATCCGGCCATCATTGGCAATGCCATCCTTGAAATGGGGTACAGGCGCGGCCGTTCAGTTCCAGTTCTTCACGGTCCCATCACTTCCGAGATCCTCAAATCGCATCAATGCAGCGTGCTTATTCTCGCACTTCCGAATCTGTCCTCGGATAAACAGGCAGCGGCTGTCTGTGCGGCAAGGCAGGCTGGAGTCCGGATCGCATTTCTTTCCGGCTTGGAGGTGCAGGAGCAAAGCTGGACACAGTCGATCGACCTTGACGGCTTTTCGCTTACTCCCAAGGTTGAGCCGTTCCTCACCTGGCATTACGCAATAGCCAAGCGAGCGGTCGATCTGGTTGTGTCCACCTTCCTGTTGGCATTGATTTCTCCGCTGCTCTTGCTGATTGCAATCCTCATCAAGCTCGACTCGCCTGGTCCAGCTCTTTTCATCCAGAAGCGAGTAGGTCGCAACGGAGAACTTTTCAATATTTATAAATTCCGCTCGATGTACGCAAACGCGCCAAGGTACGACTTCTCTCCAACCACCTCGCGCGACTTTCGGATTACGAGAATCGGAAAGTTCATCAGGAAGACAAGTCTGGATGAGCTCCCTCAGTTGATGAACGTCTTCCTGGGAAACATGTCGCTGGTGGGGCCGAGGCCGGAGATGCCTTTCATCGTGCAGGAGTACACGAATGAACACCGGCAGAGACTTGAGATGACTCCTGGGATTACAGGGCTGTGGCAATTAAGCGCCGACAGAGCTTTCCCGATTCACGAGAACATTCAATACGACCTCTACTACATCCGTAACCGCGGATTCTTTTTGGATATTGCCATACTGATTCACACGTTGTTCTTTGCCATTCGGCGAGACGCGTGATCGGAAGTCCTGCCATGTGTGCCGGCCGGCAATCAGAAGTCTGCACTTGTGCAATGGAATCGCGGTTGGAAGGAAGTTTTGTTCAATGACGAATTTTGATTTGTCGCCTCCATCCGCCAATTTGCTTGGCGTACGAGTATCTGCCGTCGATTTGAAGTCTGCAGTCGATCTATCCGATCGGTGGATCAAATCTTCAATGGGCCACGGCTACGTTTGCGCAACTGGTGTACATGGAGTCATGGAGGCTCATCGAGATCCCGAAGTCCGTCAAGCCCTGAATCATGCGTTGATGAACGTTCCGGACGGAATGCCAATGTCCTGGGTCGGCCATCTTCAGGGTTTTCGAAACATGGATCGGGTCTTTGGGCCGGATCTGATGATGGCCATGTGCCGGTTGTCGGTTGAGCGCGGCTATCGCAGTTTTCTATACGGCGGCAAGCCCGGCGTGGCCGAACTTCTGAGCGATACGCTGCAGAAGAAGATGCCGGGACTTCAGGTGGTCGGCACCTATACGCCTCCTTTCCGAAGCCTGACGGCGGATGAGGAAAACGATGTTCTGGCTCGAGTGCGGGAATCCAGGCCGGATATTATCTGGGTTGGTCTGAGCACTCCAAAGCAGGAGCGGTTCATGGCACAATATGCTCACCAGTTTCAGGTCCCGCTCATGTTCGGTGTTGGAGCGGCCTTCGATTTTCACACCGGAGCCATTCGCGACTGCTCGCCCTGGATCAAACGCGCGGGGTTCCAGTGGCTCCATCGGCTGATGCAAGACCCCAGGAGGTTGTGGAAGCGTTATCTCCTCAATAATCCTGCATTTCTTTGGCACATTGCGATGCAACTCTTAGGGTTTCGGAAATATCCTTCGGGACCGGAGACCGCCTCGACCGGGTCGCTTTACTCGGCGAGGCGCCCGTGACGCAGCTTCCCTGGCAACCAGCTCTTGGCGGAAGCCTCTCAAGAATTGTGACCTTGCTTGAGTTAAGAACCATCTGAATGCTTTTCGGTGTCTGCAGGGCCGGATATCTTCTTCGAGGCGAGCTTCCACGCGTTCGCTATAGCCCAGGGGAAGCTGGAAGCCGCGCTCTGCAATTACTGTAGCCGGAACTTGTTTTAAATGGTGCGAAAGGAGGGACTCGAACCCTCATGGATTGCTCCGCCAGATCCTAAGTCTGGTGCGTCTGCCAATTCCGCCACTTTCGCGCTTTCTCAGTTTATCGCCTTTCGTGCCGGGTATGGGTGATGAAGGCATTCCCAGGCTCTCCAATGGCTGGGTGAGGCAAGATGGGCTCAGCGAACTGGCCGCGTCAACTCACGCGCAGCACCATCTTCAGAGTGTCACCTGGCGCGGTGGTCATCTGGTCAAATGCTTTCTGGCCTGCTTCGAGCGGCAGTTCGACGGTCCACGGAGAGAGATCGATTTCGCCGCGCGCCAGCAGCCTGAGCGCACGCTCGAAGTCGCCCGGCGTGTACGCGAATGACATCACCACACGGTGCTCCTTGCGGATGCTGGTGACAAAGTCGATTTCACTGCGCTCTTTGGCCATTCCAAGCAGCACGACCGTGCCACCCGGCCTGCACAGATCGAACGCCGATTGTCTCGCCGCTTCTGAACCGCTTGCGTCCAGCACCAGGTCAAGGCCGTGGCCGGCGAATTCACGCGCCTGACCGCGGCCTTCCTCGGTGCTCACGTTTACGGCCAGCGTCGCGCCCATTTTGCGAACCGTCTCCAGGCGGACATCGCTGACATCGAGCACCAGCAGATCGCGCACGCCCAGGCGAATCGCCGTCTGCAAGGCCAGCGAACCCATGGTGCCTCCGCCCACAATGCCCATGCGAAAAAACGGCAGGGGCGCGGCGATGCGGAACAGATGCACGATGTTGGCGAGCGGCTCGACGACCACGGCGCGTGCGTCGCTGAGTTCGTCGGGGATCTCGTAGATCTGCGAATCGGGTACCGTCACAAACTCCTGGTAGCAGCCGGCTGTCTTGTCCATGCCCAGCAATCGCCAACTGGAACAGAGGTTCTGCGCGCCGCTCAGGCAGGCTGTGCAGTGCCCGCAGCTGATCAGCGGATTGGCCACCACGCGGCGTCCATCGGGCCTGCGGCCCACCAGCTCATGGCCCAGCACCAGCGGCGGAATGCGGCGCCTGCTGTGGCCCAGAAATCCTGAAATATCTGATCCGCAGATGCCGGCAGCGGCAACCGCAATCTCGCTTTCGCCCGCGGCTGCGATCGGTCGCTGCCGATCTTCCATCGTCACCTCTCGTGGGGCGGTATACACCAATGCACGCATTCCTTCTCCTCACCGGCTTGCTCATTTACGCCGCATCTCTGGCGCGAAACACCGACGTTGCCATGTTAAGCCGCGACCCTCGATCGTGGTAAATCAGACCCGCCTCGCTTTCCAGTTCCGGTGCCCAAGGGTACGGGTGCGCGGTTATAGTTCTGATATGCGTTTGCGACTGTTTTGCACTTCCTGCTGCGTGGCCTTGTGCCTCTACACGCCGTTTTGCCCCGCTCAGTCCGCCCCGGCCATCACGCTCGATGAGTTTCTGAACACCACCGACATTACCGACGCCAGGCTCTCGCCCGACGGGTCTTCTGCCGTGATTGCAACCGAGAGCCCTGACTGGAAGGCCAGCACCTTCAGCCACGATCTTTGGCTGTGGACGGCGCAAGGAGGGCTGCGGCCGCTGACTCACTCCGGCAGCGAGGAGAGCCCGCAGTGGAGTCCGGACGGCAAATGGGTGGCCTTCATCTCCGACCGGGCAGTTTCAGTCGCCGACGGCGATTCCGGTAGCGACGAAGCCAAAGCCAGCCGCCTGTGGCTGATTCCGGTGGCCGGCGGCGAAGCGCTGCCGCTGTTCAAGGAAAAACTGGACGTTCACTCGTTCGCCTGGTCGCCGGATGGTGCGGCGATCTACTACTCCGTGACTGCGCCCCTCACGCACGAGCAGGAAGAAGCGCAGAAGGCGGAGTGGAAGGACGTGATCCGCTGGCGCGAGCAGCACCACGGCGATGTGCTGGTGAAGCAGCCGGTGGCCGCGGCAATTGCCCATGCTTTGGCGGTCGCGCCACCTGCCGCTGCCGAAGCAGCAAAGACTTCCGACAGCAAGGCGGAAGGCAAGAAGGCCGCCGAGACAGATGGTGCGACATCGCTCCCTGCAGGCGCGGAAACCATTGCCAGGAACAGCATCTCCATCGGCCAGATCACGCCCTCGCCCGACGGCGCCAGCGTTGCCTTTGAAACCGAGCCGGTGCACCATCGCATTGAGAACCCGGCGGATTATGAAACGTTTCTGGTCGCCTCCGCAGGCGGTGAGGCGCGGCAGATTACGCACAACGAAGCCAATGAGACCGGCCTGCGCTGGTCGCCGGACAGCAAATGGCTCTACTTCATCGTCGCAGCCGCATCAGGCTCGCTGGAGGGCAAATACCGCGACGTGCAGGGGCGGCTTTACCGCATGGACCCTGCCGTTGGGAAGGCGGAGCGGCTAGGCGCGTCGTTCGAGGGTTCGTGGGATTCGTTCACCCTGCTGCCCGACGGCCGCGAACTGGCCCTGGGCCTGAAAGGAACCGAGCAGCAGATCTATCTGGTCGAGGGCGAAAAAGCCACCAAACTTCCCGGCGTTGCCGGGAGCTACACGGGACTGGATTCCGCACACGGCTCCAGCGCGCTTCTCTTCCGCCACTCGGCCATCAACAAGCCGACACAGGTTTATCTGGCCGCTGATCCGCTGCATCCTGACCAGTCCTCTGCGCTCACCAGTTTTGACCCAATCTTTGGCCAGCGCGCGCAGCCGGAGTGGCAGCCCTACACCTGGAAGTCCGACGATGGCCGCACAGTGGAAGGCGTTCTGATCTTCCCGCCGGGCAAGAAGGATGCGAAACACCTCCGCATGCTGACCTTGATTCACGGCGGCCCGGCAGAGGCAGACGGCGACCACTTCGGGGCCGACTGGTACGACTGGGCGACGCTGGCGGCTGCAAACGGCTGGCTGGTCTTCCGGCCCAACTACCGCGGTTCGGCCGGCTACGGCGACGAGTTCATGCTGGAGATTGAGCCGCACCTGGTGTCGAAGCCAGGCCGCGACATTCTTACGGGTGTCGACGCGTTGGTGAAGGACGGTTACGCCGATCCTGACCACCTGGCCATCGGAGGCTACAGCTACGGCGGTTACATGACCAACTGGCTCATCACGCAGACCACGCGGTTCAAGGCTGCCGTTACCGGGGCAGGAGCCGTGGAACACGCTGCCAACTGGGGCAACGACGACGAGACCTGGGACGACGCCTGGTACCTGGGCGGACGGCCCTGGGAAGACCCGGCGCTTTACCAGAGCGAAGCTGCACTTTTTCAGTTTGACAAGGTCAAGACGCCCACCCACCTGGTGCAGGGCGGCGCGGACGTGCGCGTAAGCTATTTAGAAGGGGTCACGATGGAACGGGCCCTGGCGGCGTTGGGCGTTCCGCACTCGTTTCTCGTCTTTCCGGGTGAGGGACACGGGCTGGGCAAAAATCCCTGGCACGGCTACATCAAGGTGCGCGAAGAACTGAAGTGGCTGGAGAAATATGCCGGGAACTAACAGGTTTCACGGCGACTTCCGGTTCCGTCGCGCGAATTGAGGAACCGGCAAGGCACTTTGGCGCATCTTCCTGACAGGGGCACATGAATCCGACCGAGACGGCACGGCAATCCACCTTCCAGCAAACGCTGCTCAGCGCACGGCGCACCATGCTGCTCAGCGAGATTCTCAAGCTCGCCCTGGACAGCTTTCGTGCCTCCAAGGTGCGCTTTGCGCTTACTGCGCTGGGCATGGTGATCGGCACCGCATCCGTGATCCTGGTCATCACCATTGGCATGACCGGCAAGCAATACATTCTGCAGGAGATCCAGAAGGTTGAGACCAATTCGGTAGAGCTGGAATACGCGGGTGGCGGCGCCACGGCGGCCGAGCGCGTGCTCTACAGCGACTCGCTGACCCGGCGGGACGAGAAAGCAGTGGATGCTCAATTGCCGGCGGTGCTTTATTCGTCGCCGGTGCTCACAATGCACGAGCGCATCGGCTTTGGCGGCGGCGTGTTCAAGGACACGCTGGTGCTCGGGGTCAGCCCGCAATATCAGAACATCCGCAACCTGCTGGTGCCCTACGGCCGGTTTCTTGACGACGAGGACGACAGCGGGCACATTCGCTGCGCAGTGGTCACCGAGCTGTTTGCGCGCACGCGCTTCGGCAGCGACGACGCGGCGGTGGGTTCGACCTTTGAGATTGCCGGCATCCCGTTCACGATCATCGGTGTGTTCAAGGAGAGCGTGACGGACTTTGGCGAGTCGGAGATCCAGGACCAGACCATCCTGATTCCCTTCTCCGTGGCTCGCTACTTTACCGGGACCGAAAACGTGAACCAGATTTACTTTTCCATGCGCAACATGGAAGAAGTTCCCGACGCCGCGAAGGAGATCAAGCGGATTGTTCATGCGCTGCACCGGCCCGACTCGGTTTACGTAACCCAGACGCTCACCGAATTGCTGGATATGGCCGACAAGATTACGACTGCCTTGACCGTAGTGCTGGTGCTGGTGGCGGCGGTTACGTTGGCTGTGGGTGGCGTGGGCATCATGAACATCATGCTGGCCAACGTGCGCGCGCGCATTCGCGAGATCGGCATCCGCAAGGCGCTGGGTGCCACTTACCGCGAGATCAAGCTGCAGTTTCTGGCCGAGGCGGTGATCATCTCGCTCGCCGGCGGCATTGTTGGAACGGCGGTTGGATTGTCTCTGCCGCTTTCGATCCGCTTCTTCACCGAGATCGCCATCCCCATCTCGCCTTGGTCGGTGGTAATTGCGCTTACGTCGGCCACGCTGGTTGGCGTGATCTTCGGCACCGTGCCGGCCACGCGCGCCGCGCAGATGGACCCGGTTGAGGCGCTCAAGTATGAGTGACGACGGGCGGACCCGACAGCCTGAAAACGAGCCCGAATCGCAGGGCCCCAACCTGACACTGATGTACAGTCTGATTGGCCTCGCGCTGTTATTGGCCATCGGCTTCGCGATG
>Ga0116135_1000132_pt1 | contig 37234 bp, 38 predicted proteins | sample June2015DPH_20_1_FD_89738 | JGI IMG/M metagenome (GOLD analysis project Ga0116135, IMG submission 89738) | Peatland microbial communities from SPRUCE experiment site at the Marcell Experimental Forest, Minnesota, USA - June2015DPH_20_10 | ecosystem: Environmental > Terrestrial > Soil > Wetlands... | reverse complement strand
TGCTCCATGCAATGGTGCGAGCGTGTGCTCCATGCAATGGTGCGAGCGTCCCGCGAGCCATTCACTCGCTCACTTCTTCACTCATTCACTGCAACCCAATGATTCCAAGTACTTTGACTTTAACCAACCTGGAATCAACGACATCGGGCGGATGCCATCCCTTATACCGAAGAAAAAAAGGAACTTGCCCAAAAAGTATGGGGGGGGAGTTGGGAGGGTACAGACCTGCGCCTTACCGCAGGGATACAGCCGGGAGCACTACAATTCAGAACGCAGGCGCTGGATGAGAAACAGCTCTGCCCCGGAGCCAAACCGTGCATCGTCTCCAATGCATTCCCTGCCTGATCGTCCTCGCCTCCATCCTCCCAGCGCCAGCCCAAACCCCAGCCCCGAAAACCGCGCCCACACCGCCCCCGGCCACACCCGCGCGCCCCGCGCCGCCCGTCCGCGATCCGCACACTCCCGGATACGTCCAGGCCGCCGAACTCCCCGACGGCGCCAACGCCCCCGCAACCGCCGATGGCAACTTCATCCTCGGGCCCACCCACACCCCCGCGCCCGAATCCACTCCGAACCCCGGCGTACCCCATGGCAAAGTCATCGAGTTCACCATGAGCTCCGCCGACAGCAAACTTTATCCCGGAATCGCCCGCGACCCCGGCCCGCTCGGCACGCCCGACCCCGCCGATCCCGCCAAACTCATCGTCACCACCAGCCATCCCGCGCCCTACGCGCGAAAAATCGCCGTCTACATTCCCGCGCAGTATGTTCCAGGAACCGCAGCCCCCTTCATCGTCGGCGCTGACGGACCCGATCGATTGCTCTTCACCGTCCTCGACAACCTCATCGCCGAGCGCAAAGTGCCCGCCATGATCGCCATCTCCATCGGCAACGGCAGCGGCGACGCCCAAGGCAGCGAGCGCGGCCTGGAGTACGACACCATGTCCGGCCGCTACGCCGAGTTCGTCGAGACCGAAGTCCTGCCCCGCGTCGAGTCCGAAGCTCACGTCAGGCTCACTCACGATCCCGACGCTCGCGCCACCATGGGCGGCAGCTCCGGCGGATCATGCGCCCTCATCATGGCCTGGTATCACCCCGAGCTCTACCACCGCGTCCTCACCTACTCCGGCACTTACGTCAACCAGCAATGGCCGCCCAACCCGCAAACCCCGCACGGCGCATGGGAGTTTCACGAGCACCTCATCCCCAACGCGCCGCCCAAGCCAATCCGTCTGTGGATGGAGGTCGGCGACAAGGATCTCTACAACCCCAACATCATGCGCGACAACATGCACGACTGGGTCCTCGCCAACGAGCTCATGGCCAGTGCCCTGGCCGCAAAGGGCTATCACTATCAATTCGTCTTCGCTGAGAACGCCGGCCACGTCGACCGCGCCGTAAGGCAGCAAACCCTCCCCGAAGCCCTCGAGTATCTTTGGCAAGACTATCCCATCTCGAATCCAAAGAAGTGAGCTGCGCGCCGCACATGGCTGACCCGCTGACTCGCTAAACAAACCTCCTGCTAGAATTGCCTGCGACATGCGCAGACTCCTCGCATACCTGGCCGCACTGCTCCTGGCCACGCCCAGCCTTGCGTACTCCGCGCCCGAGCAGTGGCTTCAAGTCACCAGCCCCCACTTCACCGTCATCACCAGTGCCAGCGACAAACAGGCCCGCCATCTCCTCGACCAGTTCGAGCGCATGCGCTGGATGTTTCACACCCTCTTTCCCAAGTCCAAAGTCGATCCGCCCAACCCCATCGTCGTTATCGCCGTAAAGAATCACGCCGGCTTCCAGCAGCTTGAGCCGCCCGCGTATCTCGCCAAAGGCCAGATGGACCTGGCCGGCCTCTTCCTCAGATCCCCCGACAAGAACTACGTCCTGCTCCGCTTCGATGCCGCGGGCGAGCACCCCTACGCCACCGTCTATCACGAGTACACCCACCTGCAGTTCAGCGACGCCGGTGAATGGATGCCGCTCTGGCTCAATGAGGGCTTTGCGGAGTTCGTGCAGAATACGGAGATTCGCGACAAGGACGTGTTGCTCGGCGAGCCCAGCGTTGATGACATCCTCTACCTGCGCCAAAACAGCCTCATGCCCCTCACCACGCTCTTCAAGGTCGACCATCAATCGCCCTACTATCACGAGGAGCAGAAAGGCTCGGTCTTCTATGCCGAGTCCTGGGCGCTCACCCACTATCTTGAAATCACCGACCACGACAAGGGCACCCATCGGCTGACCACATACATGCAACTGTGCAGCCAACACCAGGATCCCCTCGTCGCCGCGCAAACTGCCTTTGGCGATCTCAAGCAACTGCAGCAGGCCCTCGAAACCTACGTCCGCGCCGGTGACTACAAGGAGTTCGTCCTCAATAGTGCAGCCGCCCCCATCGATCAATCGTCCTACAAGAGCAGCCCCCTCACTGGAACCCAGGCCGATGCCTTCCGAGCGGATGTTCTGGTCTACGTGCAGCGCACCAAAGAAGCTCAAACTCTTCTCGACGCCGTGCTCAAGGCCGATCCCAACAACGTGCAGGCCCACGAAACCATGGGCTATCTCGCCTTTCGCGAGGGAGATCGCGATTCCGCCCGCAACTGGTATGAGCAGGCCGTCAAGCTCGACTCGCAGAGTTATCTGGCCCACTACTACTTCGCCGTCATGTCCATGGGTGGCGCTGACTCCTCCAACCACGCGGCGATTGAAACCAGCCTTCGCGCCTCCATCCGCCTCAATCCCAGCTTTGCGCCTCCTTATGACGTCTTGGCAAACCTCTTCTCCATGCGCCACGAGAATCTGGATGAAGCGCACACGCTCAACCTGCAGGCGATTCAACTCGACCCTACCAACCTTTACTACCGGCTCAACGCCTCAAGCGTCCTGATGACCATGAGCCGTTATGACGATGCCGCGGCCGTTCTGCGCACCGCTCTCAATTTCGCCAGGAGTCCCAGCGAAATTGAAATGGTGCAGTCGAGGCTCAAGCAGATTAAACAAATCCAATCGCTTGGCGCCTCGCAAAGCGCTATGGTCACTGCTCCGCCCAATGGCGTAGTCGACGTGCAGACAACAGAGCAGGTTGTCGACATTGTTGCACCGCCCAAGCATCCCACAGAGCTGGCCACCGGTCCCCGGCACACCGCCGTCGGCGTCATTCGAGCGGTGGAATGCAACTATCCCGCAGTAATTGATTTCCAGGTGGAGACCACCGCAAAGCCCGTTGCGCTCTACTCCAACAACTACTTCAAAATCGACCTCAGTGCGGCCAACTTCACACCCACCGCCAGCATGAACCCCTGCAAGGACCTCGACGGGATGAAAGCCAAGGTGCAGTACGCCGAGAGCTCCGATAAGACCGTCGACGGCCAGGTGATTTCAATCGAACTGCGAAAATGATTGGAATCGTGAACCGCAGACCAACGCGCTGATTCGCTGACCTGCTGACTCGCCGACCCGCCCAGCCTCCCAGGCACCCGGTTCGCAAATGATCTTCCCACTTCCGGCAAAATAGCCCTTTAAGGAGAACCAATGAACGAACTCGAACAAGTCCTCGCCGGAGAGAGCGCCCATGCAGCGCCATCCACCATTCTGGAAAGCTTGCCGGCCGAGCTCGCTCATCGCGCAGTCGCTGCCGCTCCGCACACCATCTATCAGGAGCTGTGGCACATCACCTTCTGGCAACAGGTCACTCTGGACTGGGTGCGGGGCATCGAAACTCCTTTTCCCGCGCGCCCCTCCGACGGCTTCCCATCTGAGGCGCACATCGCCCAAGAAGACTGGGACCAGTTGCGGCAGCGTTTTTTTCAAGGAAACAGTGAGGCAGCCGCAGCCGCGCGCGATACCGGGAATCTGGACCAGTTGGTTCGCTGCCCCTCGCGCCCCGGCGAACCAACCCGCACCATGACGGTCCGCGAGCAATTGGAGAGCCTCGGCGCCCACAATGCCTACCACTTCGGCCGCATCGTTCTGCTGCGCCAGCTCCTCGGTTCCTGGCCACCGCCTTCCGGAGGCTATACCTGGTGATCTTCCGCTCGCGGTCCCGAACCAGGACCGTTCACACCTCTTACGACGCAATGGCCGCAGTCTCCGGCGGCAAATGCAAGCCGGGCAGCGGTGGCCACGCGGCTGTCACCGGAAGGTAGGCCGGATTCACCTCGCGCACCACGCGCCGCAGGCTTTGCCCCACCAGCATGCCGACCCGCTGGTGGCCTGCGCGGCTCAAGTGAAACTGATCGGCAAAGTTGGCCGCAAACCTGTCGTGATGCCGGCAGTCTTCCATCATTCCGAATACATCCACATAAGCGCACTTATATTTCGCCGCAGCAGCCGCGAAAATAGGCAGCAGTTCGCGGCGATAAGCCCGCGCCACCAAATCCGGACAGGAGAACGGGCTGAGCAGCAGAATCGCGCGCAGCGGCAAAGGCGCAAGGCTCGAAAGTATCGCGTCAAGCCCCTCAGCGGCAGCGGCTGCGTCGAAGGCCCGTTTTTTCTGGCCCAGCGCTGCCAGCGTCTGCGCCAGCACAAGCCGCCTTGCGTTCATGAAATGCTTTTGCAGTGTGGGCCGGTAAAGTTTTTGAGGGTCCGGCACAAATGGCACCGAGGTGCTGACGCTGGAATTGTGTTTCGATTTGTTGCCGCCAGACAGAATCTTGCGGAGGGGCCGAAGGGTTTCATAGTGGCCAAGCTGCAGCACCAGGAACTCCGTCTCCTGCTCCCGGCAAGCCTCCACAATCCGGGCACAGGAGCGAAGATTCACATACGGCAGCACGCATGGCAACTCGGAAGCGCGGTGTCCCAGCGAGCGCAACGCAATGCGGGCAAGCGAAATATCCGCCCCCACCGGGTAACCTGTGACCATGCAACCACCCGCAAAAAGTATCCTGGAACTCGGAAACATGGAAATACCCTCGATTGACACGGGTTGGTAAGTGCAGGAGGATGACCAGAAAGCCGCCTGAGGCCTTGGGCGGCTCTAATATTCGGGCGCGCTCTCAGAACGCCTTTCCGGAACCTCAACAAAGCCCCCAATGTCTTTGGTTTGTGAGCGCCAAGGGCGTACAGGTATCATTGCTTTCGATGGGACCTCCGCCGACAATTGAAGTCGCCAACCTGGGCATGGCAGACTCGCTGATCCTGATGGTGATGGCGCTGGTAGTCTTTGGGCCGCGCAAATTACCCCAGATCGGCCGCCAGATCGGCAAGCTGATGTACGAGTTCCGCAAAGCCTCCAACGACTTCAAATTCCAGATGGAAGAGGAGCTGCGCAACGCCGAGGACGCCGAACGGCGCAAGCAGGACGAAGAGCGGCAGCGCGCCCTCGCACTGGCTGCGCCGCCACTCATCGAGACCCAGAAAACCGCCGAGCCCTATCCGCCATCGGCCGAATCCGCGGCACTCCAGCCCTCCCCAACCCCAGGGGCAAGTCAGCCGGAAGAATCCCTCCCTCGCATCATGCCGCCATCGACCGGAGAGCCGGTTCCTGCAGCCAGGCCATGGAGCCCGCCAGCGCAGATTGCCGACGAATCCAACACAGAGCCGGAGGCTGCCGCCGATTCTGCTGCGTCATCCGGCGTAACCCCGACCGGCGTGGCCCCAGCCGCCGTGATCCCAGCCCAAGCCGACCCGGCCGCCGCCGAGCAGGAAACGCACCATGGTTGATCCCGCAGACGCAATCGGCTTGGCGCGTGCCGCGGTCACCGAACGCGCCGAGCTCCCCGGCATGAGCCTCATGGAGCACCTGGACGAGCTGCGCCGCCGCATCGTTCACTCGGTGCTCTACCTGGCCGCGGGATTTGGGGTGGCCTGGATCTTTCGCAACCAGTTCGTCGCCTTCATTCAGGCGCCCCTCGTTCACATTGGCAAGACGCTGGTCTTTACTCACCCCATGGACCCGCTCAATCTGCAACTGCAGGTTTCGCTGGTCGGCGGAGCGATTGTTGCGTCGCCCTTCATTCTTTTCCAGGTGTGGCTGTTCATTGCGCCCGGGCTTTACCAGAAAGAGCGCCGCTTCGTCGTCCCCTTCATGACAGCAACCGTCGGCCTGTTTCTTGGCGGCGCGGCCTTCGGCTACTACTGGGTGCTGCCCGGCGCCCTCAAAATCCTGATCGTGGACTTCGGCAAGAACTTCACCTCCATGGTCACCATCGAGGACTATTCCAGCTTTTTCCTGTCGATCATCCTCGGCCTCGGCATCAGCTTTGAGATGCCCATCCTCATCTTCTTCCTGGCCATGTTCGGTATTGTCAGCCCGCGATTCCTCTGGAAGAACATCAACTACGCAATCCTGGCGGTCTTTCTGGTGGCTGCCTGCATCTGCCCCAGCCCCGACCCGTGGACCATGTGCATCTATGCGATTCCCATGCTCGCGCTCTACCTCATCGGCATCGGCGTGGCCTGGTGGGTCCATCCCTCGCGCCGCAAGGCCAAGGAAGCAAAGCAGGCTGCGAAGTGATGCTCGCATCGTGGAGGAAAGCTGCCGTCCAACTACTGGCGCTGGCTTTTCTAGCAGCGCCGAATCTTAGCCTAGCCCAGCAGCATTTCAACGGCGCCAAGGCCCTCGAATACGCGCGCCAGTTCGTCGCCATCGGGCCGCGCTGGCCCACCAGCCCCGGACACCTCAAAGCCGAAGAATTCCTGCGCAACCAATTCCGGCACGACCAGCTTGAAGAAGACACCTTCACCGCCACTACGCCCATCGGCCCGGTGGCCATGCGCAACTTCATCGTGCGCTTTCCCGGTAAAAAGCCGGGCGTGATCGTGCTCGGCACACACTACGAAACCAATTACCCGCTCCGGAACATCAACTTCGTCGGCGCCAACGACGGCGGATCCACCACCGGCCTGCTGCTGGCCATCGCCGATCAGATTCGCGGCAAAACGCTCGATGGCTACTCCATTTGGCTGGTCTTCTTTGACGGCGAAGAGGCCATCCAGACCTGGTCGCAATCCGACTCGACCTACGGCAGCCGCCACCTTGCCGCCAAATGGGGCCGCGACGGCACGCTGGGCAAGATCAAGGCGTTCATCTTGGCCGACATGATCGGCGACAAGGACCTCGACATTCAGCGCGAAAGCCAATCCACCGACTGGCTGGTGGCCCTGGTGCGCCAGGCGGCGTACAAGTTCGGATACGACCGCTACTTCTTCCAGACCGAAGAATCGGTGGAGGACGACCACCTGGCCTTTCTTGCCCGCGGCGTGCCCTCGATTGATATCATCGATCTCGACTACGGCCCCAACAACAGCTACCACCACACTGCCCAGGACACCATGGACAAAATCAGCGCCAAAAGCCTAACCATCGACGGCGACGTGTTCATGGAAACGATCCATCTCATAAATCAGCGATGATGAGGCTCGTGCTGCTGCCTGGCATGCATGGAACCGGCGAGCTTTTCTCCGAATTCATGCGCGCGATTCCAGAGCCCAAGCAAATCGAAGCGCTCTACTATCCGAACGATGTAATTTGGTCGTACCCACAGCTGCTCAGAACCGTCCAGGCATTCGTTCCCGAATCCGACGCTTACTATTTGTTAGCCGAGTCGTTCTCAACACCTCTCGCCATTCAATTTGCCGCAACAAAGCCGGCCAATCTGAAGGGACTTGTTCTTTGTGCCGGATTCGCTTCCAGCCCTGTGAAAGGTTGGCGGCGTCGACTCGCCAGGTTCTTTGCACCCCTGTGGTTCAATCTCGGTATTCCGAAGATCGTCTTGAATCAGCTCGCTGGGCCAAACGCTTCGTCAGCCTTGCTCGCCGCGGTGCGCGCAGCCATCGCCGCCGTGAAGCCGAACGTGCTTGCCGCTCGCGCGCGAGCCGTTCTTGCCTGTGATGCAACCGCTGAGCTGAGCAAAATTGATGTCCCCATCCTGTATCTGCTTGCGAAGCAAGACAAGATTGTTCCCCCGTGGTGTCTCGAAGAGATACTCCGCATCAAGCCCGATGTGAATGTTGTTGCGATCGATGCGCCCCATCTGCTTATTCAGCGAGAACCCCAAAAGGCTGCCGTCGCGGTCACCGAGTTGTTGAGCAAGCTCGAATCCACCAAACGATCGTTGCCATGATGAGTGCATTGCAAAAGTAGCCGCCTCTTTTCTGTTCCCTGTTCCCTATTCCCTATTCCCTATTCCGCGTTCCCTTCTTTGCTGTAGCCTCTAGAAATGATTGCCGGCGTCTCCTGGGTCTGGTGGCTGGGGTTTCATGCAGTGGTGGCCGCGCTGTTGCTGGCCGATTCGATGCTCCCTGGCCATCGTCGTGAATCGGAAAATGCGCAGGCTTTCGCGTGGCTCTGGACGGGGTTTCTGGTGCTGGCCGCAACCGGCTTTGCTGCCTGGATCGCCATCACCCACGGCCGCCAAACTGCGCTCGAGTGGGTTGGCGGCTACGCCATTGAAACCTCGCTCAGCGTCGACAATCTCTTCGTCTTCCTGGTCATCTTCCAGGGCTTCCGCATCAGCGCGCATCGCCAGCACAACGCCCTCCTGTGGGGCGTCGGCGGAGCGGTGGTGCTCCGCGCACTCTTCATTATGGCCGGCGTTGCGCTACTCCGGCGCTTTGACTGGATCACCTGGATCTTCGGACTGTTTCTCTTGTATGCGGCCTGGCGCCTGGTGAGCGGCGGGTCTGCGAAAGCCGCAATTCCGGAGTGGATTCGCAAGCTGCAACCGGCAAAAGGTTCGCTCCTGCCGGTGATTCTGGCCATCGAGGTCACCGACATCCTGTTCGCGGTCGATTCGATTCCCGCAGTCCTGGCCATCAGCCACGATCCCTTCGTGGTCTACACCTCGAACATCGCGGCCATCCTCGGCCTGCGCTCGCTCTACTTCGCGCTCGCCTCGCTGCTTGACCGTTTCCGCTACCTGCACTACGGCCTGGGTGTACTGCTTGCGTTTGTGGCATTCAAGATGCTCGCCGCCCGCTGGATCGATGTGCCGATCGTCCTCTCGCTCGCCATCATGGGCGCGATCCTTACAATATGCGGTGTGGTGTCCTGGATCGCAGGCGAAAAGCCGGCTTCTAGCCATTAGCTTCTACCTTTTAGCTACAAATTGTCCGCTCCGACGCTATGCGCGGCGCAAACACAACCGAAGCTGGAAGCTAGCGGCTAGAAGCTAGAAGCTGCCCTTTTCACCACTCTTCAAACCGAACCTTACCGGCGGCGCTGAAGACCGAGTGCTTGCGGAATTGCTCGTCGTCGCGCTTCGGAAAATCATTACGGAAATGCGCGCCTCGGCTCTCCGTGCGCGCCAGAGCCGCATGCAGGATCGCGTGCGCCACACGGCTCAGTGCCAGGGCCTCGCTCAGGCGGCGGCTTCCCTTCCCCTGTCGCACCAGTCTCTTCAAACCATCAGCACAATCCTGCTGCGAAGCAAATCCTTCGAGCAAGTTGAATCGCTCCCGCAACAGTCCAGCGTAGTTCCACATGGCTGCTTGCAGGTCGGCAATCAGCTTTTCGACCCCCGCGTCTTCCTCAACCGTCAGCGGAACAGGCGCTTCAGGCGTAGCGCCCGCAGGCACTAGTGGCACATCGTCCGCCAGCATGGACTGCGCCGCGCGCGCGCCAAACACCAGCCCCTCAAGCAGCGAGTTGGAGGCGAGCCGATTGGCGCCGTGTACTCCTGTGCAGGCTGCTTCACCCGCGGCGTAGAGGCCAGGCAGCGTGGCGCGGCCAGCCAGATCGGTCCGAATGCCGCCCATGAGGTAATGCGCTGCGGGTCGAACGGGAATGAGATCGCGAGCAAGGTCGAGACCGTGCTGCGCCAGAAACGCGCTGATGCCCGGAAAACGCTTTTGCAGGTCGATTCCTTTCACATGCCGCATATCCAGATGAACTAGCCGCGTCTGGCCGTGTTCCGCGCCAATCCCCTCGCGCGCAATGGCGCGGGCCACCACATCCCGCGGAGCCAGTTCAAGCCGCGGGTGATAACGCTCCATGAAGCGCTCGCCGCGATCGTTGCGCAGCCAGCCGCCCTCGCCGCGCAGCGCCTCCGAGATCAGGAACCGCGGCACGCCCGGAAGCGAAAGCGCCGTGGGATGGAACTGGTAGAACTCCATATCGGCCAGCTCGGCGCCAGCTTGCGCAGCCAGCGCGATGCCATCCCCGGTAGCCACCGCGGGGTTGGTGGTATCGGAGTAAACCTGTCCCGCGCCGCCCGATGCGATCAGAACAGCCCTGGCGCTGACGCGAAGAGGCTTGCTGTCACCGTTGGCGCCGGCACTGGCCAGATCAGCCCCGACCACGCGCCCATCCACAACCACCAGGCCGGTGACCATGGTCCACTCGGCAAAGTGAATGCGCTCGTGCGCGCGGGCAAAGGCCACCAGCGAGCGGCTGATCTCCGCGCCCGTGGCGTCGCCGTTCGCGTGCAGAATCCGTGGCAGTGAGTGCGCGCCCTCGCGGGTGCGCAGAAGCTCGCCGCCGTCCTCTGTTGCAGCCCGGTCAAAGGCCGCGCCCCACTCAATCAACTCGGCCACGCGCAGTGGCCCCTCGGCCACAAGCGCAGCAGCGGCAGGCCGGCAAACAATTCCATCGCCTGCATTTACGGTGTCTTCAAGGTGCAGCGCGACGTCCTGCTCTCCCTCCAGGGCCACGGCGATTCCGCCCTGCGCATAGTGGGTGTTCGACTCCGCCAGCGACTCCTTGGTGACCACCAGGACCTCGCCGTGACGAGCCAGTTCCACGGCCGCGCGGAGGCCTGCCACCCCCGCGCCCATCACCAGAAAATCCACCCTCACCGGCAATTTCATAACCTTTGAGGCTATCACTGCACACCCGTTGCAGGCTTATGGCATGCAGGTGTTGAAATGCGGGAAGCAAAACCCTGAAAAGCGGTCGATGCGCAGCTCAGTTTCAGGCTTAAAATGACCGTCATCGGCATGGAATCGCCCCGACCACAGTCCCGTATACGCTCTGTCGATGCCTTGCGCGGCTTGGTCATGATCATCATGGCCCTCGATCATACGCGGGAGTACTTCAACCGGAGCGCATTCCAGTTCCAACCGGACGACCTCTCGCGCACCAATGCAGCCCTGTTCTTTACCCGCTGGATTACACATTTTTGCGCGCCCGTCTTTTTCTTTACGGCCGGTCTGGGCGCCTTCTTCTGGCTCGCGCACGGACGAACGCCCAGCCAGCTCACGCGCTTTCTGGTGACACGCGGGCTGTGGCTGGTGGTGCTGGAGCTGACGGCTCTGCGGCTGGCAATGTACTTCAATTTCTTCGAGGGCTTTGTGGTGCTCTCGATTCTGTGGGCGCTCGGCTGGTCCATGGTGGCGCTGGGATTTCTGGCGCGCCTGCCCGTCCGCGTGCTGGCCGTCGTGAGCATCCTGACCATCGCGCTGCACAACCTGGCCGATCCGGTGGCAGCCACTGAGTTTGGCCGCGCCGCATGGATCTGGAATGTGATCCACGAGCTGGGTGTCTTTCAATTCGGATCAGTCACGTTCCTCGTTGCCTATCCTCTGGTGCCCTGGTTCGCGGTAATGGCCGCGGGTTTCTGCTTTGGGCAGATCGTCGCGCTGGATAGTGTGGACCGGCGCCGCTGGATGATCCGCATCGGATGCGGGCTCACCCTGGCTTTTCTGCTGATTCGTTGGATCAACATGTATGGAGATCCGTTGCCTTGGTCGACGCAGTTCCCCGGGATGACAGCGCTCTCGTTCCTGAGAGTCAACAAGTATCCGCCGTCGCTGGATTTTCTGCTGATGACGCTGGGGCCGGCCATCCTGTTGCTGGGCTTGATGGACAAGGTGCAATTCAAAGACCAAAACCCGCTGATCGTGTTTGGGCGCGTGCCGCTGTTTTACTTCCTCCTGCATTTCATGCTGATTCACTTGTTGACCATTCCGTTTGCGCTGGCACGCTACGGTCATGCCGGATTTCTGCTCCACCCGTTTCCCTCTCTGGGCGGCCCAGCAGACTCATTTCCGGCGGATTATGGCTACTCATTAGGCGTGACCTACGCGGTGTGGATCGGCGTTGTGATCATCATGTATTCGCTATGCCTCTGGTATTCACGGCTGAAGGCGCGCCGCAAAGACTGGTGGCTCAGCTACTTGTAACGAAGCGTAGAAAAGTAGAACGTTGATTAAGGCTGCTCCGGAAGGGTCGGCGACCTGTGCTCCCTATTGCTCAGACTTGAGTAATTGCGTGGCCTAGAGTCAGAACAGTAAGGACAGATAGACACTCAGCCCCCGACATTGTGAGGGATACCTGAGGGTGTATCGACTTATACAGACGCGCAACGCCGGGATCCAATTCGTTCGAGTTCAAGGAATGAGGAGCGACGCATACCGGGTGTCTGCTAACGACGATTGACGGGGAAATCGGGAAAATTGGCCCCGGCCCTGCAGGTCGCGGCGAAAACCCGGTCATACTTCATTCTCGCCCTCGACGGCGAACCCGCCACAGCCTTCAGGCTCGGCTTCGTCTGACCGGATTTTCGTTCGTTACGCTGCGCGCATGTACATGTCGATACACCCTGAGGACGGTTTCAAAATCCTTATCGTGGCTGCTGTTGGCGGATAAGTCTTGACCCCAACAGAGCATCCCACTTCACAAAAGCAACCGCAGACACCTTAAGGGGGTCAATTATGCGTGGAATCAAAACCATTATCGGCACAGCAGCATTGTTCGCGGGCATGGCCCTCGCGCCGGCCGCTCAGGCGCAGGTTGTTATCGGCATCGGGATTCAACCCGTTTGCCAGTACGGCTATTACGATTACGCGCCGTACGCCTGCTCGCCCTACGGATTTTATGGGCCAGGGTACTTTTACAACGGCATCTTCCTGGGCATGGGCCCATGGGCCGGTTGGGGCTACGGCCACGGCTGGGGCGGCCATCGGTTCGTGAATGGCGGCGGCGGAAGCTATCGCGGCGGCGGCGGCGCAATGGCCAATCGCAGCAGCTTCGCCCGCGCCGGTGGCGGCGGACATGCCACAGCAGCTCGTGCAGGTGGCGCGCATGCAACAGCAGCCCGCTCAGGCGCAGCACGTCCCGCAGGTCATGCAGCAGCAGCGCACAGCAGCGGCGGTGGACATGCCGGCGGCGGTGGCGGCGGTCATGCCGGTGGCGGCGCACACAAGTAACCGATCGCCCTCAAAACAGGCGGCAGGTTGTACCAAAACGGCGGAGCATACCAGCTCCGCCGTTTTTGCGTTGACAGCGCCATTCGATCCTCACCCGCTACGGATCGGCTTTATGATGCATTCTCCACTTGTTACCAATTCAGATCCGATTCATCTCATTGGCAAGCACCCATTTGAATGCAGCCATGTGAGCGCGGAGCTCTTAAGGGTTCGAGGAAGACCAGCGATGATTACGCACCAGCCGAGAACGCGGCCAGAGCCGTGGGGGATGAGGAAGCAGCGCACCTTACATCGCGCACTCATCCCCTTTGTCGCCTTTGAATGGGCCTTGGAGTGGGTGGCGTTTGCGCTGAGCAATTGGACCCTCCTCGAAGTCCTGGAGTACATGGGGACGTTCTCCGTCCTGGTTGCCGTGATCTTCTATTTCGCCGAATCGGGCGACCGTGTAAAACAGCGTCACTATCAGGCTTGGCAGGTCATCAACACGGCGCAGGGTAAGGGCGGTAGCGGGGGACGCATCGAGGCGCTGCAAGAGCTCAATGCCGATAAGGTTCCGCTCGTGGGAGTGGATGTTTCTTCCGCCTTTCTGCAGGGCCTGACCCTGAACAAGGCCAACCTTCTGCGCTCCGACTTCAGCTCCGCTGATCTGCGCAACAGCCATTTGGATGGAGTGGATTTCACGCTGGCCAATCTCAATTCGGCCAACCTGCGCGGCGCCTCTCTGGATCATGCCAGGTGCTCGGAGACCGATCTGCGCAACAGCGACCTTGAAGGCAGCAACCTCGCTTGGGCTGACTTCACCGGCGCGAGGCTCGACGATGCGGACCTTCGTGGCGCTGATCTCAAAGAAATTCAATGGCAGCACATGAAGAGCATCACTGGAGCCAACATTGCAGATGTGAAGAATGCGCCTGCCGGTTTTGCGGACTGGGCTGTGGCGCACGGGGCCGTCACCCAGACGGAAGCAGATCCCAATTAATCCGGCAAAAATGAAGGGTCGTTCGCGGCGTTCGACGTGAACGCGCAGCCTCCGGAATATCTATCCTTGCCGCTGCCGGATTTCAGCCCACTCGCGCCACGCCTTTCAACTGGAACCCCAGCATCTCCGAAGTCCGCTTCAACAAGGCGTACGGTCCGTTCTCGATCATCAGTTCCTGCTCGGCGCCTGCACGGTTAGAGTTGTGGTTGCTCGCAGACGTCAAGGTGAGAATCTTCGGCTGGGGGTCCTGACGTCGCGCCAGTTCGACCACCTTTGCAAATTCATCGTCGGCCAGGGAATAACACAGCACCAGTAGATCCACGCTGCGCGCAGCCATGATGGATTCGGCCTCCGGCACCCTGCCGGCGGTCTCTACTTCAAAAAAAGCGCCGAGGATTAACTTTCGTGTTTGCAATAACATCTGATCCCGGCTGACGACCAGGACGCGCGCACCGTTGTTCATTTTGCCTCACCTGGGGAAGCACCCCATCAACAAATCGTGCGCTGATTGTGACGGCAGAATAGCCCGATCAAATACAGAGTTCTGTCTGCTACCGGACATAAATGTTTCATAAAGATTCGCAAATGAACGATTTCCCCTGCTTCTGTCCAATACCGAACATAAAGATTTCATTTTCAATGAGATAATCCGACCAAAGATGCGTACCAATTCATCTTCACAGAGAACGCAAGACTTGCACAGCTCCATCGGCGGCGTCCTTTGCAAACCGGTAAGGGAAGGACGCATAAATGACCGCGCAAGCTTCTAATTGGCTACTCGCTCGGCTCCCCGCGCCTTATCGGACTCACCTGCTCTCACGACTCAAGCCCATCTCACTCCCCATCAGGACGGTTCTTTACGAGCCCGACGAAACACCAAAGTATGCTCACTTCATGACCTCGGGTATTGCCTCGATTGTGAGTTCCATGTCCGATGGCGCTACTGCTGAGGTGGGAATCTGGGGCAAAGAGGGGTTGGTCGAGAGTTTTCATCTGCTGGGGAAGGCCAAAATCCCCACCCGTTGCTTCATCCAGATGGAAGCGACCGCGCTGCGAATGCCTTTCAAAGAGCTGCAAAAGGATTTCCTGGAAAACGAAGACCTGCGCGAATGCGTGCTGCAATGCGTGCAGAGTCAAGGGTTTATCCTTGGGCAACTGGCGGCATGCAATCGCCTGCACGAGGCGGAGGAACGGCTGGCACGCTGGCTTCTGATGGTCCGCGATCGGGTCGACAGCGAGAATTACTTCCTCACACAGGAATTCCTGGCCAACATGCTCGGTGCTCGCCGAACCACAGTTACCGCGGCCGCCGGCGAACTGCAGCGAAAAGGACTCATCAAATACAGCCGCGGACGCATCCGGATTGTCGATCCCAGCGGCCTTGAAAACGAGGCTTGTGAATGTTACCGGACGGTGAGACGTCTCTATCAAAACTTCTATAGCGAGTCGACTGTCGCCTGACGTGGAGTTGGGTCACACTACCCTCTCGCGCTGACCAGGACTACATCTGCGCGGACTGCATTTAAGATCAAAGCAGCGTGCAAACGATACGAGTCGATACACCTTCAGCGAAATACGACGTAATTGCGGGTAGCGGACTGATTGAGACGCTGGCGCCGCGCATTGAGCGTGTAGTTGGACGTCTGCCGCGCCGCGTGTTCGTGCTGACCTCCGCACCCATCTGGGCACTTTGGGGACATTCCTTCCAGCAGTCGTTTGCGGACGAGCCCGTGGTCCTGTTTCTGGAGCCGGGCGAGAAGCACAAAACTCTGGTTAGCGTGGAAAAGCTGCTCCGCCAAATTGCGGCGGCTGGCGGAGATCGCGGTTCGCTGCTGATCGCGTTTGGCGGAGGCATCGTGGGAGACCTCGGCGGATTTCTCGCTGCGATTTACATGCGTGGAATTCCCTACATCCAGGTGCCAACCACATTTCTTGCCCAGGTGGACTCAAGCGTAGGCGGCAAAACAGGCGTAAATCTGCCCGAAGGCAAGAATCTTGTCGGCAGCTTTCATCAGCCGCGCGCAGTGTTTGCCGATATCGGTGCGCTGGGAACCCTGCCCGACCGCGAGTTACGCGCTGGCCTGATGGAGAGCGTGAAGGCCGGCATCATTCGCGACCGGGCACTCGTCCGCTTCATGGAAGAGCGCGCAGACGAAGTGCTCGGGCGCAATTCAACGGCCCTCGAAAAGGTAATCGCCGCGTCCATCCGCATCAAGGCCGGCGTGGTCAACAAGGACGAGCGCGAGAACGGCCTGCGCATGATTCTCAACCTGGGCCACACCGTGGGCCATGCGCTGGAGGCGGTAACGCACTACAAGGCGATGCTGCACGGCGAGGCAGTTGGCTGGGGCATGGTGGCCGCGCTATGGCTGGCGCGCAAGCGGGGGACCATCAGCGCCAGCCAGTTTGAGCGGTTGGAAAACCTCATTTACCTTTACGGACCTTTGCCTCTGCTCAAGCTGCGGGCAGCGAAGATTGTGGCCGCAACCGGAAGCGACAAAAAGAATGTGGGCGGCGTCCGGCGCTTTGTGCTGCCGATCGGAATTGGCGACGCCGGCGCGGTGGAAGATGTAACGCCGGCTGAGCTCGAAGCGGCAGTGGAATACATGCTGGCGGGCGCGGGCGAGCCAGCGAGTCAGCGGGATTTGAGGAACGATTGAGCGTAACAGGCGCCAAGCCGATCGGGGTCGCGGACGAAGCGGAAGCCGCACGCGCCGTGCAGCAGATGTTCGACTCCATTGCCCCGCGCTACGACCTGCTCAATCACATCCTGTCCGCCAGCGTAGACCGCCTGTGGTGGTGGCAGACCGCGCGCACATTCAAGGCGATCCTCTCCGACCCCGACGCGGCAGTGCTCGATATCTGCTGCGGCACGGGCCACATGACCATGGCGCTGCTCAAAGGCCGCCCGCGTGGGGCACGGCCAATCCTCGCTGCAGATTTTTCACGCGGCATGCTCAGCCGCGCAGCCACGCGCTTTGATGCACTCCGTTCTCAATCTCACAAGCCTACTGAAAAGGCCGCCCCCTGCGCAGTTCCGCTCGAGGCCGATGCGCTGCATCTGCCGCTGCGCGATGCCTCGCTGGACTTGATTGTGACGGCCTTCGGATTCAGAAATCTGGCCAACTACGAGGCTGGGCTCAAAGAGTTCCATCGCGTGCTCAAGCCCGGCGGGCGTCTCGGCATTCTGGACTTCGCCGAGCCCGGCGGTCTGATCGGCAAAGCCTATGCGGTGTACTTCCGGCGCGTACTTCCTGCCATCGGGCGAATGATCTGTGGAGAAGAAGGTCCGTATCGCTACTTGCCCACATCCGTCGGCAATTTCCCGCCACCTCCGGAACTGCTGGCGATGATGCGCGGCGTCGGCTATCGAGACTGCGCATGGCAGCCCTACACCTTTGGGATTGCTGGGTTGTATACCAGCACACGCGCTTGACCCGATCAAATGAGATAGCCTAGGAGCGCAATGACTTCCGCCGTCTCCAGTCCGGCAGTTGAGGGTTTGGCAGCGCTGTCCGCCGCAAAGCGGCGCGTGGCTCTGCACTCCATGATCGCAGCTGCGGCCATGACGGTGTTGAAGCTCGCGGCCGGTCTGCTCAGCGGATCACTAGGCGTGCTGTCGGACGCGGCTCACTCCGGCCTTGACCTGGTGGGCGTGACGCTGACCTTCTTCTCCGTGCAGGTAAGCGACAAACCGGCAGACGAAGACCACACCTACGGACACGGAAAGTTTGAGAACCTCTCCGCCTTTGGTGAAGCGGGACTGATGGCCGTCTCCTGCGCCTGGATCATCTGGGAAGCGATGCTGCGCATCTTTCAGCAGAATGTTGAGCTGCGTCATTCCATCTGGCCGGTGCTGGTGCTGCTCACATCGATTGCCGTCGACTATTGGCGGTCGCGCCGGCTGCAGGCCGTTGCGTTGCTCACAGGTTCTCCAGCCCTTGCCACCGACGCTTTTCACTTTGCATCCGATATCTGGTCAACTCTTGCGGTCCTCTGCGGACTCGGAGCCAGTTGGATCGGAGCAAGCTTCGGCATCGCCTGGCTGCGCTACGCGGACCCGTTTGCGGCCGTGGTGGTCTCGCTGATGATTTTGCGCATGACACTCCATTTAGGCCGCGAAACAGTTGCCGTTTTAATGGACGAGGTCCCGGCAGAAACGCGCCAGCGGCTCGTGCATGAGGTCGAGCGAGTGGAGGGCGTTCTGGCAGTCGAACAGGCGCGGGTGCGGCGCGCTGGCGCAAGTTACTTTGCCGACCTCACGCTGGCGCTGCCGCGGCGCTTCACCTTTGAGCACACCGGCGAACTGGTGCGCGAAGCCACTGAAGCCGCCCATCGCGCGCTGCCTCAGGCCGACGTAGTCATCCACACTGTCCCGCGCGAGGAACGCACCGAGAGCATCTTTGACCGCGTGCGTGCCGTGGCTGCACGCAACAACGTGAGCGTGCACGAGTTGAGCGTGCAGTCGCACCACGGACGCCTGCGCGTGGAACTGCATGTTGAGCTCGACGAGAGGATGCCGCTCAAATTGGCGCATGGATTTGTGAGCGCGATGGAAGCCGAGATTTTGCGCGCGGCGCCGGAGATCGATTCCGTGCTGACCCACATTGAAAGCGAGCCGGCCACCATCGAACAGCCCGAGGAAACCGTTGTCGAAGACCGCCGAATTGAACTCGCGCTGCGCGCTGCGTCCGAGTCATTTCCCGAAATTGTGGATGTGCACGAGATTCTTGTGGGCCGGGCGGGTGAGCACATTTCGCTCTCCTGCCATTGCACGCTGCCGGACGATCTAACGATGCAGCGGGTGCATGAGGTGATCACCGGGCTCGAAGATCGCTTCAAGCTGGAGTGCCCGGAGGTGTACCGGGTCACGATTCATCCCGAGCCGGTAACGGATAACACGCGTTAGAGAACAAGCAAAGCCGTATTGGAGGTTTGAACTGGATGCTAAGCAATGAAGAGCACCCCACTGATTCCTGGAACGAGCGTTCCACGCAGGGCACAGCGATTTATGTCCCGCTCGCTAATATCTTCCTTGTGGTTGTCGTGCTCTTTTTCTTGTTGGCCGAAGCGGTATCGATTCACGCCCTCTGGTTTGCTTCGAAGCAACCCTTATCCTTTCTCAAGCGATGCGGGATGCCGCTTTTCATTCTGGTTCCTTTCACCTGCGGTTTCGCCATGTACACCGAAATCCGGAGTATGTTGAAGCTTGGCCAAATCAGCTTCTCCAACGGTACACGGCTGAGATTTCATCTTGCCTTCGTGTCGGCAATGGCATACATGGCCATCATGGAACTTGTGAACGTTTCATACCCTTAGCGTTTTCGCGACTGCTGGATTCCGGACGGGACAATTCGAATTAGAAGAGGAAACAAATGATTGCACACAGTGAATGGAAAGGCTCAACGATCTTTGAAGGAATCTCCGAGAACGGCAACTCCGTTTTCTTTGACGCGGACCCAAAGCACGAACAGGGGCCCAGTCCCATGGAAGCTGTATTGATGGCGCTATGCGGATGCACCAGTGTGGACGTGGTCTCCATTCTCGAGAAAAAGCGGCAGCCCGTAATGGGGCTGCGCGTGACGGCCACAGCCACCCAGGCCGAGACGCCGCCGCGCGTCTTCACCAAGATTATGCTCACCTATACCTTGAGCGGAAATCTCAGCCGCAAATCCGTGGAAGATGCGGTGTCGCTCTCAAAAAACAAGTACTGCTCGGTTTCAAAGATGCTGGAGAAGGCCGCGGAGATAGATTACGAAATTGTGTATGCGGATGGTGAGCCCGGGGAATGAACAGCCGCGGAGTTAAAAACTTCTTTCAGATCGCCTCGCTCCTGATGCTGCTGGTGGCTATCGGGCTGTTGTCGGCCATCACCACCATGCACTTTGCCATTCACGGCGCTGAGGTGCAGGTCCCGGAGCTGAAGGGAATGACAGTAGCCGATGCGCGCACACAGTCTGCGGGCCTGGGACTGAATCTGGATGTAGACAATCGCTACTACTCGAGTGACGTGGCCGCGGGACATATTCTCACCCAGTCGCCGCCCGCCGGAACAGTGGTCCGCCGCGAGTGGCGCGTGCGCGTGGCCGAGAGCTTGGGTCCGCAAAAGGTCGAGGTGCCGGACACCGTTGGCCGAGAGGAGCGCGTGGCCGCGATTGAGTTGCGTCGCGTAGGCCTGGAGGTAGGCGTGACTGCGCACTTGCCTTGGAGCAATGCGGCGGAAGGAACCGTAATTGCGCAGGATCCGCCGGCGCACGCGCAAGGCATTGCGCAGCCCAGCATCAATCTGCTGGTAGCAGCGCCTGACGACGAATCGCCCGACGGCTACGTGATGCCCGACCTGACCGGGCTGCCCGTAGTCACCGCGCAGGCGCAGTTGGCCAAGGTCGGCATCCAATCCGAACCGCCCACGTTCGTTGACGTGCTGGTGGGTCCCATGGGCAGCGGAAACGTACCGCCCGTCCAACCCATAAGACCCGGTTCCGTGGTGACGCAACAGCCCGCAGCCGGTTTGCGCGTAGACCAGAGCACGAAGGTGAAACTGACCGTTGCGAAGTAGCGCGACAGCCCGCCGGCGACTTTGCGAGTCTGCGCATCGGCACGCCGCATCGAATGTATTGAAGCATGACTGAAAACAAAAACCAGCAGAGCAAACCGCGCGCGGTCGCCGTGTCGAGTGGCTTTTCGCATGCCTGGCGGGCGCTGCGGCACAGGAACTTCCGCCTCTTTTTCGGCGGGCAAAGCATCTCGCTCATCGGCACGTGGATGACGCGCATCGCCATTTCCTGGCTGGTGTACCGCCTTACCAAGTCCGCTCTGCTGCTGGGCATTGTCGGATTCGCTGGACAGATTCCCACCTTCCTGCTTGCTCCGATTGCGGGCGTCATGGTTGACCGCATGGACCGGCGAAAGTTGCTGGTCTGGACGCAGGCACTCGCCATGGTGCAGTCGCTGGTGCTGGCCTGGCTGACTCTTTCGCATCGGGTCAACATCAAGGAAGTCCTGGCGCTGAGCGTGATGCAAGGTCTAATCAATGCCTTCGACATGCCCGGTCGGCAATCGTTCATGGTCAAGATGGTCGAGGACAGAGCCGACCTCTCAAACGCGATCGCCATCAACTCATCGATGGTGAATGTCGCACGTTTGGTCGGCCCATCGCTTGCAGGCCTGCTGATTGCCGCCACCAATGAAGGCTGGTGTTTTCTCGTCGATGGCGTCAGCTACATCGCGGTAATCGTATCGCTGTTGATGATGCGCCTGCCCGCAGCAAACATGGAGCGCGCGACGACGACCATGCTGATGCAGCTTCGCGAGGGCTGGACGTACGTCGCGAACTCGGGCCCTATCCGCACCATCCTGATGCTCTTTGCGCTCATCAGCCTGATGGGCTGGCCGTTCATGGTGCTCATGCCGGTGTTTGCCGCGCAGGTGCTGCACGGCGGACCACACACGCTGGGCTTCCTGATGGGCGCAGTCGGCGTCGGCTCGCTGGCCTCTGCCTTGAGTCTGGTTCTGCGCCGTTCCGTCCGCGGCCTCACGGGAATGATCCCCGCAGCGGCTGTGGGTTTTGGTGTTGGTCTGATCCTATTTGGCCTCTCCAACACGCTCTGGCTTTCCATGTTCATGATGCTCATTACGGGATTCGGCATGATGCAATGCGTCACTGCCAGCAACACGATTCTGCAGACGCTTGTGGATGAGAACATGCGCGGCCGGGTCATGAGCTACTACACCATGGCGTTTGTGGGCATGGCGCCCTTCGGCAGCCTGCTGGCCGGCGCAATGGCCCACGCCATCGGCGCACAACGCACAGTAATGATGAGCGGAATCGCATGCATTCTCGGCGCGCTCTGGTTCTGGACGCGTTTGAAAGGAATTCGCAAACAGATGCGCCCCATCTATGAGCGGCTGGGCATTGTGCCCGTACGCAATATCCCCGCGGAAGAACCTGCGGAGGGATGAAATGAAGCTGGCGGAGTTACGATTGTGAGCGACGCGGGGAGCGTATTGAAATGGGCTTGAACGAAGATTTGGAGCGCGTGGCATTGCAGGAGCAGGAGCTGCGTTTGCCGCGGCTGGATGAGCAGACAGCATGGGAGTTGGGCGTGCACCTGCGCAAGATGGCGGAAGAGCGCGGCCTGGCAGTGGTGATTGACGTGCGTCGCTTCGGACAGCCGTTGTTCTACACGGCGCTTGCGGGCACCACTCCCGACAATGTGGAGTGGGTACGGCGCAAGAGCAATGTCGTTGCACGCTTTCATCGCAGCTCTTATGCCGTAGGCCTGAAGCTGCAAGCCAGGAACGACACTCTCACCGCGCAGCAGGGACTGCCCCTTGCCGACTACGCGACACACGGAGGTTCGTTCCCCCTGGCGGTTGCGGATGCCGGTGTCGTGGGCTCGGTGACCGTCTCCGGCCTGCCCCAGCGCGACGATCATGAGTTGGTGGTCGAGGCGCTGTGCGCGGTGCTGGGACGAGATTACTCTGCGCTAAAGTTGGCTGCGGAGTAGCGAGCCGCTACATGCACTCAGGATTGTCTTTCGATCAGCGCGATAAAAAATCCGTCGGTAGGCGATGCCCCCGGAAGCAGGCGCAGCGCGCCCTCCGGCGTGATCCAATGCCGCAATTGCTCCGCGCCCGATGCAGTCACAATGCCCTTCTTCACCAGCGCGGCAATGCTCGGTTCAAGCGAGACCATCCGCACGCTGTGAGTTTCACCGGCCACCGCGGAGACGACCCGCTCGTTCTCTTCCGGTTCAAGCGAACACGTCGAGTAAACAACGCGTCCACCCACTCGAACAGCGCGCAATGCACTACGAAGGATGCCGCGCTGTCGTTCGGCCTGGCGGGAGAGGTCTTCCAGGTGCAGGCGGCGGCGGATCTCCGGATTGCGGCCCAGCGTCCCTGTCCCGCTGCATGGAACGTCCGCGAGCGCAAGGTCGAAGACAGAGCCCTCTGCAAGCACGGTCGCGTCGCCATGCCTGCATTCAATGCGATCTGCGCGCAGCGCGAGACGTTTGCGCAACTGTTCCAAACGCGGCTCGCTGGATTCGCAGGCAACGATGCGCACCTGCGGATTTCGCTCAGCGAGGATCAGCGTCTTCCCGCCAGGCGCCGCGCAGGCATCCAGAATCTTTCCGCCTTGGTCATTCAGATTAACCGCCGCAATCTCGGCGATCAGTTGCGAGCCTTCATCCTGAAATCGCACGCGGCCCTCGCGAAACGCCGCCGTTCCCGCCACATCGCCAGCGACGACACTGCGTGCGGCAGTAAGCAGTTGGCCCGCTTCCAGTAGAACGCCTGCCCCGTTCAGTTCCGCTTCAACAGCGGCGTTCTCCAGGCGAATTGTCAAAACCGGCGCACGCTGGCCGTGATGGCAGATCGCGCGCGCCGATTCGATGCCGTAAAAATCAGCCCAGCGTTCGACCATCCACGCAGGGTGCGCCTGGGCAAACGCCAATTGCGCGACGCTCTCCTCCAGGGGTTCAAGGTGCGGAGGGCCCAATTTGCGCAGAACAGCGTTGACCATGCCCGATGCGAAGCGATGGCCGGCGTGCTTGGCCAACTCCACGCTCTCGTCAATCGCGGCGCGCGCGGGAATGCGGTCCAGATGAAGCAGTTGAAAAGCGCCCAGCCGCAGCGCGATGCGGACTTCTGGATCAAGCTTCGCGTTGGGATGTTTGAGCAAAGCCTGCAGTTGATGATCGAGGCGAATCTGCCAGCGGAGCACGCCCAGCACCAGCGTTGTCGCCAGGTTACGATCAGGCAACGAAAGCACATTGATTGCTTTCCCGCGCAGCAGATCGTCTGAATGAGACTTTCCGCGCTCGACGGCAAGCAGCACATCGAAGGCTGCCTTGCGCGCTACGGAAATGGGTGCCTTGCGATCCTTGGGCGCGGACTTGGACCCCGTGCGAACGACAGTCACTGTGCCCGATCCCCGACGCGAGCGCCTTCTTGCGGAGCGCTTCCACGTAGAAACTCAGCGGCCGGCAGACGCTTCTTGCCTTCCAGCTGAACTTCGAGAAACTCAAGCCACGTATCCTCAGCGCACGCAACGAAGAGCCGATGGTTCTCAATGTGAATCGCGCCCGGCTGCACAGCAGCTGACGCCGAAACTGTTGCCGCGTCTGCCACGTTCATACGATGCACGATCAGCTTTTTACCATCGAGCGCAGTAAACTCTCCCGGCCAGGGTTGGAAGCCGCGCCAGCGGTTGTAAAGCTCATGCGCGGTCCGTGCGGCAAAATCCATCCGGCCGTCCTCGCGATCAAGCAGCGGAGCAAAGGTCGCGAAAGAATGGTTCTGCGGCTTCGGCTGAATTGCGCCGCTCGCCAGACCGGCAAGTGTTTCAACCACCAAGGGCGCGCCGGCGCGAGCGAGAATCTCGAAGAGGTCCACAGAGGTCTGCTCGGGCGCGATTTCGATAGTCTGCTGCAGCAGAATCGGTCCGGTGTCCAGACCCTCTTCCAGCAGCATGGTGGTGTTGCCGGTGAAGGCGTCGCCCATCGCCACCGCCCATTGAATCGGCGCTGCGCCGCGGTACTTCGGCAGCAGTGATCCGTGCAGGTTGATGCAACCCAGCCTCGGCAGCGCCAGCATCCACGGCGGAATGATGCGGCCGTAGGCAACCACGACGATTGCATCTGGCTGGATAGCTTCAAGCTGTGCGCGAAACTCAGTGTTGTTGCGAATCTTCTCCGGCTGCACCACCGGCAGCCCCGCGGACAGCGCCGATTGCTTCACGGCCGGCGAGGTGAGTTGCTGGCTGCGGCCCGCGGGGCGGTCAGGTTGCGAGACAACCAGCGCAATCGAATAGCCCGCCGCAAGCAGCGCTTCAAGAGTGGGAACGGCAAACTGGGGCGTGCCGCAGAAAACCAGCTTCAACGGCGCCGCCATGGGTTCTACCACGTTCCTTCACGCTGCATCTTGCGGATCTTGCGCAGGTTCAGATCGCGCTTGAGGCCGCTCATGCGGAAGATGAACAGCATGCCGTCGAGGTGGTCGATCTCATGCTGCATGCAGCGCGAGAGCAGCTCTTCGCCATCCATCTCAACCACTTGCCGTGCACGTCCTGGGCGCGGATGCGCACCTTGGCAGCCCGCACCACCTTCTCGCGAATGTCGGGAAAGCTGAGGCATCCTTCCTCCTCGTAGACCTTCCCTTCCTGGAAGATAATCTCCGGGTTGATAAGGACAATCTTCTTGTCCGGCTCCTTGCCCATGCTAAGGTCGATGACGGTCACGCGCTTGGAAACGCCCACCTGGGGCGCGGCCAGGCCAATGCCCTGCGAGGCGTACGTGGTTTCGAACATGTCGGCCACCAGCTTACGCAGCTCGTCGTTGAATTCGGTGACCGGTTCGCCGGGCTGCGAGAGCACCGGCTCAGGATATTTGACTATTTTGAGAATCATTTCGTTCGTCCAACAACTCCGTAATCGGCTTTCAATTCAGAAATTTCCTATCTGTTCGATGTATCCATCAAAATTTCGCTTCAATTCGAGGGCCGAGTCGCCGCCAAATTTCTGCTGGGCCAGGCTGGCGACCGTCAGCGCCACCATGGCTTCCGCTGCCACTCCGGCGGCCGGCACCACGCAAATGTCACTGCGCTCGTAGCTTGCACTGGTTGCCTCGCGGGTGTCAAAGCGCACCGACTCCAGCGGCCGTCGAAGCGTCGAGATCGGCTTCAAATAGCCGCGCACCACAATGTCCTCGCCGTTGGAAACCCCGCCCTCGATGCCACCGGCATTGTTGTGCGGGCGCGTGAAACGGGTCGGGTTCGAATTAGGCTCGGGTGCGTAGTGAATCGGGTCATGAACCTTGGACCCGAAGGACTCCGCCGCGGTGACGCCGCGTCCGATTTCGACGGCTTTCACCGCCTGCAGGCTCATTACCGACCAGGCCAGCAGCCCGTCCAGCCGCTCGTCCCAGTTGGCATAAGTGCCCAGCCCCGCCGGAGCGCCGTGAACCACCACCTCGAAGACGCCACCCACGGTGTCGCCGGTGCGGGAGACTTCTTCAACTTCCTCTTTCATCCTGGCTTCCGTGTCGGCATCGACGCAGCTGAGCATGATCTCATCTTTGGCCGCAACAGCTACGATCTCGTCCCATTCCGCCGCACGGTCAAGCTCGACGCGGCCCACGCGGATCACGTGGCTCAGCACTTCAATTCCCAGCGTCCGCAGAAAGAGCTTGGCCAGCGCGCCCGCTGCGACGCGGCCGGCAGACTCGCGAGCTGAGGCGCGCTCCAGCACGTAGCGTGCGTCCGGGAAGTTGTACTTAAGCGCCCCGGCCAGGTCGGCGTGGCCCGGACGCGGCGACGCGACAGCCTGGTGCTTCGCTGGGTCGCCGGCTTCGACGGGCAGCTTCTCTTCCCAGTTCTTCCAATCCCGGTTGACGATCTCGATCGCGATAGGGGAACCGATTGTCTTACCGTGTCTTACGCCGGAAAGGATGTGCGCCTTGTCGGTTTCAATCTTCATGCGGCCGCCCCGGCCATAGCCCTGCTGGCGTCGCCAAAGCTCGCGGTTGATGAAGGCGAGATCGACAGGAACGCCGGCCGGAAGCCCGGAAATGAGAGCGATAAGAGCCTCTCCATGGGATTCGCCAGCGGTTGAGAAACGGATCATATCCTTCTGATTGTAAAGGGAAGCGCGAGCAGGGAACAGGGATCAGGGAACAGGAAACAGAAAAGGTGTGTCGCAAGCTCCAGAAAAGCAGGTAATTGCGCGACAATATTGGGACGATTGCATTCTGGAAAGTGGGGAACCTGTATGCAGGCTCGGCAAATGAGAATCGTGGCCGTTCTTCTGCTTCTCGTCGGCAGCGCAACGGGGCAACAACCACACGAGTATGTCGTCCTTCCGGCCAGCGAGGTAAAGATGGCGGCAATTTTCTACCCGAGGAGCGGCCCCACGAAGATCGACGGCACCTGGGAGGCACAGAAAACAGACATAGACCTCTTGGAGGCTAACCTTTCGCGGATCTCTGATCTGAGGGGCCGGGGCGGAACTACCGGCGGTCGCATCGAACACCCTCAACGATATTTTCGGCAGTACATCGCAGTTCTCCAAGCTGGGAGTAAAAGGATCTTTATCAACGCGTTCTGCGCCGATATTACCCCGCCCCCGATTTGGCGTGATCACTTTTACGTCATCTTCGACGGCGGAAGTTGCGTCTGGCATGCAATGTACGATCCTTCGACGAAGGGCTTCTCAGATTTGGAGATGAACGGCGTGGGCTGAACAGAATAGCCACCGATTCAGGTAACTGTCATCTGTTCCCTGTTCCCTGTTCCCTAATCCCTGTTCCCTGCCTTACGATGTACCGATATGACTTGCTTCCTCTTCAAGACCGAGCCCGACGTCTACTCCTTCGACGATTTCCTCCGCGACAAGGAAACGATCTGGGATGGCGTGACCAACCCAACCGCGGTGAAATTCCTGCGCGAGATGAAGGCGGGGACCAAGTGGATCTTTTACCACACCGGCGATGAGCGCACCGCGGTGGGCACGGGTACGGTGGTCAGCGTCGACCCGAAAGATCTCAAGGTGCCGATCGTAAAGGTCAAGGTCGGCAAGAGGTTGAAGCGGCCAAAGACGCTGGCGGATGTCAAGGCGGAGCCCATCTTTGCCAACTCGCCGCTGGTAATCATCGGTCGGCTGTCGGTGGTGCCCCTGACCCAGGAGCAATGGGAATGGTTTCTCGGTTGAAGGCATGCTCCTAGCGGAGCAGCAGCGTCATCGCGTCGAAATCGACCTCAACCGAGCGAGCCTGGTTCAGCAAATCCATCCCAAGATTGCCGGCGAACCAGCTGCTGGTAGCGTTGTTGTCCCTGAGCAGGATATGCGCCGGCTTCAGCAAAACATCCCTGCCCCCGACAATAAACGGCAGCGAAGGAAGAACCACGGACTCAATCTTCGCAGATCCGCCCACGCCGGTCAGCTCGCGCTCCTCCGGTGAACCGGCGGCTTTGATCTCCGGAAAATCCCTTGCGAACGCAGAATAAAGCTCTGTTCTCTCCGCTCCCGCGTCCAGGCTGAACTCAAGGGCCTTCCCCTGGAAGCTGATCAACGCAAAAGTCGACGTGCTCTCGAAAGCCAGGTTGGGAGCATGGTTACTCGGCTCGTTTCTTGGCCGGAGAACCGTGAAGGTGTGCTCTGCCGGACTCCATTGAAACCGCCGCATCGCGAGGATCACTGGCAGGCCGAGAATCCCCTGGCGCCCCGGGGCAAGCTGATTCAGCGGTGGCTCGTTCCTTGGCAGAACGTAAAACGCAACATTGCGCAGGTGCACACCGGCCACTTCAAGATCGTCGGCAACAGCAATGCGCACGCCAACCTGCGCGCCGCTCATGGTATCAATGTTGGTCTTCACGTCGCGGACCTTCAGCCCCAGACGCACAGCCTCGGTCTCGCTCATGGCAGAGAGGCTGAAACCGTTGTCGAAGATGTAGTGCGCCTGAACCCCATCGATCGTCACCGGCAGCACCAGGTTCTGGTCCTTGAACTCCGCCGCAACGGTCGCGGGATCAGCCGAGGCGACCGTCTGTTCGTGAAAAGACGACAGGACCTTCAGCGTCGGAAGAATGTTGCGGATGTCTTCGGCGTCGCGTCTCTTCGAAAGGATGCCTTTGGCCTGCGAGAAAGCCTCCTTGTATCGCCCCGCACGGTAATAAGAGGCAATCAGGAGCTCCCGCGTCTCATTCGCCGTTTCGGGGTCAGGCTTCGAAGAGAGAACTGCCTTGAGATCCGCTTCGGCCTGGGGCTGCTGGTTGAACGCAGTCTCAACCGCTGCTTTGTAGAAGGGGTTTGCGTCGAAACGAGCCACCGCTACGCGCAGTTCAAACCAGCGATGCGCGTCATAGAAAGGCTTGAGCTGAGGGTCGCCCGCCTGCGCGAAAACACTGGCGGGGAGCGCACACAAAGAAACCAGGAGAACGGCGGGAAAGCGCATAGGAAAAGATAGCATCGGGAAAGCACGGTGGGCTCAGGCGTTTTGGACGAATCGAAGTACTGAAAAACAGCCGCCAGACCAGGGTTCCTTGGAATATTGATCAACCAGTAACCGCCGAGTAGCCGGTGACTCGCTCCTAACGGCGAGTCCACTTATTCCCAACCGCTGCCAGACAAGAGATCGGCTTCGTTGACCACGAACTCAGAATTCTCATTCGTCAATTCGTAATGGTAGGGTTCGATCGTGATGCGCACGAGCTTCCCGCTTGGTTTCGGTACTCTCTCAATCACGCGGCATTCAATGATTCCGGGCTGTGGATATGTCGAATCGATCCAGAGGTTGGCTGCGGTGAACAGCGGTATTTTGTCGATGATCCGATGCAGTTTGGCGTCCGCATCGCGAAACGTAACGGCGACCCACCCCGGTTGGCACGGGTCAACGAACTCCACAATCTCGATCCGGATGTGTGGCATGTGGCAATTGTATTTGCGTTCAAGTCTGTATCGTCGCCTATCCGTCACCCCTCTGGTAAACCCCGTGCGCCCGCCCCAGAACGCGCATTCGATTCGCTTCGCGCAGCCCTATGGCTTCTCTTCTCCCAGCCATCGCCTCGTATTCAGCAGTTGCCTCTGGTCGAGCGCCCACACCTTTCCGGTCAGCTCATCAGGCCCTTTGCCTTCCCGCAGCGACTTCTCAAACTCGCCGGTGACCGCCTGCATCTTGGCGTCCAGATCGTCCAGGAAATTGAGCACCAGCGCCTCGGGAATCATGGGCAGCTTGGGCGAACCAAACTCCAGCTTGCCGTGGTGGCTCAGGATCATGTGCAGAACCAACGTCTTGAGCTTCGGCGGAAAGTCAGGCAGGCTGTCAATTGCCTTCTCCGTCAGCGCAACGCCCATCTGAATGTGCCCCAGCAGCGTGCCTTCAATCGTGTACTCGAAGCCGATCTCCCAGCTCAGCTCGCGCACCTTGCCAATGTCGTGGAGGATCACGCCGGTCAGCACCAGGTCGCGGTCGAGCAGCGGATAATGCGGCACCACCCGGTCCGCCAATGTGCAGAGGCTCACCACGTGCTCCAGCAACCCGCCCAGCCACGCATGGTGAAGCTGCTTGGCCGCCGGGGCTTCGCGATAAGCCTGAGCCAGCGCCGGATCGTCGAGCATGGTGGTCAGCAGGCGCTTCAAGTCGGCATTGATGAGCGAAGCAACAAAGCCCAGGAGCTGATCCCACAGCGCGGCGACATCGTAGGTGGTCGAAGGCAACAGGTCTGACTTGTCGGCTTCGTTGGACTGGGCAAGGCGAAGCTGTTCCACCTTCATCTGCAGGCGGTCGTCAAAGCGAGACGCGCTGCCGCGCGCCTTCACGATGTCGCCCTTTTCGAAATCCTTGGCGATACGCGGGTCGAGCGGATCCCAGACGCGCCCTTCGAGCTGCCCCGTCTTGTCGCCAAGAATCAGGTTCAGGTAAGGCTTGTTGGTTTTGGTGGTGCGCTGCTGTTTGGAAAGGACAAGGAAGAAGGAATCGAATTTTTGGCCTTCGTCGAAGTTGGCCAGGTCGGCAATGTAAATGTCTTTCATCCTGCCGAGAAGCTTAACGCAACGAGCCCCTGTCGCCAAAAACCTGGTTGACTTTGCCCAAAATAGAACGGGCCTGGGAAAGTTCTCCCCGGCCCGCTAAAAAGACTGCGACCGGTCTACTAAGGCTGTGGCGCAGGTGGTGGTGTCGGTGCAGGCGCCGTTGCCGGAGCAGGCGCCCCGGGGACCGGAGGGATCGGTTGCGCAACTGGCGCAGCCGGTTTGCTCGAATCCGTTGTACCGTCGGCCGGCTTCTTGTTCTTGTCGGCCAGGCGCGTCTTCTCGCCGGTGGTCACGTTGGCCTTGGACTTCTTCTTGCTCTTTTCCGTATTGGCGCCGAGACCGAGCGGAGCCGCCTGGGTCTGGCGATCTGCAACTTCCCCTGCGTCAGGAGGGGCGGGAGCTTGCGGGTCCACCTTGAACCCGTTGGCGTCGGTGGTCTTGGGCTTGGCTACTTTCGCGCGGTCGCTGTAGCGTGTCTTGTGGGTCGGCTTGGTGTTGGCTTCCAGCGGATTCTCCGGCTCGGGCGCGGCATTCGCGGTCTGCACTGCTCCCGCGTCTTCCGTAGTCGCGTTCGGCGCACTGGGAAGCGTCTTGGTGGGCGCCTTGCCGAAGCGGATTTTTTCCTTCTTGCCCGGCTTCTCCGCCTTGGTCAGGCTGGCGTCTTTCTTGGTGGGTGGCGTTTTGCTGGTATCCACCGCGGCCACGACCTGCGGAGATTTCTGGCGGAAGGTGTGCGTGGTTTCGCGATAGCGGGTACGCTCAACCTTCTTCTTTTTCTTGGGCGCGGGCGGCGTATAAGCCGCATACGAGATGGGGTAAACCGACTTGTTGGGGCTGGCGCCCGAGTCGGTGTAGCCCGGCTTGATGTCGATGTAGGCCTGCTCGCGCATCGTAGTGAGGTAGTCGCGGATGGCCGGCTCCATCTTGCTCATGTAGTAGGCCTGCTCCACATCCTGCTCCACGTTCTTGAAGTCCTGAACGCCGCCGGGAACGTGTTGCACGACCTTGAGAATAACGAAGCCCTGTTTCGTGCGAATGGGCTCGGTGTACTGGCCCGTGTTCAGCGCAAAGGTCTTGTCCTCAAGCACTTTAGCCAGCATGCCGCGTTTGTACTGGCCCAGGTCGCCGCCCTCTGAGGCGGTTTGGCCATCGCTGAAAGACTTGGCGAGCTGGGTGAAGTCGCCACCCTGGTGAAGCTTGGCTTCAATGTCGTCGGCCTTGCCCTTGGCGGTGGCCAGCGCTGCATCGTCGGGCGCGGAACCGTCTGCCGGTGCGGGAACGGCAACAAGAATCTCGCTCAGTCGAACGCTTTCCGGCTGGCTATAGTCTTCCTTGTGCTGGTCATAGTACCGCTGCACCTCGCCCGGGGTGAACTGAATCCGCTTGCCGACTTCTTCGCGCATCACGTCCTGGGTAATGATGCTGTTACGGATATTTGCCTTGAAGTCTTCAAACGACACACCCTGCTCCTTGGCTGCCTTTTCCAGGTCATCAAGGGTCTCAAGATTGTATTGTTTGCGGATTTCGTTGAGCTTCTGGATCAGCTCCGTGTCCCCATTGATCCCCAGTTCCTTGCCCTTGGAAAGCCAGAGCTGCTGATCGATGAGGCTGCGCAACAGGTCCTTGTGGCCGGCGGAGATCTGTTGCAGCGTGGCGCCCTTCTGGCGCGCCTCGTCGTCCATCTCCTTCATGGCGCGGTCGTAATCAGACTGCGTGATGATCTGATCGTTGACGCGGGCAATGATGTCCTCGACGGTAACTCCGCCGTATGGGCTCTGCGGCGCGGCCGGGTGGGTCTGCGCCTGGGCGGAGCTTGCGAGCAGCATGGCGCCAAACGCCAAAACCGCGGGAGTGCGAAATAGATTCAGAGTCATAGTTAAGGACACGGCAGGGGACAATTCTTTTTACCCCTGAGGCATAGACGCTATTGTAAATGGCTGGGCAGCAGCAGGCAGGCAAGAAGGCCGATTTCCTTTGCCGGATGGCTTGGCAAAGACGGGAATTATGCCCTTCAGCGTCCGGAAAACACCACCTGCAGCTACCCGAACGGGCCGTTTCGGCGTCAAATGACCGAGTGTTATACTTTTCCCTAGGACTGCTCTGTCAGGAGCTTTAGAGCGGTTTCCCAATTCCCTTAGCCTTGCCGGAGCCGGAACGGCTCACTGGCAAGGTTAATTTTTCTTCGAGGAACAACTCCGCCGGAATCGTCGGTTTTGGCCCGGTTGAATTGGAAAACTGCAGTCAGGCGCCAGGGTCAGTTGCCGTCCGGAGGTTGTTTTCGCCTATGAGTTCCCGCGCTCGCCGAGCCCTTTTCACCGTCGTCCTCTTCTTTGCCGTCTGCGCCCTTGCCGGCACCTTCATGCAGCGCCGCGTCGGAGCGCAGTCTTCCGCCGACGAGAGCCAGTTGCGCGACAGCCTGAAGAACTTCACCAACGTCTACTCGATCGTGGAACAGAATTATGCCGAGCCGATTGACGGTGACAAGGCCGACCTGGCCATCTACGACGGCGCCATCCCCGGCATGCTGCGCGTTCTTGACCCTCACTCGAATTTCTACGACCCCAAGGCTTACGCCAGAATGCGCGAAGAGCAGCACGGCCGCTACTACGGCGTGGGTATGGTGATCCAGCAGCAGGGCAACAAGGTGTTTGTAGTTGAGCCATATGAGAACACGCCTTCGTTCCGCGCGGGCATTCATCCCGGCGACGTGATTGTGGCCGTGGACGGCAAGAGCACCGACGGATGGACATCCGACGCAGTGGCCAAGGCGCTCAAGGGCCCCAAGGGCACCCACGTGCAGGTAAGCACAATTCGCGACGGCCAGAGCAAGCCGCTGGTCTTTGACCTGATGCGCGACGAGATTCCCAACCCCTCGGTCGATTTGAAATACGAGATTCGCCCTGGCATCGGCTACATCCACCTCAAGCAGTTCCAGGAAACCACGGCGCAGGAAGTGATTGAAGCAATCGACAACTTCGGCGACCTGAAGGGCCTGATCTTCGATCTCCGCGGAAACCCCGGCGGCCTGCTGAGCCAGGCAGTTGAGGTTTGCGATCACCTGCTGAGCAAGGGACAGACCATCGTTTCGCAGCGTGGCCGCGCATATCCCGACCAGGTCTACACGGCCACGCGCGGCAACGACGGAAAGACCTTCCCCATCGTCGTGCTGGTCAATCGCGGCACAGCCTCGGCGGCGGAAATTGTGAGCGGCGCACTGCAGGATCACGACCGCGCGCTGATCGTCGGCGAGACCACCTTCGGCAAGGGCCTGGTGCAGACGGTCTACAACCTCAGCGAAAACACCGGCCTGGCACTGACCACCTATCACTACTACACGCCGTCGGGCCGCCTGATTCAGCGCAACTATGAAGGCGTATCGCTCTACGACTACTACTACAACCACGCCGGCGCGCTGCCCTCGAACTCCACCAATCAGGAAGTGAAACTGACCGACGCCGGCCGCACCGTATACGGCGGCGGCGGCATTACCCCCGACGAAAAAATCGACACGCCCAAGAGCAACCACTTCCAGGACACGCTTCTATATAAGGATGTGTTCTTCCACTTTGCGCCCGTCTACCTGGCCAATCGCACCGTGGACAAGAACTTTGAAGTTAATGATGAGGTGCTCGGCGAGTTCAAAAAGTATTTGACCAGCCAGAACATCCCCTGGACCGACGCTGACCTGAATGGCGTGATGGATTGGCTGAAGGTGGCCATCAAGGAAAAGATCGTGACCATCCAGTTTGGACAGTTGCAGGGATTGCGCACCCGCGCCGACTGGGATCCGGAAATTCAGAAGGCGTTGACTTTCCTGCCCGAAGCGCAGGCGCTGGAAGACAACGCGCACAAGGTGCAGACCGAAAAAGCCATGGCGCGCAACGCTGCGCAATAGCCCTTCACCGGTCACACGCAGAGAGGCCATCCCCGCGGGGATGGCCTCTCTGCGTGTTGGGAAATTCCGTTCCTTAAGTAGATGTGCGAAAGGGCACGAGTTTACTCGTGCCGCAAGCCTCCCCGGATGAGAGAGATGGGGCTTCAGCCCCAGGCAATTCCCATATCCTCACCTTGAATTAGCTTGACGAATCCGCGCCGATTTAAATAAATATGATTTTTCTCTTGACATAGTGTACTAGTTATATAGTACATTGATTTCGTAATGAGTCACCGACCCAAACCCGAAAGCTTTCGTATCCAGCTGGACCTGCACAGCGGCATGCCTGTCTATCGCCAGGTCATCGACCAGGTGCGTGGCGGCATTGCCTCGGGCCTGTTGGCCCCAGGCGATCAGTTGCCCACGGTGCGCCAGCTTGCGGTCGACCTGGAGATCAATCCCAACACCGTGATTCGTGCCTACCGCGAACTTGAACTGGGCGGCTTGCTCGAGACGCACCAGGGCACGGGCACATTTATCAGTGCTCAAAAGATGAAGCGGGCGGATGCCGAGCGTGAGCGGCAACTCGCGCAAATTGTGAGCGATTGCGTTTCGCGCGCCGGAGCGGCCGGCTTCACCATTGACGAGTTAATCGACGAACTGCGCGGGTTGGCAAATGAGCCCATCCGCAGGAGGTGAGTGATGATGTCAAGAATTGAAGTGGTTCCCATGAACCGGGTTGCAGTAACCGCATTTGTGATCTGCCTGGCTTCAGGCGCTCTTGCAAGTGCATTGATCAACCGCCCGGCGCCCGCGATTGTGGGCGCATTGATCGGCGTGTACCTGCTGTTCGCCATCAAGGTTGTGCAGCAGTGGGAGAAAGTTGCGCTGCTGCGGCTGGGCCGCTACGTCGGCTTGCGCGGTCCGGGAATCTTCCACGTGATCCCCGTCTTTGAAACCATCAGCACTTATATCGACCAGCGCGTACGCGTGCACAGCGTCACCGCGGAATCCACCCTGACCCGCGACACGGTTCCGGTGAATGTGGACGCGATTGTGTTCTGGATGGTCTGGAACGCGGAGAAGTCGATTCTGGAAGTCGAGAACTTCGTGGAAGCCATCAACCTGAGCGCGCAGACGGCGCTACGCGAGTCAATCGGCCGGCACGAGTTGGCGCAGATGATTACGGAGCGCGAAATAATGGGACGCCAGCTGCAACAGATTCTGGACGAGAAGACCAATCCCTGGGGCATTACCGTACAGTCGGTCGAAATCCGCGACGTGCGCATTCCGCAATCGCTTGAAGACGCCATGTCGCAACAGGCCCAGGCTGAACGCGAGCGCCAGGCCCGCGTGATTCTCGGCCAGGCAGAAGTTCAGGTCTCCGATCAGTTCGCGCAGGCCTCGCGCGTCTACAACGACAACCCTGGCGCGCTGCACCTCCGCGCCATGAACATGCTCTACGAAGCAATCAAGGAAAGAGGATCGATGGTCATCGTGCCGTCGTCCGCAGTGGAAACGATGGGGCTGGGCGGAACGCTGGCCACGGCCGCCATCGGCAAGCAGCAGTGAAAATCAATCCGTGAAGGGAGAGGTATATGAAAACGAGATTCTTGGCAATTGCATGCGGTGCGATGATGGGTGCGACAATGGCTGGAGCCGCATTGCCGAACACCGGTGAGTGGACCGGCGTCTGGCAGGCGAAACTCGATGGCGTGCCCGCGGTTGAACTCACGCTTGCGAACGATACGGGAGATGTGAACGGCACCGTTGTCTTCCATATCGTTCTGAAAGAGAAGGGCGCGCTCGCACCCCACGTCGGGTCGACCGAGCCGCACACCTTGATTCATCCGCGTGTCGATGGGGACACGCTCTCATTCCAGGTGATTCGCGGGAACGGTTCGCACCAGGTTCTGGATATGTCCGTGAAAAAGCGGGCGGATGGCAACATGGACTTTGCCTGCTCCAATTGCGATGCGAACGGAACCCACGCCGAGCTTCAGAAAGTCCAGTACTAACCCGCCTGAATCCCACGCTCGACAGCGACAAGCCGTAGACGCTGATGATTCGAGGGTTCAGCGCTACGGCTCGTCGTTGTAGACGCCGATTTCCAATTTGCCACCCTCAGTGAGCTTTGCGCGGTACATGCCGGGCGTATTGAAGCTCCATGCCAGCTGGCCATCGGGCGTAATAGCGATCAGGCCGCCGTCGCCGTGCATCGCGTCCAGCTCCTTGTGAATCACCTGGTCTGCGGCCTTCTGCAGCGGCATGCCCTTGAAATAGACGAGATTGCAAACCTCGCGCGCCACGCCGAGGCGAATGAAGTACTCGCCCGTGCCCGTAGCGGAGACGGCGCAGGACTGGTTGTTCGCATAGGTGCCCGCGCCAATGATCGGCGAGTCCCCGACGCGACCCCACTGCTTGGCCTGCGTGCCGCCGGTGGATGTGCCCGCGGCGATGTTGCCCTGCCTGTCGAGCGCGACCACGCCCACGGTGCCGTACTTGTGCGCATCCGGTGATTCGATCTCAGCAACGGGCTCGGCTGGTGCAGGCGGCGCTCCTGCGGGACGCGACGGAATGGGCTTGCCTTCCTTCTTCAACTGCCGCACCAGCGACTGCCAACGGCGCTCGGTGAAGAAGAAGCTCGGATCGACTTGCTCCAAACCAACGCTTGCGGCAAAGGAGTCGGCTCCCGCGCCAACGAGCATCACGTGCGGCGATTTATCCATGACGGCGCACGTGATGCTCGTTGGCGCGGGAGCCGACT
>Ga0116135_1000130_pt1 | contig 37488 bp, 29 predicted proteins | sample June2015DPH_20_1_FD_89738 | JGI IMG/M metagenome (GOLD analysis project Ga0116135, IMG submission 89738) | Peatland microbial communities from SPRUCE experiment site at the Marcell Experimental Forest, Minnesota, USA - June2015DPH_20_10 | ecosystem: Environmental > Terrestrial > Soil > Wetlands... | reverse complement strand
TTTTCTCTCTTCTGTTTGGTTTCGGGGTCGCTGTTTGGTGTCTCTGTCGCGGTCGCGTTCGGGGTCGGGGGTCGCGGGTCGGGGTAGTCGCGGTCGGGCTCGGGCTCGGGGTCGCGGTCGGGGTAGTCGCGGTCGGGGTCGCGGTCGCGGTCGCGGTCGGAAGTGTCGGTGGTGAGAATGTTCTTTTTTACCGTCGTAGGAGTTGAGCCGAACGCCAGCGTCCCGTTCCTTGCTCGGGATCGTTTACCAGCTTACGATTGTGTGTTCCGCTGATTGGCAGGTCGTGTCGCGCACAAACGACGCTCCCGCTTTTTCCCTTTATCGTCCAAGAGACTGCCCAATGAAACTACCTGTCTGTTCACGTCGTGTTCGTTTGCTCGCCGTTCTCGGTGTCGGGATTTTGGGCGCCTGCAGTGGCAACTCCGTGAACCAGTCGACAAACGCTTCGTCAACGGTCTCCGGATCGGGGGTCAATCCGTCGACGGAGGACGCCGGGGGATCGGGCAGCTCCGAAATGTTCACCCCCCCGTCGAGCGCCACAGGGTCGACGGGCAGCAGTTCAAGTTCGCCGAGCCTTGGCAGCGGATCCCAGACGGGCAGCTCCAGCACCGGCAACTCCACTGGCGGGGGCTCGAGTGCCGGATCCAGCTCGAACGGCAGCACGGGCTCATCAGCCGGTTCGAGCGGGCAGGCGGGGCCTCCCCCGAACGGGGGACAAGACGCGAGCATGGCCGGGAGCGACGGATCCGCGAGCGGCAGCAGTGTCGTAGCGCCGGCCGGATGCACCCTGCCTGCCACGGTGAGTTTCACGACCGATGTGCAGCCCTTCCTCAACGCCTCCTGCGGCAAGTCGGGCGCGGCGAACGCCGGCGACGGCGGCTGCCATGTGCTCGACGCGACGTCGACCGTGGCGAGTGGTGGCAAAGACCACGCCTACGATTGGATTACCGGCACCGCTCACGCCTCGTCTTGCCCCGAGACGCCGACGCCGTTTCGCTTTCAAGTCGTGATGGCGGTCATGCAAGAGGCCGATCCCCCGAGTTGCTCCAAATGCGACCAGATGCCTCTCAGCGGTCGGACCCCGCTCACCGCCTGTCAGATGGCCACATTGCAGGCCTGGCTCGACGAGCCGCTCGTCACGCAACTGCACCGCAACGACGGCATCTCCCCTCTGACGCCTTATGCCATGCCGCCCTTCAATTGACCGAACCCGCTGCGGCGGACGACTCGGGCCATACGGCGGGCCGCGCTCACCGTCCGACGCGGACCGCCGCAGCGTGGCTTTCCGCGACGACGACGTCCACCCGCGGGATTAGGGAGTGAACGACTCGATTTGCATCGCGCCGCCGAAGAGCACCACCGTTCCGGTGGGCGAGACGACGGCGCGCGCGTTCGTGTGAGGGACTTTCGTTGCGATTTCCGTCACTCCACCGCTCGCGTCCGCGATGTCATTCGTCATCGGTCCGAGGGCCTTGAATGCGTGCGTGGGGCCCGACGCCTCGCTCCCGACGATCAAGACACTCTGGCCGTTTGTCGTAAACACCTGGGTGAACGCGAGCGGAACCGGCAGGCTTGACCAGACCGTCGGAGTGCAGGGCACCGCCAGCGTCAAACCTGCGTCGGGCGAAGCGCCCGCATCGGGCGGGGCGTTGCAGCCGAGATTCACGACGCGCACCCCGGCGTCGGCGCCGGAGACGATTCCTCCGGCGAGCAGAACGTGCTGGCCATCGAGCGCGATGGCGCCGGCTCCGGAGCTCGCATCGGGGGAATACGGCAAAGGTACGCCCATCGTCGACATCGTGGACGTCGAGCCACCAATCACTTCGACGCCGTATGCAGTCGCGCTGCCCCCCGCCACCACCAGACCCGTTCCACTGACCCACGCGGCGGCGGCGCCGAGTCGCGCAGAGCTCAACGTGATCCAGGTCGCGTTGCCGTACAGGTACGCCGCGTTGCTCGTGTCGTTGGGATTGATCTTGAGCACCATGGCCGACGGTGCACCGCTCGTGCGGGTGGCGCCGACGATGTATTGCGCGCCGATGTCGTCGACGATCGTGGCACCCCCTGCGATGTCGCTGAATTGTCCGTCCGCCCCATTGGGCAGCGTCGGGAGCGGGATGGTCAACGAGTTGCTGTCGGAGAAGTCGAAGTACGTGCCCGCGTCGCCGTCGATGAGCCAGCTCACCGTCCCGTCGAACGCGATCGACTGGGGGACCTGAGGAAGCACGGGCGGCGAGCCGGCCGGCGCCAACTGCAGAAAGTCGTAGATTTGCGTCGTCTCGGCGTCCGCGTCCTGGCCGCCGGCGACCAAGAGGTATTCGCTGTCGAACACGACGAGGGTCGGCGCCGTGCGCATGTCGGAGGGGGGGGCCGGCAAGCGCGCGAACTCGCCGGTGCGCTGCACAAAAATGGGCATCGTCGTGCCGGCAAGAGCTCCGAAGTTGAGGGGCATCGAGGCTCCGTACACGACCCGGTCGCCGTTCGCGGCGATCCCGGAAACCGTGAGCCTGGCGTTCGTGCTTTCGCTCTGCTTGCCCAAGTCGATCGTCGTTGCGGGCAACGGGGTCGTCGCCAGCGTCGTGATCGCGACCCCGCCGTCGGACGCGGTCTCGACGGCGTCGAGCGTCAGGGACGTGGGGACCGGGGCTTGGGTGAAGGTATCGGTCTCCAAACCCGTGACGAGCTGGATGGTCCCGGAGTCTTGAGAACAACCCACGCAAACGAACGACGAAAACACGAGGAGCCGCCGCATGTGCGCTCCACCCTTATCAGCTCGCCGTGGCCGCGGGACACTCCGGTGATCGTCGATCCGCGCCGGCCCGGCCCCCCGGCCTGCCCGGGGCGATCGATGCGCCGGTCGGATTCGCTCGGCGTGCTCGTTGTCCCCGCCGTTCGGCTCGGTCGTCCAGTGCCCATCGCCCGCGACGGCCGTTGAACAGGTTCTACGATGCACCTCCGTCGTGTCCGTCGTGGTCGTGATGATGGTGCGGGTGAACGCACGCCAGATCGCCGGACCGTACCTTACGGCAGCTGCCCGACAGGTGGCCACGGGGCGCGTCGAACTCGCACGCGTCCCCTTCGGCTTTGTCCTTGCACGCGGCGATCGCTTCAGGCCAGGCGCCATGGTGCTCGTCATCGGTAGGGTTGCTCTGCGCGGCACTGAGCACCGGGACCGTCATCAGTCCAACGATGGCCGCAAAGCGAGTGAGCTTCGACATAAGACCTCCAAATGGTGGGCGGCCCCGCGACCGGCTCAACCAGTCGGCGGGCCGATGTCCTACCCAACGATGGGGTAGCGCGAAGAATGCCTCTCCGCTGAGCGTTTCCGACAAGCCGTGCGCCACAGACAACGGGCCGGCCCGTCGTAAAGGCAACCGCGCATCGTCCGCGCCGAAACACCTTTGTCGGATTCGGCCCCACTCGCATTCCGAACCCCAAAGGCGGCCGCGAATCGGACTCCGCCCATCCCCCGCGACCGGTCGAGAGTCGCCGACGGTTCGTCGGAAAAGCGTCGCACCCGGCATCTCGCCGAAATGCTCCCCTCGCCGGCTCCAACGCATGGAGATCGCTGAGCTTCGGGCAAGCGGATCGCTCATCGGGCCGGACCGGCACGCGGTCTGCCCATTCAAGGGGGCAGCGTTCTACGCCGTTGGTCCTGTCGGGTGACCGAAGCGTCGAGTTGCCGGCGACCCAAGGAGTAGCGAGATGAATATCAGCAGTCTTATCGGTGGCATCGCCTACGCACCCACCACCAGCATTGATGCGCTCAGCTCATCCAACACGACGCCGAGCGTGGTCGCGCCGCCGCCGGCCCCCACCCAATCCGCGGCAACCGCGTCGATCTCGACGCCGGCCTCGTTTCTCAGCCAGATGCAGCAGCTGTCGCAAACGAACCCGACGGAATTCAAGGCGGTTGCAGCGCAGGCCGCGACCAGCTTCCAGAATGCCGCGGGTCAGGCGACTGGCGCTCAGGCGCAGTTTCTGACCGCCCTCGCCAACACGTTCAATCAGGCGGCGCAGACGGGCAGTCTTCAGCCTGCGCAATCGGCCCAATCGGCCCAGGCGTCCCAGACGGTCCAAGGTGCTCAAGGGGTGCAAGGCGCGGGTAAAGTGGGCGGAAGCAGCGGAGCCCATCACCACCATCACCACCACGGCGGCGGCGGATCGAGCGCGCAGTCCAGCCAGGTGCAGCAGGCATTCGCGAACGCTGTCGACATTCTCAATCAAGCGACACAGGGCACCTCGACTTCGACGTCCTCGTCGCCCACCTAACCGCCGCGATCGCGGCGCTCGCTCGCCGCAAGTGGGCCGCCTCGAAGTTCGGGCGAGCGCCACCCCGGCGCGGCGCAATCACCCTTCGCGCGACGGCTCTTGCGATGTAATCGTGGAGGCGATCCTCGATGCCGCCCGTCCATGCAGCTCCCGAACGGCATCTTCTTTTTCTGTGCACCGGCAACTACTACCGGAGTCGCTTCGCCGAGGAGCTTTGGCAGCACCTCGAGACGCGACAGCCGACGGGCTGGCGCGCGCAGTCGCGCGGGATCTCATTTGTCCACAGTCGAGAAAATGTCGGACCCATTTCGCCGCACGCTCGATGGGGCCTGCAGGCGCGCGGAATCGAGCTCGACGAGCCGCTGCGAGCGCCGCGCCTCGTCGAGCCCACTGACCTTGCGGGCGCGGCGCACATCGTGGCCATGAGCCGGCAGGAGCATCGGCCCATGCTCCTCGTACACTTTCCGATCTGGACCGACCGTGTCGAGTATTGGGACGTGGAAGATGTCGCCCTGTGGCCCCCCGAGGTTGCTTTGGAGCGCATCGAGCGCTGGGTCCGCGAGCTGAGAGTCCGCCTGGTCCTTCGCGACGGGTGATGCGACGCTGCCCTCACGCATGTCGAGACTTCACGTGGTGGACGGAACGTTCGAGCTCTTTCGCGCGCACTTCTCGCGGAGGCCCAACCACGTTCACGAGGGCCGTGACCTCAAGGCGACGGTGGGGTTCGCACGCTCGATGCTCGACCTTCTGCAAGCTGAGGACGAAGCCGTGTCGCACATTGCCGTCGCGTTCGACAACCCGATCCGGTCCGTTCGCAACGACTGGTTCGACGGCTACAAGACAGACGAGGGCGTTCCCTCTGAGCTGCTCGAACAGTTCGACCTCGTCGAGGACGCCGCTCGATCGCTCGGAATGATCGTTTGGTCGATGGACCGCTACGAAGCCGACGACGCCATGGCGACGGCTGCGGCACGATGGTCCGGGCGCGTCGCGCAGGTCCGGCTGCTGACACCCGACAAAGACCTCGGGCAGGCCATTCGGGGCGAGCGAGTCGTCATGGTGGACCGAATTCGTGGACTCGTCATCGACGAGGCGGCCCTTTGGCAGAAGCGCGGCATCCGTCCCGACAGCGTCCCGGACTGGCTCGCACTCGTCGGAGACTCGGCAGACGGCATTCCGGGTCTCACCGGCTTCGGCGAGAAGACCGCGGCGACGCTGCTGCGCTCGTTCGGCCACCTGGAGGGCATTCCGCTCGACCCGAAGAAGTGGCCGACCCCCATTCGGCAGGCCGACCGGCTCGTTGCGATCCTGCGCGAGCAGATGCCGCGGGCGCTTCTTTACCGCAAGCTCGCAACGCTGATCGCCGATGTACCGCTGCCCGAGCCATTCGAGGATCTCGCGTGGACGGGCGTACCCCGAGGGCCCTTCGAGGCATGGTGCGAGCGGGTCGCGGCGTCGGACTTGCGACAACGACCGACACGCTTTCGAATCGGTGATCGCTAAGCGGCGCCGGACAGGGGTGCCTTGTCGGCCACCCACGCGAGCAGCCGTTCTGCAGGCCAGGCATTCGCAAAGCGATCCGGCGCAATCCAGGCTCGCTCGGCGTTCCGCGCGGCGAAGCGCACGCGGCCGAGTTCGCCGGCCTCGTGGGCGTCGCTCGTCAGGACGAGCACGACCCGCCGTTCGCGAGCGCGACGCAGGGCGTCGACGGACATGTCGAGCCGCGGAAGCGCGCCGTTCACTTCGAGTGCTGTGCCCGTGGCCTCCGCGGCCGTGAAGATGGCGTCGAGATCCAAATCGATCGGCGGACGACCGCCAATCATCCGCGCCGACAAGTGACCAATCATCCGCACCGCCGGATCCTGCATCGCCGTCACGATGCGCTTCGTTTGGGCGGACCGATCGAGGTCGAAGTGATCGTGGACGGAAGCCAGGCACCAGTCGAACCCCCGCCGGAAGTCCGGATCGTAATCGAGCTCTCCCTCGGGACCGATGTTGAGCTCGACGCCGTGCAGGAGCCGAAGCGAGTCGCCGAGCTGTTCCTGCAGCGCTCGAACCTTCGCGCGTTGGTCGAGAAACGCTTCGCGCCCGACGCCGGCGACCGTCCCCTCGGCGTGGTCCGTCACCGCCAGCACGCGATATCCACGCGCCTTCGCGGCAGCGACCATCTCCTCGAGGCTCGACCGGGCATCGCCGGAAAGCGAGGTGTGCAGGTGGAAGTCGCCGTGGAGTTCACCAATCGGGTAAGGCAGCCCCCCCGCCTCCGCAGCCTCGATCTCGCCGGCGTCTTCTCTCAGGACCGGTGGAATCCACGCGACGCCGAGGGCGGAGTAGATCTGCTCCTCCGTTTCGCCGGCGATCACACGGCCACTCTCCGAATCGGAGAGCGCGTATTCGTTGAGCGTCCATCCGCGGGCCATCGCGCGCTGGCGCAGCTTGATGTTGTGCCCTTTCGAACCCGTGAAGTAGAGCTGCGCGGCACCGAGCTGCCGTTGCGCGACGACACGAACGTCAATCTGCGTTCCTCGATGAGTGACGACGCTGGTCTTGGCTTCACCTCGGACGAGTACGTGGTCCACGAGGTTCATGCCCAAGAGAGCCTCGATCGCGGCGTTGGCGTCCGTCGTCGCGACGACGATGTCGACGTCGCCGACCGTCTCCGCGAAGCGACGGAGCGAGCCACAGAACGACGCGTGAGTGACGCCCGGAACTTGCAGCAGACGCGAGACGACCCGCGTCGCCAAAGGCAGCGCGACCGAGATGGGCGTCCTGCCCACCGAACCCTGTTCGACGAGTCGCTCGAGGGCGTGCGCGAGCTTGTCCTCGGACTTTTGGCCGAATCCCTTGAGCTCGCGGAGCTTTCGACTGGCCACCGCGTTGCGCAGATCGTCGACCGATTGCACCCCGAGCTCGGCGCGCATCCGCTTGACCGCCTTCGGCCCGAGCCCCTGGATGTCCAGCAGCGCGACGACGCTCGGCGGATACTTCGCCCGCAAGGCGTCAAGCTTTTCGACCCGTCCCGTCTCGAGAAGTTCGCGAATCTTGTCGGCGGTGCTCTTGCCGATGCCATCGATCGACTGGAGATCCTTCGCGCTCAGGGTCTCGAGTCGGACGGACTGTGCCTCGATTGCCTGCGCCGCACTCTCGTAGGCGCGCACACGAAACGACTGGGGATCACCCTCATCGAGCAAGGTGAGCTTTGCAAGATCGCGAAGCATGTCCAGGATATCCTGCTTCGCGTCGGTCATGCCGCTGATCTAGCCCCGCTTGGGTCGTCCCGAAAGAGCCGGCGCCGCAGGGTCACCCGCCGCACACCCATTGGCCAAGCGTGCAGCGCGCAACGTCGGCACGGTCGCTCGGGTCGCGCTCCGGTCGGGCGGGATCGAAAAGTGAACCGCAATCGCTTCAATCGTTCGGTGACGGAATCCGTAAGCTGAACGAAATTCATCCGGATTACAGCCACGAGTGACCTTTCCACGGTTGAGTGGAGGTGACGCGGGGCGAGCTCCGTCCATAGTCTTGCCGGACCTACGATAACCGAGAGGAGGAGCAGGACACGCGGGCCGAACGCGCTAGCGTTTTGCCAATGAGCCACGGCATTGGATGGGACATACGGGGACTTCAGCCTGTACTCGTGGTGTTCCTTTCATTCGGGCTTACCCCCTGCGCCACCCTCGGCTGTCGCGACAGCACGGCATCGCCGACTGGTTTCCCTTCCGTCAATGAACCTTCCGACACGGATGCCGGCGGCAACAACAGCGCGATCGCGAGCGGCGGCCCAACCTCGCCCGGCGGAGCGACGATCGACGCGGGGTCAACAAGTGGCAGGTCGTCGACACCTGCGACCTCGAGCGGATCGATCCCCGAGGCGGCCGCGCCCGACCAGCCCCCACGCGGCGGTGGCAACGATGCCGCGGGAGCGACCTCCGACGGAACTGCGGACGATGGCGGCGCGCCGGCGCCCGCGGATCCGGCGCAGGCCATCGGCAATTGCACCGCCCCCGCGGGGGCCTCATGGTCCGACGCCCAGGCGGCCTACGCCAAGTGGAAATCCGATTTGCTGACGTCGGACGGCGCGCGCGGGTTTCTTCGCGTGCTCCGGCCGAACTCCCCCAGCGCCATTGATACATCGAACTCGGAAGGCACCGCCTACGGAATGATCCTCGCCGTCGCGATGGACGATCAGCCGACGTTCGACGCCCTTTGGGGCTACGAGCAGCTCTTTCTCGACAGCAACGGCCTGATGAACTGGCAGATCGACCCGACGGGGAGCGGTCCAACCGCGGGAGGGACCGGGGCCGCCACGGACGCGGACGAGGACATGGCCTTCGCACTCCTGTGGGCCGACCATCGCTGGGGCGGCCAGGGGTCGCTCGCGAGCACGTACCACGACATCGCGATCACGCAAATCAACGCCATTTGGCAGTTCGAGGTCGATTCCTCGCGAGCGTACGCTCTCGCGCCCGGGGATCAATTCGGCGGCGCCGCGGTTATCAACATCTCGTATTTTGCGCCCGCGTACTATCGCCTGTTCGGTCAGGCAACGGGACAGGCAGCCAACTGGAACGAGGTCGTCGAGAGCTCGTACACGATATTGGCCGCGTCGCTCAATGCCGCAAACGGGAATGCAACGAACGGTCTCGTCCCGGCGTGGTCGACCCCCGCCGGAGTTCCCCAAGCGCCCAACGCGACCCTGCCGACCAACTACCAACTCGATTCCTGCCGAACGCCGTTTCGAATCGGCCAGGACCTATGCTGGAACGCCGAGCCACGCGCCAAATCGTACCTCGCCAAGATCAGCGCCTTCTACCAGCAGATCGGGGCGTCGAACATCGTGGACGGATACGAACTCAACGGCACGCCCGACCCCACGGACCCGACCGTCCATCAGTCCGCGGCGTTCGTCGGCCCCGCGGGCGTCGGCGCGATGAGCGACGCCACGTACTCGGTCCTTCGCGACGCCGCGTACAAGGGCGTCGCGACGCTGACCGAACTTGACGGCACCACGTACTACACCGAATCGTGGACGGCTCTCTCGCTCATCATGATGAACGGCGGATACTGGAACCCTGCAGCGCCCTAACGAGGGTTAACGAAGGGTACGGGCAAAGCCCCCTTTGGTCAAAGCGCGCGCGGCTAGGGCACCGTGCACATCGTGACGTCGATTTTATCCCCAGTGCCTGCGGCGGCCGCGGTGGCCACGATCGACCCGCCGACATCGGCCCCGCCTGCGCATCCGAAGCCGGGCCTCGTGACCAGCGTATCCGCTGTGGTCGCGCAGTTGGCCCCGTTTTGGAAGATGTTGCCCTCCGCCATCAAGGTGACCGGTGTGTCGGCACCCGGAAGCGTCAAGCAGATTCCGGCGTTGGCGTTGGGGTTGCCACCCGACACGGCCTGAAGCACATTTCCCCCAGCTGCTGCCCCGGTGGTGCCGGTGCCGAGGTCGATGTTGTTGACCGTCCCGACCACCGCCCCGCCGTTATTCTCAACGTCGATGCCGCTCCCATGCGAGTTGCCGAGCAGCCAGCTGTTTCGAACTTGCACGTTCGAGCCCGGGATGATGCGGATGCCGTTGCCTGCCGTGCTTCCCGTGGAAACGACGCCGGTGATCACGCTTTGCGTGGCCGACGCCGTCTGAACCCAGATGCCCGCGATTCCGTTGCCATTGGCAACGACCGTGCTGGACGAAGGCGGAGTGGCACCGACTGTGCCGGTCAACGTCAGAATGCCGCCCGTCATGACCCGGATCCCGTGCGCCGTGTTCCCGTTGAAGAGGATGGGATGACCCCCTACGCCGGGAGTGACCGTGGCGCTCGCGCCGGCCCCCGTGATCAGCAAGCCCTCCACTCCGCTGCCCAGGCACTGAACGCCGGAGCCTATGGCGAGGGCGCTTGCCGCTGTGGCTCCGTTCACTTCGACATCCACTGTGGCGAAGTTCTGAACCGTGACGTCGGTCAAGGATGCCCCCGGGGTCTGGACGAGAACCCCGACCGACGCCGCCTGCGCCTGTCCATCGACGACCAGTGCACCCCCCGAACCACCGACGATGGCCGACGAAGCGCCTGTGAGCACGAAGCCGGTCGTCGGAACTCCGCCCGCCCTTGCCGGGACCTCGATGGTCACCGGGCCGGCCGAGTTCGTGACGGTGATGTTCGCGCGAAGGGTAAGCGGGAAGAGCTCCTGCCCTGTGGCAGGAGTACCGGTCGCGACGCCGGTGACTGTGACGACGCCCGCGTCCGTCGTGCCACCGACGATATCGATTGTCGTGTCCACCAGCGGTGTCGTGCCGATGACCTGGAGCGCTCGCGTAACGGTCTGGAAGGCGCATGCCTCGGATACGGAATTGTTGCCCGTGCCCTGCACGTCGCTGCCATGTACAGGATCGACGTAGTAGACGGGGGCAGCACCGGTGACGGCAGCACACGCGGTGCAGATGCCGCCGCCGTTCAGCTCACCGGGTGCGTCCGCCTTGCAGGCCACGCCCGCCTGGCCCGTGCAACCAGTGGGGGCGCCCGAGGCGATGCAGCAGTTGCCCGGACTGCATGTTCCGCCGCAGCACTCGTCGGCGGCGTTGTCCGGACAGACGGCATTGCTCTGGTTGGTGGTGCAGCCAGCGGCACTCGCCAAGACACAGGAGCCTCGCGCGGCCCCGCTGGCTGTGACGCAAATCTGGGAGGTTGGGCACTGCCCGTCGCTCGTGCAACCGCCGCAGAAGTTCGGACTCGCGAAGCCGCATGTGGGCGTGGGGGCCGCACAGGCCGCGTTCGCCGTGCAGTTGCCCTCCGCACAGGAACCGGCGATGCACACGTAGGGCCGCGTGGCCCCCCCGTAGGCCGTCGTACAGGCCGTGTCGGAGCCGAGGCTCGTCGCGCCGCCGTCGGCGCTATCGCACGGTGCGCAAGCGCCGGCGACGCAAACGCCGTTCAGGTTGTCGATCGAGCAAGCACTTCCATTGGTGCAGAGTACGGCAGCGTCGCCGGCGTCCGCGCTCGCGTCGGGCCCAGCGTCTTTCCCCGCGGCGTCTGCGCTCGCGTCGGGCCCCGAGTCGCCTCCGGTGCCCACGGTCGAGTCGGGCCCCGAATCGCCTCCGGTACCCACCGTCGAGTCGGGCCCCGAATCGGCTTCCCCCACGCTGCCGTCGCCAGCCGAATCGACTCCTGCGTCCGCAATCGAGCCGGTGTCTGCCCCGGAGTCCCCGTTGGAACTGCTGCTCGAGCTCGACGACGACGACGACGCCGAACTGGTGGACGAAGAAGAACTCGTGGACGACGAAGACGAACCCACAGACACGTCGGGGCCGGAGTCTTCGCCCGGTCCCGAGCTCTCCGTCGAGTTGCCGCCGCAACCGGTGACGTTCGCGCCGAGCGTGCAGCCCACCAGGGTGCTCGCGGTCAACCAGCCCTTCCAGGAAGCCAATGAACGCATGCCTAAGCCCTCCAAGGCGCGTGCTTACGCGCCCCTCGACAAGTGCCCCACTGCCGCTTTCGACGCGGCACGGACGACAGGGTACGGGAACGGCAGTGGGTGGACAAGGAGAAACTGGGAAAGGTGACCCGCGAAACGTAGGTCGCGAGTACGAACGGCTCAATATCTTTTGACCTGCAATCGCAGGTTGCAACGATTGGCTTTGATTGGCTTTGATTCCATTCGCGAGATTTTTGGTTTCACCGAATGCGACATTTCGCCATACCGCCAACGCCATCGCACCGGATCGCCAAGCTGCGAACGGTCTCTCGCAGCCCGCGAACGGTCCCTCGCATGTTCGCGAACGGAATCGCTGAAAACGGCGAACCGATCGCTCCCACGCGCACTTCTTGCGCGCGTGGGGAACGCGGCGTAAATCGGCTCAACAAAAAGCCCGGCCGAATTCGCCAGACGAGACCCGCGCATTCGAAAGAATGCGACGCTGGACCGACGCGGCGAATCACTGAAGGTTCTCACGATTCCGCCGTTGATCCCTATGATCCGGGGCGCACTTCGCGTCATGGCTCGAAGCCGAACAAGGAGCCATCTCGATGAGCGTCAACAGCATTGCACAGCAGAAGGTGTGGGAGCCGTCCGGGCTGCCCGCTCCGAAGACCTTGCCGCCGCCTCCGAAGGCACCGGCCATCACCACGTCGATCTCGCAGCCCGCGCAATTTCTGAGCGAGATGCAGCAACTCTCGCAACAGGAACCGACTCGCTTCAACACGGTGGCTCGACAGGTGGCCGCGAGCTTCAGGCAAGCGGCTAGCCAGGCCAGCGGCGTCGACGCGCAGAGTCTAACCCACCTCGCCACCCAGTTCGCCCTCGCGGCGCAAAGTGGCCGTCTTCAACCGCTCCCGACCACCGGATCGCGCGCGCCGGACCCGCCACGCGGGGGGATCCAAAGCGCGGGGCCGAGCGGAGGCAGCATCGCCCCTCGATCGTACCGACCGGACGACGACGGGACGGGTACGCAATCGAGCGTGGTGGGGCAAGCGTTTCAGACGGCTGCCGAGATCCTTGCTCCAGCTACGGGGGCCGATCCGGCCTCGAGTGCGTTGTCGCCGCCAGCGTCTCTTTGAGTCGCCGTCCACGACCGGCGGCCCCTCGCCTTGTGGGGTGTAGCGCCGACAAGGCCGATCCATCTGGGTGCACGTCGTCAGGCGCCATGCCGGATGCGTCGAGGCCGTTGCGTCGGCCCGGATGGCCGAAAGGTGTCGGCCGCGTCACCAGGACAAGTCGGTGCGGCAAGCAAACTCCGAGCCCCAGTTCGGTACCTACGACGGGCATGGTTCGAACACCGAGCCGGACAGGGCGTCGGTGCTGCAGGCAAACTCCAAGCCCAGGTTCGGTACTTGCGACGGGCATGGTTCGAACACTCCGGGGCGTATTCCGAGCCGGACAGGGGCACCTTCCTTCCGAGCCTGCGGGGGCCTTGCGAATGGCGAAAAAGGCAGGTATATCCCAAGTTTGCACCCGACGACCCTTTGCGGGGTGGCGGTCGATTCTCGATTTTGACGTTTTCGTTTTCACAGAGGCGCCCGGAGTCGCGACAGATGCTTCGCCGCGGGGCGCTTCGATCTCCTCGAGGTGTTGTTCATGCAATCGATCAACGGAATGGCTGAAAAATTGCGCACGCTAATCGCGAGCCGGGAGGGCCTCGCGGTTCCGGGGTGTTACGACGTTTTGAGCGCGATGATCCTCGAAAAAGCGGGGTTCAAAGCCGTCTTCATGAGCGGGTACGGAGTCGCTGCAAGCTTTCTCGGCAACCCAGACATCGGGCTGACGAGCCTGGTCGAGACCGCGTCGGTAACGAGAAATGTTGCCAGCGCGTTACATATCCCGTTGGTCGTGGACGCGGACAACGGATACGGCAACGAAGACAATGTCGTGCGCACGGTGAACGAGCTCGAACGTGCCGGGTCGGCCGCGATGATTCTGGAGGACCAGGTGTTTCCGAAGCGCTGCGGACACGCCGGAGGCAAGCAGGTCATTCCGCTCGATCAATACATGCGAAAGCTCGATTGTGCGCTCCGAGCTCGACAGACTCCGATGTGCATCGTCGCGCGAACCGACGCGATGTCGCTCGACGAAGGGATCCTGCGCGCCAAGCAGTTTCACGCCGCGGGTGCGGACCTCGTCCTGATCGACGGCCTGCCCTCGCTCGACGCGCTCAAACGAGTCGCCGACGAGGTTCCTGGGCGCAAGGTCATCAACCTCATTTTCGGCGGCAAGACGCCGCTCCTCAAGTCGCGCGAGCTGCACGACCTGGGCTTCACGATCGTGCTCTATTCGACGCCTGCTTTGTACGCGGCCGCGAGCGCGTTGCTTCAGGCGATGACGCTGCTCAGCGATACGGGCGATTTGAATTCGATCTCGAATCAGTCCGTCAATTTTCGCGACTTCCAGTCCTTCGTCGAGGGCGGCTACCTTCGACGTCGCGGCAGCGAGGGGCTCGCTGACACCGCGGCGGGAATCAGCGCGGCCCCGGTCAGCGCGGTCGACACGAAGTTCGCAGCCGATGAGAGCGGCGGCGGAGCGCGGCAGGCAGGGCTCGGCCTGGCGCGTCAGGGGTGAGACGTCAGGGTAAGAATGGAGCGACTCGCGGTTTGTTATCGCGTGTAAGCCGGCGAGGCTTGCAAGCAGTCCCCTCCCCGGGTATAGGCGGATGTCGGCGGGCACGGCAGGCGTTCACGCATCGGCGGTGAATCGTATGGATGACGGTATCGCGGGGCTGGCTTTCGAAGTCGAAAGTACGGTCACATGGAAGTATCGAATTGATCGAACTCGGACCGAAGGGGCAAAAGCGAAGGATCCGTGCGACGCGCCATGAAATTCAAACGCCTCGACGGGCGAGTCGGCGCGCTGGCCTTGGCCTTGGTCCTCGGCCCGCTCGCATACGCGGGCGATGTCGCTGCGCAAACCGCGCAAGGGGTCGACTCTCCGAACGTGTCTCGCGCTGGAGCGCACTTCCGGCGTGGGGTCGAACTCTACAGTGAAGCGAATTACGCGGGCGCCCTGGTGGAGTTCAAACGGGCCTACGCGCTCGTTCCGAGCTCGGCGGCTCTCTACGACCTTGGCGAAGCGCAATTCCAGCTTCAGGACTACGCGGGGGCCCTTCAGACGTTCCGGCGGTTTCTCTCGGAATTCGGGCCCGGCGAAAGCCATCATGCCGAGGTCGAGGCGAACGTCGCGTTGCTCGCCGCGCGCGTCGGCCACCTGAACGTGACGACGATCCCGGGCGGCGCCGACATCGCGATCGACGACGAACCGGTGGGCAAAACGCCGCTCGGAGCGTCGATTTTGGTCAGCGTGGGACACCGCAAAGTGGTCGCATCGATGGCCGGAATCCCGCCGGTTACCCGCTTCATCGACGTTGCCGCGGGCGAAGAGGTCGCGATGGCCATCGCCTTGCCCACAGCGGTCGAGGCCCCTGTTTCATCCTCGACGCCGGAACCGAGAGTCGCGACCGCGGTGCCGTGGCACACGCACGTCTCACCAACCCTCCGGTGGGCGGGCTGGATCACGACCGCGGCGCTCGCCGCCGGAGGAGCGACCCTTGGAATCCTGGCCATCCACGAGGCCGGCGTGCTCAGCCAGGCCCGTCGCGGGTTGACCACGAGCGCAACGCTGACCCATGATGCGAACCTGACCGGCAGCTACGCGATCATCGCCGACTCGCTCGGGGCCGCCGCGATCGTCGCGGGTGCGATTTCGCTGGTCTGGACCCTATCGGCTGCACCCGACGGGCAGCCGGTCGGCGCGGGCCCAGCCGCCCACCTGGCGGTAGGGCTCACCTCGGCGCGTTTCGAAATGACCTTTTGAATCGGAACTTGCTGAATCGGAACTTGCCTGTCATGCGACCTCTAATTTCCTTCGAAGTGCGCCGTCCGCATCGAATCGCAGCGGCGATCGCCATCTTTGGCCTCTTGGCTTCCGCGGCGTGCAGTGCGCTCCTCAACCGCAGCACGACGGAATGCCATACCAACGCCGACTGCTTGAGCTTCGGTGTCATGCCGTCCTGCGTGCAGGGCGCATGCGTGAACACGGGAATTGCCTGTTCCGTAGGCACACCGTCAACGACCGCCGAATACGAGAACGCTTGCACCACAAGTAACTATTCGTCGTTCGACGATTGCGTGCGTCTCGGTGTGTGCGTCCCGGACGGGGGACCCGCGCTCGTGGGTCCCCCTGCAGCTACCAGTACCCCGGCGAGCGGCGGCGATGCAGCGGCGCCTCTGACAAGCTGCACCGACTTGGCTGGGGGTAACGCGGTCGTCTATGTAACGGGGTCGAGTAACTTCCCCCCGTTACTCGCCAACGTCGCGCCCATTTTGGCCGCTGGCCTCGACGGCGGAACGCCAGGGCCCGCCGTCGTATGGCAGGCGACCAACTCTTGCACAGGGGTCGAGTCCATTTACGGTCCCGTCAACGGCACGCCGTACATGATGCAGGACCCGATTGCCGGCTCCCCCCTCTCAGACTACGCGCAATTCTACTCTGGCTCCAACGCACCGCAGCCTTGCTTGCTGGGCGACGCTGGAATGCCCGTCGACGTTGGAGAGTCGGACGTCTACGCGACGACGTGCCCGACGCAATACCCAAGCGTCGGGGTAATCGACAACCCGGGACCGGTCCAGGCGATGGCGTTCGTCGTTCCGTATTCCTCGAACCAGGATTCGATCAGCCAAGAAGCCGCCCGCGAAGTGTTTGGCATCGGCGGCAACGATGGAGGTGCGCAGCCGTGGGTCGACCCCAGTCTGTACTTCGTTCGCAACAAGAACACCGGTACGCAGCAGATAATTAGCAAGGCGATCGATGTTCCTGCGAACCAGTTCTGGGGAATCGATCGCGGCAGCGCGCAGGCCGTGGCCTCGTTGCTCGGGAATCAGTCGGGTGGAACGCCGGCTACGACCGATAGCGCGATCGGCATCCTTTCGGTCGCCGTTTACGACACCAACCGTACCGTGTTGAAGACCCTCGCTTTCAAGGCGGGCGGGCAGAACGTTGCCTTTCTCCCTGATTCGACGACCACCTCCTATGACAAGCAGAACGTGCGTGACGGTCACTATCCGCTCTGGGGCCCACTTCACTTTTTTACTCCAAATACGCAATTGATGATGCCATCGACGCAGGCGGAGTCCTTCATCAGTTTTTTTCAGGGCTCCATCCTTGTCGCTAATCTCCTCGACGCATACATCAATGCGAGCCTCATCCCCCTCTGCGCGATGAGCGTCCAGCGCATGAACAGCCAAGAACTCGGTGAACTGCAGCCGTCCGCGCTGCCGTCGTGCGAATGCTATTTTCTCCAGCAGGCGCACGGACCGCAGAGCGCTCCAGCGCCGCTGCCGCCCGAGTGCACAACGTGCGAAGCAGATAGCAACTGTTCACCACCACGTTCTTACTGCCATTTGGGCTTTTGCGAAGTGCAGTGATCGCGACCGGCAAGACCGACAATCGTCGCTCGACGATCGCTTCGGCATTGGCTCCGACACAGTCCACTCTAGACGCAAAGCCGCGACTCTAGAGCTAGACGGGACCATGACATTCACCAGAATTCGAGACTCAGCAGAGGCCTCGGAGCCTTGCCCGTCCAAGTCGCCCGACGCGCCAGGGCGCCCCACCTCCGCGCCTGGCCCTTCGACTCCTGAGGGACCACTTGGTTTCATGAAAGCTGCCCCGTCGCGATCGAGCGCGCTTGCGGGCCCTTTTTGGCCCTTTGGGATCGTCGGCGTCGGCGCCGTTTGCCCGCAGGGGAACGGCTGGGCGCGGAGCTCCGCAAGGACCGATTCGACCGTGAGGCGACTTCGCCGCGGCTCTCTCCCCCGGCCAAGGGGAACCGAGAGAAACGCGCCTACGAAAGCTCCGAGACGGCCGATTCACCGTCTGCCGTCGTGGCAAGCCGCTCGCTGGCGTGGCCGGCCAAATGGGCTTCCCACTTTTTGATGGTCAGCGCTTGGAACGCGTGCACGACGGGATTCAGATCCGGCACCGGCCTCTCGAAGTGTGCCTCATACCCCTCTTGTTCGGCTTCGACCGCGACGCGATCTTCCTCGAGAAGCGGGCGCACGAGGAGCTCCTTGACGAGTCGCATGATCAGGGCCAGGCCCCACGCGGGGATGCGCAGCGGCACGAGGGGGATCTTGACGGTGTCCGGATGGAAGTAAAACAGGAAGAAAATACGCGTCGTCCGCTCGTCGATCGGCAGAACGAAGCACCAATGCTTGATCTTGTCGCCCGTCGAGGACCACTGGTACGGATACCGGTAGCCGAGCTTCATCGAATTGGTGTCCGTCTTCTTGCGGTTCACGAAAAACTTCGAGAATCGCCCCTGGCCCACCTGCGTTTCGTATTCGAGGTCGACCGCATCCCCCACCGTCTCGAGATGGCGTAACTCGGCGTACGTGAACGGCCGCCGGTTGCGGTGCAGGTACGCATGCGTGAAGTCGCAGGTGTTGTCGATGATGATCGAGTGGTGCGCGCGCCACGTGAAGTCGATCGCGATCTTGCCCCAACCACTCTGCGCGTCCCACTCGGGGATGTCCGGAATATCGGTCGAACGCGCCCGCTCGGCATCGCCCGGGAACACGAAGACGATGCCGTAGCGCACGATCACCGGATACGAGCGGATCTTCACATTCGGCAACTTGTGTCCGAAAAGCGAATGCGAAATGCTCACGCACTTACCGGTCTCGTCGTAGCTCCAGCCGTGGTACGAGCACGTCAGCCGGCAGTCTTCGACGTTGCCCTTCGAGAGCTTGAGCTGCCGATGCGCGCAGCGGTTCTCGAGCGCCCGCACCTTGCCATCCTGCCCGCGGTAAACGACGATCGAGTGCCCCCAAAACACGACTTCCGAGACGGCGCCGATCGCCAGTTCGCGATCCCACAACGCCGGATACCAATAGTCGGGGTGGAGCCCCGCGGCCCGCTGTTTTTGGCGACGAGTCGTCGCGCGGTCGTAGTCGGGCGCGGGCTTTCGCGAGAGCTGCACGAGCGTCATGACGACTCCTTCTTGCCCTCTCCGGGCAGCATTTTCGGCGCCGATGCGCTCCGGATACGGCCGCTCGCCACGAACCATTCGTACGCCCTTCGCACCGCGCTCTCGATGGAGGTGGGTGCGTACCCGAGCTCGATCTTGGCGCGCGTGATGTCGGCACGCCGCTGCATTTGCAACAGCCGCACCGCATCGGGCGTGAATCGCAGCGGGCGATCGGGAGCTAGCCGCCCGACGACCCAGGTCGAGACATGTGCGAGCCCCATCATCAGCGCGGCCGGAAGGCGAACCGGGCGGCGTCGGCCCGTGATGCGCTCGAGCATCTCCATGAGGGTGTCGATCGTCAGAAACTGCGTGCTGAAGATGTATCGTTGCCCCGGACGACCCTTGTCCATGCACAGAAGGTGGCCCTGAGCGAGGTCGTCCGCGGAGACGAACTCGAAGCCGCCAGGGATGTATGCGCCCAGATCGCCGTTCGCGAAGTCGGCGATGACACGGCCCATGCGCGACGGCCCATGGTCGTGCGGCCCGAGCACCGCGGTCGACACCGCCATCACCACTTCGAGGCCGTCGCACGTCGCCCGGAGGCACTCGTGCTCGACCCACGCCTTCGATTCCTCGTACGGCAGGTGATGGACGAAGGGATTGAAGGGGTCCTGCTCGTTGCACGGGCGCACCTCGGAATGGCCCACCGCCCCGAGCGAACTCGTGACGACCACCCGTTGTGCATGCGCCTCCTTGGCAGCGGTCAGCAGATTGCGCGTTCCAAGAACGTTGATCGCGAAGAGCTCAGCCTCGCCACCCTGGACGGTCTGCACTTTCGCGGCGCAATGGTAGACCCGATCGCATCCGACGAGTGCTGTGCGGAGCCCCGACACGTCGCGCAGATCGCCCTCGACGACCTCGACGTCCAGGGCTCGAATCGCCTCGCGAGGCGATCCCGGCCGAACCAGGACGCGTACACGCTCACCCCGACCCACCAAGTGTTGGAGGAGGTTCGCGCCCACGTGGCCCGTGGCGCCGGTGAGCATCACGGTCATGGCGGTGCCCAGGAGCTTGCCGCGTTCGCGCGACCAAGTCTAGAGCTCCGGGGAGGTTGGCGGACCGAAGATTCCAAGGCTTTTCCTCTCGCAAGGCGCGGGCGACGAGGAATGCCGCAGCAGGGTGAGAAGGAGCAACGACGCGAGAGGCGGGAAAGCCGCAGAAGCCGACGGTTCGGTGCTCTAGCCGTCGTTCGAGGCGCGGACCGATGAACCGGCGAGCGCGGAGCCGAGCACCTGGACGACCGCACGTCGGACGGTCGGATGCCCATAGAGCGCTGCGACGCCGTCGATGAGCCTCGAAGAGACGGCCGCCCGGACGCTCGCGGCAATCGCATGCTCGACCGCAAAGCGCGTCCGCAAGCGGCGCACGTACACGCGCATGGCCCGCGGCTCGTCGCGCTCTGCCCCAAGCGCTTGCGACACGGCCTCGGCGGCGTACACACCGCTCTGCATGGCCTGGGAGATTCCTTCGCCGGTGGCGTAGTTCGTGAGACGCGCCGCTTCTCCGATGTAAAGGGCTCCCGGCGTCGTGCAGCGGTCGACCCAGCGCGTGTAGACGATCGGGTGACCTTTGAGGCGACCGACCGAACGAGCGCCGCGCAGACGGCTTTCGTAGTGCGTCGCTACGAACCGATCGAAGACATGCCGTACGTTGAGCGGCGTCTTGCGGCCGTCGGGGCCCTGGCCCTCCATGCAGATGCCGATGTTGACGCGCCGCTCGGTCTCGGGAAATAGCCATCCGTAGAGCGGCATGAGCTCGCGGTCGAAGACCATCTCGAGTTGGCCGGGCGTGAACTCGGCGTCCTCCCACCACCCCATGAGCGTGCTGATGCTCCGCTTGGGCCGATGGTCGGTGGAGAAGATCGAGTGGGACCCGTCCGCGCACACGACGTAGCGCGCCCGGATCTCCTCGTGCTCTCGCGTGCGCACGCCGACGACCCGATCGCCCTCGCGCACGAGCGCCACGACGCGCACGTTGTCGCGGAAATTCGCTCCAAGCGCCTGAGCGCGCCGCACGAGCAGCTCGTCGAAGTCGCGTCTCAGCAACACGACGGCGGCAGCCTTGGAAGCGAGCACCATCGAGCGGCCCGCAGGCGTGACAATTTTGACTTGTTCGATCGGGTACGCAAGGCGCCTCAGATCCTCGCCAATGCCGAAGCGATCCGCCAAGGCGATGGCATTCGGAGACAGTCCCGAGCCGCACGTCTTGTCGCGCGGAAATGAGTTCGCCTCGAGCAAGAGAACGGAGGCTCCCGACCGGGCAAGTTCGATGGAGGCGGCTGCTCCGGCCGGGCCGGCGCCGACGACGATCACGTCCTCTGTCATGGTGGGTGCGCGCACGATACGCGCCCGCGTGGCGCGTGTCCTGCCCGTAGAAGATTCACCCCGGGCGCGCGGCGATCGCGCCACGCATGCGCCGGATCTCGCCGACCCGATCGACAACGTCTTGCGCCGTGAACGGCTTCTCGATAAAACTGGCTCGCGGCACCTCGCGCACGCGACTGATCAGGGCGTGCTCCGCGGTTCCGGACACGAACAGGATAGGGACCTCGCAGTGCCGCCTGCGGAGCTCCAAAGCCAGATCGACTCCCGACGTACCCGGCATGACCAGATCGGTCACCAAGGCATCCGCCCCGTCGAGACGCGCTTCGATCGCCGAGACGTCCTGTCCGCCTTCGAACGCATCCACGGCGAACCCTGCGCGCTTCAGGGCGCGAACGACGACTTGACGCACGAGGGCATCGTCGTCCACCAAGACGATGCGCTGTGCGCGCGCACCGAGGCCGGGCGGCTGAGCAACGGGGGTCGGGGGGACTGCCGCACTTACGGGAAACCCGAGCGTAAAGGTCGTGCCGCGACCGGGTTCGCTCGTGCAGCGGATCGTGCCGCGCGCCTCCTGAACGATGTTGTGCACGACGGCAAGCCCCAGACCTGTGCCCCGATCTCCCTTCGTCGTGAAGAAGGGCTCGAATGCCGATGCCAACGTTGCCGCGTCCATCCCCGACCCCGTGTCGACGACCCGCAGCTCGACGCAATCGCCCTTCAACTCGGTCGCGAGAGTGACCGTCCCTCCCCTCGGCATCGCATCGCGCGCATTGGCTACCAGGTTGACGAGCACCTGGTCCAACTGACCCGCGTCGATGACGACGGCGGCAACCGCCTTCGCGAGGCGCAGTTCGAGTGTCACATCCGCGCCGAGAACCCGCGCGAGCATCGGACGGAGCGAGATCATGGCGTGATGCAGGTCGATCGGGCGCGGATCATTCGACTTTCGCCCCCCGAACGTGAGCAGCTGGCGCGTGAGCGTGACCCCACGCCGAGCCGCTTCGCGGATGTCATCCATCGCGGCGGAGTCTCCCGTGTCCGCGGCCGCGAGGATGATGGTGAGGAGATTGTTGAAGTCGTGTGCGACGCCGCCCGCGACCCGCCCCACGGCTTCCAGCCGTTGCGCGCTCGCGAGCTGCCGCTGGAGCGACGCTCGCTCCGCCTCGGCCTTCTTGCGCGCCGTGATGTCGCGGAGAATCGCTACGGAACCGACCATCTTGCCGTCTTCGTAGAGCGGCATGCCTTTCACATCGACGACGACCGGGTGCCCGTCCCTGTGCAGGAGCGTGAGCTCTTCGGTCGGGAGGTTGCCGTTCTTCACCAACCGGCTGAACTGCGAAGCGAGGTGTCCCGCGTCGACGCCGCGCAAGGGCGGCACCTCGAACCACGGGCGACCCACGATCTCGCTGGCGGGATAGCCAAGCATGCGAACAGTCGCACGGTTCTGAAACGTCATCACGCCCGTGGCGTCGGCGCTCACGATGGAGTCGGGCGATTCCTCGAGGAGAAGCGAGCGGCGCATCTCCGATCGCCGCAAATCGGTCATCAGGCGGCGAGTCCGGCTGGCCCACCACCCGGCGAGCGTTCCTGCCAGCACGAGCTGGGTCGTGTAGTGAATGAATCGGTCTCGGCCCGTGGGTGCCACAAACCCGCCCCGGACGGCCCCGAGCAAGAAGGGAGCGAGCAGCGCCACTGTGGCTGCCGTCAGCGCAACGGCACCGCGCAATCCGAGCGTCAACCCGCCGACCACAATCAGAACGACGTAGCCGCCCACGGCAATCGTGTCGGGTCCGTGCAGTTGCAGATCGGCGCCCACCAGCAGCCATCCCAAGCTGCAGAGGGCGTAGCCAACGCTCTGAACGTGACCGCGACCGAGCAGCCACCGAAGCACGATCAGCATGAGAAGCCCGGCCAAGAGCGTGACAACGCTCAGGTCGAGCAGCCTGCCGGCCAGCGCGGCCGCGGCCCAAAACAAGATCACCCCGACCAGAAGGACATCGATCGTACGCCCCACGAGCGACGCCGAGATGGCATCCGCAGGATCGCGCATCGCAGGAATAGCCACGACCCGCGCAACGAAAGACTTCACGCGATCGAGTTGCCCGCCCATCTCGACAATCTACGATCTCTAGCGGAGACAGGCGACGCTCGCGCGACTCCTACACCGTACGGATTTATAGCATATTCCGACGGCTACTACGGAGTCGGGTAAGGATTGCTCGATTCGATGGGTCGCCGGACCGCGTGCCCACCTCGGGGATCGATCTCCGGTGCAGAAACCGGCGTTTTGACGGCCGGTACGGCTACGGCCCGACTCGTCACCGTCGTCGGCGCCAACCCGGACGGGAGCGCTCGTCGCGTGGACGGCGGTGGCGGTAGTGGCGCCCCGACGCGAACGGCGATCGTCGCGGAGTTCGCGCGAGCAGGGCTGCCCACGACCGGAGGGCTGTCGACGGCGACCGTCGGCGACAGAGACGGCGCGGCGACCAGGGGCTCGTTGGATGGCTGCGTACCCGGCGGGCGTGCTTCGGGAGCGGCAGCCGAAGGCGCTAGTGCGATCATCGCGATCGGGGCGTGCGGGTTATCGCGCTTCGCGCGGGGCCGCGCAGCGAGCGCGACGGCCAGAAGAGCGAAGGCACAGCAGGCGGCGATCGCGGCCGCCCGCGGACCCAACAGCGTCGACTGCCACGCCTTGGCCGCAATGCGGAAGCTCACCGGAGGCGCGATGCTCACGGCGCTCGGCTCCCGGCCTCGAGACTCGGGTACGGGCACCGGCCGATGGTCGCGGTCCGATCCCGGCCGGTCATCCGCCGCGCGTGCCGAGCGTTCGGCGCCGGCGCGACGGCCGCGCAGGATGGCCGGCATCGACTCGGCGCGCGAGGCGGTGTGTCGGGCCCGCGCCGGCGCAAACGTCACGAGGGCCCTCGCGACTTCGGCAGCGGTTTGAAAGCGCGCATCGAGGTCCCTCTCGAGGCAGCGCGCGACCGTCGCCGCAAGGGCTTCCGGAATCTCGGGACGGACGTCGCGGAGGTTCGGAGCGGGCCGCTCGAGAATCGTGACGAACAAATCGGCCAGCGGCAAGGCGCCATCGAACGGGCTTCGTCCCGCCAGAAGCTCGTACAGCGTGACTCCGAGCGACCACAGGTCGGTACGCTGATCGACCGTAGCCGTCGACCGCAGCTGCTCCGGAGACATGTAACAGGGTGAGCCCATGATGATGCTCGTCTCGAGATTGCCTTTCCCGACCAACGAGGCTTTCGAAATTCCGAAATCGAGCAGCTTGACCGTATGCCATCCAGGAGCCCGCTCGACGAGGAAGAGATTGCCGGGCTTGACGTCCCGATGCACGATGCCCCGGGCGTGGGCCTCGGCCAGACCCTCGCACACCTGAATGGCGTATTCGGTGGCTGTTTGCACGTCCAAGGGCCCATGTATCTCGAGCAACCGGGCAAGGCTCTGGCCCTCGAGGTGTTCCATGACCAGATACGGGCTTCCGTCCTCGGTGATGCCGGCGTCGAGCACACGCGCCACGTGCTCGCTCTTCAATTGCGCGGCCGCCTTCGCCTCGCGCGTGAAGCGACCCAGCGCCTCGCCGTCGCCGCAGATGTCCCGGCGAGGGAGCTTGATGGCGACGACTTGGTCGAGATGAAGGTGGGTCGCCGCAACAACGAGCCCCATGCCGCCTTCCGCCAACACGCGGTCGATGCGGAATTTGCCCGCGATAATTTGGCCGACGACGGCAGGAGACTGTGACCCTGCCTGCTCCATGAACGGGTCAGTAGCACATCCGCGGAGATGTCGATACTCCCACCGGTCACCCTACGAATGCGGCGGGAGCGTTTGGGGCCTGACGACGGCCCACCGATGCTTGCAAGCCCCCCGCCTACCGATGTATAGAAAGCGATGGCGGGGCATCGCGGGCGATCCGCGGAACGATGAATCGCGCAACGGTGAATCGTATGGCTAACGCTAGTTCGCGGCTTGCTGTCGAAATCGGAAGTATCGTCGCAGGCAAATACCGTATCGATCGCATCCTGGCGGAAGGTGGAATGGGCGTGGTCGTGGCGGCGACGCACCTCCATCTCGAACAGTCCGTTGCGCTCAAATTCCTGCGCGGTGGGGTCAGCCTGCAGCTCGACGCCCTCGCTCGCTTCAAGCGCGAAGCCAAGGCGGCGGCTCAGCTTCGGAGCGAGTACGTTGCCCGCGTGATCGATGCTGGGGTCACCGAGGACGGCACGCCCTACATGGCCATGGAATACCTCGAGGGCCAGAGCCTCGCGCGCACCCTGCAAACGCTCGGACGCTTGGACGTGGCAAGCGCCGTCGAGTACGCGATACAGGCGTGCGAAGGTCTCGCAGAAGCTCACTCGCGCAGAATCGTTCATCGCGATATCAAGCCGTATAATCTATTCTTGGTCGAGCGAGCGCCCGGCTGGAATGCCATCAAGATTCTTGATTTCGGAATCTCAAAAGTCGCTTTTGCCGATGGGGGCAACGTCGCGACCGGCGTCATCATCGGGTCACCCTGTTACATGTCGCCGGAGCAGCTGCGCGCGACCGCAACCGTCGATCAGCGTACCGACCTGTGGTCTCTCGGCGCGACGCTGTACGAGCTGCTGGTCGGACACGCGGCGTTCGACGCGTCGCAGAGCCTGCCGGAGCTCATCACGGCCATCCTGGACAAGCCCGCGCCGCGGGTTCGTGACGCTCGATCGGACGTGCCGCCGGCGCTCGACGCGGTGGTCGATCGCTGTTTGGCCAAGGATCGGGAGGATCGTTTCTCGAGCGCGGGAGAGCTCGCGACGGCCTTGTTGCCCTTCGCAACGCCGCGGGCGCGGATCATCGCCGAGCGGGCGGCGTCGATGACACCAGCGTTCCGCATGGGCCTGAGCGAAAGGCCGCCATCCCTGAGCGCACCGCCCGCCGCCCCGTCGCCGAGTTCTGCTGAAGACGCCCCCGTCCCCGAAGCGGCCAGCCAGTCGCCCACGTCACTGGCTTTGGGCAGTCAAAGCGACGACACCGAGGGTGCAAAGATGGATACACCGAAATCGCCGGCCTCGACGCGCCGATGGCTTTCGATCGCGAGCGCCGGCGCCGTGTTGGCCGCGGGCGTGGTCGCAGTGGCTACCGTCGGAAAGAGCAACGGACACGAAAATACGGCCATCGTTGCGCCGGTGAACGCGCCGCCCCCGGCGACGACGCGTAACGACGCCCCTCCGGCCGTCACTCTCGTCCCACCGCAAACGGGACCCGAGCGGGTCGAGCTCGTCGTCCGCGTGTCGCCGTCGACCGCGCGAATCGCCATCGACGACAAGGTCGTGGACAATCCTTTTGTTGCTTCCTACCCCAAGGACCGAAGCACGCACCGGATCGTTGCGCGCGCGTGGGGCTACGAGCCCAAGACCAAAGACGTGACCCTCACGGCGGACACGATGGTCGACCTCGAGCTCGATCGGCATATCTGGCCGGTAGCTCCCCCAAGCCCTCCGGCTGCTCCGGCGCCGCCGCGGCCAACCCCCCCTCCTCCCCCGGTCGCAGCGCCCGAAGCCCCTCCGCCTGCGCCGCCGGAGAAGGCGATAAAGCCCATCGCCTCCGCACCCAGCGAGCCGGATGTCGATCTGAGCGGCGGCCACGCGCCGTTGCGGCCGATCGAGGCGAAGGACCCGTACGCCGCGCCCTGACCTCCAGCCGCCGTGAAGCGCTTCGGTATCCCACGAGCGGCGACGGTACCGACAATCGCCGGACTGCTGGCCACAGCGCTCGCCGGCTGCAGGCCCGGATGGGGCACGCCGAGCGCGCCCCTGCCCTCGAATGCACCCGATCGGGTGCGGGCGACTTCGGCCGAATGCCCACCGAATCGGGCGGTGATCTGGAGAAGCCGATTCGAGGAGCCAAACTGGCTTGCGACCTGGGATCCTCGCGCGCGGTTTTCCTTCGGCGAAAAGAACGTCGAGGTCACCACCGATGCCCGGTTCGGCGCGGTCCTTCGCGTCCACTACCCCGCCGGTTCATCGAGCAGCTCTTACGCGCACCAGGGCCACCCCGTGGGCGGAGCCGAGTTCAAGGCCACGCTGCCGGGCGCAAGCGATGCTTCGTCGATCTTTGTCTCGTACTGGTTGAAGTTCGACGCCACCTTTCGGTGGGTCCGCGGCGGAAAGCTACCGGGCGTATGCGGCGGCGACTGCCCGAGCGGTGGCGCGTTCGTTTCGGGCGAGGGGGGTTGGTCGGTCCGTTCCATGTGGCGCGCCGGTGGAGCGGGTGAGCTGTACGCGTACATGCTTCCCGCTCGCGCATACGGAACCGAAATCGGGCTCGGCAGGTGGGCGTTCACTACGGGCGGGTGGCATCGCATCGCCGAAGAGCTGATCTTGAACGCAGCCGGGCAAGCCGACGGAGTCTCGCGCGTCTGGTACGACGCCGATCCGAGCGCGCCGCCGACGTTCGAGGCGAGGGGACTGACGTTCCGCCGGGATGCGACGGGCGCGACCACACTGTTCTTTTCGACATTCTTCGGTGGGCACGACGGCTCCTGGGCGACTCCCGTCGACACGTTCGTCGATTTCGCCGACTTCGTCGCTTGCCGGTGATCCTCTGACCGCCCGGCGGCCCTGTCCCGGGCAGCCCCTTCGCGGGCGATCTCGACGTCAGGTGTTCGCCTGGACCAAGTGGAACACCAGCCAAGCGATACCCAGAAACGCAACGCAAAACAGGGCCGCTCGAATCCCGATGAGGGAGCGATGGACGGGCACCCGAGTGGCCGGCATCGACGCGCACCGGGGGTCCGAGAGCGCGCCGAGCATGTCGATCGCGGCGGAGAAGCGATCGCGCGGATCGCGGGCGATAGCCCGCATCACCACGCCCGCGAGGGCGGGGTCGATGTCGGGCGCCACTTCGGTCAGCGGTCTGGGGTCGTGGTGGAGCTTGAACCGGATGAGATCTCCGACGCTACCCGCCGGGAACGGAGGTGTCCCGGCGAGGAGTTCGTAGAGCGTGGCACCGAGAGCGTAGACATCCACGCGGGCGTCGCCCCGGCGGCCCCGCATCTGCTCCGGCGCCATGTATTCGGGCGTGCCCAGACGGTTCGAGAGACGTCCCCACGTCAAACGCCGATCGCGGTAATCGAGCGCGATCCCGAAGTCGACGATTCGAGGCGTTCCGGCCGAATCGATCAAGACGTTCTCGGGCTTGATGTCGCGGTGAACCACGCCCTGGGAGTGCATGTAGACGAGTGCCTCGCACAGCTGCTTGCCGATGGCCGTAGCGCGCTCGGCGGACATGCGGCCTTCGCTCCTCACCAGGTGCCAGAGCGACGGCCCTTCGACATGCTCGACGACGATGTACGGACGGCTCTTTTCGGCCACCGCGAGCACCCGTGCGATCATGGGATGCCGCAAGCGCAGGCCGATCCTCTCCTCACGCTGGAATCGCGAATAGAAGACGACGTCGCTTTCGAAGCTCATATGCGGAATCTTCAGGACCACCGCCGTCCCGGTGGCGCGATCGTGCGCTTTGAAGACCGACCCCATCCCGCAGCGAGCCACGACTCGCACGATCTGAAACCCGTCGATGACGTCGCCGGGCTCGAGTTCCCGCGACCGGGAGACACGCGCGGGCGCGCGCTCGACCGCCGGCGCCGGAACGTCGCTCAGCAAGGATGCGTCGTCAACCTTGATCATGGATGCGGGCATGGCCCCTTGGGATAACTCGGTCGCCCATCAATTCGTCGTCAAGCTTTCGCCCGCGATATCAAGAAATCGTCAATGGACGCCGTCCACGAAGCGCGTCCAACGGGCGTGAGGTGGCGGCCGAATCGAACCGGGCAAAGACAGTCGGAGCCCTCCGCCGCGATCGTGGCGATTTCCTCGACAGGCACGCTTTTAGCAAACATTTAGCGGCCCGCACTTACGCTTCGATCCGACCGGAGGATCTGAATCATGAACCTCATGCCGACACTTCGAACTCCGTATCCTTCGAGGGCGATCGTCGGTTCTGACGCGACCGGGCCCGTGGACAGAGCCAGGCTTGGACGAGCGATCGTGGCGACCCAGCTGGTTCTTACCGCCCTGTGTGCGGCGCGCGTGGGCAGCGACGTGCAGCGAGGCCCCCTAACCCCGGAGGGCATCCTCGCGCTGGCGCTCCTCGTCGCGCTCGTGTCGTGGCTCCTGGCGAAATCCATCGCCGGGGCGCTTCGACGGTAACGATCGAACGCATCCCCGGGGCCGCTTTCCGGAAATCAACGCCCCCCCGAGGGCAACGTTTCCGGAACCCAGCCCGAACTTGGAGGCAACATGATCGAGCACGCGAACGCAACGGCGTCAGGGGAGCGCAAGCAGCCGAAGGCAACCACTGCCGGTCGGCTGGCTCTCGTGGTGGACGACGAATTGCCCATGCAACGGCTGCTTCAGATCGTTCTGACCGCCGACGGAATGCGCACGGTGGAAGCGACCTCGGGCGCCGAGGCGATCGAGCGCGCAGCCACGCACAAGCCCGATCTCGTATTGCTCGACCTGGGTCTCCCGGACTCGGACGGAATCGAGGTTACGCGTCGTCTGCGCGAGTGGATGGCCGCGCCTATCCTCGTCATTTCCGCGCGCGGGCAAGAACAGGACAAGATCGCCGTTCTCGACGCCGGGGCGAACGACTACCTGACGAAGCCCTTCGCCCACGGCGAGCTGCTCGCGCGCGTACACGTCTGGCTCCGTCACAGTTCGCGCGTCGGCCCAGATCCAGAGGAGTCGGTCCTCGAAGTGGGCGACATCCGCATGGACCTCGGTCGGCGACTCGTTTGGGCGGCCGATCGCGAGGTCCACCTCACACCGACGGAGTACAAGCTGCTTGCCACGCTCATGCGGCATCGAGGCTGCGTACTGACCCACCGACAGCTCCTGGAAAGCACGTGGGGGCCGCGGGCTGCAAGCGCGACGCAATACGTGCGTGTCTACATGGCGCAGCTTCGTCAGAAGCTCGAGCAAAATGCCGCCCATCCACGTTATTTGCTGACCGAGCCCGGCATCGGATACCGACTTTGTGCACGCACGTAACGCGCCTGTGCGCAATCTTTGCGGGATTTCTGCCCGTCGAGGGCGGCGACCGAATGCGGGCAGCACCGGCTGGCGGGCTCGCTCGGCACCGCGCGCGGGCGCCAAACCAAAGGCGCGCGGCGCGGTAGCTGCATGGCGACGGCTGCCGACGAATTCACAACGGGTCTCCGTGGGCGTTCGTTCGGGCACGTCTTTAGCCCCTTTTTAGAGTGAACGGACTTAGATCGAAGGCCGCAGAGAAAGACAACCATGGATATCGTCTACGTCGGATTCACGCTCGCCCTCGTTGCACTCGCGTTCGGTCTGGTCCGACTCTGCGAGCGCGTATAGAGGGCCTCGCTTGGCGCGATCGAGGAAATAACATGCCCGTCCTTTATGCCATTGGCGGAGTCGTTTCTTTGGGACTCCTCGTTTACCTGTTCGTTGCGCTGCTCAAGCCGGAGGCTCTGTCGTGAACTGGCAAGGCTACGCTCAGATCGTCGTGACGCTGGCCATCCTCGTCGCGTCCGTGAAGCCGCTGGGCGCGTACATGGCCCGCGTTTACGAGGGTGAGCCGCTCGTCCTCGAACGAGGCCTCGGCTGGCTCGAACGCCTCATCTACCGGCTGAGCGGAGTGCCCCGCGAATCCGAGCAGAGTGAGATGCGCTGGACCACCTATGCCACGGCCATGCTGCTCTTCAATGGCGCGGGCATTCTCGTGGTCTATGCGATCCAACGATTGCAGGGCTTCTTGCCGCTCAACCCGCAAGGCATGAGCGCCCCCACCCCCGACCTGTCGTGGAACACCGCGGTGAGCTTCGCCACCAACACGAACTGGCAGAGCTACGGCGGCGAGACGACGATGAGCTACCTCACGCAGATGGTCGCGCTCGCCGTGCAGAATTTCGTCTGCGCCGCGTCCGGCATGGCGGTGATGGTCGCATTATTTCGCGGAATCGCGCGGAAGACGACCCACCATCTGGGCAATTTCTGGGTCGATCTGACGCGCACCACGCTCTACATCCTCTTGCCGCTGTCGACGGTTCTCGCGGTCCTTTTCGTATCGCAAGGCGTCGTCCAGACGTTCAGCGCGTACCCGACGATAGGGCTCCTGCAGGCGACCAAAGACGCCGACGGCCATGCCGTCACAGACCAGGTCATCGCTCTGGGGCCGGCCGCATCGCAGATCGCCATCAAGATGCTGGGTACGAACGGCGGCGGGTTCTTCAACGCCAATTCCGCTCATCCCTTCGAGAATCCGACGCCCATAGCCAACTTCCTCAACGTCTACGGACTGTTGCTCATCCCGGCCGCGCTCACCTACACGTTCGGCAAGATGGTCAGGGACACCCGTCAGGGCTGGACCATCCTGGCGGCCATGTTCATCGTGTTCGTTCCGCTGCTCGCGTTGTGCGTGTGGCAAGAGCAAGCGGGCAACTCCGTCCTGTCGGCTTTGCCCATCGATCAGGTGGCCAGCGGGCTGCAGGCGGGCGGCAATATGGAGGGCAAAGAGGTCCGCTTCGGCATCTCCGCGACCGCACTGTTCGCCACGGCCACGACCGGCGTGTCGTGCGGTGCGGTCAACGCGATGCACGACTCGTTCACGCCCCTCGGCGGTCTCGTGCCGCTCTGGCTCATTCAGCTCGGCGAAATCATATTCGGCGGTGTCGGCGCCGGAATGTACGGCATTTTGATGTTCGCGATCGTGGCCGTGTTCGTGGCCGGCCTGATGGTCGGACGAACGCCCGAATACATCGGCAAAAAAATCGAGGCCAAGGAAATGAAAATGGCGTCTCTCGCCATTCTCTTCCCGGCCGCGACCGTACTCATTCTGACGGCCGTCGCAGTCGTGACGGAGGCGGGCAAGAAAGGTGTCTTCAACCCCGGACCTCATGGCTTCAGCGAGGTGCTCTATGCCTTCTCGTCCGCCGCGAACAATAATGGGAGCGCGTTCGGCGGGTTGAGCGCCAACACGCCCTTTTACAACACGCTCCTCGGCATCGCGATGTTTCTCGGCCGATACTTCGTCAAGATCCCCGTGCTCGCGCTTGCCGGTGCCCTCGCACAAAAGAAGCTCGTCCCACCGGGCGCAGGAACACTGCCGACGCACACCCCACTGTTCGTGGCGATGCTCGTCGGAACGATCGTCATCGTCGGCGCGTTGACGTTCATTCCATCGCTTGCGCTCGGACCCATCGTCGAGAACTTGCTTGCGAAATCATGAGGCTCGGAGAATCGCAATGACCACGAACAAGCTCGCTGCAGAGACGCTGCCGGAGCCGAGCGCTTCGATCGGGGCAACGACCCAGCCGTCGAACGCGATGGCTTCCGGCCCGGTGGGCGGCACGATCGAGCACGGCAAGAACCGTCGACGAGGCCAGGCGCGACCGCTCTTCGAGGCCGCGATCGTGCGTCGCGCGATCGCGGACAGTTTCCGAAAGCTCGACCCGCGCCACCAGGTGAGAAACCCGGTGATGTTCGTGGTCGAGGTCGGCAGCATCCTGACCACGGCGCTGTTCGTTCAAGCGCTTCTCGGCCACGGAGAGGCACCGACCGGGTTCATCGGCGCCATCTCGGCCTGGCTCTGGTTCACCGTGGTCTTCGCGAACTTCGCCGAGGCGATGGCCGAGGGACGAGGCAAGGCACAAGCCGACTCGCTGCGCAAAGCGCGAAAGGACATCCAGGCTAAGCAGGTTTCCGAGCCGCGCCGCGGCGCGATCCCGAACCCCGTCTTCGCCTCACAGCTCCGCAAAGGCGACTTCGTCTTGGTCGAAGCGGGCGATTACATCCCGGGCGACGGCGAAATCGTCGAGGGCGTCGCCTCGGTGGACGAGAGCGCGATCACCGGCGAGAGCGCGCCGGTCATTCGCGAAAGCGGCGGCGATCGAAGCGCCGTCACCGGGGGCACGCGGGTGTTGTCCGACTGGCTCATCGTGCGGGTCACGGCCAACCCGGGCGAAACGTTCCTCGACCGAATGATCGCGATGGTCGAGGGGGCGAAGCGGCAGAAGACCCCGAACGAGATCGCGCTCGACATTCTGCTGGCCGCGCTCACGATCATTTTCCTGCTCGCCACCGTGACGCTGCTGCCTTACTCGCTGTTCAGCGTCGAGGCGGCAAAGCAAGGAACGCCGGTGACGATCACGGTCCTCGTCGCATTGCTCGTCTGCCTCATCCCGACGACGATCGGGGGCCTGCTCTCGGCCATCGGCATCGCCGGAATGGATCGCATGATTCAGGCCAACATCATCGCGACAAGCGGGCGCGCGGTCGAGGCGGCCGGCGACGTGGACGTGCTGCTGCTCGACAAGACGGGCACGATCACGCTCGGAAACAGGCAGGCGACGACGTTCCTGCCCGCGCCGGGCTGCACGAAAGAGGGCTTGGCCGACGCAGCGCAATTGAGCTCGCTCGCCGACGAGACCCCCGAGGGCCGTAGCATCGTCGTGCTCGCGAAGGAGCAATATGGAATTCGCGAACGGGACGTCCGGGCGCTCAAGGCTACATTCGTGCCCTTCACGGCGCAAACACGGATGAGCGGCGTGGACCTGGACGGCCGCGAAATCCGCAAAGGGGCTGCGGACGCCATCGAAGCGTACGTCAACGCCAAGGGAGGGGTCTTCGCCGCCGACGTTCATGCGAATGTCGCGTCCATAGCGAAGAGCGGAGGAACGCCGCTCGTCGTGGCCGAGGGGGCGAAGGTCCTTGGCGTCATTCAGCTCAAGGACATCGTCAAGGGCGGCATCAAGGAGCGCTTCGCCGAACTGCGAAAGATGGGCATCAAGACGGTGATGATCACCGGCGACAATCCGACGACCGCGGCTGCGATCGCCGCGGAGTCGGGGGTCGATGACTATCTCGCTCAGGCCACCCCCGAAACCAAACTCGCCCTGATTCGAGAGCACCAGAAGGGCGGGCGTCTGGTGGCCATGACCGGCGACGGGACCAACGACGCCCCCGCGCTTGCCCAGGCCGACGTCGCCGTCGCGATGAACACGGGAACGCAAGCGGCCAAAGAGGCCGGCAACATGGTGGACCTCGACTCGAATCCCACCAAGCTCATCGAAGTGGTCGAGATCGGCAAGCAGCTCCTGATGACACGGGGCGCGCTGACGACGTTCAGCATCGCCAACGACGTGGCCAAGTACTTCGCCATCATCCCCGCCGCGTTCGCGACGACGTACCCGGCACTCGACGCGCTCAACGTGATGCACCTCGCGACCCCTCAGAGCGCTATTTTGAGCGCCGTCATCTTCAACGCGCTCATCATCATCATCCTCATTCCGTTGGCCCTTCGCGGGATCGCGTATCGGGCCGTCGGCGCGTCTCGGCTGTTGCGCGACCATCTGATCATCTACGGGCTCGGCGGCATCGTGGCGCCGTTCGTCGGGATCAAGGCCATCGATCTCTTGCTCGTCGTCCTCCACCTCGCTTGAACGAAGGGTATGCCCATGCTGTCTCAGATTCGCGCTGCGCTGGTCGTTCTCGCCGCGTTCACGTTGGTGACGGGCGTTCTGTATCCGCTCTTGATCACCGGCATCGCCCAAGCGGCGTTCCCCTACCAGGCCAACGGGAGCCTCATCCTCCGAGATGGCAAGCCCATAGGTTCGAAGCTCATCGGCCAGTCATTCGACGATCCCAAGTATTTCTGGGGGCGTCTGTCGGCGACGACAGACGCGAATGGAAAAGCCCTACCGTACAACGGCGGCTCCTCGGTCGGGTCGAATCTCGGACCCACCAACCCGGCGCTGACCGACGAGGTCAAGGGCCGCGTGGACGCGCTCCGGGCTTCGGATCCGGCCAACCAGGCGCCGATTCCCGTGGATTTGGTGACCTCTTCCGGCAGCGGCCTCGACCCCGACATCTCTCCGGCTGCGGCCCACTATCAGGTACGTCGCGTCGCCAAGGCCCGGCGCCTCGACGAGGCGACCGTTCGGGCCCTGGTCGATGAGCATAGTGAGAGTCGCCAGCTCGGCATTCTAGGAGAGCCGCGGGTCGATGTCCTCGAACTGAATCTCGCGCTCGACACTGTGAAGTAGCGTCGCATCCGCGCGTCCTTCGGCCCTACAGTGGGCGCGGTGACCGAGGCGCGCGCCAACCCGGACGAGCTCCTGCGGCAGGTTGCCGCCGCCGAGCGGCGCGCGCGGCGCGGCAAGCTCGTCATCTTCTTCGGGGCTGCGCCGGGCGTGGGAAAGACGTATGCGATGCTCGAGGCGGCGCGCAGCGAGCGCGACTTGAAGCGCGACGTCGTCATCGGCGTCGTCGAAAGCCACGGGCGTTTCGACACGGGCGCGCTCGTGATCGGTCTCGAAATGTTGCCCCGACGCCGAGTGGAGCACCGCGCTGTGATCGTGGAGGAGTTCGACCTCGACGCCGCGCTCGCGCGAAAGCCGGGACTCATCCTCATCGACGAACTCGCGCACACCAACGCCCCCGGTTCGCGCCACGCCAAGCGATGGCAGGACGTGGAGGATCTGCTCGAGGCTGGAATCGACGTTTACTCGACACTCAACGTACAGCACCTCGAAAGTCTGAACGACGTCGTCGCTCAGGTCACCGGCATCGTCGTGCGCGAAACCGTTCCCGACCGGGTGCTCGATGAGGCGACCGAGGTCCGCCTCATCGACCTGCCGCCCGACGAGCTCATCGAGCGGCTCGGCAGCGGCAAGGTGTACATCCCCGACCAGGCCCAACGTGCGGTCGAGAGCTTCTTCCGAAAGGGCAATCTCATCGCATTACGCGAGCTGTCGCTCCGCAGCGTCGCCGAGCGGGTCGACGCCGACATGCGTACGTACAAAACCGAGCACGGCATCCAGGGCGTCTGGCCCACCGCCGAGCGGATTCTCGTCTGCGTGAGCGCGAGCCCGGCGTCGGCACGACTCGTACGCGCAGCGCGACGAATGGCCGCCAGCCTGCACGCGCCGTGCATTGCCGCTTTCGTCGAGACGCCGGCGGCGTTGAGGATGACCCAGGCGCACCGCGAGCGCCTCTCTGAAAACTTGCGTTTGGCGGAACAACTCGGGGCTGAGCCCGTCACCCTGAAGGGTGAGATTGCCGCAGTCGAGATCGTCCAGTTCGCGCGCGCGCGCAACGCAACGAAGATCGTCATCGGAAAACCGACGCATCCCCGCTGGCGCGACTTCGTCTCTCCGTCCTTTCTCGACGAAGTCGTCCGGTCGAGCGGCGACATCGACGTGTATGTCATCTCCGGAGAGACGACGCTCACCCGGCCGCGGAAGGACGAGAAGGCGCGTTCGGAGCCGGCGTTCCGCACGCGCGCGTACGCCGCGAGCGCCGCCATGACGTTCGCAGCGACGGCCATAGCCTGGGCGCTCTTCGGACGGCGGCAACTGGCCGACGTCGTCATGATTTACCTGCTCGGAATCATCCTCGTATCGCTGCGGTTCGGATACGGACCGTCCATCGTCGCAGCGGTCCTCAGCGTCCTGCTGCTCGACTTCTTCTTCGTACCACCCTACCTGAGTTTCGCCGTCTCCGACTTTCAGCACGTGGTGACGTTCGCCGTCATGTTCGTCGTGGCCGTCGTCGTCAGCAATCTCACCCGCCGTGTCCGCTTGCAGGCCGACGACGCCCGGTATCGCGAGCGGCGCACGGCGAGCCTGTACGGGCTGAGCCGGGAGCTCGCCGCAACGCGGATCACAACCAACCTCGCAGCCGTCGCCGCGCGGCATGTTCACGACATTTTCGAAGCCAGAGTCGGCATCTTTCTCGAGACGGCAGACGGTAGGCTCGACAACGTGGCCGCTGGCGATCACGCCTTCGCTCCCGACGAAAAGGAGCGCGGCGTTATCCAATGGGTCTTCTCGCACGACAAGCCCGCCGGGCTGGGGACCGACACGCTCCCGTCCGCAAGCGCACTCTACGTGCCGCTCCGAGGCGCACAGGGTCGCCTCGGCGTCCTGGGCGTTCAGCCCAAGGATCCTCGCCGGCTCAACGAAGCCGAGCAACGCACCCTCATTGACGTCTTCGCCAGTCAGATCGCATCGGCGCTCGAGCGCAGCCGGCTCGCCGAACAGGCGCACCAAGCCACGCTGCAAATGGAGGCAGAGCGCATGCGAAGTTCTCTCTTGAGCTCGGTCTCGCACGACCTGCGCACGCCGTTGTCGGTCATTACGGGAGCGGCAAGCGCGCTTCTCGAATCGGAGCCCGCACTCGCGCCGGAGGCACGACGCGACCTCGCGGAGACGATTCACGAGGAGGCCCAGCGACTGAATCGGCTCGTCCGAAACTTGCTCGACATGACTCGACTCGCGTCGGGGACGGTGCACGTGACCAAGGAATGGCAGCCCATCGAAGGCGTCATCGGCGCGGCGCTCGATCGGCTCGAGGGTCAGCTCCACGACAGAAG
>Ga0116135_1000124_pt1 | contig 38375 bp, 38 predicted proteins | sample June2015DPH_20_1_FD_89738 | JGI IMG/M metagenome (GOLD analysis project Ga0116135, IMG submission 89738) | Peatland microbial communities from SPRUCE experiment site at the Marcell Experimental Forest, Minnesota, USA - June2015DPH_20_10 | ecosystem: Environmental > Terrestrial > Soil > Wetlands... | reverse complement strand
GATGCTGCGCGTTGAACGACAGGATCTTCGCTCCCGCGCTCGTCACGACGTCATGGACAAAGTAGGTCATCGTCCCCACCTCCTGACCGCAGAGCAGCGTGTCGATCGACGAAAGCCTCTGGATCAGCTTCGTCAAATCGGGCGCCGTCGTCGGCAGGCTGCCCCTGTCGACGACTTCGCCCTCCGCGTTGAGCAGACAAAACACGGTTGCTTTCCCGTGCACATCCATCCCAAGATACTTCATGTCTCCTCCGTCGAGTCGAGCACGCTCGCCGGCTCGACCGGTCGTTGGCCCGAGGAACACCCCGAGGCCCTTTGCTGCTCATCATGACGCAGCCTTGTGACGGCTCCACGCGAGGAGACCCTCTGCCCTCGTGCTCGTCGGCGGCACCGCGACCCGTCGCCACCGCTTCGGCGTTTTGGCCTTTCCTCGCAGCGTGCCGACGACGAGCCGCCGCGCCGCCCCTTCGCTCCCTTCTTCCTTGCCTCCCCCGGCGCGGTATCGCAACGACCGTCACCGACGCCAGCAACATGGCATCTACCCGCCAAGACCCCGAATCGTCGTGACGTATTGCGACCGCGTCTGCACCAGCGCTCCGAACGCTCAACTGCGCCCGAAGGGCCCGACGCTCGGGAGACAGCACATGCGCCTCGGCAACACGGCCCGACTCCAGGCGAGCGCGATCACTTCAGCGTCGATCGCGTCGTTCCTTCGCCGATGCTGACCCACGCCGATCTGCCGAATCCGCGTCGTGTCGAGCATTCGAGGATTCTGTCCCCACTTCTTCAGCGTGTCGTGCACGTGCCACCCCTCGCGCGATTCGTCCGTAGTCATGATGAAGCCCCCCGAGCACTGGCGGCGACCACTCGAACTGGGCACGCGCATCGTCGTGTTCGCTGAGGTCCGCGAGAGCGGCGGCGAGCACGGTCACGACGGCGAACATCTTGCGCGCGCAAAGCGCTGTCCCCAGCGAATTTTCGGCATCGGCGAAGTAGCCAAGACGACTCTTCGCCGGCGCGCCCTCGCGCCTCGGTCGTGGTTCCTACGTAGTATCCCATCCCCGACTGAGCTGGTTTCGAGTCCGGCCAGGGTCGAGTACGCGCGATACCGGAGGTCGCGATGGACCGACGGCTGCAAAGTGGCGGGCAACAGTGGACGGAGCGCAGGCGCGGGATGCTTTGGCGGAGCTGCAGGACCGCGGCGAGAGCGTGGCGGCCTTGTGAACGAATGCGATCAGACCCCAGGTCTCGCTCGCGAACCGACTCGCGCTGAAGGTCGTCCGGTTCGGGACCGTCAGCCGCGGACGACCCTATGAGGCGGCTTTACTCACCGAGCTGGCGCAGGAACCGGGCGAGGAGCTCCTGGTCGAACCAGACTCCCTTCATCTGCATTCTATCAACGTAAGGCCGAACCACCGAAACTACGCCTTGAACTTTCGCACGGCCAAGGAGGCCGAGTGTGCCCGTCACGCGAAGGCCGACCGCGGCCGCCGCTCTCCGGCCCATTCGTTCGTCGATCCCAACGATGGGGATCCGTTGGTCGAGCGCCAGTTGAATGACCGGAGGCCTCGCCTCGGTCCAACTCGGCGATCGCCAACGGACTGACGGCAGCCGTGAGCTTTGCGAATCTGAGCCAGGTAGCCGCAGCGGCCGGGTACCCGCGCCGCACACCCTCTTCAAGCTCGTCGCGCACTTCGATCGGAGCGACGAAGTCGATTGGAAGGTCTCCGATCGGATTGAGTGCGTCGGCGCAAGCGAGAGCTAGGATCGGCCCCGTATCTAGGACAATCCGCTCAGCCATGCTGGGCGAAGGCCAGCTCATCGTCGGCGTCGTCTGCGGACATGTTGCTGACCGTTACGCGGACGCGCGGCAGCGCAAGGAGAAAAGCGACGCGTCCCATCCCGCAGAGCTGTGCGGCGCGACTGGACGAAAGGCGCCCAAGCTCATAAAGCTTCGCCGCAAGGAGAAAGCGAGCCTCAGCGGCAAACTCCGACGGCGATTGCCCCGTGACGAACAGTACCTCATCGCCATATTCCACGGTTAGCGTGTGGGACATCCCGAGCAGGATAGCACCGGGCATGGGCGGGCCACTCCTTGGCGTCTTCGGAGTAAGCCATCGACCCCAGAATATCGTGAGGGCTTGGCAGTCGTCGCTTGGCCATCCAACGACGATGACGAAGGTAGCCAGGCTCAGGTGGACCGGGCGGACCGCACCGGGCCTGCGCTCCGACTCGGCCTTGCTGCTTTTGACGCGGCGAACTGCCGTTTGGAGCCTTGCTTCCGAGTGATGGTCGCGACCAAGCTCAGAAGACGCGGTACCGAGCCCGGCCTTGCCCAACGTGCCACGACCGGGGCGCACTCGCGCGCAATCGTGCGGACGCGCGAGGAGCGACCGACGAGCAGGAAGCGAGGGGAATTCGAACAGTTGGACGAAAATGGCAGGGCTATCCAGTTGCAGATTGCCGAAAACCAGGGTTCGATTCCTGTCATGTGGCTGGGCGGCCACGCTCGGACGCGCGCCTCCACTTTTCGTTGCGCGCGAGCCGTCTCGCTTCGAGATCACGGGCGAGTTGCCCAACAATATCGAAGCGGCCCGCAGCGGCTGCCGCAGTTAGGGCGCTGGCAAGCGCAACCTCGACGACGTCCGAATCGTCGCCACCTTCGGCCGTCGACGGCACCGTCAACGCGGCGGCAGAATGCGGCGGTGATGTGTCGGAAGCCTCGTCTTTTGGCGCGATGCTCTCTTCAGATCCTGCGCAATCCTGCACAATCGCGTCGTACGATATGCATATTGCTGGCTTTAGATTCCGCCGCCGCAAGGCGTATGGGGTCGACTCCCTTCCCGTGCACTTTCGAATACTTAGATAGAGTCAAGGATCGAGTTATTCGACTTGCCGCCCCGTTCTGCCGCCGCGAACGCGGCGGCAAACTCCGGGATGGCCGTGTCCGCGTCGACGGGACTCTCGCGGAGCTCGCGCCAACGTCGAACGTCTCGCTCGTAGGTGCGGAGCATGCCGAGCGTCGTGTGCCCGCTCGGTCGGTAATCCAAAGTGCGTCACGCCCGGCGAATATCCCCGCGGTGATGAAGAATGCGCGCATGTCGTGGGCACGCAGTCGCAGCTTGTTTACCTTGCGATCGAAGAGGCGCGCGCGGTCGATGCCTACTGCTCGCAGTACGCCCGGTTAGTGGTCGCCGTCCGCAGGGCGCCCAGCGCTTTGGCCGAGAGCGCTTTGGTGGAAGAGGCGCGCGGCGTCGAGGACAGCCAAGAGAAGCCAAAGCGTTGCGCTTGGCGAAGACCCCCCGCAGGCCGGCAAGTGCATATACACGCCAATACGCGATTAGGCGATGAGACGCTTAGGCGATTGTGCGACTGCTCCCAGTGGTGGCGGAACTGCCAGCGATGAGCCAAAGCCGTTGCAAGAGCTGGGGGGGGCGAGCGGCCTACCCCTACTGCGAGACTTTCTCTCGCGCGAATCAGCTGTCATTGAATGTTTACAGTGAGGCATTGGCTCGTTTCGAGTGATCCGGCTCGTTTTCCAGTCCAAGACAAGCGTATTCGACCGCTCGGGTAAGCGCCATTGGACGACGCGCGACTTCGTTCTATGGTATTCGCCAAGAGGCTGGATGAAGTTCTCACGCCTGTCCGCGCTTTCCGTCGCCATCGGCGCCGGCGCCGCCTTCGCCTGCGGCGGCGGTGACACCTCCACGACGAACTCGCAAGGGGGCACCGACAGCTCCGAGTCTACGTCGTCTGCAGAGCTCTCGACGACAGTCGAGAGCTCAGGCGCTGCCGGCGCCGCGAAAAGCGATGCCGGCACGAGCACGCCGGGCCCCAACACAAAGACGTTCGGAAGCTCCGTCGACGCCAGTGCCGCCAACGGCAGTACCGGCGCGACCACGTCGAGCTCCAGCGCAACGAGCGCGGAGGCAGAACCGAGTTCCTCCAGCGCGAGCCACCTGGCGAGCTCCTCATCGACCTCGGCGGCGGCAATTTCCTCGAGCACGGCCTCCGGATCGAGCAGCGGGAGCCCAGCACCCTTGGTGTCCTTTCAAACCGACGTTTATCCCATCCTCCTCGCGAACTGCGGAATGACATGCCACGCAACGGGCGATTCGTCGAATGGCATGTTAACATTGGGCACAAGCTTCGGATATTTGGCAGTTTGGGAGGAGCTGCTGACGAAGGGTGCCATGGGGAACGCGCCCGATACGACCTGCGAAGAGGCCTACGTCATCAACCTGGCTCCGGTGGACCAGAATCCGGCGGGAAGTCTGCTTTACCAAAAGATTACCGGAGTCGGGATCCCCGCCGGGTGCGGCGTCCAAATGCCCAAAGGTGGGCCTTATCTGAGCGCCGCGGACCAAGAGACGATCAAAAACTGGATTCTGGACAACGACCCCCTGTAGCCTTGAAGGAACCTCCTCACCGCGCGAAACGGCGGCGGATGAAGCAGCGCGGCTGGCGTGCCGCTCGTCAGCGCTTGCACGATGGCATAAGGACCGCCCCGCTCCACGGCGCGCGCACATGCGGGGCGATCCCGAATGCCCCGTGGGACCCGTAGAGATTGCGGCCGCGTGGTCTCGGCGAGCCCGGAGCGCGCTTGCGCGACCTCGATGGGAAAGCTCATTTGGATGTCCGCGGCCGTGAACTCTGCGCCTGTGGTGACGATGAATGCATGTTCTCAGGATTCCCTGAGGACGCAGCGCATGCGGGGCCAACGCCCAGCATACCGCGTCGGCCAGAGCGACTCGCGGGTGGCAGGGACCGCGTGCACGTATGCGCGACTTGCCCGGTGGCGACATTGAGGGCGGCGTACAAGTCGACGACCCCGTGTCGGTTGTAGTCGTGCGTATGGCGCATTGCCCGCCCCGTGCGCAGCGGTCGCGGATCCTGTGTGCGTTCGAGCGCCTGAATGGAGGTCTTTTCGTCGATGCTCAGCACGACGGCGTTCTCCGGCGGGTTCAGGTAGAGCCCCACGAGCGGGGGCGGTCGGTCTTGTTCACGTCGAGGTCCAGCCGATTGTGGACGAGATCGGTATCGGCCCAGTCAGGCGCGCGAGCTCGTCGGTGCGCAGGCCCTCGCGCATCAGGAAGCCGTACGCGAAGCGCCGCAATAACGGCACCCCCAGCACCCGAGCAGGGCCCGGTCCTCGTCCGGGTACAGGCACTCTTTCGCCTTGTCAGGTGGGGCCCGGGGGAGCCATCCGCGCGGGATGGGGCTGACCTGGATCCATTTGCCGGGGTACACGGCGAGAGGAACAAGCGCGACATCGTCTGCGCGACATGACGGCGCGTGCTCGTGGAGAGCTTCGCCGGCAGCGCCGCCATACGCCCTCCGCATCCTCGAGCGTGAAGGTGTCCAGGCGCAGATCGCCCACGTGTTCGAGCACATAGAGTCGCAGCAATTCTTCGTCGCGCGAGACGACCGGTTCTCGCGAACGTGATCCGCGTGGCGTTTCGCGAGCTGCCCCCTCCTGCCCCACGTCGTCTAAGACGAGCAGCGGAGCACTCATCGCCTGACGAACGATGGGAGGTTCGCCTTCCCCCAGCCCGTGCTGTTGCCGGCCACCCCGATGTCGACGCTCGGCGCGACGTTCACCGGCGCACGCGGGCGACCGCCCACATGGTGACGCTCGCTGCCGCGAGAGCGCCTCCCACGGCGAAGAATACCGTCGAGAGGTCTCCGGCGTTGTGCGCGTCCTGCGGCACGATCTGGCGCCAGGAGGAGCTGGAACAAGGCCAGCGCCGGCCCTGATGCGGGTCCAGGGTCGCGTCGCCATGAAGGCCCCCCGAAGAGGGCGCCAGCGATGAGGGAGTCGCGCGACGGCGAGCATCGAGGGGATCCCAAGGTTGATCGGCGCGTCGTCCTCGCGCGCCCACCCGAGTTTCCCCACCCCTTCGCGAACCCGCGCTTCGCGACCTCGATCTACATCGCCGCGCAGGGGCCGCCGTAGCGCTTGACGTTCTTTCGGTACCGGTCCCCAGGGGCAACGCTCTCGTCTGCACGCGCATCCAACGCACGGCGCCGGCTCCCCGCGATCCGCATGAGCCCGCCGCGGCGCGCGAGAGAAGGAGAACATCGCCATGATGAAAATCTACGGAAACCCGATGAGCACCTGTACCCGCAAGGTCCTCATGACCCTCGCGGAGACGAACACGCCGTTCGAGATGACCGTCGTGGACTTCTCGAAGGGGGAGCACAAGCAGGAGCCGCACCTCCGCCGCCAGCCCTTCGGCCGGGTCCCCTCGCTCGACGATGACGGCTTCGAGATGTTCGAGTCGCGCGCCATGGCCCGCTATCTGAACGAGAAGGCGGGCGGAAAGCTCGCCCCGTCCGACGCCAAGGGGCGAGCCAAGATGGAGCAGTGGATCAGCATAGAGACGTCCGAGTTCAGCGCGAACGCGATGAAGTTCGTCGCCGAGTACGTCTTCAAGCGCCCGCAGGAGCCCGCCGTTCTCGAGGCCGCCGGGAAGGCCCTCGTGACGACGTGCAGCGTAATGGAAGCGCAGCTCACGAAGACCCCGTTCCTCGCCGGCCCGGACTTCACGCTCGCCGACGTCGGCTTCATGCCATACCTCGACTACGCCATGGCGACGCCCGCGAAGGACATCTTCGCGAAGTTCCCGCACGTCATGTCGTGGTGGAACAAAATCAGCGAGCGACCTACCTGGCGAAAGGCGACCGGCAAAGTCTGAGCGCGAGCTTGCAGCTGGGCTCGGTCATGCCCAGCTCCGCGACCAGGTCGACGGCATGGATCGGCGCCCATCCGCTTATGTGACCGCGGCGGTTCCCCCGGTCTCTTCGTCGGCCGACGCGCTTTGCGCTGCCTACGCGGCGGCGATCACTCGGCGCAGAGCGCTTCTCGTCACGCTCTGACCGTCGCTCGAACCCCAAGGACCAGATCGCCGAGTTGCTCCCGCTGCGTGTGCGCTGCGGCGCCGCGTGCGCAGGGCTAGTGCCGCCTGAGTGCCGCCTAAGTGCCGCCTGGGATGAGCAAGGTGCCGGACACTTTAGCGACCGCTTGACAATTGGCCGGGCGACGCCAATAGTCAAGCCGATGCTAAACAATGCCGCGGTCGATCGCGTTTTCCACGCGCTCGCTGAGCCCATGCGGAGGGCGCTGGTGAAGCGCCTGAGCGCTGGACCCATGTCGGTCAGCGATCTGGCGCAGCCGTTCGACGTGACCCTGGCAGCGATCGTCCAGCATCTCCAAGTGCTCGAAGAGAGCGGCGTCGTGCGGAGCGAGAAGGTGGGTCGCGTTCGAACCTGTCGCCTCGAGCCCGACGGCTTGAAGCTCGCGGAACGCTGGATCGCCGAGCGCCGCACGCTTTGGGAGCGTCGGCTCGACCGCCTGGGCGAGCTGCTCGCGGAAGATGCACAATCGAAAGGGTCAGCACCCATGCCCACGAAGAGGAAGAGGTCATGAAAGAAGATCAGCCCGCGATGCACAGTGCCTTCAGCATTGAACGCACCTACGCCGCGTCGCCCGCGCGTGTTTTCGCCGCCTTCGCTGAACCGGCGCTCAAGCGTCAGTGGTTCATGGATGGGAAGGTATTCGCCTCCGAAGAGTACACAGCCGACTTTCGCATCGGCGGCTGCGAGAAGAGCCGCTTCACGTTCACCGGCGGTCCTGCGGGAGCGCCGCCCGCCGGGACAAAGATGGGCAACGACACGGTCTACCTGGACATCGTGCCCAACCGGCGCATCGTCTTCGCTTACGCCATGCTCGTGGGCGACTACCGCATATCGGCGTCTCTGGCCACGGTGGAGCTGTCCGCTGCGGGCGGAGGGACTCGCCTCCTCTTCACCGAGCAGGCAGTTTTCTTCGAACGGTCCGATGGCGCGAAGCTTCGGGAAGACGGCTGGCGCGGGCTGTTGTCCCAACTGGAGAAGACACTGAGCGGCGCGGCGTAATTCGAGCGCTCTTCGCAGTTGGGAGAGCCGCCCGCAGCTGAAAGGATTCGATTCATGTCCCCGCAACATCCTCTTCCGTCGGGCTTCGGCGCGAAGACCACGACCCGCGAGGTGATAGGGGAATGCCGTCTCGACGGCACCACCGCGATCATCACCGGTGGCTACGCCGGCATCGGTCTCGAAACAACGCGTGTGCTCGCTGCCGCCGGTGCGGACGTGATCGTGCCGGCACGCGACATCCCGAAAGCGACCGCCGCGCTCTCGGGTCTCGCGAACGTCACGATCGATGAGGTCGATCTAGGCGTGCCGGCTACGATCGATGCGTTCGCGGCCCGGTTCGGTGATCGACCGCTGCACCTCCTCATCAACAACGCCGGCATCATGGCCGCGCCGTTATCCCGCGATGCGCGCGGGCTCGAGTCGCAGCTCGCGGTGAACCACGTTGGCCATTTCCGGCTGTTCGCGCGCATGCTCCCGGCGCTGCGACGTGCCGACGGCGCGCGTGTCGTCGCGTTGTCGTCGCGCGGTCACGTGCGCTCCGCCTTCGACTTCGAGGACCCCAACTTCGAACATCGCCCCTACGACAAGATGGTCGCGTACGGCCAGTCGAAGACCGCGAACGTGCTGTTCGCAGTCGAGGGCGACCGGCGCTACCAAACGGACGGCATCCGCGTGTTCTCGCTCCACCCGGGCGCGATCCTCGAGACCGATCTGGCGCGCAACTACGATCCCGAGGAGCTGAAGCTCGTCGTCGAGCGCGCCCGCCGGATCGGCAGCTTTAAGACCATCGAGCAGGGTGCCGCGACGACAATCTGGTGCGCGACCAGCTCGCAGCTCACGGGCCTCGGCGGCGTGTACTGCGAGAACTGCGACATCGCGCCGGTCAAGACCGAGGGCGACGACGGTGTCCGGCCCTACGCAGTCGATCCGGCGATCGCGCAGCGGCTGTGGGCGTGGAGCGAGCGCTGGCTGTCGTGATCCCAAGCGGCAGCGATCCAGCGAACCGCCTTTCGACGATCTGGAGCGAAGCCCAACGCCGACCGCATGGAACCACAGGCGTACGGGTGGAGGGACGGGCGGTGTGTTCATGTCCGCCGCGCGCGACCAGGGCGCACGCATCCTCGAGGTCGCCGACGTGCTGGAGACCCGTTCCCGGTGAACCAGCTGATGGCCATCCTGGCGCTGCACGCGTGAGGGGCGCTCGGCGCGTCACCTCGCGCCCCCGACCGCCTCGGCCACGAGCTGCCGGAAGTAGCGCGCACCGGGATCCGCGTCGGTGCGCTCGTGCCAGACCAGCGAGATGCCCATCTTCGGCAGCGGGAAAGTGGTGGGTACGATCTTGACGGGCATCGTCTTGCACAGCACCTTGGCCAGGCGGCCGGGCAGCCCCGCGACGCAGTCGGTGCGCGCCGCAATCATCGCTGCGGTCGTGAAGTACGGCACGCGCACGGCAACCTTGCGCTCCAGGCCCGCCGCCTTCCAGTGCTGCTCGGCCATCCGGTGACCGATGCCCGTGCGGCCGAGCACGACCTCGACGTCGATGTGCGGCAGCGCGTTGAAGAGCTTCGGTGTCAGCTTTCCCCGCACCTGTGGGTGGTCGCGGCGCACGACCATGCACGCCTGCTCCTCGAAGACCTGCCGAGCACGCACCCCCGGCGCCTGCATCATCGACGGCGCGAAGGCCGCGTCGACGTCGCCTCGAGCCAACCCGTCGGTCGCAACGAGGTAGTCGTTGCTGACCAAGCGCAGCGACGCCCGCGGAAGCTTCCGGGCGAACACCTCGGCGATGCGCGCCGCCTCGCTTGTCTGGTGGTTGTCGCTCAGCGCCAGGGTGAAGGTGCGCTCGCTCCCCTCGGCCACGAACGCGGCGCCGCGATCGTAGGCGGTCTGCAGGTGCGCGATGGCCTGCGCGACCAGTGGCGCGAGCTGCTCGGCGCGCGGCGTCGGCGTCAGGCCGCGCCCGCTGCGCACGACGAGCGGATCGCCCAGCACCGTCCGCAGCCGCGCAATGGCGTTGCTGACTGCCGACTGCGTGACGTGCAGTCGCTTGGCAGCGCGCGTCGCGCTGCGCTCCTCGAGCACCACGTGAAGTACGGCGAACAGGTTCAGGTCGAGCGACGAGAGATTCATTACGGTGTTGCTTAGCATCATGAATCATGAGTGGCCTGCATGAGAGAAAGGCCTCACCCTTCTCGCCATGAACGACGCACCTCGACGCGCTCTCGTGATCGGCGGCGGCATCGCCGGCCCCGCCGTGGCCCTCTTCCTCGCCCGCGCCGGCATCGATCCGGTGGTGCTCGAGGCCTATCCGCGCACCGAAGCCGTGGGCGGCGGCTTCCAGATCGCCCCCAACGGCCTGCGTGTCCTCGCCGAGCTCGGCCTGGCCGACACGCTGCTCGCGCAGGGTCACCCATGTGCCGACATGGCCTTCCGCAATCATCATGGGCGTCTCATCGGCGTCGTGCGCACGAGTCGCGCCGGAAGGGCCGTCAACATTCTCCGCGCGCACGTCCACCAGGCCCTGCGCGACGAAGCCGTCCGGCGCGGCATCGAGGTCCGCTACGACAAGCGCCTCGCCTCCGTCACCGAGGCGGGCAAAGAGGTCGTAGCCTCCTTCGAGGACGGCACGACGGAGGTCGGCGACTTCCTGATCGGTGCCGACGGCGTACACTCGCGTGTACGCGCGTGCATCCTGCCGCAAGCCGCCGCGCCGCGCGACACGCAGATGGTCTCCATCGGCGGCTTCTGCGAGGCCGACGTGACTCCGCCCCCCGACGCGGCCGACGCCGAGCGGCTGACCTTCATGGTCGGCCCGCGATTTCAGCTCGGCTACTCAAAGATGAGCGCGACCCGGTGGGGTTGGTGGTGCCACGCGCACGCCGCGAATGCCGACGAGCGCGAGACCCTGATGGCGATGCCGTTCCACGCCCTACGCGATCGCATGCTCGAGCGCTACCGCGGGTGGAGCGCGCAGGCGCTCGAGCTCATCGCGAAGACCGAGGCGTGGCTGCGCACGCCGATCCACGACGTCCCGAGCCTGCCGACCTGGCGGATCTCTCGAGTGCTGCTGCTCGGAGACGCGGCGCACGCCATGAGCCCCGCGGCAGGACAGGGGGCGTCGCTCGCCCTCGAGGACGCGATGCTCTTCGGGCGGCTGGCCGCGGACCGGACGATGCCCATCGAGGAGGCGATGACGCGGTTCGAAGCGATGCGCCGGAGCAGGGCCGAGAAGCTGGTCGCCCAGGGATTCGACAACGACCGCCGCAGCCTGAAGGAGCTCGGACCCATGGGCCTCTGGATGCGCGACCGCTTGATGATGCCGGTCTTCGTGTCGTTCATCGAGCGGGCCCTGAACGAGGTGTACGCAGCGCCGATTGCCTGGCCCGCGCAGCTGGCCCGGCCAGGGTAGGATCGGGGAGCTGCCTGTTCGCACCCGATCAGCGGCCCGACATTCGGAGGAGCTCTTCGGGGGAGCCGAGCCCCCTCCACTCGGATCTTCGAGGCAGCGGCGTCGATCCGCTAGAAGCGACCCGTAGCTCGACATGGCGCGACGCGGTCGCTCACGAAGGCGTCGTCGTCCTCTGGCACCGATTGGGTCGGTGCCACGGCGGAGACTGTTCGACCCTTTCCTCGATCTGTCACGGACTCCTGGCGCAGCGCACGCCGATGAGGCCGTAGCGGTCGGACGGGAGGTTGAAGTTGCGCGACGGGGAAAGCAAGAACGACGCGAGGTAGTTGAACGTACTGCCCCGGACCACCCGGCTGGTGGATGCTGTAAAATCGGCACAATCTAGGCACGGATCGGTGTACGACGCGTACCAGTCCACGTTCCACTGCCAGCTGTTCCCAGCTAGATCCAGTTGGCCCCAGAGCCCGGCACCGAGCGTGGCGCTCCCGACCGGCGCGATGTTCGCTATTCCGGTGCAGGGCGCAAGAGTACCCGTCGGCCAGTAGCAATTTCCTGCCGCATCACCGTAGATTGCGTACTGATTCGCGCTTCCCGGATCGGTCGTCCCCCACGGGTACTCGCGCTGCTGACTTCCGCCCGCGGCCGCGTATTCCCACTCCGCCTCGCTGGGCAAAAAACCATCGTCCCACATGCAGAATGCATAGGACTCGTACCAGTTCGCGCAGTCGATCGGCAGATTTTCCTGGCTCCCGGACGCGCTCGTCCACGTCGCGAACATCGGGGAGCAGCCGAGGTTCGCGTCTGTGGGAGCGAGGTTGCTGTCGTCCGCCGCGACCCAACCCGGCTCATATCCTCCACCGCTACCGCTGTTCGCAAGCCCCAGCCCCCCGTTGAGGTACGTGTGCTTGCCAGCGGCCGCCGCCGGAGTCCAGCCGGCGGTCCACGCCGCCACGAACTGGCGGAATCGACCTACGGTCACGTCGTACTTATCGAGACGAAAGCTGCTGACCGTGGCGGGGGCCGCCAAACTGGTCGGACCGCCGTCCGCCGCCAGCGTCGCCGTGGAGCTGTAGCCGCCATCCGCAGCGAGGCCGACGGAGTCGTAGGTTCGGTAGTAGGCTCCACCCGTCACCGCCAAGGTCGTGCAGCAGCTCTCGCTCGACGCGCCGCAGTTCAGCATCCCGGGCCCGCCTGGGGCACAGCTCGGCGGCTCGAGCGAGCATGCTCCTCGGACGCAAAAAGGCAGGGGGGCGTCGCACGGCGGGCCGCTCTGCCACTGGCCGCTCACGCAAGTCTCTGGCGTGTTGTCGCTGCACTGAAGGGCCCCCGCTTCGCAAGTCGCTCTGTTCTGCTGAACGGCGTCTGTGGCCGCATCGACGGTGCCCTTGTCGCCACCGTCCGCCGCGCCGGCCTGAACGACGTCCGCGCCTCCTAGCGGTGCCGCGTCGTTCTGCGCGGAGCTTTCCACGACGGTCGTGTCGTTCTCGGTCGAGCCCTCTACGACGCTTACATCGAAGTCCCCAGTGGCGTCCTCTGGTCGGGTCCGGAGACCGGATGCGTCCGGCAGCCCGTCGATTGGGTCTTCCGCCCGTCCGCAACTTGCCGCGGCAGATAGAGCCGCGACGACCGCGAGTGTGGTGACCATTTGTTGCATCACGTGTTGTTCCAATCTGTGATCCGGGCCAAGCGTGGCGCGCGGGCAGGATACCGTGCCTGCCGGCGCGATTCGACGGTGACCGGTGCGGCGGCCGGCGCGAACCTCGGCCAATGCTCCCGATTCGGTGAGAGTCGTCGCGATACCGCGCCGGGGGAGGCAAGGAGGAAGGGAGCGAAGGGGCGGCGCGGTGGCTCGGCGTCAGCACGCTTGGAAGGGCCGGAGCGAGGCGGAGACGAATCGCTCCAATCTCACGTGCGGGCGGCCGTCGACGACCCGGCACTCCGCGCGCCGGTGCTCGAACGTCTGCGCAGCTTCGTGTCGCGACCCTCGCCAAGCCCTGCCACGGAACGGTCGACGTCGATCACGCGCTTTACTACGCCTCACCCTGACGAGCGAGCGCGCGCAGCCTCGGCACTTCCGAGTCTCCCTTGAAGAAGCGAGGTTTGCCAACGAGGAGCAGCCTCACGCGCTCGTCGAGTGGAAGGTCGCAAAACTGCGCGAACGTGAGCGTGTGGTACGCGCCGTTCTCGGCGTAGCGCACCATGTCGAATGTCGCGATGCGTCTCGGGTTCCATGCCGTCACACGGTCACCCTATGACCCGAGGACGTCCTCGCGTGTCGCGCCCACCAAAGCAATCACCTCCCCAACGAGGTCTTCGGGCACTTTGAGCTCGCGCAATGCCGCCGCGAGATGTTCCACCACGGCATCGAAGTGGCGACTCCCGAGGCCCCGAGCAACGAGTGGCGCGTGCGCTGTGCGCAGGTCGCGCCCCGTGTAGCCGTGAGGGCCGCCGAAGGCCATCGTCATGAAGGCGATCTGCTTTCGAACAAGGCGATCGATATCAATTCCAGCAAAAAAAGGGGCCAGCTCGGCCTCTGCCATGAGTTTGGCGTAGAAAATGCCGACCGCCGCCGAGACAGCCTCTTCGCCTCCCAAGCGATCGTAAAGCGAAGCCGCTTTTGACACCACTCGATCATGGCCCAGTCGGCAAGTCGTGTACAGCCGTGGCCCGCTTGGAAAGCGGGATTGTCACGGCTGCCCTACACCACCTGTCGGGTACGCGGATGGTATCCAATGGGCGAGCTACGGGTCTCAACCCCGGGGCGCCAGCAGTAGTCTGCAAACGAGGCGGGCGAGATCTTCGACGGCGAAATCGCCGGCGAGCTTCCTTCCAACCGAGCTGCGCCAAGCGCTCGACTCGGTTCGAGAGCGTCTTCCGCGCGTCGTCGACGAAGGCTTGCTTCGGGAGATCCGCTGAGTGCGGCTCACATCGTGTCCATTTCGCTCGATCCCGGTCACGGCTCTCGTTCGACGACTTATGCGGGGAGCTCGTAGCCGATCGCGGCTTCTATTGCGCATGTTCGCCGCACCGCCGGCCGCACCATCATGCGGTCGTAATGGGCAGTCAGGTTGGGAAATTCGGCAGGATCCGGCTGAAATGCGTTTCGGAAACGCCAATAGAGGCGAAACAGGTGAATGTCCGCGACCGAGTAACGGTCGACCGCCCACTCGCGGCTGCCGAGGCGCCGATCCGCGAGGCCGAATACCGTGCGGGCGTGGTCGAGCCCCTGCCGTCGGGCCGGATGGACCGTCGCGGCGATGAACGACATCCATGAGACGAAGTGCGCTTCCGTTTCGATATCGTCAGTGGGGAGCAAACTCGATTCAGGAAAGCGCCGCGCCAGATAGAAGAGGATCGCCGCGACCTCGGTCAACGGGCGTCCCTCGATCACCAACGTCGGCACTTTGCCCTCGGGGTTCACGCTGAGGTATTCGGGCGTTCGGGTTTCCTTCCTGGCGAAGGACAGCGGTCGACTCTCGAACCGGACCCCGATCTCGTGCAGGGCAATATGCGGTGCCATCGAGCTGGATCCGGGTGCAAAGTAAAAGGTCAGCATCGGCGTTTCCCCGTTCGATCGGGACGGTGCCCGGCCCCGTGAGTGGACCAAAGCAAGTCACAGGGAGTGTAGCCCAAGCCCAACCAAGCAGGGCACGACTTGAACGTCGACGTTGAGCCAGCCATCCGCCGCGATAAAGGCGACCGAGGCGGCTGCTGGGTGAGGCTCGGCCTCGTTCCCGGCGCGGTCTCCTTGCCGTACACATGAACGCGGGGTGGGTGTTGGCCGATCGGGATCGACGATACGGTCCAATTCGCGTCGCTTCGACCCCACGAGGCATCCGTTGTGTAGCTGTCCGCGGCTCTTGAAGGGCGGCGATGCCATCGTGGTCCCGCCGGCGAGTGCTCCTGGCGCGTGAGCGGGTCAAGCGTGGAAGGTGGAAACGACGTTCGAATTGCTCACGGTCTTGCGCTCGTCCCGCAAGAGGGCAGGATCATGCGCATGCGAGAAGACATCCGTGTGGGCGCGACGTTCCCTGACTACGAGCTTCCCGATCAGACCGGTGCGCATCGAAAGCTCTCCGAGCTTCAAAAGGCGGACCCCCTGATCGTCGTTTTGAGCCGCGGGGGGTTCTGTCCGAAGGATCGCCGCCAGCACGAGGGGCTCGTGCGGCTTTTTCACGAGATGGAGGTCGGCTACTGCCGCCTGGTCACGATCAGCACGGACAACCTGATCGAGACCAACGAGTTTCGCACGGCCGCGGGCGCGCACTGGCCGTTCCTCTCGGACCCCAGCAGAAAGGTCCAGAAGGATCTCGATATCGCCGAGTACACCGACCCCGCTCACAACCCGATGGTGCCTCACACGATCGTGCTCGAGCCCGGGCTCATCGTACACAAGATCTACGCGGGCTACTGGTTCTTCGGGCGGCCCACCGTCGAGGAGCTACGGCAGGACCTTCGCGCCGTGACCCGCAAGTGCCGGCCCGATTGGGACCTATCGGACCCTCAGGTTCGCGAGGCCTGGGCCCGCGGCGAGAAAGCTCGCTTCTACCCGTATGGCAAGAGCTACGCGGACGTCTTCAAGGATCAGGAGTAAGGCGCCTGCGAGGCTCTGCATCGAAGCGCGGCGACCTGGGGGGGGTGATGCCTGAAGCGAACCACGCGCCCGTCGGTTCGCGGTGTTTTCATGCTCCGGGCCGCGGACGCGTCGAACATCCCATCCGCCACGCGCTGGCGGCCGACGAAGAACCGGCTGCCCGAGGGGCTCGGAGGCTCAGCCGTTTGTCGAGCGGCTTGGCCGGATCGCGGACAGCTCGAGGAGGTAACGCGCCTGCCGATCCGGGTCGAGCACGCCGAACACTTTCCCGAAGGCAAGGGTGCGGAGACTCATGCTGAGCGGCACCCTGGCGCTCAGCTCAACGGACGCCGCTTCAGCGTCGGGCACGAGCCAGTAGACCTCGAGGTTGCGCTTTCCGTCCATGGACGCATCCGTTGCGATCGCGAAGTGCTCAAACTGTACGAAGTTGGGCGCCTCGCGTTCGACCTTCAAGCCAAGCCCTTCCGCGTAGAAGTGCTTCGCGGCGGCGATGTCATCCACGTAGGCGACGACGAATCCAAAGCGTGGGCAGGGGTTCATGGGCACGTCTCCTGGGCCCCGCGGCGTGCGGGACCGTCACGGCTTCCAACCTACGAACCGGCCCGACATGGGTGTGTCAGGAGCCGGAGAACTTTTTTCGCTCGCGATCGATCACCTGGGAGAACGACACGTCGGGGCGCGGAGCGAAGCGCTCGCCTGTCGCCTGCGCGTCGCGAATCCGGTCGATTCGGAAGACCCGCACGTCGCTGCGGAGGCGACAGTAGGCGACCAATAGCCACGCGTTCTCGACGCGAACCAGTCCTAGCGGCTCCACTTCCCGTTCGCTCGGCGACCCCGGGCCGACGGGCTCGTAGCGGATCCTGAGCACGCTCCAGGCATCGACCGCGGCCAAAACCTTGCCGAGAGGGCCGGCAGGTTTGCGCCCCGAGACCGAAACGTGAACCCAGGTTCGCTGCCTGAGAACTCTCGCTCGCCCTGCCAAACCCAGGACGGCATCGAGCTTCACGGTCGCGGCCGCGAGGTGCCTCCGTAGCGGCTCATCCGCAGAGGCCCCGAGGAGTTGGGCCGCGATGGCGAGGGCAGACGCCTCGGACTCGTCGAGCGCCAGAGGCCGGAGGTATCCGCTTGACGAGACGCGGTAACCGTCTCCGGCGTTCCCTTCGACGGGAAAGCCGGCATTTTGCAGCGCCCGAACGTCCCGGTAGACCGTGCGTTCGCTGATGGAGAACTCTTCGGCCAAGTCGGCCGCGCGGAGGCGGCGGCGCGTCCCGAGCACCAGCGCGATCTTCACCAACCGCTCGAGGCGCGTCATGCGCCACGAACAATACCCGCGTCCCCCTTCAGGCACGATTTCCTCCGGGTGGCGATGGCCGCGCAGGCAGACGGCTCTGCGGCTGAGCAACGTCGATCCTGTGCGGCGATCAGAGCGTCCAGCGCGGGTCGCCCGCGACAAACCAAGCAAGCTCACTGAGAACCGCGTCCTCAAGCGGCGGGTCGAACGTGTGATTTGTCGGTGCGTAGACGACGCGCGCGTCGAGGCCTCGGGCGAGCAGATGCTTGGACGCGACACGGGCGCCGGCCTCGTTGGTTCGCTGACCCGCGGCGTAGAGCACGCGCCGACCTCCGCCGGCCAGGTACGCCGTGACCCGCACGTCGCTCCAGTCCTCGGTCGCACCCTCGACGAGCGCGACGCGAGGAAAGCGCCGCGGGTCGCGAAGCGCGAGCGCCAGGACCTGGCTCGCGCCCAGCGAAAATCCGGCGAGGATCGGGTTGGTTGTGTCGGCATAATCGGGATATTTCGCTTCGAGCGCAGCAAGCGAACCGTCGATATATGCGAGAAGGGAGGCGCCGCCGCGATGCGTATAGCGGGCGTCGGTCTTCGTCGAGTCCTCGCGGGAGTACGCGCCCCGCGGGCACACGATAAACGGGAATTCGGCCGTGGCACGGCGCCAGCCGCCGCACTGCCAATCGGGCCGATCGCCGGCGCCGTGGATCACGATGACGACGGGGCGCTTGCCTGTCGCGCCCGTCGGCAACGACATCCACGCGTCGGGATGGCCCCCCACGGGAAGAGGCTCGAAGAATCCCGCCAGCGGCGCGAGCCTGGTCTCGCGAGCGGCGTCGGTAGCCGCGGACACCGCAGCCGTGGAGCCCTCCGCGCCCGGCCCCAAGGGCGGCCGAGGAGAAACGCCGGCGTCGGGATCGCGCGCATCGCCGCGACACGCCACGAGCATAAGCGCCGTCCCCGTCATCCGTCGTGCCAGGGTCGAGAAAAGCCGATGATCGACGACTCGCGGCGACATCCGAAGGCGCATTGCGGATGGCGCAATAAAGGCGAGGCCGGCAGGACCGGCGCAAGGGGGGGAAACGCGCATCGGCCCCCGCCAGCCTCTTCGAACAATGTAGGGCTCGTCCGCGATCTGTCAAAGGGCGGCTCCGCTCGAGCTCCACCGCATGGCGCCATCGCCTCGGCGCGATCGGAAGCGACGCAAGCTTCTTGCGCGTGAAGGCCATCAACGATGCCGCTGTCTGTCGCAGGAGGGACCCAGCTCCGGAAAGTCCACCTACCCCAGAATCGCTTGTGCCCCTTCCCATAAGCCGCGAACGACTTCCGCCGCCGGCCTCGGAACCGAGAGTGCAGCAGATTGCCCCGCCCACGCCTGCAAGCGGTTGATGTCGTTGCTCTTCACGGCGGCCTCACGCATGGCCTTCGTCAGCCCACGCTGAACAGGATAGGGGGCGGGCGCCGGGGCGCTCGGTGACGTCGCCGCGAGTGCATAGGCCGTCGCAATCGCGCGCCCGGGGCGCCCCGAGAACGCTCGTGTGACAATCGTTTGCTCCGGGAGAGTCGTCCCGATGGCATCGGCCCAGGCGGACGGCGAGTCGGCTTCCGGGCAGCGCAAAAACCCGGTGCCAACCTGAACCGCGGAAGCCCCGAGAGCGAGCGCGGCGGCGACCCCACGGGCGTCGGCAATGCCGCCCGTCGCGACCACGGGGATCTTGACCGCATCGGCCACAGCCGGCAAAAGGGAAAACAATCCGACCATTTCGGACTCGGCTCTCGCGGGGTCGAATGCGCCCCGATGGCCGCCGGCCTCCATACCTTGCGCCACGATCGCATCGGCACCCGCTTGCTCGGCGGCTCTCGCCTCTGCAACGGTCGTTGCGTTGGCGAACCACCGAATTGCCCGTGCCTTCATCGCGGCGACGAACGTCGGTGGATAGAGCCCCATGATGGACGAAATGATCGAAGGGCTTGCTTCGAGCAGAGCTTCGCACTGAGCTGCGAAGTCGGGCGGCTGCGCATCGCCGGCCTTCGGCGTTACGCTCGGCCCCCACTGGCTCAGAAAAAAGCACACAGCCTCTTCCGCTGCAGCATTACGGTGCGGAACCGGACCGGGGACCCAAAGATTGATCTGAAACGGTCCATGGCTGCCCGCCCGCATCTCGGAGACCCAATCTCGGATAGCGGTTGGCGTCATCAGCACCGCGCCGCAGCCACCCAAGCCGCCTGCGTTGGCCACAGCGATGGAGAGCGAAGGCGGACAGGCCCCCGCCATCGGGGCCAAGAGGATGGGGACGCGGAAGCGATACTCTTTGCAGAACGCTTCCGCACGATAGAGGGGCGGACGGGCTTGCTGCATGGTGGCGATTGGGTGCACTCACGTGGATTTCGCGGAAGCCAGCTCGGACCTGACGCATGGCGCAGCGAAACAACCGCGTGCTAGCGCTGGCAATTTAGGCTCGGGATGGTCGTCGTGGCAAACGACCAAGAATGCAACCTCGACCAAGACAGCATCGATACTCCAGGTTCGTACAGCTGGGCGCGACGTTGCCGGCCTAAGTTCCCTGCGCCCGCAACCCCGCAGGCGGTTCGGAAGACTTGCGCGGTAAGGTGAGTTCCATGAGTGGAGGAAGAACGGCGATCGTCCTTACGGGCGGCGGCGCCCGCGGCGCCTACCAAGCCGGCGCTGTACTCGCCATCGCCGAGATCACCCGGCAGCGGGTGCTCCCCTTCCCCGTACTTGCGGGCTCCTCGGCGGGAAGCATCAGTGCGGCATACCTTGCATCTCGGGCCGACGAGTTCCCTGCTGCAGCACGCGATTTGGCGGACCTCTGGACCACTCTGTCCGCGCACGACGTCTATCGTACGGACTCGCCGACGATCGCAAAAACCGCCGCCGTGTGGCTCGCGGATCTGAGTCTGGGCGGATGGATCGGACCCGGCCATGGAATCGCATTGCTCGACACCTCTCCGCTTCGCGTCCTTCTTGATCGTCACTTCGACGCCCGAGCGCTGGGTCACCAGGTCGCGGCCGGGCGTGTCCACGGCATTGGAATCACCGCGACGAATTATGAGTCCGGCAACGCCGTCACATTTTTCGAAGGGGCAAGCTCGATCGAGCCGTGGAACCGGGTCACTCGGGTGGGAACTCGCCAGCGGATCGAGGTGCGCCACGTCCTCGCGTCCGCAGCGATTCCCCTGTTTTTTCCCGCCGTGGACATCGATGGCGCTTGGTACGCGGACGGTTGCATACGCCTCGTGACGCCACTGAGCCCAGCGATTCGGCTCGGCGGCGACCGAGTGATCGCGGTCGCGGTACGAGCCGCCGCACCGGCGCCCCGTCCGCTCAGCTCGCAGCATCCGTCGCCAGCCGCGACCGCCGGGATGCTGCTCGACGCACTGTTTCTCGACGCGCTGGAAGCCGACATCGAGCGCACGGAGCGCATCAACCACACGCTCTCTCTTGTACCCGCTGCGCTGATCGAGGGACACTTCACCGCGCTGCATCCTGTCTCGGTGTTGTTGTTGCGTCCGTCCGTCGACCCCGCCGCGCTCGTGCTCAGAGTCATCGAGCGCATCCCGGCGCCGGTACGGCATCTGTTTCTTGGCCTCGGTGCGTCGGAGCAAGCGGGATGGGATCTGCTCAGCTATCTTGCCTTCGACGGCACGTACACGTCGCGTCTTCTTGATCTCGGATACGAGGACACGATCGCTCGTGCCGAAGAGATCGAGCGGTTCCTTGAGGAGCGCTGATGCATCCGACGGGCGGCGGACCGTAAGAGCGCGCCGTTGGACCTGAACGTAAGGACAGTCTATCGGCGGCAACGACAAGGTGCTCGAGGCAGCGGCCGAGTGCGCGAAACCGCGGCGGTGAGTAGGTTCTAAGGATGTGCGGTCGCGTCATCCGAACGAGCCCCGTCGAGGTTTTGAGGCAGATGTTCGACCTCGTGTCGGTTGCCGACGATCTTTGCGACCGATACAACCTGGCGCCCAGCGAGGCGATCCCGGTCATTCGTCATCCCCGTCACCTCGAAATGCTGCGCTGGGGCCTCAGGATGCCCGACACACGCATGGCCGGCATCAACGCACGAGTCGAGTCGCTGACGAAAACCATCTACCGGGACAAGTTTCGCGACAACCGCTGCCTCGTGGTCGTGGACGGCTTCTACGAGTGGCGCTCACTCGGTGGGAAGAAGTTCCCGTATCTCATCGCATGCCGGGGCAACGCGCCGATGGTGATGGCCGGCATCTACGACTCGACCGACGGGTGCGCGATCATCACCGCGCCGTCGCAAGGGGTCGTGGCCACCCTGCACGACCGCATGCCCGTCGTTCTTCCGCCGGACAGCTTCGCGGCTTGGCTCGACCCGAGCGTAAAGGACGCCCGCCCGATCCTCGCAAAGGCGACGGCGGACGGCCTGACCTGCTACCCGGTGAGCTTCGCCGTGAACAGCGTCCGAAACGACGAACCCAAGCTCATCGAGCGGGTGAGCGATCCAGTGGCAGAGCTTCCGAAGGGAAAGACGCTCGCGCTGTTCTGAACGGCGTTGACCACTTCTGCGGCACGAACCGCGGTGTCTTGACCCTTCTGCCGAGCTCTGCGCAGCAAGCGAAAGAGCTCCAAGCGCCCATTGCCGCACCTCTTGCGTCCGTGCGGTGCAAATGGTGCGCTCGCCCCGCAACCGCGAGAAGGCGCCGGCCCAACTGCTCTACGTCGTCGACATCGAACGACTCACTCACACGTCCGGCTTCCAGGAGCCGGGGCTGCACGATCCGGATGTGCAGAAGTCCTACCGCTACGTCGACACGGGGCTAATCGCCGGCAACGTGTAATCTGTTCGCCGCATCGCAAGGGCTCGCCGCGTGGTTTCACAACTGCGATCGAGCCGGTCTGTCCAGGAAGCTGAACCTGCGTCCCCAGCAGCGGGTGCTATTCGCCCAAACGGTCGGCTACTCGAAACGCAAGGGCGCACGGGAGCCGTGTCCGGAACCAATCTCGTTCGACACCAGGTCTCCTGAGCCCTCGCCTCAGCTTCCGGCCGCGCGGCGGCGCAAAAAAGGTGCGCCACGGGCGGAGCGGTCAAGAAGCGATACGCGCCCCGTCGCCACGCGGACAGCACTTGCCCTGTTCGGAGTCGAAAAAGGCGCAACCTGGAGTGTCCGACCGTCGCGGCGTCCGACCCCGACCCGACCATTCCCGGACGTTTTGGTTACTCGTCGCCCTTCGACTTCAAATTCGCCTCGTTGTCCTTGATGAACGCGCGGATCGCGTCGCCCATGTCGAGCAGTTTCGCCCACTGCTCCTTGTAGAGCGTCACGGGGAAGCGACCAAGTCCGTAGAGCGAGACGCCGCCCTTCTCCGAGACCTTGAGCGAGGTCGTTCGTTGCCCGCGCTTCTTGAGGCGCTCGTTCTCGATGCGCAGACGTTCGAGTTCGGCCTTGAGGTCTTCGTCGGACATGGCGTTAGGACGCTACCGCCCGCCGCGGCCGCCCGCCAGGCTTCCGGGCGGCCAATCGGTCGATGCGAGGCACATCTCACGATCGGCGGGGTTCATCTCTCTGGCGGGCGCCATCGTTCTCGGCCCCCGTCCGAGGTCGCGCGGTAGCTCGCTCGGCTCGTCGCTCGACGATGAATCGAATAGAGATTTTGCCATGAAAACCGTCTTGCTTCTCGTGGGCTCGAACCTCTTCATGACGTATGCGTGGTACGGCCATCTGCGAACGCTGCGGTCGGCCCCATGGTACGTCGCGGTCCTTGCGAGTTGGGGGGTCGCGTTCTTCGAGTACGCGCTTCAGGTCCCCGCAAACCGCATCGGCTACGGTCGGTTTTCGCTTGGCCAGCTCAAAATCACCCAGGAGATGATCACACTCTCGATCTTCGTGCCCTTCTCAATTGTGTATATGAAGGAAGCGCCCAAGCTCGACTATCTCTGGGCCGGTCTCTGCATCGTCGGCGCCGCGTACTTCATCTTTCGGTCGCGCTGAAGGCTGGGCTTCTGCTGGACGCTCGGCGCCGCCCTCGGTCCGCCAACACGTTCGGCGCTCGAGCGCTGGTGACGATGGGTCCGGAGGGTGCGCAACGGATCCGACGCAAGAGCCGCGACAGAAGCTCACCGAGCGTTCGCGAGGTCCGTTCAGCCCCGGTAATCCTCGGCTCGAGTCGCGTCTTGCCCGTTCGCGACACCCACGCCGCTTAACGCGGCGCTCACCACGACCGCCACCGCGAGGTTCGCCATGAGCGCCCAAAGGGCCGTGTATCCCGGGATAACGAGGCCGCCGACGACGAGCGGGTACACCGTGGCCTTGAAGGCGAGCTCGCGGGCCATCCACGTACCCAGCGTCATCCCGGTGAGCCATCCGGCGAGCAGGCCCCAGCGGTGAAGCCGTCGTGTGTAGAGGCCGACGATGACGGCCGGGAACGTCTGCAGGATCCAGACGCCGCCGAGCAGCTGGAGCTGGATGGCGTACTTTTGCGGTACCAGTACGATGAACACCAGCGCGCCGAACTTGACCGCAAGCGACGCCATCTTCGCTGCGGTGGACTCCTCCTTGCCCGCGCACGTCGGTCGTATGAATTCTTTGTAGATATTGCGCGTGAACAGGTTCGCGGCGGCGATCGACATGATAGCTGCGGGCACGAGGGCTCCGATGGCGATTGCCGCGAACGCGAATCCCACGAACCAGGGTGGGAACATATGGAGAAAGAGCGCGGGGACCGAGAAGTTCGGGCCGTATTGCTGAAAGCCGTCCGCGAACGCGGGCACCTGGTCGACCTTGTCGGCGATCGCCATGTACCCGAGCAGCGCAATGAGTCCAAGCAAGAAGGAATACGCCGGGAGCATCGCGCTGTTGCGCCGGATGACCCCCGGCCCACTCGAGCTCAACACCCCGGTCAACGAATGGGGGTACAGAAACAGTGCGAGCGCCGATCCCAGGGCGAGCGTCGCGTACGCGCTGGACTGGCCGAGAGTGCCGGGGTTGGGGGGCGTCAGGATGAGCTTCGCCGGCGGCACCGCTGCGAAAATCGCTGCGTATCCACCGAGCTTCGACGGGATGATCATCACCGCGGCAGCAACAGTGACGTAAATGATGGCGTCCTTGACCACAGCGATGAGCGCCGGCGCGCGCAACCCGCTCTGGTACGTGTATGCCGCAAGGATGACGAAGGCGCCGACCAGCGGCAGCTCCGCCATCCACCCCCGGCCCTGAATACCCATTGCGCCGAGGACTACTTGGATGCCCACCAGCTGAAGCGCGATGTAGGGCATCGTCGCGAGAATGCCGGTGGCCGCGACGGCAAGGGCCAGCGCGGCACTGTCGAAGCGCCCGCGGACGAAGTCGGCCGCGGTGATGTACCCATGGCGGCGCGATACGTTCCAGAGACGTGGCATGACCACGAAGACGAACGGGTAGCTGATGATGGTGTAGGGCATCGCGAAAAAGCCGATGGCCCCCTGTCCGAACACGAGCGCCGGCACCGCGACGAACGTGTATGCAGTGTACAAGTCACCCCCGAGCAGAAACCACGTAACGACGGTTCCAAAGCGCCGGCCACCGAGACCCCACTCGTGCAGCTGATGCAGATCCGCTCGTCGCCATCGCGCGGCGAAGAAGCCGAGGACGGTCACCAGAACGAAGAGCGCTGCGAACACCGCGAGCGCGGTCGTGTTGATCCCGTTCATCGGTCAGCACCGCGCGTCGCGAAGTACACAATCGCGGTCAATGTCGCGCTGATGCCGACCCATAGGAACTGGTACCAGTAGAAATACGGGATGCCGCCTATCCGCGGCTCGAGCGAATTGTAGAAGGGCACCCACAGGGTGCCGACGAACGGAACGATCAAGAGCAATGGCCAGCGCCACACGCGTCGCACGGTCGCCGACTCTATCACTATGAGGCGGCATGTGCGGACTTCAACTGCACTCCTGTGCGTACAAAGCAACCGGCGTGTTCTTCGCGTCCGTTCTTACCGATTTTGGGGCACGGCGACGACCATGGTTCGTCTCGCGCTCTTGCGGGCCGAAGTCCGCGGACATTCCGCCATGGCTAGCGCAATTCGTGGTGCAGCAAGCTAAACTTGGGCTTCGGGCCCGTTACGGACTCCCCGCGGACGACGGGTGGACCCGACGGTGCGCGCGAACGATCCCTCGGTCCCTCCAAAAGCGAGCAACACCCATGCCGACGTGGAACACCGAACAGTACCTGCGCTTCGTCAACGAGCGCACCCGCCCGTGCCGTGACCTCGTCACCGCGATTGCCGTCGAGGCGCCGCGCCGCATCGTCGACCTCGGGTGCGGGCCCGGAAACAGCACCGCAGTGCTGGCGGCCCGCTGGCCGGCAGCTGAAATCACCGGCCTCGACAACTCGGAAGCCATGATTACCGAGGCCCGACGGAACGCACCGGATCTCACCTGGCTGAAGGATGACATCGGGTCATGGACCAGCGACGCGCCGTACCACATTATTTTTTCCAACGCTGCGCTCCAATGGGTCCCCAATCACGAAGTTCTCTATCCCCGGCTCCTCGGATGGACTGCACCGGGAGGCGCATTCGCCACCCAAGTTCCGTGCAACTTTCGCGCGGAGGCCCATGAGGCGATGCGCTCGATAGCGGCACGTGCCGTATGGCAATCCTATTTCAGGGGCGGGGTCGGCGAATGGCATGTCCACGCCCCATCCTTCTACTACGACGCGATGGCCCCACTTGCGACGCGGCTCGACATCTGGGAAACCGAGTATCTCCACGTCATGCCGGGGCCGCTCGCCATCGTTGAGTGGTACAAGGGCACCGGGCTCCGCCCCTTTCTCGATCGCCTTCCGGACGAAGGCGTGCGCCACCGGTTCTTGGCCGAGTATCTCGAGGCCGTCACCGCTGCCTATCCTGCGCGGCCCGACGGCCGCGTGCTGTTTCCGTTCCGGCGGATGTTCATCATCGCGTACCGCTAGGCGCACCGGCGTATCGTCGGCTTTCATAATCATCGAGCGAACGCAGTGAGCGTTCCGTGTCTGCAGTCGCCACGGAAGCGTGGATGACACGCGCGAGCGCGCGGATGACTGCGCGCCCCTGCTGGACCCACGCCCCAATCGCGCACGCGCACTCGGCAGGCTCGCGCGCGAGGCCAAAGATCACGCGCGAAGCAGCGCATCGAGCGCCTTCGCGTCGCCCACCTGGAGCGCGTGCTCGGCGCCGAGACTCGCCCGATCGCGTCCCACTGTGAGCACAGCACGCACGCGGCCGGCGAGTCGATACGCGACGATCGCGTCGCGCTGCCGCAGATTGCCGTGCACCTCGGGCGCGTCGAACGACTGCGCGTGCCCTACGTACGAGAGCGTCACGTCATGGTGTTGGCTCCAGAAGAAAGGGACGTCGAGGTACGGTCGCGCGCGCCCCACGATTGTTCGCGCAACGGCTTGGCCCTGTCGCTCGGCGACGGCGAAGTGCTCGATGCGAACCAGCTGTTCGTCGTAGGGATAACGTGCGACATCACCCACCGCGTACACGTCGGACGCCGCACGAAGGCTCTCGTCGACGACGATGCCGTTCTCGACGCGCAGGCCCGCTTCTTCCGCAAGCTTCGTACGCGGGCGAACGCCGACACCCATGACGACCAGGTCTGCGGGGAGCAGCGAGCCGTCGGAGAGCTCGACCTGCGACGCCGTAATGCGGACCGGCTTGAGCCCCAGCTTGAACTGAACGCCGTTGTCTTCATGAATGCCCCGCACGAAGCGCCCGACGTCATCGCCGAGAATGCGCGCGAGCGGGATCGCCTCAGGGCCGACGACCGTCACGTCGAGCCCACGCTTGCGAAGCGACGCGGCCGCTTCGAGCCCGATGAAGCTCGCGCCAAGGACGACGGCGCGCTTACCGTTCGCGCTTTGGGCGACGATTGCGCGGGCGTCAGCGAGGGTACGCAGCGTGTGCACGTGCGGCAGCGTCGCCCCGTCGATCGGCAGGACGATCGGCTCCGCGCCGGTCGCGATCACGAGCGCCCCCCAGTTCATCGATCGGCCGCTCGTCAGCGTCACGCTTCGCAAGTGAGGCACGACTCGGCAGACCGGATCGTTCACGACGAGCTCGATCTGATGCTCGCTCAACGCCGCCGGCGTGCGGAGAGCAACCCACTCTTCCGGCGCACTCCCAGCGAGGTAGTCCTTCGACAGGTTCGGTCGATCGACCGGCCCGGGGAGCTCCGCGCCCAGGAGCGTGATGGGCCCCACGTACCCTTCGCCACGAAGCGTTTCCGCGCACGCCGTTCCTGCGGGGCCCGCGCCGACGATCACGACCGACGACGGGCCTGGCGACTTCATCACGCGTGCGGGCGCGCGCTGCTTCGCGCCGACCTTCAGCAGCGCTCCGGTGTCGATGACGTCGAAGCACACGATCGGCGAGAGCGCCGGCCCGCCCAACGACTCGCCCGTCGCGAGATCGAAGCACGCGTGGTGCAAGGGACAGCGCACCGTTCCACCCGAGAAAAACCCTTCCGCCAGGGGCCCTCCGTAGTGCGTGCACGTCGCACTCGTCGCGTACACCTTGCCGCGGTCGCGCAGAAGCATCACGGCTTCGCCGCGCGCATGACCGAGAAGCGGCTCCCGCTCACGGAGGTCGGCCGCAGGGACGCCGCACTCCAGATCGGGACCGCCGGGAGCCGATGCATCGCCCATGGCGCTCGAATGTATCGCAGGCGCGATTGCCAAACGCAGGGACTTGAAATGCTCCTGCGAACAGACGACCCATCTGACGGGCGAAGCCTACGCGCGCCGCTCCCGCGCCGCCTTCCACTTGATGCGCCGACGGAGCGTATCGAGCGCCTCGGCTTGGATCTGTCGGACGCGCTCCCTCGACACATTCAGTTTGCGGCCGATATCGACGAGTTTCAACGAATCGTCGCCGAAGCGATCCCGAAGGACATCGGCCTGACGCGTGTCGAGGGTTTCGAGCAGTTCGCGGGCTTCCTCGGCCCGCTCGCGGCTGATGAGCGCCGCTTCGGGGTTTGGCCCCTCGCTGGCGGTGATGTCGAGAAACGTCTGGCCATCTTCGCGGACCGTCGCATCCAAGCTCGGCGTAAACGCGACGGCCCGGGAAGCGAGTGCGCGGCGAACAGCGGCAGGAGCGGCCCCCGTCATCTTCGAGAGCTCTTCGACCGTCGCCTCGCGCCCGGTAGCAGCCTGAACGCGATCGCTCGCACGTCGGATCTTGCCGCCGATCTCGCGGATGTGCACCGGTCGACGGATGGTCGCGCCCTCGTTGTGCACGGCGCGACGGATGTGCTGGGCCACCCAGTGTGAGCAATACGTGGACAGTCGCAAGCCGCGCGCGACGTCGAACGTCTCGAGCCCTCGGCTCATGCCCATTGCGCCGAGCTGCACGAGTTCCTCAAGGTCGATCCCTCGACCCGCGTAGCGATGCGCGATGCTCACAACCATGCGCATGTTGTGGCGAACGATGTGATCGACGAGCCGCTTGACCTCGCGTGCGTCGCCGCTGGCCCGCGCAGCGGCGAGCGCGACGCACGCGGCCCGCTCCTGTTCGGGGGCGAGCACACGGTGCCGGAGCCCGGCGTACCCGGTAAGGTCATCTTGCTGCGATCGCATGGTGCCGGCCGCCGGGTCAGTACCCCGACGCCGCGAAGATCAGTCACGGCGGGTCGATGTCGTAGCCCCCGCGGGCACGGCTGCAAGAGGACCGTGGTTGGATGCATCCAGTCGGTCGCGCTAGGGTCGCGCCATGTCTGCCGCTCTGCGTGCGCTCCCGACCGGCGTCGGGGTCCTGACGCTCCTGACCGTCGCCGTCCTGCTGATTGGCGACGCTTCGCCGCAGCTCTTGTCCGCCCGCGCTCACGATATCCTTGCCGCGCTGCCGCTGGTACTCGTCGCAATCGCCTACGTGCTGCTCCAGGGAGTTCGCGGAGCACGGCCGACAGACTGGGCCAAGGCGCTCATCGTGTCACTGGCCTTCCTTTTCTGGGCGGCAAACCAGATTTGGGCCGACCGAACGACCGCGACGCTCTTCAATGACGTGGCGATCGCGCTGTTCGTGCTCGACGTCTTTTTGGTGCTGATCGGCTGGCCCTCCGATCCCCATCGGGACGCGGCGCGAGAGTCCGTCGCGGCGGCCGCCGGCATGGCGACGCTCGAACGGGGGAAGTCGACGCGCTAGCCTGGGAGTGCAGCCGACCCTCGGTCGGCGGACACGCGCTTGTACGTCCGCGAACGTCGCGGCCAGTCAGCAGGCTGCTCGGATCCTCGGTCGCGTCGAGCCTCTTGTCGTTCGCGTCGACCTCGCCCCGGTCCCAAGCCTCTAGAGAGACTCGTCTGCGTCAGCCCAAAAAAAGAGGCGACGGCCGTGGGTCGAGAGGTTTACCGGCAGCCTGTCCAAAGTGGCTTCGCAAGCGGCGATGGAATCTGGAACCGCTCGGCCGTTGTCCGTCACCGCCACTCCGCACGTCCGACGAAGTGGCACCCATCCCTATGCCGACCGGGCCTCGACATGGCAACCTTGAGCGGCACGAACCAACCATGAACCTTCGCCCCCTCCGCCGGGTGACATGCCGTCGCCTCTGGTTCCTCCTTTTGCTCGGGGTGAACCCTGGTAGAACCGCCGAAATGCTTTGGGAACCATCACCCAGGCAGCAGTTGAGTCTGAACCGGCAGTGGAAATTCGCGTTGGGCGATTTCGTCGGTGCCGAAACACCCGGTTTCGCGGACGATTCATGGAGCCAGATCGGGCTTCCCCACTCCTTCAGCGAGCCATACTTCTTATCTTCCGAATTTTACACGGGATACGGCTGGTACCGCAGGCATCTGACGATTCCGCAAGAATGGCAACGGAAGCGAATATTTCTCGAGTTCGACGGGGTCTTCCAGGTCGCCGAGGCTTTTGTGAACGGCCGGATGGTTGGCTTGCACCAAGGGGGCTATACCGGCTTCTCGTTTGATATCACCGAGTCCGTTCACTCCGGCGACAATGTGCTCGCCGTACGGGTCAACAATTCGTGGAATCCTGAACTTGCGCCCCGTGCTGGAGAACACGTTTTCTCAGGGGGAATTTATCGCAATGTGCGTTTGGTGATCACCGAGCCGTTGCACGTGACATGGTATGGCACGTTTGTCACGACCCCCAAAGTTTCCGCGGAGGCCGGTTCGGTGAATGTAAAAACCGAGATCCGAAACGACACGACTGAAGCAAAGGGATGCACGTTGGAATCGGATGTCGTGGACGGCAATGATCGGATTGTGTCGACCGTAAAGACATCGCAATCCGTCGCGCCGGGTGCTTTGGTGACCTTCGATCAGGATGCTCCGGAGGTCTCCCGTCCCAACCTCTGGTCTCCGAGCCGTCCCCATTTGTATTCGGTGGTGACACGACTTTATGACGAGAGGGGGCTGGTAGATACCTACCGCACCACGTTCGGCTTTCGCTGGTTTCAATGGACTGCGGATCAAGGTTTTTTTCTGAATGGCAACCACCTCTACTTTAGGGGGGTGAATGCGCATCAAGATCATGCCGGCTGGGGTGACGCGGTGACGGACGGTGGTCTCGAACGCGACATAAAGCTGATCAAAGATGCCGGGTTCGATTTTGTTCGCGGATCGCATTATCCCCACGCTCCCGCCTTCTCGGAGGCATGCGATCGACAGGGCTTGTTGCTGTGGTCGGAGAATTGTTTTTGGGGCACCGCATCCTTCAAAGCCCCCTGGGATGCCAGCGCCTATCCACCCGAGCCGCAACATCAGCTGGGCTTCGAGGCAAGCGTGCGGGCCAGCTTACGCGAGGAGATCCGCATCCATCGCAATCATCCGAGCATCGTCGTATGGAGTCTGGGCAACGAGGTCTTTTTTACCGCACCCGCCACGATGCCCAAGGTGCGCCAGTTTCTGAAGGAGCTGGTTGACCTGGCTCATCAGTTGGATCCGACGCGGCCGGTCGCCATCGGCGGCGTCCAACGCGGAGAAATGGACAAACTCGGCGACGTGGCTGGATACAACGGCGACGGCGCGCGCCTGTTTTTGAATCCCGGAATTCCCAGCGTAGTCAGCGAGTACGGATCCACCGTTGGCGACCGTCCGGGCAATTATGAACCTGGCTGGGGTGATTTGCAGACGGAGCAATTCGCGTGGCGGTCCGGGCAGGCTCTGTGGTGCGCCTTCGATCATGGCAGCATTGCCGGGCATTTTGGCAGCATGGGGATGGTGGACTACTTCCGGCTTCCCAAACGTCAATGGTATTGGTATCGGCAAGAGTATCGTCGCATCCCGCCGCCTGCGTGGCCGGCTTCGGGAGCGCCAGCCGCGTTGAAATTGGCGGCGGACAGAACCGTCATTCACGGCACCGATTCGCTGGAAGACGCACAGGTCGTGGTCACGGTCGTGGATGCGAGCGGCCGACCAATCAGCAACTCGCCGGAAATCATGTTGAGCATCGACTCCGGGCCGGGAGAATTTCCGACGGGGTTGTCCATCACGTTCGGCTCCGACAGCGACATTGCCATTCGCGATGGTCAGGCGGCCATCGAATTCCGATCCTATTACGCGGGCACGACCGTCATCCGCGCGCGCTCTTCGGGTCTCCAGGACGCCACGCTGACCCTTGTTACCGAGGGCTCGCCACCATTCATTCCCGGCGAGACGCCGGCAGTCACGGCACGGCCCTACGTACGCTTCTCAACCGTGGGGCAGGCCACCCCCCAGCAGATGCTCGGTAGAGATGCACCCGCTCGCGCTTCCGGCGAAGCGCTGGATCATCCGGCACGGCTGGCCAACGACGGCAACGACGATACATTCTGGTCTGCGCCGAGCGAAGCGGCGGGCGCTTGGTGGGAAATGGATCTGGAGCGCCTGTGTCTTATCCAACAAGCCATGGTCACTTTCCCTTCCGCCGGAAACTACCGCTATAAGATTGAGACTTCCGACGACCGTGATCAGTGGAATTTGGCCGTGGATGAATCGCACACGCTTGACGCCAGTCAAACGCGTAGCAATTCCTGCGCGCCCGGAACCCACGGTCGTTTCGTGCGGATCGTTTTTACCGGCTTGCCGGCGAATGTTCCGGCACGCATCCGCGAAGTGCGCGTCGCAGGCAAAGTTCGTCCACAGTGACGCTGTTTGAACGCCGGGCAAGGCGACGTAGACGGAGCGCTTAGGCCTGCGGCCGAGAGCAGCGGGCTTTCCGTTCGCGAGGGAGCCTTCGAGTGCGGCGACCTCGCTGCCGGAGAGCGCGATGACCTCGGACGGGCTCCCTGGCACGAATCGCATGCCCCCCTGCGCGGCAACCGCCCGGGCGCTGACCCACGCGCCAATGAGCGCGTCGGCGTCGTACGCTGGCAGTATGGACGTTGCCTGGCTCTGTTGTTGAACGCGCCGTGAAGACGTCAGTTGTTCAGCGCGCCGGCAGCCGCCCAGCCGACGATGGCGCACTTCGCTGCCGCGCTGATGCCGTTGCCGTTCGGCGGCACGATGCGATCAGAAAACCAAATGAAAGGGCGCGCCCCATTCATCTAAAGGAACAAAGATCAGCTCGTGGCGGACGTCGTAAAAGTCGGCGTCAGGGGCGCTCCCCCCGCGTGCCGTGGCACGTCGAGACGGACGAACGGCACTTCGGATTCAGGCCACCGCGACGGGCACGGCCGGTGTCGCGGTGCGGCCGCCCTTGCCGAGCACCTGGTCTTCGAGAGCCGCCTCGATGACCTGCTCCATCTTGCTCGCGAAGACGAACTCGAGGCTCTTCTTGATCTCCTCAGGCAGCTCATCGAGGTCCGCGCGGTTGCGCTCGGGGACGATGACCCTCTTGATGCCGGCCCGGTGTGCCGCGAGGACCTTCTCCTTCAGGCCACCGATGGTCAGCACTCGTCCGCGCAAGGTAATCTCGCCGGTCATCGCGACGTCGTGGCGGACGCGCACGCCGGTGAGGAGCGAGACGAGGGCGCTCAGCATCGTCACGCCCGCGCTCGGGCCGTCCTTGGGCATCGCGCCCGCGGGGACGTGGATGTGGATGTCGCTGTCGTCGACGAAGTTGCGCGCGATGCCGAACCGCTCGGCGTTCGCGCGCACGTAGCTGAGCGCCGCGGTGGCGCTTTCCTTCATCACGTCGCCGAGCTGGCCGGTGAGCGTGAGCTTGCCCTTGCCCGGCATCTTGGTCGCCTCTACGAAGAGAATCGCTCCGCCGACTGGCGTCCACGCGAGGCCGGTCGCCACGCCCGGGTCCTCCGTGCGCTCGGCCACCTCGTTCGTGAACTTTGCCGGACCGAGGCTGCGCCGCAGGTCATCCTCGGTGCGAACGACCACCTGGCCGTCGACCTTGCCCTCGGCCGCCTGGACCACCACCGCGCGGACGACCGCCGCGATGTGCCGCTCGAGCGAACGGACGCCGGCCTCGCGCGTGTACCGGTCGATGACCATCTCGATGGCCTCGTCCGTAACGTCGATCTGCTCGGCCGTCATGCCGTGCTCGCGGAGCTGCTTCGGCAGCAGGTGGCGCCTGGCGATCGAGAGCTTCTCGGCGCACGCGTAGCTGGGGATCTCGATGATCTCCATGCGGTCGCGCAGGGGCGGAGGAATGGTGTCCCCGACGTTGGCCGTCGCCACGAACACCACCTTGGACAGGTCGTAGGGGATCTCCATGTAGTGGTCGGCGAAGGTGTCGTTCTGCTCCGGATCGAGCACCTCGAGCAGCGCGGACGACGGATCGCCGCGGTAATCGCTGCCGAGCTTGTCGACCTCGTCGAGCATGAAGACGGGAGTCGTGGTACCCGCCTTCTTCATGCCCTGGATGATCTGACCGGGGAGCGCGCCGACATACGTCCGCCGGTGCCCACGGATCTGCGCCTCGTCGTGCACGCCGCCGAGCGACACGCGCACGAACTTGCGGCCGAGGGCCTTGGCGATGCTCTTGCCGAGCGACGTCTTGCCGACGCCGGGGGGCCCGATGAGGCATAGAATGGGGCCCTTGGTGTTACCCTTCACCTTGCGCACGGCGAGGTACTCGAGGATGCGCTTCTTGACCTTCTCGAGCCCGTAGTGGTCGGCGTCGAGCACGCTGCGCACCGCCGCGATGTCGGGCTCGGGCGCGGCGTCCAGCTCCCATGGCAGATCGAGGATCCACTCGAGGTATGTGCGGACCATGGCTGCCTCGGGCGATTGACCTGCCATCGAGCGCAGCCGCGTGAGTTGCTTCTTCGCGACCTCCGTCGCCTCGGGCGAGAGCTTTGCCTTGCCGATGCGCTCGGCCAACTCATCGAGATCGTTCGACTCCTCTTTGCCCTCACCCAGCTCCTCCTGGATCGCCTTGAGCTGCTGCCGGAGGACGTACTCGCGCTGGTTCTTATCGATGTCTTCCTTGACCTGCGAGTTGATCGTGCCGCGCACGCGCAGAACTTCGGTGCGGCGGCTGAGGTGCACGAGGAGCCTGCGGATCCTTGCCTTCAAATCGACGAGCCCAAGCAGCTCGACTTTCTCTTCGACGGAGGCGTCGAGGTACGTCGAGACGACGTCGGCCAGCTCGCCCGGGGCCAGGATCGCGGCGACGCGCGCCGCGACCTCGCGGGGAACCGGCAATAGCTCGAGGAGCTTGCCCGTCGCGTCGCGCAGGCTCAGGCCGAGGGTCTGGAGCTCGTCGTCGTCGCGGGTCGCGGCCTCGACGGGCTCGACGCGGGCCTGCATGTAGGGCGTCGTCCGATCGACGGAGCCCAGACGCACGCGGGCGATGCCCTCCACCACGATCGCGTACGTGCCTTTGCGCTGCTTCTCGACGGCAACGACCCGTGCGAGCGTTCCGAGATCATGCAGATCGGAGGGGGACGGTTCGTCGACGCCCGCCTCACGCTGCGCGAAAGCGACCACGTAAGGGATCCTGTCCGCGACGACGCGCTCGACTAGCGCTACCGTCTTCGGGCGGCCGACCTCGTACGGCACCGTCGCGTGGGGGAACAGAACGCTGCCGCGCAGGGGCAGCAGCGGAAACGATGAATCGTAGTCAGGAATCGGCTGATCGGACATCGAGGCGCTCCTCGGCCACGCGCGATGCGCTGCGCGGCGGTATGGGTTCGAGCGACAAGCCTGGGCGTCACGCGCTCGTCGGAAGCCTCACCCAACGGAGGCGAGATGGCCCGGCATCCAGTTACGGTAATCACCCCGCTGCGCGGTGGAAGTGTCGCTAAACCGACAACGCCGCGATCGAAAGGGTCCCTGCTTCGGGACGCCCTCTACCGAGATCTCGGAGCCGGTCACCTCGACGCGATCCATCGCCATCGCGGCGCCAAGTCGCTGGTTCGTCGCCTGAACGCTCTGGGCTTCGATGTCAACGTCCGGCCTGCCGCTGCCTGAACGCCTGGGTTTCTTCCTAGGCGCCAAGTGGGAATCCGCTTCGCGTTCCCCCAAGGGCGGCGATCTCCCCATGTCGGAAGCAGTCCACGAGATGGTCATTGACCATGCCGACGGCCTGCATGTGCGCGTAGATGATCGTCGACCCCACGAAGGTGAAGCCGCGGCTCTTCAGATCCTTGCTCATGGCGTCGGATGGGGCGCTGCGAGCGGGGATCTCCCCCACGGTTCGTCGGCGATTCTGGACCGGGCGACCGTCAACGAAGCGCCACTGGTATGCATCGAAGCTGCCAAACTTCGCTTGCACGTCGAGAAACGCTACGGCGTTCTTGATCGCCGATTCAATCTTCGCTCGATTGCGCACGATTCCAGCATCTGCCAGCAGCTTGCCGACTTTCCGCTTGTCGTAGCGGGCGATTTTCCGCGGGTCGAAGTGGTCGAAGGCGCGCCGGTACGCATCCCTCTTGCGCAGAATCGTTATCCAGCTGAGCCCGGCCTGGGCACCTTCAAGGACGAGAAACTCGAAGAGGGCGCGATCGTCGTGTACGGGAACGCCCCATTCTTCGTCGTGGTAGGCGACGTACAGCGGGTCGGTGCCTGACCAAGTGCAGCGTTTCTTCTTCACGACAGCAGTCACCGTCCACCCGAACGAGCCGCGTGTTGGTTGGTGTCCAAGAAGGAACCTTCCGAAGCGTCGCTCCACACCTCTAGCGGCACTTTTTCTTCGTGGCCAGTGCGGCGAGCTTCTCTTGGCGAACGCCCTACGCCGGGTCTAAGCCTGCGCCCACGGGGCCAGGGCGCAACCGGGACGTCTAATTGGAACGCGGGGCCATCGGCGTCGCGAGCGGAGCCGTACGGATCGTACTACTCATCGACCGACCAGGAGAAAGCGAGGCCTTCATGCAAGATCTCACCGGCGCGGCGACGTTGGCTATACGGGACTTGGCGCAGCGTTACGGGGTCAGCGAAGACGCCGTCCGAACCCTGCTTTTCGCCGTATGGGCGGGCGGCGGCACGATGGCGCAGTTCTATCACGCCGAGCTCGGCGGAAATGGTCAGTGGATGCGCGGGGGAATGACGATGGTCGGCGACATGTTCAATGCGGGCCTGCAGTCTCGCGTGAGCGGGCTCTGTTCGGATCTGTCGTCCCTCTTGGCCTCGCAGACCGTATTCGCGCCGGCCGATCGAAGCCAATGGGGGGCGAACGCCCCGAATGCCGGGACGAGCCGGTTGGGCGCGTGGTGGCCGGGGGACCTCGGTTCGCCCAGTTCGACCGGGGGACAAAACGACACCCGGTACGCCTACTTTCCCGCCGCGCGCCGGCTCGCCATCCGAGACAACGGTCGGATCGCCGTCTACGACACTCTCGATCACCGAATCGGTGGCGTCCAGCAACAGCAGGGTGGCGCCGCGGGGTCGCTCTCGTTTTCGAGTCAATACGGGACATTCGACGTAAGTTCCCTTCCCAAGGCGCCGGAGTCACCGGGGCTCGCAGAGGTGGGCGATCCTGCTCCTCCATCCATGCAGCAGCCCGCCGAATCCGTCTCCACCGCTCCGACGGCATCGACTGGCAGCCGGCGCAGCTCCGAGGAGATCCTGGCCGCCGTGGAACGATTGGGCGATTTGCACCGCAAAGGCGTGCTGACGGACGGCGAGTTCCAGGCGAAAAAGGTCGAGCTCCTCGCCCAGCTATGATCGGGCGGACGCCGACCGCAGCGGTCCGGCGTGCGTGGCGGCCGCGCCGCGCGACCTCGGTCGACCGCGCGGCTCGCCACCCTGCTTCGGTTGGCCGCGCTCGCGGCTCGGAGTCCCTTTTCGCATGACGGCGTCGGTTGGGGTCCGGTCTGACGGTTCGACGTTTCGTGCGCTGCGGCACAGGGACTTCCGAGTGCTTTGGTGCGGCCTTGTCGCATCGGCGATTGGGACGTGGATGCAGATCGTGGCGCAAGCGCTACTCGTTCTGCGGATCAGTCACGGGTCCGCGCTGGCGCTCGGTGCCGTCTCGCTCGCCCAGGCTCTGGCCTTCTTCGTCTTCTCGTTGTTCGGGCGGGGGCCGTCGCGGATCGTGTGGACAAGCGGCGGCTGCTCTTGACCACGCAGACGATCTGCATGGCGCTTGCGGCTCTACTCGGGGTGCTCACCCTTCTGGACGTCGTGGTCGTGTGGACGGTCGTGGTTCTCGCGTTTGCTCAGGGGGCCGCCCTCAGCTTCGACCAGCCCACGCGGGCCGCGCTCGTGTCGGAGCTCGTGCCCAAGGAGGATCTGCTCAATGCGTTTTCTCTCCAGTCGATTGTATTTACGGGGGCGTCCACGATCGGTCCGGCCCTAGACGGCGAGGAGCCAGGGCAAACACGGGTCGGACCCCACCGCAGCCAGCCCTTCGCGAACCGCGCGCGGGCTCGGCGTCCGTGTCGGCCCATGGGATGGCGCGGCGCGAATGACCCACAATGCGGCGAGCACCGCGAGATAGCTCACCGCGTTCGCGAAAAAGTTCCCGGCGTAGCCGATGACGGCGAGGCTGACCCCCGCTACGGCAATGGCACCACGCTAGCCAAGCTCGTTAGGGGCGTGGGGTTACGGGGTCGTCATTGCGTTGTACACTTCGCTCGACGTGAGGCCGGGGCAGCCAAGTGAGACCGCGGTGCGCGTGTGCATGGGGCGCGCGGTAGCCCACGGCGTGACTCGTATTGCGAAGCTCTCGGATCCTACGGCGCTTGCGCTTCTGCCTGACGACGCCCGCGCTCGTGTCGAGCGTGTTCGATCGGCCACTGCCCCGCGAGGATTTCGCGCGCGCTACGAGCGCGGCCTCCTGCGCGGCTTGTCGAACATGATGGTCGCACGCACCGTCGAAATCG